>Ga0213870_1000506_pt1 | contig 18183 bp, 10 predicted proteins | sample WICALVC2017_Meta_FD_160119 | JGI IMG/M metagenome (GOLD analysis project Ga0213870, IMG submission 160119) | Freshwater microbial communities from subterranean cave lake in Wind Cave National Park, South Dakota, United States - WICALVC2017 | ecosystem: Environmental > Aquatic > Deep subsurface >... | reverse complement strand
TCCCTCTTCTCTCCTGAAAACATTCAGAATAGATATTGGATTTTAGCGCAAAGTTCACGGTACTCGTCTTCCGGGTCTGAATCTATCACGATGCCTCCGCCGGAGTAGGCTGTAAAAAGATTTTTTTCCAGAGTGAAAGTACGGATGGCTACGTTGAATAAACATTCTCCTGAATCCAGAAAATAACCGACAGCGCCCGTGTAGAAACGACGCTCTTCTATTTCTAATGCGTCAATCAATCGCGCTGCTGCAATTTTTGGAGCGCCCACGATGGACCCTGCAGGGAATAAGGCACAGAAAGCATCCACCAAATCATGATCCGCTGCTAATTCTCCAGAAATCGTAGCCACCAGATGGTGTACTGTGGAATAGCTCTCCACGCCAAAAAGTTCAGGGACTTGAACCGATCCGGGCACACACACATGTCCCAGATCATTCCTCACTAAGTCTACAATCATTAACAACTCAGCCCTGTCTTTAGCGTTAGAAAGTAATTGTGTTTTCCGCGCCTCGTCTTCAGCGTGGTTTTCAGAGCGTTCCACAGTCCCTTTAATGGGGCGGCTTATCACAGATTTCCCCTGTCCTTTCAAAAATAATTCGGGAGACAGTGAGAACACAAAATATTGCCCCGTATTCCACAGAGCAGCATAAGGCACAGGACTTTTTTCACGCAGGACATTAAAAATTTCCTGGGGCGAAGCATCCGTCTTTCCTTGGAAACGTGTCGTGTAGTTCACCTGATACACATTTCCCTGCGCAATTTCTTCACGAATGCGAGAAACCTGCTTTCGATAATGTTCTCGTTCCTCCTTAGGAAATAAAGAAAAGGGAAACAAGAAAAAATTGGGTTCCCTGTCCCCAGATAATTTCGCTTCATCCTGGGCGCCGCTGCTGTCAATGGAGGAAAAAAATTTTTCTTTTTCTAATTCCCCATGCACAGTGAGAAAATATTTTTTCTGCGCAGGATCATAACATAAAATATTTTCATAACGCCCGAACCAGAATGGATTCCCGGTTTTCATGCCGCTCTTTTTTTGCTGAGATATGGGAACAGATAAAAGTGACATGCCTAGTTCATATCCGGCAATGCCATACCATCCCGAGTAACCCGTGTTTCTTTTCTTTTTAAAGGCTCTCAAACTCTGTTTCATGTACGAAAAAGGATTTTCACAACGCTGGACAGTTCCACTCCATTGCCGCGCACCATGTGGGGATTGGGTCTGCCTATATTCCCAGTCGGGAGGCACGCATATTTCGGCTGGATCCCACACCCAAATCGAGCGGCGCTCGTTTTCATTTTTGGAATGAGCGCCGTCGAGCCATTGTAACCAAGGTAGATGTGGCGCTAGACGAGAGTAAATACTTTCTGGCAACAGAGGCAGAAGGATTTCCTCTGTTATCATTTTTTATCTTTAAAATGCTTGATGGAAATAATTTTTACTTTTCTGGATCCCTCCGGAGTCTTGATATCCACCACGTCGTTCACTTTTTTGGCGACTAAAGATTTCGCAATCGGAGACACAATAGAAATGATGTTGTTGGCAACATCAACGTCTTCACTTCCTAGAATAGTATATTCACAGGGTTCTTTTTTTCCCAGTTCCTGAAACGATACCCGTGTTCCGACAGACACCAGAGAACAAGGGATTTTCAAGTCATCAATGTAAGAAACAGCAGCCAAACGGCTGCGAATGTTTTCTAAGCGTGCTTGCAACTGGTTGAGATTTTCCTTACACGCATGATACTCGGCATTTTCCTTCAAATCCCCTTCCTCAGCCGCAGCTTGCTTAGCCTTAGTAATGCGTGGGATCTCTTTCTCTTGAATGAATTTCATCTCTCCATACAGACGTTCGTAAGAAGCATGTGTCATAAAATTAGCCATTGTGTTATTGCCTTTTCAAGGAAGGGAGAGTTGGGAAAACTTTTTTGAAAAAAAGTTTTCCCAGACCCTTTCAAAAAACTTTGACTGTGTCACTCGCCGTAAACGGCGAGTGACAAAAATTTTGGAGGAACAATCATTGAGCAGCAAAACATTTCTGAATTGCAGATCATTCCTGATTAAAGAAACAAATGACACTCATTGTCAATGAATAAAGAGTTCTCGTGGGATAGGCCATGTTGGGAACGAGGAAGGTTTCCCAATAAGATATCTCCCTTTGGTCAAGTCAAAGTTTTTTGAAAGGGTCTGGGAAAACTTTTGTTCACAAAAGTTTTCCCAACTCCCTTCTCTCTCCTCCTCTTCCTCTTCTCTCCCTGCTCTCAACAGAGCCTATCACGGAGAGTGACCGATTCCGGGCAATATTTTTTGGGGCATTTTCAAGACACTGGATTCCATGGAGGCCACGGGATAGACACAGTAGTCTACTGCGAAGTAACCGGAGGGTCGGAGGTTGCCGCTATCGCCGAGGCCTCCGAAGGGTTGAGTGCCAGAATTTACGGTAGTTTGGCGGTTCCAGTGGAGAATGCCGGAGTGCACTTTCGAGAAGAATTGTTGGTAGAGTTCTGCGTCGTCGGATAAAAGAGAACTGGATAGTCCAAAAGCGGTGTTATTTGCCTCTACGATGGCTGAATCAAAATCTTTGACACGGATCAGTTGCAATAAAGGACCGAAGTACTCGATATCGGGTCTGTTTTTAAGAGAAGACAGATCTAGAAATCCCGGAGAAAGAAAGGGTGTGTGTTCCCAAAGTAATTTCATGGGAACGATCTCTTTTGCGCCGCTGTGAATCAACCCTTGCTGGATGTTCAAAAGTTTCTGCGCCGCAGAAAGTGAAATGACCGGGCCCATGAAAGGTTCCGGAGTTTTGGTGTATGGACCCACCCGAATTTTTTGGATCATAGAGGTCAGACAATCAATGAAAGCCTCTCCGTCTTTATTGTCCGGCACAATCAATCGTCTGGCACAGGTGCAGCGCTGTCCTGAAGTGATGTAAGCGGATAAAATTGTGAAATAAGCAGCGGCGGAGAGATCTGAGATGCTCCATACCACCAAGGGATTATTGCCCCCCATTTCTAGAGCCAGGATTTTTCCAGGAGTTCCGGAGAAAGTTTTCGCTATGTCTTTCCCAACGAATGCGCTTCCAGTAAATAAAACACCGTCTAAATTTTGTTGCTGTAACAACAAAGCTCCTGTATCTCGTCCTCCTTGAATGAGATTCAAAACTCCTTGAGGCAGATTGGCAGCCTGCCACAATTCCACTAACATTTGAGCCACACCGGGCGTTTGTTCGCTAGGTTTAAATACGATAGTGTTTCCACTCAGAAGGGCTGGAAGGATATGACTTCCTGGCAGATGTCCGGGAAGATTGAATGGACTAAGAACAGCGAACACCCCATAGGGCTTGTAACGTGTGGCAGTACGGATTCCGTTGGATTCCGTGGCATTATCCGTGCAACGTTCTCCAAACGCTTGAATCGTATTCCCCACCTTTCCGAGCATAGTCTCCACTTCAGTTTGAGATTCCCAAAGAGGTTTTCCTGTTTCGATCGAGATGCGTTCAGAAATTTTTTTTGAGTTTTGTTGTACTTGTTTTCCGAAATCTTTTAAATAATTTTGTCGTTTTTCCCAGGACAGCAAAGACCAATTTTCAAATGCGTCTTTCGCATGATGGATTGCCTGTACAATTTCTGGAAGTATTGCTTGATTGCCTTCCCAGACGATTTCTCCAGTCGCAGGATTTTTGGAATGGAATTTCGAACCTGTTCCTGATGTCCATTTTCCACCAATGTAATGGGTTTTCATAAACTATTTTTGGTCCATGAGAATATAGCGCAGAAAGAAGACACTGTATGGGAATGATAACGTAGAAGAGAGAAGAAAACAATATTTGAGCCTGCTTCCTACTCTACCCCAAACGTTTCCTACCCACAGCATTTCATGAAATGCCTTTATTAAACCTAAATTCAACTGCTGAATTTAGGTTCAATGAATTCCTTCCTCTGCTTTTCCAGCTTGTCTCGACATGTTCTCTTTGCTTAAGCGGCCAGCCAGTGTTCTTTGTTGGTAGGGCATTTACCAAAGAAGTTGGGGAAGAATTCCTATCGAGAATTGTGCAGATTGCTTTCCATATGTCGGAAATGTTTTTTCTTGGAAAGAATCTCGACAATTCTTTTCCAGCTTTTTTCAGGGCTTTATGATTTGGGCTTTTACTGAAGCTCGAGACGATGTTAGTAATCTCAATTAAATCAGTCTTCTTCAAAGTATTTTTTCCACCTGCAAGTAATTGAAGCTCTTTATGGAGAGATGTAATCTGTTCGAGCGTTTTTAAAAAAACATCGGAGAACTTCGAAGTATCGTTGTTAGGGCTCAAATCCTCAATATAGAAAATATTCCCCAGTCTAGTGATTAGCACATATTCAGGTAACACGGTGTCAGAGATAGTAAAACGTCCTGGAGAATCTGGACCAAGAACCATAGACTCATCTTTGTTCAAGCTCCTAAGGTTAAAAGGCGTTAATGGATCAATGAGTACATGGTCATTTCCGATGGGTACATTCATAATTCTTAGAGTATTGCCATAACGCTCCTTCAAATTCTTTATAGAAAAAAGCACGAACCTTGGTTTCCGAGTAAAATGAGATGGATCCGCGGCCATTACCTGGTCGTTTATCTTAGTAGAAAACATTTCTTTCAGATTCCAAACAGGGAATTCAGTCCTGAAATAACGCTGGAATGGATTCGAGGGATTCCATTGTTTCAAGCCTAAGTTTTTTATCTTCTGATAAAATTCTTTTTCGCTAGCAAGAAAAAGGTTTTTAGGCTGCTTGATCTTCTCGTGATATTGCATGACTTTGGATAACATGTCCGGATCGCCCGTGCTCTTCCACCGTTCGTAAAACATCTCGCTAAAAACGGCAGCAGCTGTATCGGGGGTCCCCATGATTTCCACATTTGGATCGAGCACAGCACTCTGCGCCATTTGGTAAATTTGGTCTACCTCGTTGGATGTCGGATCAAGCTGGATAAAATCTTCGGCAAGATGTACAAAGTCATCCACACTGTTAGCTCCACTTGAAATAAGCGCGTACTGTTGATTGAGGGTTTCCTTGTAAGTTAAATAATGTGCCTTTGGATCAAAGATAGTTTCATCGGGAAGATTTGATCTATTTTGTTCAGATAAACGAGCTAAATTTTTTAAGGAATAAGCGAGAGCACTCGTAAGACCGTACAGAATGCTGTTCTCGTTCCCCTCCTCTCTTGTATAGACTTGGCCTTCATCGATTCGCTTTTGAAATTCCTCAATATTTTTGCGTGCCTTCTCATAAGCACTATTTTTCTCCCCCCAAAGTTCTAGGCGAGCACTATTCTTATAGTGTTCGATCCTTGGAATGGATAAGTTTTTAATCCAGGAAGGCTCACTATTGTTCTCAATGACCGTTTGAAATAGTTGTTCGATTATGTGTGGGTCGTGATGCTTGCCTCCTGAGATTAACGCTTCTATGATGTGGGTCGCATCCTCAGGACTGTGTTCGCCTAAGTCAAGAAGTATCTGAGTTACTGTCGTATAAGGTTTCACCAGGATCAGTTCAAGGGTTCGATCAAAATTATGTTTCAACATGGCAGAAAGACTTTCTGGATATTTCTGAAGAATTTCAGCAGTCCATTGTGAAGGGTTATTGAGCCATAAATTCAACATTTGCTCAGGATCCTGGACTAGCTCGGCAAGCTCGATTCCCGTATTCTGCTCAAACCCTTCAGACATTTGTGGGATTTCTGGCACAGACTTATCAGATTCTTTTGGAACTGATGGTGCTTCAGTGCTAACATCGTTTTCAGGCAGTATAAAAATGCTTTGAATGATGTCCTGCCCGTCTTGATTAATGAACGTGATTGCACAGTTGGGGAACATTCGATTTAAGAAAGCTTTCAATTCATTGGGTTGAATAATTGTTTTGAGTTGCTGAGTGTGGTGGTAATATGTCTCAAAGATTTTGATTATTGTCTGCTCTGCCGTCGTTTTACTGTCGTAACTGATGATCAGGGGCTTATTTTCTTTAGCAGAGAAGGATTTCATGAAATCGTCAAGAACTTGCAAGACATTCTCATCAGACAAGTGCATGGCATTTTGAACAATTAAAGTAGCTTGCGTAGGAGTGATAGCGTTTAGCGCTAAGCTGGAAGGTTTCAACACAGAGGCTTGCATTACAGCATAAACAGGCTTAGCAAAAAATAGAAGAAGGCTCGCAAAGAGGAAAATAGCAACGAAAGACACTTGAGGCATCCACTGCGAAAACGTCTTTTTTCCCTGAGATAATTTGATGTCCAACAAGAAGAAGACACTTGCTAGAATAAGCACTCCAACAATCAGCAGTCCATAACCATTGAAAATACTTACTGCAAGTCCTATCCCCATGACCATGGTGCCCCAGGAATTCGTTTCCCATACCTGTTTAATGATAGAAATTATGGCTAAAGGATCTACCAACATATTCATTTGTGTTTGAATAGGAGTGAAAGTCCATTTTAGTGTCTCTTTTACTTTCAAAGGTATGTTGGAAAAGTATTTGACCGGCGTTAACCGTGAAGATAAGAGCTTCGGATTTTGTGACTCTTTTTGCAGCTCTTTTATAAACCGATAAAAACCTTCATAGTGCTCATATGTATTGACCTCAAATCTTTTATCGCCAACGACTATTTCATTCTTTTCTTCGTCTATCTCTATATTGACTAAAATCTTCGCATCAGAATAATTATGAACTAGCGCATTCCACTTCTTCTTCGTTTGTTCCTTTGTTTCCGCGGGTAAAAGTAAAAAGAGGATGTCTAGACGTATCTTCTTTATCTCATTTTCTTCTTCAAACACCTTCTCGTAAAAGGTTAATTGCCCTTTATTATCCAAGTCGTATTTGTTGATGGTATTCTTCATTTCATCTATAGCCTTTCTCAGTTTCTTTATTTGAACTAATGTAATTGAGCTAGAGATGATCTCTTTTATACAATAATGATCCGTGATCCCGATCTCAGAAAGATAGGAGAAAAGTGTCGCCACATCGAAAAGACTTTTTGAGCTGTGGATGATATCGCTGATTGTAGAACTATCCGTAATCCCAATCCCCTGAAGATAAGGGATAAATGACTTCACAGTGGCAAGATCCTTTGAGCTATTGATAATCTGACTTATATGATAGCCATTCGTAATCTCAATCCCCTGAAGATAAGGGATAAATGACTTCACAGTGGCAAGATCCTTTGAGCTACTGATAATCTGACTTATATGATAGCCATTCGTAATATTGACATCGGGAAGAAAAAGATAATCGATAAAATCTCGTACATCTGTATTTGTTTTTTTGCTTAAAAAAATCACTGAAATATTAGAGCCATTAAAAATATAGCCATCCCCTTCCTTTAATAGAAAAAGATCGGGCAATAAAAGCAATCTCTCTTGCAGCTTTGCACTGGATAATCGCAGTAATTGATTGATTTGATTATTATTAAAGAATTCCTTCCCTTCTCTTTTAACTTTCGCTAATGATGTTTTGATTGCTTCTATTTTTTCTTCTTTCTTCACTAACAATGTATTTAATTCTGCGATAATTTTTTTTAGCTCATTTTTAGTTGTATCCTTAGAACCTGGCATAAGCTCTGGCCTCTCTAGTTCAGTAGGAACGTAAATCCAATGGAGCTTTTTTCTGACTCCCAAAGGTATGCTTGAAAGATACTGGAGCGCAGCTTTTTTTGGAGACAGCCCCTTGCTCTTTTTTAGCTTTTCTATAAACTTGACAAGACCCGGATAGTATTCATATTTCTTGAGATCAAATCTTTGATCGCCAACGGCTATTTTATTACTGCTGTCTATCCATATATTGACTAAAATCTTCGCATTAGAATAATTACGGATTAGCTTATTCCACTTTGTTTTTTTCTTTATCTCCTCTGGTAAAAGTGAATAAAGAATATTTAAAGGCATCTTCTTTATCTCATTTTTTTTAAATATTTTCTCGTAGAAGCTTAATTGCCCTTTATTATCCGAACCGTATTCTTTGATAATATTCTCTATCTTCATTATATCTATAGCGCTTTTCAGCTTCTGTATCTGATCTAATGTAATCGAACTACCAATAATGTTACAGATACGAGAGCTCTCCTTGATCCCAATGTCATAAAAATAAGAGACGCACGGTTCCACCTCTACATTGTTCTTTGGGCTGTCAAAGATTTTAGCAATAGCTAAACCATCAAAAAAATAGCGGTCCCCTTCCTTTAATTCAAAAAGATAAGGGAGTAAATCCAATCTTTCATTCAATTTTTTATTACCGGACAATAGCAGAATTTGATAGATATGATCCTCCTCAAACAATTTTTTCCCTTCTCTTGTAATGCTTTTCAATAATTGTTCAATTTCTTCCCTGTTCCTTTTCTTATGCAGTGATAATTCCTTTAACTCACCTATAATTACTTCCAGACTCTGTAGAGAGTTTTGCTTACTTGGGTGAATTTGCTCATGAAAACTTGCGTTCTTCAGAGGTGGCGTTTTGTTAGGTAATGTTTCTGATTGTGCGCTCAAATTAGATCGTGGAGCTAGACATTTTTCAAAGGAGGATGAAGAACCAAGAAGTTCTGAGGAGGGACAAAGCATCAGCAGTGCTAAAAAAATGAACAGAATTTTTTCAAAAAACCATGAGTGTGCATGAGCAGAAACTTTTAAATCTTTAGGACAGATAGTTTATCCTACTTTGTTTAAAACGAGCTGTCAAACTCGGGTCAACGTTGGAGCTGAGTGGCTTCCGCACTTCTTGCCATCGAACCAAGTTTAAGAAAAATCAAAGGGGGGTGGGGGGAGTATAAGCATTTTCAAGCCCTCAGAAATGCAATGAAAAATGAAAACTTCAACATTAAAAAAATAGCTTAAATCAGGCTATGGAATTAGCAATTTCAACTGAAAACAAGATTGCGCCGGGTTTCTCAGTCAAAATTTTAAGCCTTCTGTTTTTTAGATTTTTGCGAAGGAAGAGGATGGAGAGGTCGGGGAGGAAAGAGACAATAACGCAGTGTATCTCCGGGCAAAAGTCTCAGTTTCAAGGCAGTTTTTGAAGAGATGATCACCTGTCCTGCTTTTTCTTCCAAAGAGCCCAAGCAGCAGTAAAAATCCTGTTTGTTATTACTGATCAAATAACGTTTTGGCTTGGGGTTTTTTTCAGAAACGAGGCGTTTTTCAGGAACGATGTCTAAAACAGTGCTACTCACGCTGGCAAGGACGGTACGAATTTGTTCGAGAGGACAGGACATAACGGGTCCCCCTTCAAAAATGTCTACCATATTATTGAAATGAAATCCTTCCTCTTCCAAAATTTTGAGAGCGGGCTTCGTGTTTTCATGCACACATCCGATCACGGCCTGTGCCGCAGCAGAAAGTAGAGGGATGTAGATTGGGTGTCTTGGCATGAGGTCTGCAATGAAGTGTTTATTCAAGATGGAGAGAAAATCGGCCTTCGGAAAATCAATTTTGAAGAAATGTTTTCCAAGCGCATCCCAAAACGCAGAGTGTCCCTCCGAATCAATCACCCCACGCATTTCTGCAATCACCATCGGATCAAAATAAGATTTATGCGAGGCCATGAATAAAAAACGGGACAGAGATAAAAAACGACCCAGACCTGCTTTTCGATACGCGGGTACTAAAAACAAACTGCCAATTTCACAAGGCCCATTGTGTTCGGCCACGAGAGTTAACACGGGGATTTCTTGACGGACTTTGAGCGTAGGAGATTCATGAACCACCGAATCAATCTTGAAAGTATAAAAAGGTTCAAATCCACCCACTTTGGACACAATACCAGAAATGCCAACGATTTTGCGCGTATCTAAATCTTCCATCACAAACAGGTAAGTTTCTCCGCGCGGTTCTTCCGCAATACGCTGAAAACTCCACTCCGAATCCAGAATGCGTTTTTTTAAAAAGTTCTGATCTTTGGGTAAACTGGTCAAACCAAATTCCGTCCGCTGGAGCAATTCCGAAAGCAGATTCAAATCCTTCTGTGCGATAGGACGGATCACTACATTTGGTATTTGGATGTTTTGACGCATGATGCATTATCCTAGTTCCTAGCTTGAAATGTCTAGCACCAAAAATAAACATTGCTCGTCTTTTTTTTCGGAGTATCATTAATGGAATTTTTATTTCCCCACGTTTCTCTTCTCTCTAGGGTGCTTTATTTTGGAACCAGAAAAAAATATTCCAAGAAAAATAAAATCTAAAGGCATGATCATTTTTGGAAATGGATGCGCCTTTCTTCAAATGGTGGTGATGCTAGAAAAACGTGAAATCCTTCCTGTCACCAACAACGATGCGGATTTTCTCACCCTCAAAAATATGGAAGTGCCTTCGCAGAAAATTGATTTCCAGGATTCTCATATCAAGGAATGGGTTCAGGAATATCCCGTCATTGTGATATCTTCGTCCACGCACGCTAAACAGATTTTAAAAGCGGTGAATGCTTGCGTGTCTCTGGAACAAGTTGTTTTAGTAGTTCGTGGACCGGAACTCAAAAAACATTTTGAGCATCCACACACCTATTTTCTGGACACGGAAGATCAGTTTGATCCTGATCTCTGGTATCGCGGTCATTCCCTCGTGCGGCTTGTTCGCATGAGTCATTTTCTGAATTCAAAAATTCCAAACGGGCAAAAAACGCTCAAAATGCTTATCGTATTTTTTGGGCCTCCCGATCCTGATTCGATTGCCTCAGGGATGGCACTCTGGAAACTTTTCTCGAATCAAGTACATGCCACATTTGCTTCCACGGCGAAAGTGAAACGTTTTGAAAACAGGGCGATTCTTTCCTATTTAAAACTACATGTGTTTGATATCCATCAAGTCAACCTCTCAGATTATCATGTGATTGCGTGTGTAGATGCACAGCCTTCTTTTTTCAAGCAGGCAGGATTCAACATTCCTTTCGACATCTGCATCGATCATCATCCTGAGTCGGAAGACAATCCCAATATTCCTTTTTTTGATGTCCGTAAAAATCATGGTGCCTGCTCAACTATACTAGCGCACTACTATTTTTATTCCAAAAAAAACCTGCCCAAAAGTCTAGCCACAGCGCTTCTCATTGGTCTTAAAACGGATACCGCTAATTTTTCACGCTCTTTTTATCCTCCCGACATTCACATTTTAAATTTTCTTTATAAAAAAGCGGATCATGACGTTCTTAGAAAAGTAGAATTTTCCCAAGTACCTAAACGCGCAATCAAATACTTCAAACGTGCCTTCAATCGTCATTTCTTTGACCCGCCTATTTTCTTTTGTCATCTAGGCCGAGTGAGCTATCCAGACATTGGTGCGATTTTGGCTGAGAATTTCTTAAAAATTCAAAAAGCATACGTGAGTGCAGTATCCTGCGTTTGGAAAGACCAAGTGATCGTTTATGTGCGTTCTTTGAAAAAACAACATCTTGCTGGAGAAATCGCAGAAAATATTTTTCCTGACACCGGTATCGGCGGAGGCCATAATGAAATGGGACGAGCCGAATGCTTACTCTCAAAACTTCCATTCACGCAGAAATCCATTGAGAAAAATATTTTTGCACTACTCAAAAATCAAGTGACCCATAAACATGTTATAACATCTCCCGCTAATCTTCTTCCCACTGCACATTCCTAGGGAAACATTGGAAAGTGGGGGAAGGAGAGGAGAATGGAATGGAAGCTGGAAAAGCTTTTGTTTGGAAATCTTCCAGTTCCCAACAGTGCCCCGTTCGAAATGACATCCCCTCATTTCTCGCTCCAGTGTCTGAAGTAACTTGCTGCTCAATGATTATTCCTCAATCAAAATTTTTGGTCACTCGCCGTTCACGGCGAGTGACCCAGTCAAAGTTTTTTGAAAGGGTCTGGGGAAACTTTTGTTCACAAAAGTTTCCCCAGCTCCCATTCCTCGAGAGCTTTTTCTGCTGTCTGAATCACAGTTACAAAACAACTTTTTGTCCAACGATGATTTCATAAATTTCCAGATATTTTTCCAGCGTTTTACGGATCACTTCTTCAGGAAGTGTGGGTGGCGGCGGGATTCGATTCCATGGTATGGAATTGAGATAATCGCGCACGAACTGCTTGTCGTAGCTTTGCTGTGCCCGCCCTTCCTGGTATTGGTCCGCAGGCCAGAAACGTGAAGAATCGGGAGTCAGCGCCTCGTCAATCAAAATTACTTTATCGCCTATTTGCCCGAACTCAAATTTAGTGTCCGCCAAAAGAATGCCTTTGTTTTTTAAAAATTCTCCCGCCTTTTTAAAAATGGCGATACTTTTGTCGCGCAAAAACAAACTGATTTTTTCCCCCAGAATTTCTTTCATTTTCTCAAAAGAAATATTTTCATCGTGACCGGACTCCGCTTTGATGGCGGGTGTGAAAATAGGTTCCGCCAGCTTTCCAGATTCTTGCAGTCCCGAAGGTAAACGGAACCCGCAAACCGTACCATTTATAGAATATTCGACCCAGGCAGAACCGGACAAATAGCCGCGCACGACACACTCGATCGGCAGCACCTGCGTTTTTTTCACCAGCATACTCCGATGCTGAATCGAATCTCCAAGCGCTTTCAGCGCAGGCGGATATTTTTCAACATTCTCCGTGATAAAATGATTCTCGATCAGTCCTTCCAAAAAACAAAACCAGAATTTTGAAAGCTGGTTCAAAATTTTTCCCTTCCCAGGAATTAGGGAAGGCAGGACGAAATCGTACGCTGAAATTCGGTCAGATGCGACCAATAACAAGGCATCTCCGGATTCATAAATATCCCGTACCTTTCCAGACTTATATAAAGCCGCAGGCGCTATGGGTGTTAAAACCTGTGAATTCACGATTTAGCCTTTAAGACAAATTGAAAATGTTGTCCCAATTCCCTTTTTGGATTCAACTAAAATATTGCCGCCCATCAATTTTAACATTGTACTCGAAAAATGAAGTCCAATTCCAGTGCCATCCTGTTTCGTTGTGAATTTGAATTGGAAAAGTTTTGCCTGAACTTCGGGTGAGATACCAATCCCGGTATCTATAATTTTTAGCGCAAAAGTTTCAATGTTAGTGCGTTCGCAAGTGATTTTTATTTTCCCGCGTGCTTCGGACTTTTTTTCTGCAATGGCTTCTTTGGCATTTCGAATCAGGTTCACTAGGACCTGAATCAAAAATTGTTTGTTACAGTGAATTTTCCTATTTTCAAATTCTCCCAGTTCGACTGTCATTTCACAATTGCCTAGGAGATGCTCCGTTTGAATTTGCGCTTCTTCTATAATTACTTTTAAGCTTTCTGAATGCATGCGGATGGAAGATTTGCCCATTTGTTTTTCTACTTCCAGAAGATTTTTCATAATCTGAACTCCGCTCATATTTTTCAGCACACGATCCCACAAAATCTTCTGTTGCGGAGTAGACTGATCATAAAGATCGTTTTTGAGTTTGTTGAAGTAGTGTTCCATTCCGGATAAAATTTGAACTGGATTTCGGATTTCGTGAGTCAAAGTAGATTTGAGTTCTTCCGCTTCTTTAGCTTTATCTTCCAATGATTTTGAAAGTTCTTGAAGAATGATCTCGTATTTTCTTCTCGAAATCCAGTGTCCCACTTTTTCCTTAAGGATTTTCAAGTTGAAGGGTTTCTGAATATAATCCGTAGCTCCGATCTGGATTCCTTCTAAAATATGTTGTTCGTCCTGAAGCGCTGATATGAAAATCAGGGGAATGTGCGTGTTTTTTTCTTCCTGCATCATTCTTTTGGCGAATTCAAACCCATTCATTCCCGGCATCATGACGTCGGACAAAACTAACTCGATCTTCTCTGGGTACTGTTCCAGTTTCCTTACCCCTTCTTCCCCATTTTTCCCAAGCAGCAAATTATAATCTTCTTTCAGGGCTTCAATGATCACGATCATGAGCTCGTCCGTATCTTCCAAAACAAGGACAGAAGGAGATTCTAGTTTTTTATTTTCATAAATAGAGAAATTTAAATTCTTCTCTATTAGTCGTTCATGGTGAACTTGTCGAACCACCCCATTTTTTAAAACGCGCTCTTTCTGGTATTCAAAACGCTTTGAGTTTTCTTCTTGCGGATCCAATTTTCGTCGTTCTTGAGAGCGACGGTCTGTGCTTCTACGCTCTGATTTTTCGTAAGCTGCGTTTTTTACCTGGGCATTTTGGTCTATATAAAGCGGCAGCATAACGCGGAAAGTAGAGCCCTTTCCTTCTTCCGAAGTCACGTCAATCGAACCTCCGTGCAGTTCCAGATTTTTTTTGCAAATATAAAGCCCCAATCCTACGCCCCCATGTTTCTTGGAAAGCACCTCGTCCATCTGATTCCAGCGTTCAAATAATTTTCCAATTTTATTTTTGGGAATTCCAACTCCTGTGTCGCTGATGTCTGTATAAATTTTTTTATCTTTTTTGAACACAGTCACTTGGATTTTTCCTCCAGACGGAGTGTATTTGAATGCGTTTTGGATCAGATTTTGCAGCACTTCTTCGATGCGCGTGATTTCCACGCGCACTACTACGCTGTCCATCAGATTCTCGATCGAATAATCCAGATTTTCTTCTTTTGCCTTCTCTTGAAACAAATAGAAAACTCGATTCAACAGAGCTGCATAATCATAATTTTCAAACTTAGGCGGGGCATCTTTCTCCAAAAGCGAAAATGAAATGATCCGGTCAATGAGCCTCCCAAAATGATCCGCCGCATCATGAATGTATTCGGTTTGCGGTATTATCACTCCAATCTCTGCTAGTCTTTCTTGAAGCACTTCAGAGTGCCCCGTGATAATGGAAAGAGGCGTTTTGAGTTCGTGGGTGATGTTGGCATAAAATTCTTTTTTGATTTCGTCTTTTTGAAACAAAGCTTCTGTCTGTTTAGAGATTTCCATATTTGCTGTCTTAATTTTTTCCATCGAGTCCACTAGTTTAGCGTTTAATACAAAAGATTCTTTTCTGGAGTATTCACTCATGCCGGATGTAAGAACAACCATCGCAAAAGTGAATGTCAAAAAGTATATGCTATTCCAAAAAATGGGCCATTCGATCGCTTTTTCTAAAATCAGGAAGGGGATGAAATTATAAGAGATGTGGATAGTGATGATCACTAGGCCAGCAAAAAATGCACCACGGAATCCCCAAGGCAGTACCATCGCAATGCAAATGAAAATCAAATTGAGTCCTGCGTAATACCAACTCGCGTAAGCTCCTGTTTTAGAGGATAAAACGACGATGGTAGAAGCGACGACAGCATTTAACAGATGACACATGATCGAGGGGTATTCTTTTAAAACTGTTTTCTTAGAAATCAAAAACAGAATAATACAGACCAACATCGAGAAGAATCTTACTTTGAGAAGCTCTTGCCACTGATTCGGAAAAATCAGAATATCGAATGGAAAAGCTCCAGGGATCAAAAAGATGGCAAAAAAATAAGCAATAGATATCCGCTCACTGAACAGATTGAGGAGATAAAGCTGACAGTCTCTCTCCAGTTCTGGAGAAATTTGAAATTGAAATTTTTTGAGATAAGACTTGAAATGCATTCTCATTGCATTTTAGGGCAGAGTCGCTAGCGCGTAAAGGTTTGTTCGGTTCTTGTCAAAATATAATTTTGGATCCAACGGTTTTGAAAAGAGGGAAAGAAACTCTTGTTCATCACGATGAATGATTTCCCATCCTCCTCCGTAATCCATGAAATGTTTTGCAATGTTAGATCTGTGCACGTTTGTCACGCACACCGTCCCGCCTGGATCTGTGTGTTTGATGAGGTATGCTATGATTTCTTTGCTAATATTGTCTTTGAAGTAATCTAACATCCCTGCGCAATACGTGAAGTCGAACTTACTTAAAATAGGATCTCCTGTCTTTTTTCTGAGAATGTTTAGAACATTGCAGTTAATAAGATCTAATTTTAAATTTTGAAGTTGGAGAAACTGAAGTCGTTCTGAGAAATCAGACAATGCGTGAGCGTCTAAATCCAGAAGAGTCACATGCACTTGCTTTTTTAATGGGATCTGTTTGAGAAAATCAAACACTTCTTGGGCTGGACCACTTCCTAAACTTAGAATACGGAAAGAGTTTTTTGTTGAGGTGTAAAGAGAATTCATAGTTTTAAAAAGAAATTGTATTCTGTCTATGTGGGCAGTAACAGGTTCCAAGGTGCAGATAAATTTGTTGAGTAGTTTTCCAAAAAAACTTTTACCGCAGTAAGGATTTTCAAAAAACTGTTTGATCGTTTGAAAGTCCCCTGAATAGCCTCGATTTTTGTCTATGATGGATGCGACCAATGGGGAATAACGGAGGAAAGGCACTAGATTTTCCCTGTAGTAGCTCTTATAAACCGCAGTTTGTTTTCGATCCAAGCAATCTACGGTTGTGTTTAGTTTTTTGATGAACTCCCTTAAAATGGGAAATGCTATTTTCTCTATCGATTGTAAGAATAAGCGCTCTTCTTCTGGCAGGATGTAAATTTCTTTTTTTTCTTCCTGATCCAATTGGAATTTCAACTTGGCAAAGAACATTCGCCAATCACAGACCAGAGCTTTGAAATTTTCGGAAATGAAAGCGTAGTCTTTGAAATGGGCTAGACCAGACACGATGACTGCTTTACTTTGCTCAACGGTAGAAAGAGTTTGGATTTTTTTTATGTTTATGAATTTTTCGCTGAATCGAATAGTGATTTCTGCTGAATCCTCTTTTTTGCGAATGATGACCGATTTCCCATAAAAAATCCGTTTATGAGCGTTGTGAATCGAAATGGTTATCTCATCGCCAATTTCCAGGCTAACGGATGGGGTTTGAAATAATGTGACGCGACAAGCAAATGCAGTGAAATCTTCCACTTTTCCGTGGAGTGAAAGGTTGCTTTTGATTTGAGGAACTAAGATCACTCTGAGTTCCACTTGAGGAATATGGCGTGAAATACGCACTTTTGTGTTGAAGGTTACATCAATATTTTTTTTAATATAACGAACACCAATGCGGTAATTCAGAAAATCGTATTCTGTAACATGAATGATTTCACCCGTTCCCGAAACCAACTCAAGCTCTCCTTCCTGGATAGAGATTTGATCAATGTAAACCCCTTTGTGAAACAGGTGCTGGTCTTTGGGATACGAGAAAGAGAATCCATGAGCGGACATTTCAAAAATGGGATAGCTGTTCTGATCATTCCCAAAATGACATTTTATAGATTGCAGAACTTTCCGAGAAGATTTTCTGATTTCAGAGGGTTCTACAAAATTTATAGATTGATCCATTCTGACAGGGTGTTTGTCTAACATAATTTACCATCCTCATTAAGTTAGAGAATACAGAGTTCTCTATTTTTACCCACGCTCCTCACGAATTTTATCCAAGAAAAAACTGATCTTCATTGTACCGAGTGTCAAGATTGATCGCATAGTTTAAATTCAATGAAAATTTGGAACTCTCAAGTACATTTATCCAAATAAACTCTCATAATCTTTCATTCCTGTCTTCTCTGCACAGGCGGGCTACGCCCCAACTCTCCGTTTTTTTTTGGCAATAGTGGAATTAAACAACGTAAAGCTTTGTTCACAGATTCCGAGTTGTTGAAATACGCTCGGATGTCTGGTTCTAGAACGACTGCACCTTCTTTTGGCATCACGTCTTTAATAACGGTGGCACCATTCGCTTTATGAATAGTGATAGTATACCCAGCTTGCATGGCTTGATAATGTTTGCCACGCACACCACTCGTAAAGTCATATTCGGTACGCATGTTGTTTCCCTTCTGTACTATATTAGTCATTGCCTTTTCTGTGATTCAGATAGTAGCAAGTCGCTTCAGAGGTCTTGCCTCTCCCCTTGGGGGAGAGGCCGCGCTCGGCGCGGGTGGGGGGTTCATTGCTATGGAATGAATCACCCTCACCCTGCCCTCTCCCCTCAAGGGAGAGGGTAAAACGAGCGGGACATGCTACTGACTCCGTGTTTCTTGAGATTCGCCTCGACTTTGTTTTCGTCCCACTCAAAATTCAGTTTCACTGTAACCTCTTTAAAAAAGTGTAATACATCTTTTGACGCACGATAAGACACCCATCTCGACGGAATGCCCGAAGGACATGTTCATAAAGGTTCTTTTGAATTTCATGTGGGTATAGGATTCCCATCCTATAATTGCATTCTGCGCCTCTTTGCGGCCAACTCTGTTGTCCGACGAACACGCCCGGCTGATGACCAATTTTTGAGGCGAGGATAAA
>Ga0213870_1000505_pt1 | contig 18211 bp, 21 predicted proteins | sample WICALVC2017_Meta_FD_160119 | JGI IMG/M metagenome (GOLD analysis project Ga0213870, IMG submission 160119) | Freshwater microbial communities from subterranean cave lake in Wind Cave National Park, South Dakota, United States - WICALVC2017 | ecosystem: Environmental > Aquatic > Deep subsurface >... | reverse complement strand
TTCCTTGTGAAGCAAACCTGAATAGATATGTCGAGATGATGCTTAGTTTGATTGGTTCCTCATATTCGTCTTCATACTTTTCAAGTATCATAGATGATGTGAACTTACCTATAGGGAAGTGTTTGTCTACTATATTCCAAATTTTCCCCCCCACCGAATCTAATTGGGCTGCTTCCTGACCTTCTATATTCATAAGATCCATTAACTCAAATATCTTGAGTATTTTTTCTCTAGTTACATTACCCTCAATGTTAAAGTTGTATTTTGCTCCTTCGTGATCCTCCAAGTCTATTCGTATACGCTTCCTAGCCATTGTGATCAGTGACAGTAATACGTTAACAGTTGAACGGATCCGGTAAGATTTGTTAACAAGCCAGTTTGTTAACATTGACTGTGTAACCCACGGCTAGTAGATTTTTTTATTTTAACAATCTTGTATTTTTTATATACCAAAAATTAGATATTTTTGTGCCTGGAGTGGAAATAATGGGGTCAAACCTTTGATATTAACCATGTTAACATTCATTTTAACGCCTGGAGTGGAAATAATGGGGTCAAAATTCGCTGTTTTGTCATTATCTTAACAGGAAGTTAACAATTTGTTATCACTTCTACTCACACACCTATATTTCCACTCCTTTTATTTTAAAATTTTTTAAAAAGGAAAAATCTAACTAAAAATATTTAATTCTAAACTAAACTACAGTTAGTTTTCTATCCTAAACATAATACATGTAGGATTTGTTATATTGAGTAGAAACGAAGGTGTGTGGATTTATGGAAACAGATCCTGTTGATAAATTATTAGATGCTGTAGAGTCTGGCAAATCACTGATTACTAATAGAGAAATCTTACACTTTACATACATTCCAGATGCAATTCCACATAGAAACTCTGAACAAGAACAAATTACCCAAACATTAATACCAATTTTAAAACACTCTCGTCCATCAAATCTCTTAGTATATGGTAAACCAGGTACTGGGAAAACCCTTGTCGTAAAGAAAATCTTATCCCAAATCCAAAAAAGAGTAGAAAAAAGCAATTTTCCGATTAAACTTGTATATGCTAATTCAAAAGAAGAAACCACGCTTTATGGCCTTTTAGTAGGCTTTGGGAGAGAACTAGGATTGGGAGAAAAAGAACTACCATCTACCGGCTTAGCAATAAGCGAAGTCTTCAAAAGACTACTAAAAACCATTGAGGAAAATCACTATAATGTAGTTTTTGTAATTGATGAAATTGATCATTTAGTTCATCTAGTATCTAAAACCGGAAATGATGTGCTCTACCAGCTTACACGAGCCAATGAGAGATTGAAAAAAGCAACCCTAACTTTGGTAGGCATATCAAATGATTTGACCTTTAAAGAACGCCTAGATCCAAGGGTTATCAGTAGTCTTGGTGAAGAAGAAATTGTATTTACAAACTATACTGTTGAACAACTAAAAAAAATATTAGAAGATAGAATCCAACTAGCCTTCATAAAAGGCGCAATCCAAGAGTCATCAGTTAATCTATGTGCCGCAATGGCAGGAAGAGAGCACGGTGATGCAAGAAGGGCAATTGATCTTCTACGAGTAGCAGGGGAAATAGCTGAAAGAGAACAATCAAACATAGTAAAAGAGGAACATGTTAGAAAAGCCTCACAAAAAATAGAAGAAGATAAAGAGACTACCGTTCTTCGATCTTATCCCCTACATGAAAAACTACTAATTATTGCAGTAATGAAGGCTTCAGGCCTTTCAACAGGTGAGATCTATACTGCATACAAATCCCTCTGTAAGGTAATTAGGCAAAAAGAACTCACACAAAGGCGGATAACCCAAATGCTAAGCGACGTAGAGCTGTCTGGAATTATCACTGGTAAAATCATTCATCAAGGAATTCATGGAAGAACTAAAAAATACAAACTAACCATATCACCTGAAATGGTAAAAAACACATTCAAAGATGAATTGACGTTTGAAGATATTTTATAATAACTAACTTTCAGTTTTGAAATCTTTTCTATAAACTTTGAAATTTTTTAAATTTACAATAATAGCTATTCCAGGAGTAGGTGTTATACCGACACTTGCTTGGAATGGAGTTTGATACTGCCATGCACCGGAATTTATCAATAAAACTCCTTTATACAAATCAAGTCCTACAACATGAACGTGCCCTACATGAAAAACATCTGGAACCTCATCAATTAACATCATATCTTCTACTTCTGGCGCTAGGGGAGTTTGGCTACCATAAATAGGACTAAGATGTCGTGCTTGTAATAGATGACGCATTACCTTGGTAGGATTATCAAAACTCAATCCTGGGGTAGTCCTTACAATATCATCAATACTTTGTCCATGAAACATCAAAACCTTAATCCCATTTAATGATATTAAGGCGGGATTTCCAACCATGAAAAAATTTTCACGATTCCATAAATCTAAATTATATTTTTTTGGAATGGCAGGCTGGGGTAGCGCTCTTCTTCCAGGATCATGGTTACCAGGCATGATAAACACCTTGACATGCCTTGGAATCTTTTCCAAAATTTCTACTGCCTTTTTTAACTGCTCATCCACATTTGTAAAAACTAACTCCTTTTCCTGATTCGGGTATATTCCAATACCATCTATCACATCTCCTGCTACTAACACAAATCGAATTTTACGTGCAATGGGATCAGGTGAGGCAAGCCATAAAACAAATTTTTCCAATTCTTTTTCCATAAAATATTTACTTCCTACATGTAGGTCTGATAGGAAAACAGCATAGGTCTCTGTTTTAGAGTAATTTGGAATATGATCCGGTATGTTTGGAATTATGATATCTTTAACAATAAAACCTCCATTCTTCCCTATTGAGACTCGTTCCATCACAAACTGGTCTATTAGAAGGCTGTTTGCAATATTTTGCAAATCTTTATCAAAAACAATACTCTCTAGACTTCCACTAGGATCATCTATAACTAATTTAGTAATACTTCTTTCCGAGTTTCGTTCAACTAGGAGACCGCAAACAAAAACATCATTATCTGATTTTGAAGCTATTATAGATGAAATTGGTTTTAGCAACTTGGCTTCGGGGCGATTAGAAACCATTCGTTTTAATTTTGAAAAACGGTTTGAGAAAAGTGCACCAAATCCTATTATCCCTTCCGAAGAGGTAATCTTTAGGGTAGGATCTGATAAAATTTTATGCTCAGAAAGTAACCCCTCTTCATCTTTTAGACCTAAAAAAACTTCCAAATCTTCTTGATTTATATGAAATACTTTTTGTTTTGTTTTTTCACGAACAATATCTCTAATAACTTTCTCCAAATCTCTAATCTCTACTTTTTCAAGAATTTCAAATGCGTTGGGGTGAATTTGAAAGCCTTTATTTAAAGCGTAATTTAGTGCAAAAATAACATCTTTTTTCATCACCAACAGATAAAATATGTTTTAATTAAATTTGCTCAATACTAACCCTCAAATATCATTTTATAAACAAAAACACATGTCTGATAAAAAAAGAATATTTGCATTTTTTGTTTTTGTTGGATTGTTTTCCATCTCCTTTGCAGTGGGTGCAGAAACAACAGTTTCTGAAGAAGAAGCTAGGCTATTTATTGAACAATTTGAAGCTCTAGTTGAAAATATTGATTCTATTGGAATATTTTTGCATAATCTTGTGATAGCACTACCTATGTTTATTCCTGGATTTGGAGTTGTTTGGGGATTTTTTGCATCATGGCAGACAGGCGTTGCCTTTGCTGCTTTTAAAACAATTAATCCTACTCTGACTCAAATTCCATCACTATCGGTACTATATCTGACTCCATTTGGTTTGATGGAGCTTGCGGCATATTCAATAGCAATGTCAAGGAGTTTTCTTTTAATACAAAAACTCATTAAAAAAATTCCAATAAAACTAGACAGTAAAGTTACAGGTATTGAAGTAGGTGTAGTTATAGCGTTATTGTTGACAGGCGGGTTTATTGAGGCATACATGATCGAATTGTTTGAAAAAGGTGAACTTCAAATCCCAGAGATCTAGTTTTTCAAAAACTGAAATTTTACACATAAAAAACTAAAATTTGCGTAATTAATCTAAAATAATTTAATAGTAAATTATAAACCAAATCAAACATAACTAACTTAATGAGGCTTCCTGTATTTCTTGTGTTTTCAATATCTATGATTATTTTTGGTTTCAATGTTGCAGACGCTCAGATTATCTCAAACAACGCATTTTCATTAGAAGGTGCAGGATTTGCTGTTACAGAAAAATCACTTCAAACTTCACAACTTGATCTATTTTTATCTACAAATACTAAAACAGGATTAGATACAAATTTTGTTGTTGATGATGGTATAGTTACTCTCAATAATGAAGATTTTATTGCAGTTGACTTGAGTGGAACTATTTTAAGGGATGGTCGCTTTATTAGACTAGTAGGAACAGCAGAAAGCACATCTGGTAGTGAAATCACGCTTAAATTTTTTGGTAGATTGGTAGAGAAATCCACCGAAGGCTCTGTTTATGGTTTTACAGGAAGTCTAACACAAGACGGTAACCCCTCTAAAATAATTTACACTACAAAAATATCATCTTTTGAAAAAATAACAAAAACAACACAAACTACAACTCAACAAACCAAAGACGTTTTAGTACGAATACTAAAAGGCTCATCGGATCCAAGTAGCATAACATACAAAGAAAAGCTGGGTCAGGCATATACTACATTTAGTTATTATTCAAAAGAGCGAATTGTAATTGAACCTGGCACCACAATTACTTTTGTAAACGATGACATTGTTTCACACAGTGTTACAAGTGGTGCTGGGCTAGGATCAAGTAGTAGATACACTACCACTACGCTGTCAGGTAAACAATTTGCTTGTGAAGGCGATACATCAACAAGATCACAACAAAACTGCGTCTTTATCATTGATGGAAAAATAAGGAGTGGAATAATATCTTCTGGAGGGCAATGGAGTGTAACAATAAATGAAATGGGATTTTACAGACTTGTAGATGTTGATTACCCGTGGATGAACCTAGTGATTTACGTATTTCCTCAATCTAGTTCAGTTACACTAGGAGCTTCTGGTTCCAAATAAAACTAAAAATTAACATATGATTCTAATTTGGTTTGATTAAAAACAATAACGGACAGATCAGAAAACATTTTTCCTTCTAATTCATTTACTGTACCCACAAATGATGACTCATCTGGATTTGTTAATGATTCAAAAACATGAACTTTTATTTTTGATGTATCAAAACCCCTTTTTCTTAGGTAAAATGCAATTTCTGATGACATAAAATTCTTTTCTGGTTCCTTTGGCCAAGGTCTTGGAACAAGAATAACACTAAACCCATCCAAAAGTGCTTTTTGTAATTCAAGTTTTTTTTCTTCAATCGAAGTTGTTACATGCATTGTAATTATTTTGGTCTTGTCTATAGGAACGCTTGCCTTTACAGCTGCTACTTGAATGGAGCTTATTCCAGAAATAACATATACATCACCAAAGATCTCGATTAATCTATCTACAACTTCAGATTCTGAAAAATTCACATCACCAGTAAATGGCACTACCAACGTTTTGTTTCCTAAATTGGCCTTGATTTTTTGATAAATTTCTTCTTGTGATTGCATTGTTATTTCATAAACTTCTTTATTTGAAAGAAGATCCCCGATTGTCTTTAGGGTATATTTGTAGCCAGCAATAATATCCGATTTTTGAATTATCTTTCTGACAATATCGGTAATGTAATCTTGAGATCCTGGACCTACGCCAACTGCATAAACTGTTCCCATTTTACTTCGTGATCTTTTGTCTTTCTTTAACATATTGAACAAAGGGAGACCAATCTACTTTCATGAATTTAGTAGGATCTTTTGCAGGATACTTGACCCAGTCTAAAACAATAGAAAACTGATATTTTTTTCGTTCGCCATTTTCATTTAGTTCAACATTTAGTACACTTCCCCATGATTTTTCTTCACTATCTATACTCCAAATGTTATCAAAATCTACCTCTAAATTTTTTTTATTTTGTAAATCTAGCCGTAAATTTTCTTCATTATATCCATCATGACGGCTCATCACGTTTTTTGACTTGAGTAAAGTTATAGCTTGTCTTTGTCTAGCTGCTTGCCACCATTTCATTTTTGCCTCGGTTTTGGTTACAAACATTAAATGTCTGTCAGTTAAAAACAACATTCCTTCTTTACCACTAAATGAAAAAAATTTCTTTGCTTGTCTCCAAACTGATAAAATATGTGCCTGTATCCATTCATTGGTATCCATGATGAAAAATTTATGCATACTCGTTAAAAACTAATGTTTACATAGCTTTTATTTGAGATGTAAACCGAAATCTTCAATGCATTTAAAACTAATCATTATTTTTTCCCTTTTACTTATCCCACTACAATCATTTTCACAAGAAGAGGAGAAACTAGTTATTTTTTACACTCCTTCAGGTAAACTCGTAATTGAACTGTTTCCAGAAGATGCGCCAAAGACAGTTGAGAATTTTTTAAAATTAGCAGAAAGTAAATTTTATGATAGAACAATTTTTCATAGAATCCAAAATTTCACGATACAGGGGGGAGATCCCTTAACAAAACCTGGCGCCTATGAACATGTCTCTCAATGGGGGACAGGTTCAGCAGATTATACAATTCCAGCCGAATTTAATGACATAAAACACAAAAAAGGCATTGTTTCAATGATACGGGCACCTACTGATCCAGACAGCGCAAGCTCACAGTTTTTCATAGTACATAAAGATGCAAGTCATCTTGATGGAAAATATACAGCGTTTGGTCGTCTTGTTACTCAGGAAAGTTATGAAACACTTGATAAAATTGCTTTACTTGAAACTGCACCAAATGGCATAGCATTTCAGTGGGGTGATGCAGAAATTCTAAAAACTGAAGTTGTTAGTCGCTCACAGGTATCAGATCTACTGGAATTAGGCAAACCAGAAAAAATGGAAAACCCCGCAGGTGAAATTTCTGGTTCTCAATATTCTAATAAAAAATTAGGATTTTCATTTTTAGCACCAGAAGGATGGGCACTACAACAACCTCAAAAAACACAACCTACCATTCCTGATGTAGCAGCTGTAGGTCCTAAGGTAAACGGTATTCCGCCTGCAATTTACATATCTGTAAATGAAAAAAACGATAAATCTTTTGAAGAATATATTACTGAAGTAAAAGACTCACTTCAAAAATCAATAGAATCAGGAGAACTTATGATCTTAAACGAAAACAAAATAATAGTTAATGGAAAAAGTGCATATGAGATCAATGTGGTGCAAGCTTTTGCTAATGAAGCAGGAAACACTGTAAATATGAAATTAAAATCAATTATCATTTCAGGTCCTGAAAAATTCTATACTATAGGATACGCAAACAGTGAAGAAAATTTTGATTCCACACTTGATCTTTTTGACAAATCATTAAACTCATTTACCATACTCTCAACTGAAACCAGTTTACAAACAAATAATGAAACACAAAATAATGGTGGAGGGTGCCTTATTGCTACAGCAGCTTTTGGAACCGAGCTTGCACCTCAAATTCAATTACTAAGAGAGATCCGTGATCATACAGTGCTAGAAACACATTCTGGTGCAGCATTTATGTCAGTTTTTAACTCATTTTATTACTCATTTTCTCCTACAATAGCTGATCTTGAAAGACAAAACCCAATGTTTAAGGAAGTAGTAAAGATTGCAATAACCCCCATGATGTCAACATTAGGTATTTTGCAACATGTAGATATTGATTCAGAAACTGAGATGATAGGTTATGGAATTGGAATTATTCTATTGAATGTTGGAATGTATTTTGTAGCTCCTTTATTATTAATCCATAGATCTAGAAAGTAGATTACCAAACATCATCAACTTCATCTAGTTCTTTGTATTCCTTTGAACTTTCACGTTTAAGATACTTTAATCTTGAAATATCTCTGTCAAAAAACAAATCGATTGTCCAGTCAAGTAAAACTCTTACCCTCTTTTCAAGTCTTGATATTTTTGACAGATAGACACTTCGCCACAGCCACCAAGCCAAGAAACCATGAATATTCATACTAAAAACAGATGCAATTCCAGATCGTTTCCCAATTATTGCCATCTGTCCTTTTGATTTATACTCAAAATTCTTTTTTTGTTTATTTCTGATCAATGCATATAGGTTATGTGCAGCAATTTTTGCATGTGCTTCAGCAAGTTGAGCTGTAGGTGCATAAGGTTTCTTGGTAGATGGGTCTATAGTCTGGCAACAATCTCCAATTGCAAAAACACCTGGAAAATCTGGAAGCTCTAAAAATTCATTAACAATAATTTTTCCCTTTTCAGTTTTAAAAATTGAATTTTTTATTGTATCAACAGGTGTAACACCCGCAGTCCAAACAAGTGTCTTTGTTTGTATTGCTTCTATGTTTTTATTTTCACGATTTTCTAGTGATTTTACAAGTACTTCGGTACCATCAAAACTAGTAACGGCAGTATTAAGTCTGATATCGATTCCACGTTGAATTAATTTTTCATATGCAAACTTTGCAAGTTTTTCACTAAAACCAGGAAGAATACTTGAGAGGGCTTCTAACACTACCACACGAATGTCTTGCTTACTTATATGAGGATAATACCTGCATGCATCCAAAACAAAATCAATCAACTCTCCAGCTGTTTCAATTCCTGCAAATCCGGCACCTACAACAACAAATGTTAAAAGACTTTTTCTTAGAATTGGATTTGTTTCATTTTCAGCTTGTTCTAACATATCGATTATTCTATTTCTTAAAATCATAGCATCGTTAAGGGTCTTCATAGTGTAAGCATGTTCTTCTACATTGGTTAAACCAAAAAAATTCGTTTGACTTCCTAAAGATATAACAAGAAAATCATAATGTAGTGAAATACCTCTTTTTTCACTCGTTCCACTTAGAGTCACAATCTTACCAAACGGATCTATATTCCTGACTCTGTCTTCATAGAAAATTGTTTTTTCTATCAATGCTCTGATGGGCATTATAATATGTCTTGTTTCAATCATGCCTGAGGCGACCTGAGGTAACATGGGAGTAAAGAGAAGAAAATTATCTTCACTTACTAGTACAATTTCAATATCAAACTCCCTCATAAAATAAGATTCTAATCTTCTTATACACTCTAAACCGGCAAATCCTCCTCCTAAAACAACTACTCTCTTCTTTGTTTTTACCATATGTGGCACTAAATGTTCAATGGATATAATCTCTTAGTGGATTATGCCTGTATTTGACAAAAAATTATTATGTTCAGTACTTTTTATCTTGAAATCTCTGCTCTTAGTAATTCATATGCTCTTGAAGCATCTTTCTCATTTAACACAGCTACTATGTCATCTTGGCTAAAATATGCATTGATTAGCTCTATACCATTACTATGTAATATTTCTGCAACATAAGATACTACATTAGATCTATTTTGATCCTGAGGTATTCGTATCTTTATTTTTGCTAAACCTGTATTAAAGAAATTTTTAGCTCCTGGAAACGATTCAATTAATTGCCTTACATCAACTAAATCTTCTGTTAGTAATCTAAAAGAATCTGTTAGTCTAAAAAACTCATAATCTGATTTTAACTCAGAAAATCTGTTCATCAAGTTCATAGTTTCTTGTTCGCCCATCTCATCTAAAGAAAAACTGACATCTAAAATTCCATCTGTTAATGAGAGTCTTGAATTTTTAAGGACAGATTGTTCCTTTACATCCTCTTTTGTTTCAAAAGAATCAGCGTATCTTTTTATTGCAACAACTATCGTGTTTAGATTTATAGGATTTCCAAGAAGTCTTTCTACTTCTGGTTGTATTTTGACAGCAAGGGCGGTGTAATTCATGACGTCCATTTTCATACAATCATAAATAGAACGATTTCTGGTAATGATCTCTCGTACCACATCTGGTACGGATAGGTTTGTTAGTCTCATAAAATGATTAATATATAGTCAGTTATAATAACATTATGTAATATTTATAATTAATAACCAAAATACTTATATTATGTAATATATATTACATAATATAAGTGATTATGACAATGTTTATTGATGACGAATTTGATAGACTCTTCAAAAAAATGTCAAGATCCTTTATGGATTTAGAAGACATTTTTGAAGACAAGAACATACACAACCTCCAAACATTTGGACCGGTCTATTATGGATATACAATGACTATTGGACCAGATGGCAAGCCAATAGTTAAGGAATACGAAAACGTAAAACCTGGACTTCTTCCAACATCTGAAACAAGAGAACCACTAGTTGATACGCTTGTTGATGAAAAGGAAAATCTAGTCAAACTCGTAGCTGAAATGCCAGGTGTTGAAAAAAAAGACATCAAAGTTGTGGTACAAGATAAGGTAGTGCAAATAGACGCCGAATGTGGTGATAAAAAATACCATGTAAAAGTACCAATAAAACCCAAATTTGATGAAAACACAGCTAAAGCCAGCTATATTAACGGAATACTAGAACTTGTATTCAAGTTAAAAGAGGATCCAAAACCAAAAGGCAAAACAGTGGAGGTTGAATAAACCTCTTTTTTTATTGGTGATAAAATGATGGAAATTACATTAAAAATAGATGAAATCTCACAACGACATGTTGGAAAGGCAATTGCGATTGTAGATCCTAAAATCGTAGAAGAGAATAATCTCCAAAGCGGTGACATTCTTGAGATTATAGCTAATAGAAAAAGTCATGTAAAGTTATGGCCAGGTTCAACAGGAGACTATGGAACAGGCATTATACGAATAGATGGTTCAACACGACATAATATTGGAGCCAGTATTGGGGAAAAAGTATCTGTAAAAAAAGTTGAAGCAAGCGAAGCTGACGAGATAATTGTATCTCCAACTGAAAAACTAGCAATAGAAGGCCTTGATGAATACATGTTGACAAATTATGAAGGACATGTTTTTACAACTGGTGACACAATAACCGTAAATACACTTGGTGGTAAAATACAATTAATAGTTACTAGCACAAAACCATCAAAAGCAGTTATCGTAACAACAAAAACTAGATTTAAACTTGGTTCAATGACAAAAGCAGTTGAAAACTCTATTCCTCGCTTTACTTATGACGATCTAGGTGGTTTGAAAAAAGAAATACAAAAAGTTCGTGAAATGATTGAACTTCCTATGAGACATCCAGAACTATTTGAAAAAATAGGTGTTGAAGCACCAAAAGGAGTTTTGTTATATGGGCCACCTGGCACTGGGAAGACATTGCTTGCAAAGGCAGTTGCTAGTGAAACTAATGCACACTTTACTACAATAAGTGGGCCTGAAATCATAAGCAAGTATTATGGTGAAAGTGAGGAAAGACTACGGGAAATATTCAAGCAGGCAGAAGAAAACGTTCCTAGTATAATTTTCATTGATGAAATTGATTCAATTGCACCAAAACGTGATGAAGTATCTGGTGAAGTAGAAAAAAGAGTAGTATCACAACTTCTTTCACTTATGGATGGAATGAAAAGTAGAGGTAAAGTTGTAGTTATTGCTGCAACAAACAGACCTGACTCAATTGATCCTGCCTTACGTCGACCAGGAAGATTTGATCGAGAAATTGAGATAGGAATTCCTGACGATGAGGGAAGATATGAGATTCTTAACATTCACACACGCGGAATGCCACTAGATGACACAGTTGATCTTCAACAAATCTCAAAAGTAACACATGGATTTGTAGGCGCCGATCTGGAAATGCTTGCAAAGGAATCAGCAATGAGATCCTTACGAAGAATTCTACCAGAAATTGATCTTGAAGAGGATAAAATCTCATCTGAAATACTACAGAAAATCAAAATAACAAAAGAAGACTTTAGAGAGGCACTAAAAGAGGTAAGACCATCTGCACTAAGAGAAGTATTAGTACAAATTCCTAATGTTACGTGGGATGACATAGGTGGACTAGAGTCACTTAAAGAAGAGCTCCGTGAAGCAATAGAGTGGCCACTAAAGCATAAAGAAGCTTTTGATCACTTGGATGTAATTTCACCAAAGGGCATTCTATTACATGGACCTCCAGGAACTGGAAAAACTTTGATCGCAAAGGCAGTTGCAAAGATGACAGAATCAAACTTTATCAGCATTAAAGGACCTGAATTACTATCAAAATGGGTTGGTGAATCAGAAAAAGGTGTAAGAGAAATATTTAGAAAAGCAAGACAAGCTGCACCATGTATAATATTCTTTGATGAACTTGATTCCATTGTTCCACGAAGAGGCAGTAGCTCTGATTCACATGTAACAGAAAACGTTGTATCACAAATACTAACGGAGATAGACGGTCTTGAAGAACTTCATAATGTATTGATAATTGGTGCAACAAACAGACTGGATATTATTGATCCTGCATTATTACGTCCTGGAAGATTTGACAGAATTATTGAAGTGCCACAACCAGATGCAAAAAGCCGTGAACACATCTTTAGGATACATACAAAAAAGAAACCACTTGCAGATGATGTTAACTTTACAAAACTAGTTGAGCTTACAGAAGGGTTTACTGGTGCAGATATTGCAGAGGCATGTAACAGAGCTGCATTAATCAGCCTGAAAAGATACGTGGGAGGAAAAACACAGTCAATAAAAGATGTTAGTATTACTCAGGCTGATCTAGTTGAAGCAACACAAAAGATCAAACCAACAACACGAACATTAGAAGCTATAACACAATATCAGTAAATAATAAAAAGAATTTCTGACCGGACTTAATCGATTAATTCAGTCCAGCCTTTTACGAATACGGAGTTTTTGTAGAGTGGTACTGGCTGACCTACGGTAAAGTCCATTGGTCTCATCCAAAAGATTGCCTTTGTTGGGCAAACACCGATGCATGCTCCATCTGAGATGCATCTTTCAGGATAAAAGACAAATGCCTTACCTCTCTTCCAGCCTTCAACCGGCTTTACTCTAAGTACATCGGGTCCCAGTGTTGTGCATATTTCAACGCATAGTGCGCAACCAATACACATCTGTTCACCAATGTCTGGTAAAATTGCTACTGGCATTTCAATTCAATTTTATTGTCGGATCTTAATATAACTTACCCAAAAAATGCAAATTATAACGGCGTTAGCACATTTTATAACAATGTTAAGAATTTCTTGATCGCGTTTACATTTACCTAAGCTCAAAATCAATAGGAATTACATATGAAATATCTTCTGAAGAAATAACATTCATCCTAATTTTCGAATTTTCTCTTTCAAGTTGTATCTTTAACATACTTTTTGCATCAATAATTTGTCTGCCTATTGTGGATAGCACCCATCCTTGCTCTTCTCTTTTAGCCATACTTGCAACAACAACATTGGAATTTGTCATCTTTGCGATTGCAGCTATTAACATTATATAGGAATTAACGAACATTCCAACGTCTTTTTTATCATTAAACAAACTGAAAAATCCATTTAATGAATCAAGAATCAGAACTGATCTATGTTTAGAAATATAATTACAAACACTTCTAAACAAATCACTCCAGTTATCTCTGGTTGGCTGAAATAATTCTAACTTATCATGTTTTGGAATAATTTTTGCTGTAACATAACCACTATAAAGTAAATCAAAATCAAGATAAATTATTGGCAAATCTAGCCAATCAATTAATTTGATAAAAAAAACAGTCTTTACATAAGGATCAGAATAAATGATTGAATTTAAAACATTTTGCTCAAGTGTTATTTTTACGTCATCAGAATATGTTTTCTTCTCAGAATCTCTCAACAACGATATAGTCTGTATCTGATATAATAATGAATTTAAAATCAGATTGTGCACAAGAACTTTTTTATTATAACAAAAAATCTATAGTCTTTCTTGCTCTTCTATGACCATCATCGTTAGCGTAGACTGAACCTTGTTTATCTTTCTAATCTTATTGGTTATAATGGAACGTAGGTGATCTGTTGTATCTGTTATTATCTTTAATACTATATCATAAACACCATAAACCCCTTGAATCTCAAACTGGATATTTTTTTCAGATGCAAGAATTTTTTTGGCCTCAGCTATGATTGACTCATCAGAACCTAGATCAGAATTAAGTAGCACATAGGCAGTTGGCACATTCGGAATTTCATTGAACAATATTTAACCTTTCATTAAATTCAAAAACTGAATAATCAGATTGTATACTCTATAACATGAAAATAATAGATCTTACTCTTACAATATCACAAACAATTCCAACATTTCCTGGATCTCCAAAACCACAATTCATCTCTTGGTCTAAAATCAAAAAAGACGGCTACAATTTGGAGCTCTTATTTTTTAGCTCACATACTGGAACCCATCTTGATGCACCTTATCATTTTAATGAAAATGGTATGAAAATTCATGAAATATCGCTTGAACGTTTAATATCGGATGCTGTTTTGCTCAAAATAAAAAAAGAAAAAAATCAATCAATACAAAAATCAGATATCATAAAGTTTGAAAAAACATATGGTAAAATCCAGAACAAGTCAACGGTTATTTTTTTTACGGGATGGCAAAAAAATCTAAAAAAAGTAAACTACTTTACAGAAAACCCAGGCCTATCAATATCAGCTGTTACATATCTAGTATCAAAAAATACGAATCTAGTTGGAATTGATTCTCCTAGCATAGATTCAGGAAAAAACAAAAACTTTCCTGCTCACAAGATCTTATCAAAAAACAATATCTTGATTGCTGAAAACCTGAAAAATCTTGATAAAATTTCTACACAGAATTTTAAATTATTAGTACTACCACTGAAACTAAAAAATGCTACAGGCTCCTTAGTTAGAGCGATTGCCTTTCAAAATACGAACTGAAATCTCTTGCGTCTGTATTTCTCATCCAATGTTCCAATGATTGGAATCTGATTGCCACAGAACTTACATTTATTATTTTGATCTAAATTCCATTCAACTATATCAAATCCATATCTCTTCACAGCGATTTCATTACAACCAGCACAGTAAGTATGTTCAAGTGGATGACTAGGCACATTCCCCAAATATGCATATGAAAGTCCTTCCTCCTTTGCAATTGCATAATGTTTCTCAAGAGTTTCAACTGGCGTGGGTTCAAACTCCATCATTTTGTAATCTGGATGGAATCTCAAAAAATGGATTGGCATTTCTGGTCCAAACTCATCGTAAATAAACTTGCACAATTTTCGTGCATAATCTAGGTTATCTCCAACTTGTGGCACAATCAAATCTGTTATCTCAACATGGATCTTTGTTTTATCACGAATCTCTAACAAGGTATCAAAGATCGGTTTTGGATCAGGTACTCCAATATACCGTCGTGTAAATTGAGGTTCTGCACTTCCATTAAAATCAACAGTTATGCAATCCAAAAACTCATTCATCATATGTACTGTTTCAGGTGTATCATAACCATTTGATACAAAAATATTGTACAGCCCATTCTTTCTTGCAATCACTCCACAATCGCGTGCAAATTCGATGAAAATGGAGGGCTGGTTATAGGTATAGGCAATACCGTCAGCACCATATTCTAATGTGGTCTTTACCACCTCTTCTGGGGTCATATCCTGTCCTTCAATCTTTCTTCTTTGGCTAATGTCATAGTTCTGACAGTATCTACAAAGCCAATTACATCCAGTTGTAGCTATAGAGAAAACCTTCGAACCAGGTCTATAATGAATTACAGGTTTTTTCTCTATTGGATCAACATGTCCAGTGATGACCTTACCATATACAAATAACTCCAACTTGCCATTTACATTACCTCTAATTCCACACAATCCGATTTGGTTCTTGTTTACTTCACAGTACCTAGCACAAGCAGTGCAACGAACCTTGTCGTTTGGCAATTTTTGATATAGAATTGCTTCCTTACTCATCAGACTAGTTAGATGTCTTTTACCAATATAAGCACAACATATAGCAAGCTAAAAGTAGAGAAAAAGTAAAAGGTGACTAATATGAGTAAAGCAGGAAATCTTTGGAGAAAAGTCCATGGCAGACTAACAAAGAGACCAACAAACTTTTCGTGGCTTTTAGATAATCATCTAGCTGGGTGTGGAATGCCAACCTCAATTGAAGAATTAAAATGGATTCAAAATCAAGGCGTCAAGTCTATAGTTACAATGACTGAAATCGCATTACCACAATCATGGATAAAAGATGTCAACTACTTACATGTACCAACAGAAGATCTTAGCGCTCCTGATATGGAAAAAATTGATTCTGTAGTAGACTTTATTCATCAAAGACTAGAGTATGATGAGCCAGTTATGGTACACTGTGCAGCTGGTATAGGACGAACAGGAACAATTTTGGCATGTTATCTAATCAAATATCATAACCATTCTACAAAAAAAGCAATTGAGCAAGTAAGAAAAAAAAGACCAGGCTCCATTCAATCAGAGTTGCAAGAGATTGCAATAAGTTTCTACGAAAAATATATTCGCAGTTAGCTATTCTGGGATGGACTGTGTTTCTAGTTTTCCATTCACTACCTTGATAAACATGTATCTATTGTCTTTGAAGATCAATGTTATGCCTCCCTCTTTGTCAGGATCTTCGACTTCTAGTAGCTCTTGTCCTCTTAATCCATCATATTTTACCATATCATTTTTTCTTTAAAGCGTCCTTATATCCCTAATTGATCTTTATTTCAATTTCCTTAGCATTATCCTTTACATTGTCTGGTTCTGTGTAATCATGTTTTTGCCAAGACATGTAAACCTCTGCTTCGATTTTATGATTACCAGAACCTAGCTCAGAGGCCTTGAACACTATATTTTCATCAAAATCAAATAATTCATGTTTGACTTCTTCTTCGCTTAGTCTGATAAAAGGCTCAAAATTCTTAGCCACCTGAACCCAAATCCTTCTTTCCTTCATTGGATTGACAAGCTTTGGATTTCTAGTCCAAAACAAGGATGCTTTTCTGTAAGTATCAAGTGGCTTACCAACCTCACGTTTTCTTAATCCTCCAGACGTGAGTTTTATACCATATTTTAGCTTAAACAGATTATCGTTTTTGTTATACGCCTTTGTCCAATTCTCTTCGGTAAAAGAATCACGTAAAGTTCCTTTAAGTGAAAATTTCACACTAACAGTAATGTCTTCATTTACTGTGAACTCGTTCTTGTTTTTTATTAATTCTAAATCTGAAATGAAATTCTTGTTCATGTTTAATTGTTCATAATGATTTATATCTACAATAAGTTCTTTTTTGAATGCATGCATGCTCAAGTAGTAACTTCAACATACAAGGAAATCAATCTGTCAATCAAAGAATCTGATATTGGAATGTTATACATCATTCAGCATGAACTACTCAAAAACACAAACATAGATTTTGCAGGAGTTATCTTAAAGCATCCACTCACTAACGAGTGCTGGATAAGAGTAAACTCTACAAAAGAAAATCCCATGAAAGACATCATAAAAGCTACAGATTTAGCAATAGAATCTGTTAATGAATTAAAGAAATTGTTTAATTCAAAAATTAAGGTAAAATAAATGCAGTTTTGTCCTACATGTGAAGTACGTCTAAAGAAGAGCGAAGCTAATTCTGTGCTCAATTGTCCTAAATGTGGTTACACTGAAAATGAAGCCAAGACACAAAAGAAAGTAGAAGAAACTACAAAACCTGACTTGAATGTTCTTGACGAAAGTGATGGAAAAGAAACACTGTCTACGATTCAGATCGAATGTGGAAAATGTGGTCACAACCAAGCAGTCTGGTGGATGTTACAAACGCGTAGTGCTGATGAACCCACAACACAATTTTATCGTTGCATTAAATGCAGCTATACATGGCGTAACTACGCATAACGTTTAACTTGAACGTTTTTCACATGTGATTGAGTTTGGTATTCTCAGCAAAAACTAGTGGATCAGATGATCTCAAAGCCATAATATCTGCCATATCTACACTTGTCGAAGAAGCAACCTTTGTTTCTACAGCAGAAGGAATCTCATTTCGTGGCATGGATCCCTCCCACGTAGCATTAATTGACATATCATGGCCAAACTCTGCATTTGAAAAATACGAATGTGATAGCGATATTAAATTTGGAGTACGCATAGACGAATTTTCAAAACTGATAAAACGTGCCGATAAAAAAGACAGCATAGAAATCAGTATCTCTGATGATAATATGCTCCTTGTAACCATTGGTAAAAATAAAAAATAC
>Ga0213870_1000504_pt1 | contig 18211 bp, 18 predicted proteins | sample WICALVC2017_Meta_FD_160119 | JGI IMG/M metagenome (GOLD analysis project Ga0213870, IMG submission 160119) | Freshwater microbial communities from subterranean cave lake in Wind Cave National Park, South Dakota, United States - WICALVC2017 | ecosystem: Environmental > Aquatic > Deep subsurface >... | reverse complement strand
CTGAATACAGAACCGTCGTGAGTTCGTCGGCCACCGCTTCGTCCTCGGTGTTGACCAACTGGGCCACCAGGATCTTCGGAAAGAACCGAGCAAAGTTGTAAAACTCGAGGGCGAATCGCCTGAACTCTTCATCGGTCAGCGCGCCGGTTTTCAATCGATCAAGGTAGGGATTGTTGATGGCTCCGTGCCGGAGCACAGACGCTCGCATCTCGTCATAGAAGGCCATGTGGTGCGCCCCCTGACTGGTTGTGTTGATGACGAGTTGATTATAATACATTGCTATCATAATGGCAATTATGTTTTTTGTGGGGCAGTCATGATTTGTCAAGTACTTGTTGAGATGATATATAAATCGTTGAAATAACTAAATTATTATACTTTTTTGGAGTGATAGAAATGTCTTATTGAATGATAGTATGTTATACTCGAAGTCATCGAACCGGGAAGCCAGGGAAGGACGATGCTGGAGATCACGCGGTACGTGGAAGAGTTGAAGGACCGGTTGCACCTGAAAAGCGATTATGCCCTGGCCCATAAGCTCGGCATCGCGCAGCCGGAGGCCAATCATCTCCGTCGGGGCCTCAAGGTGCCCAGAGAAGAGTTATGCATCAGGATGGCCAAGCTGCTGGGCAAAAACCCGGTCGAGCTGATGCTGGTTGCGCAAAAGGATCGGGCCCCGGCGGAGGCCAAGGAATACTGGACCCTGGCTCGGACTGCCGTGGACGTCATGCTCCATGTGCCCTCCCGTCCCCGCTACCTCCCTCGGAAGGTGGAGGCCATCGGCAAGGAGCTTCGGCAGATGGAGTCCCAATGCCTGCGGTATGAGAATGGAGCGGCGGTGACCGAGCCGGTCCGGTTGATGGAGACCACCGCGCGAACCGTGGACGCCTTGACGGAATACTGGACCCTTTGGAAGCACGGCGCGCCGCTCTATCCGAATTACCTCCTGGCCAACCAAGAGGCGGTGCGCCGGGGCGTGACGATCCGTCGCTTGCTGGTGATCTCAGCCGACCAGGCTGCGTCGGACGACCTGATGGCCGATGCCGTGCAGGTCCTGGAGGATCAGCGGCGTTCCGGGATCCAGGTCTTCTACGCATTCCAGAAGGAGCTCCTGAAGTCTCTGACATACCAGCGGCTGGTTCACGCCTTCAAGCGTCATGGGTCGGCTGCCGAGATTAACGCGGCCATGTATGACCACGAGATTATGGTGATGGCGCGGGCCTATGGACATGTCCCTCTGGGCTTGACGGGAACCCCGAAGCTGATCACCCGAATCAGCCAACTCGAGATTATATGGAAACCGCAGGTCATCGAAGAACTGAATCCGGCGCCGCTGTTCGATATGACCCGGTACGTCCATGAGCACGCCGGCAAGAAGCCGTTCCTGGCTGACGTGGCCAGGTTCCGCCATCACGTGTCTGGGGCCGGGCGGGTGACATAGGGGGGAGCAGCCATGAAACGCTCAATGGGGATCGATCACATTACCTTATGCGTCAAGAACCTGGACGCTGCCGAATACCTCTTCACCAAGGTCCTTGGGTTTGATGTCATCTGGTCGGCGCGGGATGTGGGAAGCGACAAGTCGAGCATGGACACCGTCGTCGTCCAACGAGGCAACGCCAAGATCGCGCTCATGCAGGGGCGTGACAAAGCCGTGAAGTCTCAAATCACCGAGTTCATCGAGAAGTATGGCCAGGGGGTTCAGCACGTGGCCATCGAAGTGGATGACATTGAGGCGGTCTGCCGCGAGTGGGAGGTGCATGGTGTAAAGTTCAGCGGCCCACTCAAGGAGGGCCGCGACGGGTTGGGGCCGTTGAAGCAGCGGTTCACCTATCCGTTGTTTCCAGGGAGTGGGGTCTTCCTTGAACTCACGCAACGCCAGCAGGGTGATGAGCAGTCGAGGACCTTTGTGCGGGGGACTGTCGAGGCGCTCTACAAGGACATCGAGCAGGACCAGACCCGGGGCATCGAACAGACGATCATCGACTACGAAAAGAAGTAGGACGAGGGAGACGGAACATTCAAGGTGGGGGGGCTGCGATGTATCTGATGAAAAAAGGCAACGCTCCGAGTCAGGCCCATGTCGGCATCCCCGTGGGCCTCTGTGAGGAAGAGCACGGCCGCCGGGGGTTTGTTGGACGGGCCTCGCACCTCTACCGGAGGCACCCTCCGACCGGGTGGGTGCGGATTGACGGCCCCCTCCGGCCCCGTGCCTTTGCCTGCGCGGCTCTTCCTACTCCCGACCTGCGTTCGTCCGTCGCCCGGCCGGTCGAGATTCTGCGCAGCCCGGACGTGCGGGTGTTCCTCTCGTGCCGGGCCGAGACGATGCCGTATTTCGTGCGTAATGCCGATGGAGATGAGGTGCAGTTTGTGCACAGGGGCTGTGGCCAGTTCGAAACCGAGTATGGGGTCCTGCCTTATGAGCCCGGCGATTACATCGTCATCCCGAAGGGCACCACCTATCGGATTGTCGTCGAGTCCGGACCCTCGCTGTTTTTGATCGCGGAAGCGCCTGAGCCGGTGGGGTTGCCGGAGCGAGGCCTCCTGGGCCATCATGCCTTGTTTGATCCAGGGGTCTTGGCGGTCCCGGAGCTTCCGCGCAGCACGGAGGACCGGGAGGAGCCGCGCGAGTGGGATGTCTGGATCAAGCGCACCGGCGAGTATACGCGGGTGGTCTACCCGTTCTACCCGATGGATGTGGTCGGCTGGAAAGGGGATCTGTGGGTGGCCAAGCTGAATGTGCGGGACTTTCGGCCGGTCACAAGCCCGCGCTATCATCTGCCACCCAGCGTGCACGCGACGTTTCAGGCCGGGGGGTTACTCATCTCAACGTTTGCCCCCAGGCCATTGGAAAGCGACCCGCAGGCGCTCCGGGTCCCGTTCTACCATCGGAACATGGACTATGACGAAGTCCTCTTCTATCACCAGGGAGAGTTCTTTAGCCGGGCGGGCATCCAACCCGGCACGCTCACCTTGCACCCGCAGGGGATCCATCATGGCCCGCATCCCCAGGCAGTCGCGGCCAGTCAGGCGAAGACGCACACGGACGAGGTGGCGGTGATGATCGAGGCCCAGCACCCCTTCACGGTCCTGCCGGAGTTGGAGCCGGTCGAGCTGAAAGAGTACGCGATGAGTTGGAGCCAACCATGAAACTCGTCAGTTTTCAGGTCAGAACCCCCGTGGGAGCCTTCGTGCGGGCTGGGGCTCTCCACGATCGATTACTGGTCGATGTGAATCTGGCCTACGCACGGTTGCTGCACGATCAGAAGGAGGCCCAACCGTATCGCCTGGCCAATGCCCAGGTTCCGGCCACCATGCTCGCACTGCTGGAAGGCAGCGACTCGGCGATGGCCGCGGCTCGGCAGGCATTGGACTATGCGATCCGGCTGGGTGAATCCATACAAGGCCCCGAAGGCGAGACAGTCGTCTATCCCCTTGCGGGAGGCCGGCTGCCCGAAGGCGTCCGGGTCATGGCCCCGCTTCCGAACCCGCCCTCGCTGCGGGACTTTCTCGCGTTCGAGGCGCACATTGCGGCCACCTCCAAGAAGCGCGGCCAACCCATCCCGCCGGAGTGGTACAAGGCCCCGGTCTATTACAAGGGCAACCACCGCACCATCATCGGACCGGATGAGGAGCTCCCGTGGCCCCTGGAGACGACGAAGCTGGACTACGAGCTGGAGCTGGCCTGCATCATCGGCCGCCAAGGGCGTGATATCGCCGAGCGCGACGTGCCGGCCTACATCGCCGGCTATACGATCATGAACGACTTCAGCGCCCGGGACATTCAGTTTCAAGAGATGGCTTGCCGCCTCGGACCGGCCAAAGGGAAGGACTTCGCCACGGCCATCGGGCCGTGCCTCGTCACACCGGATGAAATCCTGGACCTCAACGCGCTGACGATGATCGCCCGGGTCAACGGTGAGGTCTGGTCGGAAGGTCGGTTCGGCGCCATCCACTGGTCCTTCCCGCAGATGATTGCGCACGTGTCACGGGGCGAGATGATCTATCCGGGCGATCTCTTCGGATCGGGCACGGTCGGCGGCGGGTGTGGGCTGGAACTGGACCGCTATCTGCAGCCGGGAGACATAGTGGAGTTGGAGATCCAACCCATCGGCATCTTGCGGAATCGGGTGGTGAAACAGAAAGGACAACGATGAGTGCACGGGCACCGGATGCGCACACCCTCTCCGGCCTGATCGAATGGCATCGGGCGCTCTACGAGGGACCAGCCATCGACCCGAAGCTGACGGGCATCATCCGGGACGCCCCGCAGTCGAAGCTCTCGGACTGGGACATCCACCGGATGCTGCGCGTCTCCCGCGCGGTCTTCTTCGACACCCATGTGGAAGTGGTGTCGGGGCACCATACGGCGACCTACCTGCGATTTGCGTCCATCGCCAGGTTCCCGGAACTGCTGAGACTGATTGCTCAGGACATGGCCGACTGGATCCGGCAGGCTTTCATAAAAGACCCGATTGTTGGCATAGTGACTACGGCCTCCGAGGCGCGTCTGTTGGCAGAGGGAGTGGCCAACCTGCTTCGGCCTGCAATGCCGCTGCGCGTGGTGCTGACTCCGTACAGCCCGGAGACCGGCAAGATCGGGACGGACATCGGCCCCGGCGCCATCAAGGCCGGCGAGCGGTTCCTCGCGTTGAACGACGTGACCACGCGGGGGAATTGCGTCAGCAAGCTAGGCGGGGTTGCCACCGACCACGGAGGCATTCTGGCCGGGATGATGGTCTTCGTCCGCCGCGACAGCGGGCAGTTCCCTTTGATGGGGGAACTCACGGCGACCTCTCCGTTCTACTACACGGCGGATCTGGACATGCCCCAGTGGGAACCGACGGCGTGCCCGCTCTGTCGGGCTGGGAAGCCGTTGCTGTCATGGAAGGAGATGCCGGAGCTTTAATCGTCAACAGGGGGTCGCCATGGATGTCTCGACGGAGATCAAACGAGCCGACCTGCTGCGCATGTATTACTACCTGCGTCTCACCCGGACGCTGGAGGACCGCATCACGGCCTTGTATCGGCAGGGACGGATCGTTGGGGGTGTCTATACCAGCCACGGGATGGAGGCGATCTCCGTCGGCTACGCCTCCGCGCTGGAGCGGGACGATATCATCGCCCCGTTCCATCGGGACATGGGCGCGTTTCTCATCCGTGGGATCACCCCGGGCGAGGTGGTCGCCCAGTATCTCGGCAAACGCACCGGTCCCACCAAGGGCAAGGACGGCAACGTCCATATCGGCGATCTGAAGCGCGGGATCATCGGGTTCGTCAGTCATCTAGCCGATAATCTTCCGGTCGCTACCGGGATCGCATTAGCCTTTAAAATCCGCGGCGAATCTCGCGTGGTGATTACCAATACCGGCGATGGCGGGACCAGTCGGGGCGATTTTCATGAAGCGATGAACTTCGCGTCGGTTCGCGCGCTGCCGGTCGTGTTCTTCTGCAACAACAACCAGTATGCCTACTCGACGCCACTACGCCTGCAGATGGCGATCACGGACGTGGCGGACCGTGCCAAGGCCTACGGGATGCCGAGCGAGATCGTGGACGGCAACGATGTGGCCGCCGTCTATCTGGCCGCCAAGCGCGCGATCCACAGGGCCCGATCCGGAGCAGGGCCGACCTTTATCGAAACCAAGACAATGCGGATGCACGGCCACTCGGAGCACGACTCCGCCCAGTACGTGCCGCGCGAGTTGTTGGAGGAATGGAAGAAGAAAGATCCGATCCTCCAGGCGGAGCGGATGCTGGTGCAGCTCGGCTACGCTGACGAAGCGACGGTTCGGGACGTGGGCGAGCAGGTGGCCAAAGCCGTGGAAGTTGGCGTGGAATTCGCCGAGCACAGTCCGCTGCCGGACGGACCGGAAACATTGGACGGCGTCTTCGCCACCGACGACGAGGTAGTCCCATGACGACGGCCGCGAGCGGGCAGGCCATCACGTATCTGGAGGCGATTTCGCAGGCGCTCGATGAAGAGATGACCCGCGACCCGCGGGTGTTTCTGATGGGCGAAGATATCGGGCCATACGGAGGCGCGTTCCGGATCACGGAAGGATTCCAAAAGAAGTACGGCGAGTGGCGGGTGCTGGATACGCCGTTGTCGGAATCCGGATTCGTCGGCGCGGCCATTGGCGCGGCCATCATGGGGATGCGCCCTGTGGTCGAGATGCAGTTCGCCGATTTCATCTCCTGCGCCTTCGATCAGATCACCGAGGTGGCGGCGAAGAACCATTACCGATGGGGTGCGCCGGTGCCGCTGGTCATCCGCGCGCCCTTCGGCGGAGGCGTGCATGGGGGGCCGTTCCATTCGGGATGCCAGGAAGGGTGGTTCTTCCATTCGCCGGGGCTCAAAATCGTCGCGCCCTCCACCCCCTATGACGCCAAGGGACTCTTGAAAGCCGCGATTCGGGATCCCAATCCGGTGATTTATTTTGAGCACAAGTTTCTCTACCGCCGCATCAAGGCCGTTGTGCCGGCGGAGGACTACGTCGTGCCGATCGGGAAGGCCGACGTCAAACGGGTCGGGAGCGGTCTGTCGGTCATCACCTATGCCGCGATGGTGCATCTAGCGTTGGAGGCGGCCGACCTGTTGGCGACGGAGGGCGTTGATCTTGAAGTGGTGGACCTGCGGACGCTCATCCCGCTCGATAAGGAGACGATCTTCGAATCCGTCCGCAAAACCGGCAAGGCGATGGTCGTCCACGAAGATAACAAGACAGGCGGCATCGGCGCCGAAATCGCCGCGCTGTTGGCGGAGGAGTGCTTTGATTGTCTGGACGGCCCGATCGTGCGGATTGCGGCGCCCGACACGCCGGTGCCGTTCAGCACGCCGCTGGAAGAATTCTTTCTGCCCAACGTGAGCGACATCGTCACGGCAGCCAGGAAATTGGCCGCGTATTGAGACGGGGAGAAGGGAACGTGCCGACCGAGATCATCATGCCCCAACTGGGGGAGAGCATTGCGGAAGGGACGGTCGTCACGTGGTTGATTGCGCCCGGTGGGCGGGTGGAGAAAGACCAGCCGTTGTTGGAGGTCGAGACCGACAAGGTCGCGCTGGAGATTCCCTCACCGGCGGCGGGCGTCCTCGCTGAGGTGTTCGTCAAGGAAGGCGAGACCGTTCCAGTCGGGACGCTGATCGCGCGCCTTGCCGATGGGGCAGACGCGAAGGCCGGGCAGACGGCTCTAGGTGGCGTGGTCAATCGGGTCGGCGGCGTGGTCGTGACGCCGATGGCCTCGCCGAGCGGGGTCAGCGGTCATTATTCGCCGGCCGTCCGCCGGCTTGCCAAGGAACAGGGCGTGGACCTTTCTTTGGTCAAAGGGAGCGGCGCCGGCGGGCGGGTTACCCACAAAGACGTGGTGGAGTTCCTCGCGACGAAGAGCGGCCAGGCGGGCGGCGACGAGATCCTCCCGTTCACCCCGATGCGCAAGACCATTGCCGAGCGGATGGTCAAGAGTCGCCAGACATCCGCCCATGTCGCCACGTTCTTCGAGGCCGATTTCTCTGGGATTGCCAGGTTCCGGGATGGACGGAATCTCACGTACCTCCCCTTCGTCATCCACGCCGTGACCAGGGCCATCAACGATGTGCCGATGCTCAATGCGTCATGGGGCGATCAAGGCATCATGGTCAAAAAAGACATACATATCGGGATCGCTGTGGCGTTGGAGGAGGGCCTGCTCGTGCCGGTGATTCACCACGCCGATCGCAAGGGCCTCACGCAGTTGGGCAAGGAGGTCGCCGATCTGGCCGCGCGCGCGCGGACCAAGAAGCTGACCCCGGAGGAGGTTCAGGGCGGGACGTTTACGATCACCAATCACGGCGGGTCGGGCAGCCTCTTCAGCACGCCGATCATCGTCCAGCCTCAGATCGCCATCCTTGGCGTCGGGGCGGTGCAGAAGCGGCCGGTCGTCGTGGGCGACGCCATCGTCATCCGTCCGATGTGCTATTTGAGCCTGTCCTTCGATCATCGGGTCATTGACGGCGCGACGGCCGACCGGTTCATGGGCAGGGTCAAGGTTTACCTTGAGCAGAGCGACTGGGAGACCTTCCTGTGAAAGCGAAGGACCTGTCTGTGAAGGCGAAGCAGACATCGGTGATCGTCAGCGCGGCGCGGACGCCGATGGGATCGTTCAACGGCGTCTTCAGTCAGACGCCGGCCACCCAACTCGGCAGCATCGCCATTGCCGGGGCGCTGAAACGAATCGCCCTGCCCGGCGAGCGGGTCAACGATGTGTACATGGGGTGCGTCCTGAGCGCGGGACTGGGGCAGGCGCCAGCCCGACAGGCCGCGATCGGCGCGGGCATTCCCCATGCGGTGGGCGCGACGACGGTCAACAAGGTCTGCGGCTCCAGCCTGATGACCGTCATCATGGCGGCCCGCGCGATCGGCATGGGCGAGGCTCGGATCGTCGTCGCGGGCGGCATGGAAAACATGACCCGCGCGCCGTACCTGCTGGAGAAGGCACGGCAAGGCTATCGCCTCGGCCACGGCGAGGTGACCGACAGCCTCGTCAAGGACGGGCTCTGGGACGTGTACAACGATTTCCATATGGGCCACGCCGGCGAGCTGTGCGCGGCCAAGTACGCCTTCACGAGGCCGGCGCTCGACGAGTTCGCGTTGGAAAGCTACCGCCGGGCGCGGGCGGCCATCGCATCGGGCGCCTTCGCGCGCGAGATCGCGCCGGTGGAGGTATCGCAGAAGAAAGGCCCGCCGCTGGTGGTGGCCGAGGACGAGGAGCCGAACCGCGTGGACCTTGACAAGATGCGCGCGCTCAAGCCGGTGTTCCAGGAAGACGGCGTCCTGACGGTGGGGAACTCGCCGTCCTGCAACGACGGCGCGGCGGCCCTGGTCATCATGGCGGAGGATGAGGCCGACCGGTTGGGGCTCACGCCGATGGCTCGGATCGTGGACTATGCCGGCGCGGCGCTGGCGCCGGAGTGGTTCACCATCGCGCCGGTGGAGGCCATCACGCGCGTGCTGAAGCTGACCGGCCTGTCGGTGCAGGACATTGATCTGTTTGAGATCAACGAGGCCTTCTCGTCCGTCTCCCTGGCCATCGCCCGGGAACTGGGGCTCGACCCGGCGAAGGTGAACGTCCACGGCGGCGCGGTCGCCCTGGGCCATCCCATCGGCGCGACGGGCGCGCGCATCCTGACGACGCTCCTGTACGCCATGGAGGCGCGCAGTGCGCGCCGGGGGCTGGCGAGCTTGTGCATCGGCGGCGGCGAGGCGTTGGCCCTTATAGTGGAACGGTGAGGCCTGATGGTGGAACGGCCATGACACTCGACGACATCACGCGCATCGGCATCATCGGCGCGGGCCAGATGGGGCGCGGCATTGCCCAGGTGGCCGCCATGAGTGGGTGGGAGGTCCTGTTGTTCGATGTCAGTGAGGATGTGCGGCGATCCGTCGTGAACACAATCAGGCAGGGACTGGACCGGGCCGTGGAGAAGGGAACGGTGGCAAAGGAGCAGGTCGGCGCGGTGCTGGACCGGCTTCGGCCGATCAGTCGCCTGCACGACCTGGAAGAGGTCCCGCTCATCATCGAGGCGGCCCCGGAGAATCCCACGCTCAAGGGCGATCTGTTCCGGCAACTCGGCCTGCTGTGCGCGCCGGACTCGGTGCTGGCCAGCAATACGTCCTCGATTTCGATCACGAAACTGGGCCATGCCTCAGGGCGACCTTCGCAGGTGCTGGGCTTGCATTTTATGAACCCTGTGCCGGTCATGCGGCTGGTCGAGGTGGTCCCGGGTCTGGAGACGTCCGACGAGACGCTGGCGCTCGGCGTGGACATCGCCAAGCGGATGGGCAAGATTCCGGTCCTGTGCCCGGACTCGCCGGGCTTTATCGTGAACCGGGTGCTGATACCCATGATCAACGAAGCGATCTTTCTGTTGCAGGAATGGTCGGACGGCATGGTCACGTCCCAGGTGATTGACCAGGCGATGACCGAGGGTGCACACCATCCCATGGGGCCGCTGGCGCTGGCTGATTTCATTGGGCTGGATACCGTGCTCGCCATCTGCGAAGTGTTGCATCATGATTTGGGCGATCCCAAGTTCCGCCCCTGCCCGCTCCTGCGCAAGTACGTGGAGGCCGGCTGGTTGGGACGGAAGACGGGGCGGGGATTTTATACCTACCCATGAGGGGTGATCCCATGGACTTCCGACTGACCGACGAGCAGGCGGCCCTCCGCGACCTGGTGCGCGACTTCGCGACGACGGACATCGCGCCGTACGCCCAGGCGTTTGACGAGCAGGGCGCCATTCCGAAGGCGCTGCTGGATCGGATGGCCGGGATGGGGCTGATGGGACTCTGTGTGCCTTCGGAGTACGGCGGCGCGGGGAGGGAGTATCTCGCCTACATCCTCGCGCTGGAGGAAGTGTGCAAGGCCTCGGCCAGCGTCGGCCTGGCCATGACGGTGAACAACACGCTCTACGGCGACCCGTTGCTGCGCTTCGGGACCCACGAACAGAAACTTCGGTGGCTGGCGCCGGCGGCAACGGGCGCGCGGCTGGGCTGCTATTGCCTGACCGAGCCGGGCGCGGGGTCTGATGCCATGGCGCTCAGCACCACGGCGGTTCCCGATGGAGACGGCTTCGTCCTGAACGGCGCCAAGTCCTTTGTGACCAATGGTGAGATTGCCTCGCAGGCCATCGTGTTTGCGACGGTGGATCGGACCAGGCAACACAAGGGGATCACCGCCTTTCTTGTGGAAAAGACCGCGCCGGGCTTCTCGATCGTGAACACAGGGCGCAAGATGGGACTCTTGGCCTCCGACACGTGCGACATCGCGCTCGATCACGTCCCGGTCCGGGCCGACCAGGTGCTGGGCGTCGTGGGGGAGGGCTACAAAGTCGCGTTGGCCACGCTGGATGCGGGCCGTATCGGCATTGCGGCGCAGGCGCTGGGGATTGCGCAGGCCGCGTTCGAGGCCGCGCGCGCGTATGCCAAGAAACGGGAACAGTTCGGCAAACCGATTGCCGAGTTTGAAGCGATTCAGTTTATGCTCGCCGACATGGCCACTGAGATCGAGGCCGCTCGCCTGTTGACCTATCGGGCCGCCGCGCTCAAGGCGGCGGGCCGGCCGCGCATCACCCGTGAAGCCTCAATGGCCAAGCTGTACGCCTCCGAGATGGCCAACCGCGTGGCCTCTCATGCCCTGCAGATTTACGGCGGGTACGGGTATCGCAAGGACTATCCCGTGGAGCGCTACTTCCGCGACGCGCGCGCGACGCCCCTGTACGAAGGCACGTCGGAGATTCAACGACTCGTCATTGCGCGGGAATTGTTGAAAGGCGCCGAATAAGACTGTGATGGCGATATGAGCATCCTGTCATTGCGAGCGGAGCGAAGCAATCTCGGTTCATGACGTCTGGGAGAGATTGCTTCGTCGCGGTGCTCCTCGCAATGACAAGCGGCGGGTGAAAAATGGACGAGCGCAAGACACGGTTCGCGTCCTTGTCCGGTCTGGACATCGCGCGTCTCTACAGGCCTGACGACCTGAAGGACTGGAATGCCCGCACCGACCTCGGCGTCCCCGGCGAGTTTCCCTACACCCGCGGGGTCTATCCCACCATGTACCGCAGCCGCCTCTGGACGATGCGGCAGTTCGCCGGGTTCGGGACGGCGGAGGACACGAACCAGCGCTTCCAGTACCTCCTGCGGCACGGGCAGACGGGTCTGAGCGTGGCGTTCGACATGCCGACCTTGATGGGCCTGGATGCGGATGATCCACGGGCGCGGGGCGAGGTCGGATACTGTGGCGTGGCGATTTCCTCCCTGGATGATATGGAACGCCTCTTTGAGGGCATCCCGTTGGATCAGGTCACGACCTCCATGACGATCAACGGGCCGGCGGCGGTGATCTTCGCCATGTACCTGGCGGTCGCGCAGCGGCGCGGCCTGGCGGTCGCGCGTCTCGGCGGAACGCTGCAGAACGACATCCTGAAGGAATACATCGCCCAGAAGGAATGGCTGTTCCCGCCGGCGCCGCATCTCCGTCTGATCGTGGACACCATCGCGTACTGCGCCCGGTCTGTGCCGAAGTGGCATCCGGTCAGCATCAGCGGCTATCACATCCGCGAGGCCGGCTCGACGGCCGTGCAGGAGTTGGCCTTCACACTCTACGATGGGCTGACATACGTGCAGGCGGCGGTCAAGGCGGGCCAGGACGTGGATACCTTTGCGCCGCACCTCTCGTTCTTTTTCAACGTGCATAACGACTTCTTTGAGGAGATCGCCAAGTTCCGGGCGGCGCGGCGCATATGGGCGCGCGAGATGGAGCGCCGGTATCATCCCAAGGACCCGCGCTCGCTGCAGCTTCGTTGCCATGCCCAGACCGCAGGCTGTTCGCTCACGGCCCAACAGCCGATGAACAACGTCGTCCGTACCACGCTGCAGGCATTGGCGGCGGTGTTGGGCGGGACTCAGTCGCTCCATACCAATTCGATGGATGAGACCCTGGCCCTGCCGACCGAGGAATCGGTCAAGCTCGCGCTGCGGACCCAGCAGATTATCGCGCACGAAAGCGAGATCACGAATACGGTGGACCCACTCGGCGGCTCCTATTACGTCGAGTCGTTGACGAATCGCCTGGAGGACGAGGCGCGCGAGTATTTCCGCAGGCTTGATGAGATGGGCGGCATGGTGCGGGCCATCGAGCAAGGCTTTCCTCAGCGGGAAATCCTGGAGGCTTCGCTTCGCTATCAGCGCGAGGTGGAACGGAAGGAGCGGATCATCGTCGGCGTCAACGCCTATGTCGAGCCGGACGCGCGCCGGATTCCGACCCTCAAGATTGGGCCGGAGGTGGAGCAGGCGCAGGTGGCCCGGCTGGCCGCGCTCCGCGCGCGTCGCGATCCGTTCAAAATGTCCGGGCGCTTGCAGGCTTTGCAGGAGGCCGCAGCGGGGGATGAGAACCTGCTGCCCTATCTGATCGAAGCGGTCCAAGCCGACGCCACCCTGGGCGAGATCTGCGCCGCGCTCAAAGAAGTGTTCGGGACGTATACGGATCCGGTGGTGCTATGAAACTCGGCGCGTTTGACATTGACCCTGTCACCGATGGCCGGTTCCGGCTGGACGGAGGCGCCATGTTCGGGGTCGTCCCGAAAGTGCTGTGGGAGCGATGCTGTCCGGCCGACGAACAGAACCGCATCCAGCTTGGGCTCAATTGTCTGCTGATCCGGGCGCATGGGAAGCACATTTTGGTGGATACGGGGTTGGGCACGAAGACCGACGGACGGTTCAAGGCGATGTTCGCGGTGGATCGCACCCCGCCGCTCTATGAATCGTTGACGGAGCAGGGGGTCTCCACCGAGGACATCCACATGGTCATCAACACGCACCTGCATTTCGACCATGCCGGGGGGAATACCATGCACCACGACGACGGCAGGACGGTGCCGGCGTTTCCCAACGCCACGTATGTCGTCCAGCGTGGCGAGTACGACGATGCGGTGCGGGCGAACGAGCGGACCCGGGCCAGCTATCGGATGGAGAACGTCACTCCGGTGAGGGAGGCGAACCGGTGGGAGTTTTTGGACGGCGACACCGAGCTGCTTCCCGGTCTTTCGGTCGTTGTGACCGCCGGGCATACCAGTCACCACCAGAGCGTGAAAATCGAATCGGAAGGCCGGATAGGCTTCTATCTGGGCGATCTCATTCCGACCGTCTCCCACCTGCCGCTGCCCTATATCATGGGCTACGACTTGTACCCCTTGCAGACCTTGGAGACGAAGCGGTGGGTGCTGGACCGGGCATTTGAAGAAGGCTGGCTGCTGATCTTCGAGCACGATCCGAAGATTCAGATGGGATACGTCAAGAAGGATATTGAAGGGAAATATTATTTGGAAGAGGTGACGGCGTGACCGTGGCGGCGAAGCCCTTGCGCATCCTGATCGGCAAGGTCGGGCTGGACGGCCATGACCGGGGCGTCAAGCTGATCGCGCGGGCGCTCCGCGACGCCGGCATGGAAGTGATCTATACCGGCCTGCACCAGACCCCGGAGCAGGTGGTGAACACCGCGATCCAGGAGGACGTGCAGGCCATCGGCCTCAGCCTGCATTCCGGCGCGCACAATTACCTCTTGCCTCGCGTGTTGGCGTTGCTCAAGGAGCAGGGCGCAGAGGACATTGTCCTGTTCGGCGGCGGGGTCATCCCCGACGAGGACGTGCCCACGTTGACGGCGGCAGGGGTGCGGATGCTGTTCCGTCCCGGCACGCCCATGCAGGATGTGGTCGAGTTTCTTCGAGGGTTGACGCCATGCGACCCGTCTACATAATCAGCGGCGGGATCACGAAGTTCGCCAAGGCGCACCAGGACAAAGATTTCCGGCTGATGGTGAAGGAAGCGTACGACTATGCCCTGCGGGACGTCCCCCGCTTTTCAAAGGACCTGATTGACGGCGCGGTCGGTTCGTATTTCTCCGATCACTTCACGCGGCAACTGAAGGCGGCCAGCATGGTCCAGGATTATCTCGGCCTCTGCCCCAAGCCGTCCAGGCGCGTGGAGGGAGGGGGCGCGACCGGCGGCCTGTGCTTTCAATCTGCCTGGGAAGCGGTCGCGTCGGGACGGATGAACTGCTGCCTGGCCTTCGGCTTCGAGACGATGTCACGGGTCACGACCTGGAAGGGCAACGAGTTCATCGCCCTGGCCTCCGACACGAACTTCGACTTCCCGGTCGGCGGGTTTTATACCGGCTACTACGCCATGATGGTGCGGCGCCACATGCACGAGTTCGGCACGACGGTCGAGCAGATGGCGATGGTCTCGGTCAAAAACCACCTGAACGCGCTCTCGAACCCCTATGCCCAAAAGGCCAAGCGGCTCACGATTCAGCAGGTGCGGGCCTCCCCGATGGTGGCCACGCCCTTGACGATGGAGGACATTTGCGCGATGTCGGACGGCGCGGCGGTGTGCGTACTGGCCTCCGAGGACGTGGCGGCGAAGGTCTGCGACCGACCGGTGAAAATCACCGGCGTCGGTTCCGGCTCGGACGCGATGCGCATGGCCGATCGTCCGCATGGGAAAGTCATCCTCTTGCCGCACGAACGGGAATCCGACTACTCCCATCTCAAATACCCCGGCGTCCATTCCTTCCGGGGCGGACGCATGGCGGCAAAGCTCGCGTACCAGATGGCCGGTATTGTGAATCCGGTGGGAGCGCTGAGTTTCGTCGAACTCCATGACGCCTACACGTCTTCGGAGATTCAAACCTATGAGGACCTAGGGCTTTGCAAGTACGGTGACGGCGGCCCGTTTGTCGAGAGCGGCGCGCCCTTCATGCCGGGGATTGATTACGGATTGACGTTGTCCCAGCAAGGACGGTTGCCGGTGAATCCCTCCGGCGGACTCCTGGCCTGCGGCCATCCGGTCGGCGCGACGGGGTTAATGCAGGCGGTCTTCGCCTTCTGGCAGTTGCAGGGAACCATCGGCAAGCACCTGGGGAACGACCGGCTCCAGGTCACCCACGCCAAGCGCGGGCTGATCCACAGCCATGCCGGCACGGGCACGTATATTACGGTATCCATTTTGGAGAGCACGTAAGTGAACGAGAACCGACCGCTCATCATCCACGACCATTACGAGATTGACTACCGCCATAGTTACGCGCAGGACTCGCCGTTCTTCGTCGGCCTCGGCAAGGGGGTGCTGCTGGGCTCGCGCTGTAGGGGTTGCGGCTATACCTATGCGACTCCGCGCTCCCATTGCATGGACTGTGGCGCGCCAACCGAATGGCATGAGTTGCCGTTGACGGGCCGGATTCATACCTATACCACCTGCTACTACGGGGGGGAGGCGTTTCTCAAGGAGACGCCCTTCACGCTCGTCCTGGTGGAGTTCGACGGCGCCGATACGTTGTTCCTCTCCCGTCTGAAGGGCATGAAGCCGGAGGACGTGCGTATCGGGATGCCGGTGCGCGCCTGCTTCGCTCAGACGCCGACCTTGAAAGTCACGGATGTCTGGTTTGAATCGGTCTAACGAAGCCCCTCAACCATGCCTCCCCCCCCGCCGCGATAATGGAACGATGCCGATCGGCATAGCACGCCGGCACGACGCTGTGGAGATGCTTGACAAGCCGTTGAGATCAGAGGACACTCGCGCCATCGCTTTGAGTGTACAGGAGCGGGCTATACCGGTCAGTATACTCATTAGTTAGGGCTCAGAAATTCATGAACAACATAGCCAATTACTCACCCCGCGCCTGTCCTGCACGCGCGGCGCTCGAAGGACAATTCTGCCGCATGGAGCCGCTCGACCCCGTACGCCACGGTGGTGAATTGTTTGCTGCGTCAATGGCGAACGGCGCCGAGGAGCGGTTTCGTTACCTGTTTGATTCGCCGCAGGATCGTGCTGGCTTCGATATGTGGCTCAACCGTGCTGCAGTTTCGGAAGATCCTATGTTCTACGCGGTGATCGACTCGTCGAGCCGCCGCTGTGAGGGGCGGCAGAGCTTCATGCGCATCACTCCCGAGCACGGTGTCATTGAAATCGGCAACATTTTATGGGGTCCGGCAATCGCTCGGACCCGTATTGCGACGGAGGCTTTGTTCTTGTTTGCGCGGTACGCCTTCGACGAACTCGGCTATCGTCGCTTCGAGTGGAAGTGCGACGCACGCAATGAGCCTTCGATGCGCGCCGCTCGTCGTTTTGGGTTCACGCATGAGGGCATCTTTCGGCAGCACATGGTAGTAAAGGGGCAGAACCGCGACACGGCGTGGTTTGCCATCGTTGACGCAGAGTGGCCCTTCTTCCGGAAGGCATTTGAGCGCTGGCTCGGCAAACTTCGATAGCCAAGGGCGGCAGAAGGTGGGACTGTCGGACTTTCGCGCCCTGCCTAGTTGAAGGTGGCATCGACCTCCGAGGGGACTGGCCGTCTGTGCCCTAACAAGCCGTTGCACCCGATCCTCGGGAGCGGCGCTTCGCGCCGCGCCTCCGCCGGGTGAACGGCGATGTTATGCTGCTGATCTGAGGAACGCACATTGGGTAAGGTCGTCACTTACGCAAATAACAAACTCCAGTGTTTCTCCCAAATAAAACTCGATAACGGCGAAAGAGTGCTCATCTCGATTGCGACGACGCAGACCCCGAGCGTGAAGGTGATGAAACTCGCCTTTTTGGGCCTGTGGCCGATTCAAACGGTCTGGGAGTACAACCCCACTATGGCTGGTGGGTACGACGCTTACGTCCGAAAGATGATCGCCATGTTCCAAGATCCTTTAGCTGACGAACCGAAGCATCCGCTAGACATTCTGCGTGATCGCCTTCTCCCATGTAGGTCCATCGCCGAAGTTCGAGAGTCACTGTTCCAAGCTGAGCGCAACGTTTCAAGCTGAAAATGATTCCGACGCATACCAACGAGATCGACAGCGACGCTTTGCCGGCGCGGCTTGGCCCGCTGGCCCGCGCACGTCATCGCGGACGTGATGCCATGTCTTGGGAGGTCCTTCCCGTTCACCCGTTGCCGGACTATCGTATCGATGTCGAGATCGAGAGTGGGCGAACGGGAATTTTTGGCCTCACGTCCTGCCTTCAACTTAAACAGCACCAAAGAATATGAGCACTGTCCCCTTGAAACACATGGACGCCGTTTCACTAGCCGAACGTGTCAAGGCCGGGGATGTCCGGGCGGTTTCTCGTCTGATCACGTTGCTGGAGAACCAGGACACGGTCGGCACGGTGGCGCTGCAGCGGCTCGGGGGCTTCTCCATGCGAGCCGTTGTGATCGGGATCACCGGGTATCCCGGCGCCGGCAAGAGCACGCTGATTGATCAGCTCACGGTGGCCTACCGTCGGCAGGGCAAGAAGGTCGGCATTGTGGCGGTGGATACGACCAGTCCGATCACGGGAGGGGCGATTCTCGGCGACCGGATTCGCATGTCGGGCCATTCGCTGGACGAGGGGGTCTTCATCCGCAGCATGGCGACCCGTGGGCAGCAGGGCGGGTTGGCGCGCGCGACGCGCGGCACCGTGCAGGCGCTGGACGCGGCGGGCTATGACGTGATCCTGGTCGAGACCGTCGGCGTGGGGCAGAACGAGGTGGACATTGCCGATGTCGCGCAGACGGTCGTGGCGGTGGTGGCGCCGGGGCTTGGCGACGAGGTGCAGGCGATGAAAGCCGGCCTGCTGGAAGTGGCCCATCTCGTCGTGGTCAACAAGGGTGATCGTGACGGCGCGGACGCGACGGTTCGGGACCTGTCAGC
>Ga0213870_1000503_pt1 | contig 18216 bp, 16 predicted proteins | sample WICALVC2017_Meta_FD_160119 | JGI IMG/M metagenome (GOLD analysis project Ga0213870, IMG submission 160119) | Freshwater microbial communities from subterranean cave lake in Wind Cave National Park, South Dakota, United States - WICALVC2017 | ecosystem: Environmental > Aquatic > Deep subsurface >... | reverse complement strand
TAAAACCTTAGGAAAAACAACAGCTCCTGCGACAATTGGGCCTGCAAAAGCCCCCCGTCCCACTTCGTCTACTCCTAAAACAAACTTTATTCCCTGCCTCCAGAGTTTTCTTTCTTCCTTAAAATTCGGCTTCATTGTGACTTGAATGATAACTTTTAAGATCCTATATTGCAAGTAGGCTTATATTTTGTTACTTTGGATATATGAGGTCTTTAATTAAGAATTCCGCGCTCAATGGTCTTTCGCTTTTTATTCTGACTCTTATTCTGCCGGGTGTTACGGTTGCAGGCGGGTATACGACTTACATAATCGGAGGCTTATTCTTAGCGGTTATGTTTAAAGTTTTAAAACCCATGCTAAATCTCATATCTTTGCCCTTGAATCTAATAACGCTTGGGATGTTTTCTTTCCTAATAAACGTTTTCATATTCTATTTAGCAACTGTTCTCGTGCCGGATATTTCTATAAACTCTTTTACTTTTGAAGGCGCATCTTTTGGCGGATTTGTGATCCCCAGAGTTTCCCTCAATATCTTCTTTGCCTATATCGCGGCTTCTTTTCTTCATGTTTCCATAGTTTCAACACTTCACTGGTTGATAAAAAGGTAGTTTTTAAGTATAATTTTTACCATGATTTTGTCCGTCCTCGCTGCCATCATCGCGGTTCTTTTAATTTCGGTAATTCTGCTTCAGCGACAAAGCTCGGGTCTTTCATCTGCCTTCGGAGGCGGAGGGGAATTTTATAGAAGTAAACGAAGTATTGAAAAAATGCTGATTTGGCTCACCATTATTTTAGCCTTACTTTTTGGGATTTTATCAATTTTACAGCTTCTCCCATAAGGTTTTATGATTTTTTTAAAAAGGAAAAGGCTTATATTCTGGCTTCTTAAGGCTTATTTTAAAAGGTGGAGAAAGACTATATTGTTTTCTTTCATCGGAGGTTTAATAATTTTTATTCTGCTGTCTATAACGTCTTCCTTTTTTGTTAACCTCTATCCTCTTAAGAATAAAGAGATTATAGGAATTTTAGGTTCTTATACAAGGGACAATCTTCCTTATGAAGTTTCAAGTAAAATAGGTATTGGACTAACAACTGTTGGAGAAGATGGGCAAGCTCAACCGGCATTAGCAAAATCCTGGGTAATTAAAGATAACGGGAAAACTTATATCTTTTATCTTAATAGGGACATGTATTTTTCGGATAAGACAAGGGTAACGTCCGATTTAATTAATTATAATTTCCTTGATGTTACGGTTGAGCGGCCGGATGAGGATACAATAATTTTTAAGCTTAAAGATAGCTATTCGCCGTTTTTAATAACAGTGTCGCGCCCGGTATTTAAAAAAGACTTCATAGGCGTCGGAGAATATAAATTGTCCTCAATTGATTTAAACGGCGACTTTGTGAGGTCGGTTGAGCTTTTAGGGCCAGATAAGAGTATTCTGGTTTACCAATTTTATCCAACAGATAAATCGCTGAAAATCGCCTTTCTTTTAGGCGAAATTTTTAAAATCCAGGGAATTTCCGACATAGATTTTTTGGGTACAACGCTTAATTCATTTCCAGGTTTTAAGCTGGAAAAGCAGATTGATTATACTGCGCTGGCTACTCTGTTTTACAACACACGAGATGGTATATTATCGGATGAGAGAATGAGGAGGGCACTTTCATATACAATGCCGGATACATTTAGTTACGGTGAAAGAAGCCGACTACCTTACCCTCCTAACCTTTGGGCAACTTCCCCAAGCTTTGATTCTTATATGCAGGACTTAGAGCACGCAAGACTTCTTATTTCACAGAGTCAGGCTACAAAAAGCGCAAAACTTTCACTAACTATTAAAACACTTAAAAAATATAAAACCACCGCCGAAGAAATAAAGAATTCATGGGGGAAAATAGGCATTAGTACAAAAATAGAGGAGGTCGATAGTTTTCCGCAAAATTTTCAACTTTTTTTAGGAGAATTTAACGTTCCCAGTGATCCTGATCAATACGTTCTTTGGCATTCTGCTCAGGGAAATAATATAACGGGTTACAGGAATTTAAGAATCGATAAATTATTGGAAGATGGTAGAAGAACCGTGGATCTTAACGAAAGGAAGAAGATATATTCTGATTTTCAAAAATATATTTTGGACGACCCGCCGGCGACATTTTTATTTTTCCCTTACTCCTATACAGTTTTAAGAAAATAATTGGCTCGCAGTTTTCTATGATAAGTTATGGCAAATCTATGAGCTTCATCTCTTACTCTCATCATAAGTTTAAGCGCCGGCGAATTTCTTTCTAAGTTTATCTGTTTAAGATTGGAGGTTATAATGCTTTCAAGTCTTTTTGCAAGTCCTATAACCGGAATATCAATACCAATTTCTCTTAATGTATTTAAAACCGTGGAAACCTGACCTTTCCCCCCATCCACTATCAAAAGGTTAGGAAAGTCCCATTCTTTATGTTTAAATCTTCTCTTAATAACCTCGCTCATCATAATATAATCGTTTGATTTAGGAGTTTTAGTTCTCACTCTAAAGCGTCGGTACTGCGAAATTGCTTTTTCACCATTTAAAAAAACAACCATAGAACCGGTAGCAAATTTTCCTCCGATTGTTGATATATCAAAACATTCGATTCTTTCGGGGAGCTTTAGCTTAACTCCTTCGGGAGCGAGAACCTCCTTCAACGTTCTTATCTCATCTTTCCTGATATCCGATGTTAAATTTGGGTTTACCTCGTAATAAAAAGGCTTATAGACTGGGCTTGTAATTTTAATTATTGAATTTATTTTTCTTTGAATACTGCCTGCCTTTTCGTAGGCTTCTTTTTTAGTAAGATCGTTTCTCTCTTTTGATAAATCCTTTAAGACTTTCTTTGTCTTGCCGTTTAAAAAATCAACTATGTGTTTTATATTTTTCCTGTACGAGGGGTCTTCAGAAATCTCTGGACATGGACATAACCCTAAATGGTAGTAAAAACAGGTTCTTCTTGGATGATTTATAACGCTTTGATAGGGGAAAATTTTTCTTATTGTTTTTAAAACATGCCACATTGCGCCTACATTAGGATAAGGTCCAAAGTATAATGATTTTTTATCCTCAATTCTTCTCGCAAATAAAACTTTTGGATACATGTCCTTAATGGTTATTTTTATAAAGGGGTATGATTTTCCATCCATGAATCTTACGTTATATTTTGGCTTGTATTTTTGAATAAGATTTGCCTCAAGCAGAAGTGACTCTATCTCAGATAGAACTTTAATTGTTTTAACTTTTGCAATATGGGAAACTAGAGCACGGGTTTTGGGGAAAAGAGAATCTTTAAAGTAGGACTTAACCCTTTCTCTAAGATTTAAAGATTTGCCTACATAAAGTATGTTACCCCTCTTATCTTCGAAAAGGTAAACGCCCGCCTCTTGCGGCAAAGATTGATAATACTGTGATTGCGACAAAAGATAAACCTCCTCCTATAGTGAACTTATTTATAAAAAATGGGGAAATTAACAAAGACTTAGTATATTCGTTTCTTCCCGAGGATATTCTAATAGTCTCTCTCTTGTTTGTCAAAAACTCGGTTGCAAATTCAAACGGTATATCAATAAAACCAAGCGGAGGAATTTCCGAAACAACTATTTTTCTTTCCCTTGGATTTAAGAATGAAGATTCTATTTTTAACTCTTCCTTTGAGGACAGACTGTTTCCCATATTCCTAACCCTAACCAAACCGGCGACTTTGCTTCCGGGGAAAAACTGATCGGACATTATAATGCTTACGTCTTTCCCCTCAACTATTTCGAAATCATCGCCGAAGGTAACATTTACATCTTTGGTTTCGTTTTTTGCTAACTTATATCCTCCGGCGGGAACAGGGTAATCGCTGTCTAACCCTTTTTTAACAAAGGCAAAATGATCAAAATCCAAAACGTCGAAGTAATCAACTCCTCCGGTTGTATTCCCCCAGGTTGGATCAATCATTACCCAGGTTTTCTTTTCGGAGTCATAGTACTCCGGCCACGCGTGCAAAACGTCTTTAATCAGTGAAAGTGGTCTTTCAACCGCGTTTTGCGTATTTGCAAACCCATCTACCTCTCTCGTTGGAATGCCGGCTGCTCTTGCGATAGCGACAAAAAGATCCGTAAACTCCAAACATACTGCCGATTGAGGATTTTTAAAAACGTTTAACGCTCCTGCTCTTGAAAGGCTATTTGTCACTCTTGAAAAATCATAAGTTAAACTATCCACAACATATTGGTATATATTCTTTGGTGTTTTTAGCTCTTCCGCAAGCTTTTTAATCTCCGCACTACCTACCTGCCAGTATGGTTTTTCTTTTAAGTATTGGGGAAAGTCGGAAGATTCAAGTGTTTCCTCCCTTGGAGTTAAATAAATTTTTGCTCTGCCTGTGACCTTAACATCAACATTTTTAGAGGGAGGTAAATTATACTGCGCAAGCCAATTCCCGTCTTTGTCTTTTTTAACATTCGCAGGTTTAGGATCTACGGAGTCTATTAATAGATCCTGATAATTCGTTTGAGGAGGAAGAGCTATCTCTGTCCTTACAGGGAATAAATTCTTATTTGCTAAATGATAAGTTAAGTGAAAATCGTAAATCTGGTATTCTCCAAAAGCTATGGAAATCCCTGACCTTCCAAGATTATTTTTTGTAAAGAAAAGTCTTCCAGTTGAACTTTGGAAAGATACATTTGGTTTTATAAATGTTGGCTTACCTAAACTACTTGGGTACAAAACAGTTGCGTTAAAAGAGGCATAATCGTTTTGGTTTGACAGTCCCGGAACATTTACTTCCCAGACGGAACCAAGATTTTGCGCAATTTCCAAGGTTTCAAAAGACAGTTTAAAGTTAAGCTTATTCCCAATCCCTGTTATCTTATCGTTAAAGATAAGTTTTATTGTATTTCCCTTTGCGGATTTTGTAATTTCCGGACTAAGTAAGCCCTGTGAATCCGAAGCCCTAACATTTTGCAAATCGGCGAAACTTACCTGAATACTATAAGAAGAAGCATAATATTGTTCCGACTCGTTTGTTAACGTGACGTCAAAAGTAACAAGGGTTTTTGCGTTTTGTAAAACCTGATAAGTTACATTGTAATCTGTTGCAAAAGTTTGCGCGTTAACATTTTGAGGAGAAAATAAACCAATTAGGAAAATTAAGAGTAAAAGCTTTAGTTTGGGTATCCAATTTTGCACTTTGAACTTTAAATTTTGAACTGATATTAGTGTAATACTTTTCTTAAAAACTCACCAGTATAGGAATTTTTGTTTTTTGCAATATCCTGCGGTGTCCCTTGAGCAACAATACGTCCTCCTTTTTCTCCGCCCTCAGGGCCAAGGTCTATTATGTAGTCAGCATTTTTAATAACATCCAAATTATGCTCAATTACCATTACGGTATTTCCAAGATTAACCAAAGTTCGTAAAACCATAAGAAGTTTTTCCAAATCCGCAAAATGAAGACCCGTTGTGGGTTCATCCAAAAGGTAGAGAGCTTTTGAACTTCTTTTTGAAAGTTCGGTTGCCAATTTTACTCTCTGAGCCTCTCCTCCAGACAGGGTGGGCGCAGGCTGCCCAAGCTTTATGTAAGATAGGCCAACATCGTTTAGTGTTTTAAGTTTATGCGTAAGACCCGAAGGGTACGCAAAAAAGCTTAGGGCTTCCAAAACACTCATCTCCAAAATTTCTGCTATATTTTTTCCATTAAACTGCACTTCTAAGGCCTCTCTGTTGTACATTTTACCCTGACATACCTCACAAACTACATAAACATCCGGCAAGAACTGCATTTCTATTTTTATTCTTCCTTCTCCTTCACACGCTTCACAACGTCCGCCTCTAACGTTAAAAGAAAATCTTCCCGGTCCGTATCCTCGAAGCTTTGCCTCCTTTGTTTTCGCGAATAAATCTCTAATATAAGTAAATGCGCCTGTGTATGTTGCAGGATTGCTCCTCGGAGTTCGTCCTATGGGAGATTGATCTATAAGAAATACATTCTTTACGTTCTCGTATCCGCGGATATCATCGAATTTTCCCGGTTTCTGCCTATGAAATGGATTCGCGATTTGCATTAAAGCGTGATACAAAATGTCGTTAATAAGAGTTGACTTACCGCTACCTGATACTCCTGTTATTACAATAAATTTATTCAATGGAAAATTAACATTAATGTTTTTAAGGTTATGCTCCTTTGCGCCAACTATTGTAAGCGAATGGTTGTTTACCGAAGAAACGTTTTGAAGTATCTTTATTTCCTTCTTGCCCGATAGATACTGACCAGTTAAGGATTTTATATTATTTTTTATTTCCGAAGGAGATCCCACTGCAACTATATCTCCTCCATTATTACCGGCTCCCGGGCCGAAGTCATAGATTAAGTCCGACTCCTCCATTGTTTCTCTATCATGCTCAACAACCAAAACCGTATTTCCCAAATCTCTAAGTTTTTTTAACGTGTCTATCAGTTTTTTATTGTCTCTTTGGTGAAGTCCAATTGAGGGTTCATCGAGTACATATAAAACACCGGTTAAACCTGAACCAATTTGCGATGCTAATCTTATTCTTTGGGCTTCTCCTCCTGCCAGGCTTTGCGCTCCTCTTGAAAGAGTTAAATAATCAAGTCCTACATCGATTAAAAAAGTGAGCCTTTCTTTTATCTCTTTTATTATTATTTTTCCAATTTCTCCCTCTCTTTGTGATATTTTAGAAGGGAGAGTATTTATAAACTCAAATGAGTCTTCAATTGATATATCACAGACTTGGACAATGGATTTTTTATCAATAGTTATTCCTAAAGCTTCTTTTTTAAGCCTTGCTCCTTTGCACTCGCTGCACTGCTCATATCTCATGAATCTTTCTATTTGGCTTTTAAGAAACATTGACTCGGACGCTTCGTACCTGTCTTTTAACTCGTGCAAAATCCCTTTGAAAGGTTCATATATTGTGGTTCTTCTTCCCCATCGGTTTTCTCCTTCAACGTAATACTCCTTATCCCCCGTGCCTTCGTAAAGTAAATCTTTCTTAGCGGAAGACATCTCTCCGAGTCTTAAATTTAATGGGATTCCATTTTCTTTGCAAAAAGTTTTAAAAGTTCTTGAAAACCATGTATCTTTTTCCAAAAGATGAGAAAAAGGAAGAATGCCGCCTTCTCCTATTGTTAAATTTTTGTTAAATATTAAATCTTTATCAACCGTAAGAACTGTTCCAAGCCCGTTACAATTTGGACAGGCTCCGTGAGGAGTATTGAAAGAAAAAATCCTAGGTTCTATTTCGGGGAGTGAAATATTGCAGACAGGACACGCAAACTTTTCCGAAAAAAGCTCGTCTTGCATTTTTTTGGGTTTATCTGGAATTGAAAACCCCGCATCTTTAATTTGAGAAATTATTATTTCTCCGTTACCTAATTTTAATCCTTGCTCAACGTCCGTTAGTATCCGCGTTCTATCCGCATCTTTTGTTAAAACCAGTTGGTCAATAACGACTTCAATCGTATGTTTATTTGTTTTTATAAGAACAAACTCATCACCTAGGGAAAAAATCTCTCCGTCCAATCTTACTTTTTTATATCCTCTCTTTTTAAGATCCGAAAAAAGCTCTACATATTCTCCTCTCCTATCTTTAACAACCGGGGCAAGAATTAGGATTTTCGCTCTTTGAGATGACGTCCTTTTTAGAGTATCAAGGATTGCTTCTGCTATTTGTTCTTTTGACTGATGGGATATCTCTCTTCCGCAGGAAGGACAATGCGGATGACCGATTCTTGCAAACAAAAGTCTTAAATAGTCGTATATTTCCGTAACCGTGCCAACGGTTGATCTTGGATTATGGGAAGTTGATTTCTGGTCAATTGAGATTGCCGGAGATAAACCCTCGATAAAATCAACATCAGGTTTTTTCATAACACCCAGGAATTGCCTCGCATAAGAAGACAAACTCTCAACATACCTTCTCTGACCTTCTGCGTAAATCGTGTCAAAGGCAAGCGAAGATTTGCCGCTTCCCGAGATTCCCGTAAAAACAACAAGTTTATTTTTAGGAATTGTTACATTTATATTCTTGAGGTTGTGCTCCCTTGCGCCTTTTATTTTTATTTCGTCCATAGAAAATTGCGATCAATTATTATACGCCATTTTTCACATATTGACAATTGTTATGGTAGTGGTCTAATATTTTTTTGGTGGCAAAAGACCTTTTTCCAATCGCACTAACCTACGATGATGTACTACTGGTTCCACAAAAATCAAGCATAACATCGAGATCCGAAATAGACTTGTCAACCGAAATCGCCCCGGGATTAAAACTTTCATCTCCCCTAATAAGTATTAGTATGGACACCGTAACAGGAGTAGAGATGGCAATAGCAATATTTAATTTGGGCGGTTTTGGATTTTTACCAAGATTTGATCCGCCAGAAATTGAGGCCAATAAAGTTCAGAAAGTAAAAAAAGCAGGAGCTAAGGTCGGTGCAGCAATTGGCCTAAGGGATGATTATATGAAAAGAGCAGAGATGCAAATAAAAGCAGGCGTAGATGCTATAACTTTGGATATAGCTCACGCACATACAATTCCTGCTTTATTGGCAGTATCCAATTTCAAAAATAGGTTCCCTAAAATTCCAATGGTTGCCGGAACAATTGGAACGTACGAAGGAACTTTGGATCTTTTTAAAGCGGGCGCTGATTCAGTAAGAGTCGGAGTTGGCGCAGGAACTATTTGTACGACCAGAATAGTTGCAGGAAGCGGTGTACCGCAAATAACTGCAATTATGGATGCGGTAAGAGCAAAAAAGAGATTTAAAAACAAATATGTTTTAGCAGATGGAGGCGCTACTAAATCTGGGGACTTGGTTAAGGCCTTAGCAGCAGGAGCTGATGCGTGTATGTGCGGTTCGCTTTTTGCTGGGACAGATGAAGCTCCGGGAGAAATAATTTCGAAAAATGGTGTATTTTACAAACGCTACAATGCATCTACCTCAAAAAAAGAAAAATATTCACAGCTTAAAAAAGACCGAAATGGGCTAAAACCGCATTTTAATCTACATGTTGAAGGTGTTGAGTCTTTGGTGAAATATAAAGGTCCGGTTAAAGATGTGTTTGACCAATTATGTGCCGGGATTAGGTCGGGCTTTTCGTATTCCGGGGCAAAAAATATTAATGAACTACATCGAAAAGCAAAATTTATTAGAATTACGCCAGCAGGTCTTCGGGAAAGCTATCCTCATGATGTGGAGGTTGTTTAAAGAGGTGTACTCAAATCTATAATTCTTACCTTACCTTTTTCAACTCCAGTTTGATCAATAGGTTTTATAATGTCTCCTACCATTCCCGCTTGCCCAAACTTCCAATTTTCTGGATCAAGACGAGGATCAAACTCCGGAACTATTTCTTCTTGCTCGATAGGGAAACCCTCTTTGGTTAAACCTTCATCTCTTCTGTCTTTTGCTTCAATCATAGTGAGCCGTGCAGGATTCGAACCTGCGACCAAGAGCTTAAAAGGCTCCTGCTCTACCGCTGAGCTAACGGCCCGCGAAAGATTATTATACCAATCCAAACTCCTCTTGACAAGAAAGTCTTAAAGAGATTAAACTTAAGAGTATCAGAAATTTCTTCTGCCGGAAGGGGGTGAAAATTAAATGCCAAACATAGGCGAAACCTTACTTGCCTCCGTTAATGATGCTGTTTCGGCAATTACACTCTTCGTACCTAAGTTATTAGCAGGTACTGTCATTCTTCTTATCGGTATTATCGTTGGTTCAATTTTAAAAAGGGTAGTAGTTGAAGTATTTAAAGCCTTAAAAGTTGAAGACTTTTTACACAAATACGGAGTACCCGAGATGAGAGAAGAGCTCACCTGGACCAATATTTTAGGAGAGATAGTACGATGGTTTGCAATCGTAATATTCTTAATTCCGACAGCCGAAGTATGGGGCTTGCCAAGAATTACAACCGCTCTTAATCAAGTGTTGTTCTATTTACCGAACGTTTTTGTCGCAGCGGTCATCGCGCTTATCGGTTTTGTTTTTGCGAGACTGACACACGATGTAATTTTGGCTTCGGCTAAAGGAGTTGATCCAAACACGGCACAAACCGCCGCATCTGTTGCAAGATGGGCTGTTCAGGTTTTTGTAATTCTGGCAGTTCTATCTCAATTAGGTGTCGCAACAGACCTTGTCAGAATTCTATTTACGGGGTTTGTTGCTATGCTTGCAGTAGCAGGCGGAATTGCGTTTGGTTTGGGAGGTCAAGGAGCAGCTAAAGACGTGGTGGAGGGCTTAAGAAAAAAGCTAGGATAACATTTGTCTAGAAACACAAATTTAGATATAATGTAGCGTACGGATTTAAAAATCTGTGCGGGCCGCCATCGTCTAGTGGCCCAGGACACATGGTTTTCAGCCATGGAATCAGGGGTTCGAATCCCCTTGGCGGTACTAAGAGGTGTAAAAAAATTAAGTTCTTCTTAGTCTTCCAAGTCTATGCCTTTGCGATAAATTGTGATTTGTCGTAGGCGCGGTACTAAATGCAACATCGTATCCGAAACTTGCCAAATAATCTTGTTCTCGTCTACCGAATGCTCCATAAGGATACGCAAAAGCTTTGCCCTTTCTATTTAATCCTGCTGCTTTCCAAAGCTCATCAGCACGTAATTCACCATATCTTACCTCATTTTTTAGTTCTTCATCTGTTAATCTTGTAAGATTTGTGTGATGTACGGTGTGATTTTGAACATAATGACCTTGTTGTAATATATCTATAAGATGTGCTTTTGTCATATATCGGTGAGTCCCATCATTAAATGCAGGAGTATCGTTTGGCATCTCGTCAATTGTTTTATATCCTAAATCCTCAAATCGCATGATGGAAAAAAATGTTAAAGGCACAAATATACCTGTTTCTCTCTTTATAGCTTCAATCGCAGGAAGTACTTCTGTGTATTGCGAGAGTAAACTATCGTCACAGGTTACAAGAAAAGTTGGATCCGAAGAAATATCCACTTCACCATTTAAGGTCCCTATAAATGTATCAAGAGAAAGAGGCTGAAACCCCCGTTTAATTAGATCAATAATATCGGAAGTAATACGTCCTCTGGTAACTTCATGGTAGTAAAGAACGGATGACGTAAATGAAACTTCTTTTTGTTCCTTTGACGGCGGTTGAGGGGTTGGTGGGGGTTCTGGAGGTTTCAACAATGGGTATGGAATAATTCCGACCAATCCTTTGAGAAATTCTCTTCGGGATAAACCAGACAAACTCAAACTAGTTTCTTTTTCCGTAATAAGGCAATTATATTACTCTAATCTTTTGAATACAATTGATAACAGATTTGAGCATTACAAACTATTGTATGAGTCATGTTAAAACTCAGTAAAAATATTGGAAGAATTACGCTACGTAATAGCCTTTTGAAAATAGAGCGAAAAGAATTACAAGAAGAACTATTCCCACAATTGAATATACGATCTTTATCCATTTATTTTTTATAAGCGCAAGGGCTATAAAGATCGGGAAAAGAATTAAAACGTATCTAGGCATTCCTGTAAAGGTTCCTGTCGAGGCCGGAATAAGAATAGCAATTGCGGAAAAGAGAATATAAGAGAGTCGGATTCTTTTTTTCCATGCTATAAAAAGCATTATTGCTGCTAAAAGGAATGCGCAAAGTTCCAAGAATGCAATCCACCACTCGTAAATTGAGGGTGAAACGTTAGCAAGGATATTAAAGTATCTGTAAATCGTTTGGGGAAATAAAATTATTTGATCAACCGATCGTTCGTTTTGCAAACTTCCCTGTGCACTTATAAATTGGAAAGCATTCCCCCACTCTTTAAAATTAAAATATGCATAGGAAATTAACCCCAACGGACTTAGTAAAAGAGGTAGAGCTTTTTTTTGAAAAAGGTTTTTCTCGTTTTTTATAAATTCAAAAATTAAAGCAGGAATTATTGCTATTCCCACTATCCTGGTTGCAGTTAAAAGCATTGCAAAAATTCCAGATAAAAACCAATTTCCTTTTCTGGCAAAGTAAAAAGAGAAAACTAAAAGCAAAAGAAACAAACTTTCAGAATAAATTGTAGTAAAGAAAAAAGATGTGGGGAAAATAAGCATTATTAAAATGATTTGAATCATTTTATTCTTACTGTAATCCAAGAGAATCAATCTACTCATCATAAAAAGAGCGATTAAGAAAAAGGCCGAACTCAAAATCAATGCAATCAAAAATTGGACTGGATCAAATGCTTTTATATTTCCAAATATTGAACTCACCAAATTAATAAGAAGCGGAAAAAGTGGGAAAAATCCCGCGTTGTCTACCGTATATCCGCCTGCAGCAATAATTAGATAGTAAACTCCGTCAAAATTCGCCCACGGTGCCACTAAAAAATGGGAAATTGAGCTCCAATAAGAGGGAGAAGTGTAGCCAAAACCTTCTCGGAACTTAAGAAAATATTCGGATAGAAAAAGAGGAATAAATAAAAATAATCTCCAAATTACAAAAATTGCAATGATTGTTCGATTGTTCAATTGTTTCACTAATGATACAATTATATCTCACATTCTAATTCCAAATGAAAATAATTCAATCGTTTCTATTTTTTATATCTTCATTTTTCATTCTTGTTTCGCCTACATGGGCGGTTTATGACCCGCTCTCAAAGCCTAACAACATATTTGGCGTTCATATTCTTTTCCCATCCGAAATATCTGAGGCGAGAAATTTAATTAACTCTAAAAACGGTGATTGGGGTTATGTGACTATACCTATTCAATCAAAAGATCGCGATTTGGAAAAATGGCAAAAATTTATGGACGATGCTAAAAAACTTCACATAATACCCATAATCAGAATTGCGACAAAAAATGACTATTTTAATAGCTCGGTTTGGGAAAAACCGACTTACGAAGAAGTTTTGGACTTTGCGAATTTTTTAAATTCCTTAAACTGGCCAACTCAAAACAGATATGTAGTCGCATTTAATGAGGTAAACAGAGCCGATGAATGGGGCGGAAATGTTTCTCCATCGGAATATGCGGTAATATTGGATTATGCGGTTGATACTTTTAAAGCTAAAAGCCCCGACTTTTTTATTATTTCGGCAGGGTTAGATAATGCGGCTCCTAACCAATCTCCAAATTATATGGATCAGTATTCGTTTATGAGGCTAATGAACCAGTCGGTTCCGGGAATTTTTAAGAAGCTCGATGGAATTGCAAGCCATGCTTATCCAAATCCGGGATTCTCACAACCTCCGCAAGTGGTGAGTACTAAAAGTATACATAGCTTTATATTTGAGGCTAATTTAGTTCAAAATCTCGCAGAACGAACACTTCCTATATTCATAACTGAAACAGGATGGTCTCAGGAAGAAATAAGCGAAGAAAAAATTGCCGATTATTACAAAAAGGCTTTTGAATCCGTCTGGTCCAACGGACGGGTTATCGCCGTTACACCCTTTATACTCAGAGGCCACCCGGGTCCTTTTTCAAAATTTTCACTTTTGTCGGAAAACGGAGAGAAAAACCTTAAGTACAAAACTTTGGAGGATCTCCCGAAGATTTCAGGCCAACCTGTTCTCAATTCAACGCTAAATGAACATAGTATTCTTACCGACAAGACTCCAGTTAGAGATTTTCCAGCGGAAATCAAAAACCAAAAAGAAAAGATACAAGCTAGTTTTAAAGCTACAAAAGTAGTATTTAAATGGCTACTAAAAATCTAGAAAATGTGGTATAATTAGCTTCAAATTATGGTATTTCAAAGCGTTACACATGGAACGGTCGAACTTGACAGCGTTATTTCAATTATTAAAGACTTTTTAGAGGATGAGCCGGATGCAGAATATAGTTTGGTAATCGGTACCGACTCCCATGAGAAAAATGGAGCGGAGCCAAAGGCGAGCTCGCCTGCAAGCAAAGCGGACAGGCGTGGATCGGATGGACATTTAAAAGCTTCAAACGGTCATAACGGATTTAAAAATGGCCATTCCAAAAAGTTAAGTCTTGTAACGGCGGTTCTAATCCACAGAAAAGGATTTGGTGGAAAATATTTTTGGGTAAAACGCGAAGCCTCTAATATTCATACCCTTCGGGAAAAAATATATGCCGAAACATTCGCATCTTTGAATTTTGCGACTACATTTGTTCCCCTTTTAAAAAAAAGCCTAAATGGTAAATCTCCCAACTACAATCTTGAAATCCATGTAGATGTCGGAGAACACGGAGATACGAGAGATATGATTAAAGAAGTTGTAGGAATGGTAACCGGTAACGGATTTGTCGCTAAAACCAAGCCCGAGGCCTACGGGGCATCCTACGTTGCAGACAAACACACCTAGAAAAATCTCAAATGTCAAATATCAAATCTCAAATACTTCAATGGGAAGAGGCAGATGACATAAAAAAAGAAGTTCAAAATCTCTTGAAACTTTTAGATCTTCCTCACATTAAATCCTCAAGGATTTTTTGCTTTAGAACTCAAGGATCAAAATCAAGATCATATGCTAGAATTTGGTCTTTTCCCAAAATATTTCAAAGGGCTCTAAAACAGAAACCCGCATATGTAATTGAGGTATTATCTAAACATTTTGATAAATTAGATAAAGACAACCAAAAAAAAGTTTTGATTCACGAACTTTTGCATATACCAAAAAATTTCTCGGGAGCTTTAGTTCCCCATCGAGGCAGAAACCGAAGACTAGAATCTTTTGTGGATCAGCTCTTTGCGGAGTACAAAAGCAAAATATGATTACTATAATTCACGGAGACGATATTGTTTCTTCAAGAAATTATTTCTTATCGGAGAGACAGAAATATCCAAATGCGGAAGTTTTTGACGCGAAAAATATCGACCAATTGGGATTAATAGAAATTCTGCAGCCGAAAAATCTATTTTTTGAAAAAAAAGCAATATTTATAGAAAATATCTTCTCTCAAAAGCTACTCGATGACAAAGATTCCTTAAATGAATTAAAAAAGGCAGGAAAAGAAATTGACATCTTCCTCTGGGAAGGTAAAACATTAACCGTTTCCGAATTAAATAAACTTAAAGACGCAAAAATTAAACTTTTTAAATTCCCTCAGGAACTTTTTTCTTTTTTGGACAGCATAAGACCTAAGAATCTACAAAATATTTCTCTTTTTAGGAGTGCACTTAAAAATCTATCTGAAGATATGATATTTTATATGATGGTCAGACAATTCAGACTTCTCCTGGCTCTTTCTTCCCCCCGTCATCCTGAACTTGATTCAGGATCTCGAGATTCTGACATTCGTCAGAATGACATTGATGAATTAAAGAAGTTAGCTCCGTGGCAAAAAAATAAACTTCTTAGACAATCAAAATTGTTTACTGATATTGAACTGAAAAGAATATACAGCAAGCTTTACAAAATTGACCTTGATATTAAAACCGGCGAAGCTTCTTCACTTACTTCCTCAATTGACTTTTTGCTTCTGGATATTTGATAATTAATCAATGACTATCAACCCTCAAATCTTCCGAGAATATGACATTAGAGGAATAGTAGATGAAGACTTAAGCGAAGAGTTTGCGAATGTTTTGGGAAAAGCTTACGGCACCTACCTTCAAAACTTTGGAACAAAAGACGTATTAGTTGCGAGAGACACTCGAATTACTTCTCCGGCCTACCAAAAAGCTCTGATGGAAGGACTTATATCAACTGGCTGTGATGTTTATGATATGGGAATAGCAATAGTCTCTACTCTTTATTTTGCAAGACAATATTTCAAAATTGATGGTGGTGTTATGGTTTCTGCGAGCCACAATCCTCCTCAATATAATGGATTTAAACTTTGTCATGGCCAAAACACTATTTCCGGAAAAGAAATTCAGGAAGTCCTCAAAATAATGCAAAGTGGTAAATTCATTAAGGGACAGGGAAAAGTTGATAACTTTCCTCAAGGTAATGAAAAATATTACAAAGAAATTAGAAATAAAATTAAACTCAATAGAAAGCTTAAAGTTGTTGTTGATTCAAGCGCTGCAATTGCTGGTCTTTTTATACCTAAACTATTACGTGATCTTGGCTGTGAGGTTATTGAATTATTTTCCGAAATTAATTGGACAAATCCGCCTCACATTCCCGACCCTGTTATTATTGAGGCTTATACTGAACTAATTAAGAAAGTTAAAGAAAACAACGCTGATGTTGGCGTAATGTTTGACGGAGATGCAGATAGAGTTGGTTTCGTGGATGAAAAAGGAAGAATTCAACTTGGTGATGTTATCCTAACTTTTCTTGTGCAAGATTACCTACCGAAAAATAAAGGAGCAAAAGTTATCGTTGAGCTTAAAGACTCAGAGATGGTTGTTGATGAAGTAGATAGGTTGGGAGGAGTACCAATTTTTTGGAAAACAGGGCATTCGCTTTTAGATGAAAAAGTTTACGAAGAAAAAGCACTTCTTTGTGGTGAGATGAGCTGCCATTATTGGATAACAAAGGACTGGTACTATTTTGACGATGCGGTTTATGCAATGTGTCAAGTACTTAGAATTTTAAGCTCGTCTGCTAAAAAAATCTCGGAAATTATTGACTCTTTTCCTAAGTATTATGCTACACCAGAATACAGAATCGGAGTTCCTGAAGAAGGTAAATTTGACTTGGTAAAAGATGTTGTTGAATATTTTAGACCGAAATGTACGAAAATTCTTGACCTAGATGGAATACGTGGATATACAGAAGATGGATGGTTCTTATTTAGAGCTTCGAACACAGGTCCTCTTGTATCTCTTCGCGTTGAAGCCGAAACGCCTGAAGGTCTGGAACGGCTAAAATCTTTTGTTTCAGAGGGTCTAAAAAACTTCCCAGAAGTACATCTTGACTGGAACCGCCAGTACGACACACATTAAAAAATGATTGATTTAAATAATCCAAAAACTTTTTCTCATCTTGATCCTAAAAATGTTTATGAGTCAACAGAGATGTTTGTTGATCAACTAGAACAAATAAAGGATGAGTATTATTCAGTTGAATTCTATTCACCGGAATATAAAAAAATTAAAAATATAGTTATTTGCGGTATGGGAGGATCTGCTTACGGAGCACACATCGCACTCTCACTTTTCACTAATGAGCTAAAGGTACCTCTTGTTCTCAATTCAGACTACCATCTTCCCGGCTTTGTTGATGAAAATACTCTTGTTATGCTAACAAGTTATTCAGGAACAACGGAGGAGGTTCTTTCCTGCGCAGAGGAAGCAAAAATTAAAAACGCAAAGATGACTGGTTTTTCAACCGGAGGAAAACTTGGAGAAATTTTAAAGGAAAAATATCCGGGCTTTACTTTTAACCCAAAATTCAATCCTTCCGGTCAACCCAGACTTGGTACGGGATACATGGTTTTAGCAACGCTTATTCTTCTTAATAGATTAGGTGTTATTTCAATCTCTCTTGAAGAACTTAACTATGCAATCGAAGAAGTAAAGAGTAATCAGGAAGAAATTAAGCAAGCCGCGCAAGATTTATCAAAAAAGCTAATGAATAGTATCCCTCTTGTTTTTGCATCAGAACATTTGATTGGCAATGCTCATATTATAAGAAATCAGTTTAACGAAACTTCAAAAAGCTTTGCATATTATGAAGATATCCCGGAGCTTAATCACCATCTTATGGAGGGTTTAAAGAATCCTGAAAACAAAAACCTTTCGGTTTTGTTTGTAAACTCAGATCTTTATTCAGAAAAAATAAAAAAAAGAATAGAACTCACAAAAGATGTAATTTCTAAAAATGGTATCCCCTACTTCGAATATAAAGCAATAGGGGATACTAAGCTTTCGCAAACTCTAAATGTCTTATCTTTTGGCGGATATTTAACACTATACCTAGCGGTTCTCTATGGCCAGGACCCCAGCCTTATCCCCTGGGTTGACTACTTCAAGGAAAAACTGAAATAATACTCTTAGAATGCTGCCCAAGAAATATATCTTTAGGATTAATGACAGTCAGTTTAGTTTTATCATAACTCCTAAAGCCTTTCACGATTTCTTAGAGCATAACGATCTTGAAACAAAAATCAGCCATATTTTAGGTGCGATACATTTGGAAAATAAGGATTCTACAAAGTTTGCGGCAAAAGCTGTAAAAGACCTAATTTTAAGGGGAGAATTCCCCAAAAATCTTCTTTCCGAAATTATGCTCGAATATAAAAAATTTGGAGGGATACTCGAGGGAACAGAAGTCCATGTATCGCTTCTTAAAGAT
>Ga0213870_1000502_pt1 | contig 18219 bp, 18 predicted proteins | sample WICALVC2017_Meta_FD_160119 | JGI IMG/M metagenome (GOLD analysis project Ga0213870, IMG submission 160119) | Freshwater microbial communities from subterranean cave lake in Wind Cave National Park, South Dakota, United States - WICALVC2017 | ecosystem: Environmental > Aquatic > Deep subsurface >... | reverse complement strand
ACATTAACCGTGAGGTCACGATCTCCCATTTTAGACCCGTGGAACTGGGTAATTGCCTTTTGGGCTTCTGCCTGAGTTCCCATCTCGACAAAAGCAAACCCTTTCGAGCGGCCGGTATCGCGGTCTTTAATTAGCATAACAGATGAAACCGTGCCAGCCTGTGCGAACAACGCCTGCAAGTCTTCCTCTGTGGTTGAATACGATAAATTTCCTACATAAAGCTTCGTTTCCATCTTCTCTCTATCTCCTTAAATTATGGTTTGACCGGACCTACCTCACGGTTTTTGGTACACTACCCTCCCACTATACAGAAATCTGACTACCGATGTCAAATTGGCGCACGATCGGCCTGATCCGCCTCTCTGGCGGAATGGATACTGGGTTTAAGTCCCTATCTCTGTTTTAGTGTCCCCCCGCATTCGCTTTTATTCCCCAATATTTTCTCAAGGCAATGGGGAAGTACTGGAAGGAGTATCTCCCATCCTTCGGAGACAGCTTTGGGACTGCCCGGCAGATTGATAATCAGCGTCTCATTGCGGATTCCAGCGATACCACGCGAGAGGATCGCCATCGGGTTTTTCTGATACCCCTGCATCCGCATCAACTCTGCCATGCCGGGGAGAGGCCGTTTTATGACTGCTTGTGTCGCTTCCGGCGTAACATCGCGTGGCGCGGGGCCAGTACCTCCTGTGGTTAAAATCAGATTGGTTTGATCACAAAACAAAATCAATTTCTCTTGAATGATTTTCTCCTCGTCAGGTACTATCTCATAGCAGATCACCTTTCCCGGAAGTGCTTCAACCAACTGATGAAGCAGAAGGCCGCTTTGATCCGCCCTCTCGTAAGATGCCCCTTTATCACTGATTGTTAGAATCCCAACCGAGAAAATCATGATTTCTTTTTCCGCGATTTTTTCTCTACGATGCCTGATTGCCCTGATCGTTGGCTCAATTCATTCTCAATCTGTTCCAATGTAATGTTGTGATAACACAGTGCCACAAGAAGATGATAAATCAGATCGGCCGTCTCGTGAATAATGGCCTTCTTATTTTTATTTTTTGCACTGATCGTAAATTCCCCCGCTTCCTCGCACACTTTTTTTAAGATGAAATCAATTCCCCCTTTAAAGAGCGTGCTGGTGTAGGACGCAGAAGACAACGTTTTTTTTCTTTCCAAAATAGTTTCATAAAGCGTTTTAGCGATCAGCATTTCCGTGAAGAAACAGGATCGTTTTCCCGTGTGACAGGCCACGGCAACCTGTTCCACTTTGACTAAAAGTGTATCGCCATCACAATCAGCATAGAGCGTTTTTACTTTTTGAATATGACCTGATGTTTCGCCCTTATGCCACAACTGCTTGCGAGAACGGCTGTAAAAATGGGTCTCGCCGGTCTCTAATGTTTTTTGAAGCGATTCTCTATTCATATAGGCCACCATCAAGATATCTTTTTTCTTGTAATCTTGAATGACGGCGGGGATCAGCCCATTGACAAATTTGAGTGCGCTAAAGTTATTTTTCACAGTGTGTTCTCACTGGAATGCCATTTTGGGTAAGATGCGCTTTTGCCTGTGTAATCGTGAATGTTTTGTAGTGGAAGATGGATGCCGCCAAAACAGCATCGGCACCGCCCGCGTTGATGACCTCTACGAGATGTTCAAGCTTGCCAGCCCCGCCTGATGCAATGACTGGAATATGAACCGCGTCTGTAATGGCGCGTGTGAGTTTTATGTCATAGCCGATGTTGGTGCCATCGCGATTAATGCTGGTCAAAAGAATTTCTCCCGCGCCAAACGCCTCCATTTTTTTTGCCCATGTGACGGCGTCGATGCCAGTCGCCTTTCGTCCCCCATGACTATAGACCTCCCAACCCGTTCCCTGCTCCTTTGCGTCAATGGCGACAACAATGGTAGAGCTTCCATACGCCTGCGATGCGGCTTTGATCAGAGCGGGATGCTCAATAGCGGCAGTATTGATTGATACTTTATCGGCCCCCGCAGAAAGCAGTTCTCGAACATCTTCCACGGATCGTACCCCTCCCCCCACTGTTAAAGGCATGAAAACCGCTTCGGCAGTACGGCGCACAAGATCAATCAGAATAGCGCGGCCATCGGAAGAGGCCGTGATATCCAGAAAACAGATTTCGTCTGCGCCTTGTTGCTCGTAGTAATGGGCAATATCGACTGGATCTCCAGCGTCTTTTAAGTCCACAAAGCCAACGCCCTTGACGACCCGTCCGCGCGTTACATCTAAACAAGGGATAATCCGCTTTGCTAACATATTAGTTGTTTTCCATCAAAAAAAATGCGGCCTCTTTATAGGAAAGTTTTCCCAAATAAAGTGCCTTTCCCACAATGGCCCCCTTAACCCCTTTGATCGTATTGAGCTGTTTAATATCGTCGAGTGTTGTAATGCCTCCCGAAGCAATGATAGGCGTCCTCACTTTCGTGGCCATTTCTTTAAAGAGGGGAATGTTTGGGCCAGCCAGCATCCCATCCTTTTCAATATCGGTAAGAATAATCGCGGCGATGCCGCAATCTTCTATCTGATGCGCCAAATCAATTGGATTTTCATCCGAAAGATCAACCCAGCCTCGTATGGCGACCTTCCCGCCTTTGCAATCAATCCCGGCAATAATAGACTTTGGAAATTTTTTCACAGCCTCTTCAAACATCGGCTTGTTTTTCAGGAGGGCTGTCCCAAGGACGACCGATGCGGCCCCAGCGGCCAGATAATTTTCAATTTGCGAAATCTCCCGAATTCCTCCCCCCACCTGAACCGGAATGGTACTATGCTTAATGATTTCTTTAATCAAATCAAAATGGATTGATCGGCCTGTCATTGCGCCATTCAGATCAACAATATGGAGTCGCGTGGCCCCTTCATCAATCCACCTTTGTGCTGCCACAAGCGGGTTTTCTGAATAGATGGTTGCCTGATTCATATCGCCTTGAATCAGCCGAACAGCCTGCCCATTTTTAATGTCAACCGCCGGAATAATAATCATCTTTGAATCAGGATTGGGTGTGTGTTATTTCACGGGGAGAGATAATCCGCCCTCTTGTATTTACAGGGCAGGTTTTGTAATGCGGCCTGCGCGAATACATGCAGTGCAGACGCGAAGTCTTTTGACGACATTTCCAATGAGTGCGCGAACGGTTTGCAGATTTGGTTCAAAAAGACGTTTTGATTTATTATGGGCATGACTCACCCGATTCCCGACTTGGTGCCCCTTGTCACATAGTTTACATCTTCTGGCCATCCCTTTTCTCCTTCTGCGAACTATTGCTTGTATCAAGACAAGCGGGGATGATAACACGACCGTAATATGATGTGCAATAGGCTTGACGCCTTCCTCTTAAATCCAGTACGATCTTTGCAAATGCAATTTACGCCGAGTCATAAAACCGTTTTAATCGGCGACGCACCCGAAATTAAGGCCATCTACCAAGAGCTAATTCAGGTGAGCCAAAGCAAGGCAACCGTCCTCTTACGGGGGGAATCAGGCACCGGCAAGGAATTGGTTGCTAAGCTGATTCATGAACACTCTCCTCGTGCAAAGGGGCCATTTATTAAGGTGAATTGTGCAGCCCTTTCTGAAACGCTTTTGGAGTCAGAACTTTTTGGACACGAACGCGGCGCTTTTACCGGCGCGATTAAAACAAAAAAAGGCCGTTTTGAACTGGCCGATGGGGGAACCCTTTTTTTAGATGAGATTGGTGATCTTCCCCTACCGGTTCAGGTTAAACTCCTTCATGTTCTGCAAGAGAAGACGTTTGAACGGGTCGGAGGGATTGAAACCCTTAAAGTGGATGTGCGAACGGTAGCAGCAACACATCGCGATCTTGAAAAGGCTATTGGTCATGGCACATTCCGCGAGGACCTCTATTACCGATTGAACGTTATTCCGATTTGTCTTCCCCCATTACGCGAGAGACTAGAAGATATTTCCATCCTCGTTTCTCACTTCCTCAATAAATTTAACGCAGAAAATAATAAGAAGGTCAGTCTTTCCAATGAAATATTGATGCTGTTTATGAAATACAGTTGGCCTGGAAATGTTCGGGAACTGGAAAACGCGATTGAGCGATTGACTGTCCTTGCACGGGAAGACTATGTTACGCTCAATACGATACCCCGCGCCATTAAAACTTATTTTAGCGATATTCAAAAGGTTGTTCCTCAACTGCCCCTCCCTGCGGCAACAGAAGAGATGGAACGGGAAGCGCTGAAAAAGGCTTTAGAACGTGCAGGGGGTGTTCAGGCAAAAGCGGCGCGTCTCTTGGGCATTACCCCGCGTCAAATCGCTTATAAAATGAAACGGTATGGGATGGTCCGAAAATGAAACGTTCTTCCTCGTTCGATTATATATTGACACTGATTGGAAACAACATAACACCCCTTTTTCTCGAAAGGGTTTTTGGTCTTCTTCGTCAGAAAAAGATCACGGTTTGTAAATCAAAAAGATTGGCGCAGAAAGAATGTGCTTGCATCGAAATGCTTCTTTCGACAATGCTTCCCACTGATCCTATCGCACTCACGAAGTCGTTCTGCTTCTTAGGTAAACAATCCAAAGTGGATATTGCAATCCAATCAGCAGCGGGGTACTTTCGAGAAAAAAAGTTGGTTGTCATGGATCTTGACTCCACGCTTGTTACCGCAGAAATAATTGATGAGCTTGCAAAAGAGGCAGGTGTCGGGGAGAAAGTGGTCAAAATAACACAACGCGCTATGAATGGAGAAATTCCTTTTCCAGAGGCGCTTCGGGAGCGTGTCCGTCTTCTTAAAGGCATGCACACTTCCACGCTCAACAATGTCCATAAACGGATTCACTATACTCCGGGTGCCTTCGAGTGGACTGCAACTTTAAGGAAGAAAGGGTGTAAGACAGCCGTGCTGACCGGTGGTTTTGATTTTTTTGCTGAGCGCGTTAAGAATGAACTTAAATTAGATTATATGTTTTCTAACCAACTAGAAATAAAAGATAATAAAGTAACCGGTGAAGTACTAGGTGAAATTGTAGATGGAAAAAGAAAAGCAGCGCTGATGGAAAAAATTGCTCAGAAAGAGTGTATTCCATTAGATCAGGTTGTTGCGGTTGGGGATGGTGCCAACGACCTCCCCATGATTACAAAGGCAGGGCTGGGTGTTGCCTTTAACGCGAAACCGTCTGTTGCGCTAGTGGCCACTTACAACATTACACAAGCATCGCTGACAACGATTCTTTATCTGTTCGGACTCTCGGAAGAGGAAATGGGGTGACGACCCCCAGCGGTTATGACAGCCCTCGTTGGGGCTGTAAAAAAAATCTACGGTAAAGCTTAGAACGCCTCATTCTTTATGAAACGCTTTTCATTGTCCGCTGTTATAATCCATATAGTGATGATGAGAGGGTTTGACAATGTGTCCTGAATTAGTGTACGTTCCTCCTCCTATGAAAAAGCTCTTTGGTACAGATGGAATCCGTGGTACTGCCAATGTCTATCCAATGACGGGTGAGATGGCGATGACGTTAGGCCGTGCCTCCGCCCATGTCTTTAAACACAAGGTCGGCCAACATCGAATTGTCATCGGAAAAGATACACGCGTTTCTGGTTACATGATTGAGTCGGCATTAACGTCCGGTATCTGTTCTTTTGGTGTAGACGTGCTCATTCTTGGCCATCTTCCAACCCCTGCGGTTGCCTTTCTAACGCGTTCTTTGCGGGCCGATGCGGGGATCATGATCTCCGCATCTCACAATCCTTTTGAAGACAATGGCATTAAGTTCTTTTCAAAAGATGGCCAAAAACTTCCAGACGCAATGGAACTGGAAATAGAACGGCTCATTGTTTCCAAGGATATTGACCATATTCGACCTACTGCACATGACATCGGAAAAGCCCATCGTGTTTTTGATGCCGAAGGCCGTTATATCGAATTTGCAAAAAACTCCCTTCCAAAGGGACTTGATTTTCAGGGCTTAAAAATCGTAGTTGATTGTGGAAATGGCGCGGCATACAAAGTAGCCCCGATGGCCCTCATGGAACTGGGCGCTGAGGTGATCGTTCTGAACAATTTCCCCGATGGGGTCAATATTAATCACAATTGTGGTGCGCTTCATCCATCGGATTTACAGACAGCAGTCCTTTACCATCATGCCGATATTGGTATTGCCCATGACGGGGATGCAGATCGGACTGTTATTGTTGATGAAAAGGGGAAGGTCGTTTCTGGAGAATCCGTTCTTGTGGCATTTGCACAGCAGCTCCACGAGAATAAAAACTTGGTGGGTAATACTGTTGTTACAACAGAGCACAGTAACAAGGGCATGGAGAGGACACTTAGAAAGAGTGGGATTCGCGTTATTCGGACCCATGTGGGAGACCGATATGTTTTAGAGGCGATGCTTTCAGGGGGGTATAATTTTGGAGGGGAGTCCTCTGGCCATGTGATCTTTCTGGATCATAATACAACAGGAGATGGCCTGATTACCGCCTTACAATTTTTATCGCTGATGAAGCAAACGGGTAGAACGGTTTCTCATCTAACGGGGGAAACCGTGTTGTTCCCGCAGAGTTCAGTCAACATAAAAGTAAAAGATAAAATACCATTATCCAATATTCCACAATTACAGCAGACAATAGACGAGTACAAATTCGCTTTGAACGGAAGTGGGAATCTTCTGGTGCGTTACTCGGGAACGGAAAAGGTTTTGCGTATTATGGTGGAAGGGGAGGACAAAACGGTGATCGCAACAATGGCGAAGGCCCTTTCTGCAATTGTGGAGAAGGAAATTGGGATGACAAAAGAGGCGTAAGCATGTCCGTCACCCATTTGTACACATTGTTTGTCTGAAGGTAAGAGCGCATCTGCTGCATAGACGCTTTTTTTGTTACAGGGGCCATTTCAAGTGCGCGTTTTATTGCGCTGGCGAACCCATCAAGATCGTGAGGATCAACGGACACTGCCCCTGACATTTCATGCGCGGCTCCTGCAAATGGGCTTAATAAGAGGACACCCTGTTCATCTACTTGAGCGGCAACAAATTCCTTTGCAACCAAATTCATGCCATCGGCAAACGGGCTGACAATCGCTATATCTGCAGCACGGTAATAAATAGCCAACGTTTCGGATCCAACATGGAAGGGGCAATACTCAATTGGTTTCCAAGCATTGGAACACCACTTTGTATTGATCGTATTGGCAGCATTCTCGACTTTCTCCCCATATTCACGATATTCTTTCATGGCGGTTCGGCTAGGAGAGGCAATCTGCATAAACGTAAATTTTTCACGAAACTGTGGATAACGTGTCAGGAAGAGATCAATTGCAAAAAAGCGCTCTATAATTCCTTTGGTATACTCCAGGCGATCAACGCCAATTCCAAAAAAACCAGTTGGAGAAAGACCCAGTTGCTGTCGAACGTTTTCAATTTTTTTCTCCACTCCAGAACAAGACGCCATCTTAATCCATGCCGCAGTATCAATACTTGCGGCGCATGTTTTGGCAAGCGTCGTGTGCCCAAGGTATGTTACGAGATGGGAAGAGAAATCGACTGCGGCTGTACACTCCTTTTCAACTGCTTCCAAAAAGTGGTCACGGTCAGAATCGGTTTGAAAACCAAGCAGATCACAGCATAATAGGGAAAGGAGGAGCTCTTGTCGACAAGGTGCACTTTTAAAGAGATCGTAAGGGAGCCATGGGATATGCCAGAACAGAGATAAAATTGCGTCGGGCTTGTGCTTTCGAAGTGTGGGTGGGGTATAGGCTAAATGGTAATCTTGAATCCAAATAACAGGAGAGGGGGCATCTGTTACTTCTGCGAGAACGGCATTTGCAAAATGACGGTTTACCTCTTTGTAGCAGAGCCATTCCTCTTCCAAAAATAAAACACGATCTAAGAATTGGTGAAAGAGGGGCCAAAAGAAACGGTTTGAGAAACCGTAATAGTACTGCTCTACTTCTCTTGGGGTTAAATGGACGCGTTTCAGGAAATAGGACGGCTGACCGGATGGAACGGTCACTTTTCCTGTTTCGTCAGTAACCTCCCAATCGGCATTTCCAGAACCCCAAGCCACCCAAAGGCCACCCATGGCGGCCATCACGGAGTCTAAAACGGTCGTTAGGCCTCCCCCGCCACGATCCCATGCGATTTTTCCATTTAATCGGGAATGAATATAAGGCTCCCGATTAGAAACAACCACAATGGCCCGATCCTTGAAGGTCTCCTTTACGAATTGGTTCAGCCGTTTGCCATTCCACATAAAGAAATACTCTTGGTTGATAGCCTGTTTATAAAACAACCTTCCAATGGTACAATATTTTTAGAAAAAAAGGCAACGTTAAGGGGTGGACGAGGAGAAACCGGCCACGTTGCTACGCCTTCCTACATTCTTTAAAGTGTCTTATCTAACAATATGACAAAGATCGTTTTTTTACACCCTCCGACCCATCTAAAAAAAATTTAAAAAATAAAAAACTATAAAATACAATTAATTATACCACATTTAAATAAACACAACATTATTGTTGTTTAGTTTGTTGTTTAACTTTGCGCGGTAATGGAATTGAGCCACGGGGTAGAAACCTTTAAAAAACCAGTTTCACCCCCATCGGGCTAAATTGCTACCTTCCCACCTCTGTTCTTGGGAATGAGGTGCGTGTTTGACGGTAACATACATTGTGGCTGTATAATGCACGAGGAGGTGGAAGACGCCATTATTGCAAGTCCGAAATTGTCCAGAAGATGTTTATTTAAAAATGCAAGCGTTGCCTAGAAACAACATAGAACGCAAAATAGAACGCAAAATAGAACGCAAAATAGAACGCAAAATAGAACGATAGCACAACAAACGGTTGTTTTAAGGGAGGGTTCGTATGAAAGCAGTTATTCTGGCTGGAGGGCTGGGGACACGACTAAGCGAAGAAACGGCCATGCGGCCCAAGCCGATGGTTGAAATCGGAGGGATGCCGATCCTGTGGCATATCATGAAAACCTTTTCTGCCCACGGCGTCACTGATTTTGTGGTCTGTCTCGGATATAAGGGCTACATGATCAAAGAATATTTTGCCAACTACTTTCTTCATCTGTCCGATGTGACTTTCGATATGGTCAATAACAAAGTGGAGGTACACCAAAATCATGTGGAGCCTTGGCGCGTTACGCTCATTGATACAGGTGAAGCAACCATGACAGGGGGTCGACTCAAGAGAATCTGCCCCTATCTTACCGATGAAGATTTTTGCTTTACCTACGGAGACGGCGTCGGGAATGTCAACATCACAGCATTGATTGCTTTTCACAAAGGCCAAAAAACACTAGCCACACTAACGGCGACACAGCCGCCGGGGCGTTTTGGCTCAATCAGCCTACAAAAAAATCAAGTAACCGCTTTTCAGGAAAAACCAGAGGGAGACGGTAGATGGATCAGCGGCGGCTTTTTTGTCTTATCGCCTAAAGTCATTGAGTATATAGAGGATGACAGTACGGTGTGGGAGCGTGGGCCTATGGAACGATTGGCAAAAGAGGGACAACTTTCAGCCTTTCTCCATCATGGTTTTTGGCAACCAATGGATACCCTGCGCGATAAAATGCGTTTGGAGGAAATATGGGCATCTGGGAGTGCCCCTTGGAAGGTCTGGTAATGTTGCCTTGCAATGATTTTTATCGCGGCAAGAATGTTCTGATCACCGGGCATACTGGGTTTAAAGGCTCATGGCTCTCTTTGTGGTTGCAATCTGTTGGCGCAAACGTTATTGGGTACGCGCTCCCGCCGCCCACGGTTCCCAGTTTATTTGTGACTGCAAATGTTGCAGAGGGGATGACCAGCATTGCTGGTGATGTCCGAGATTTTACAGCCCTTCTATCAACGTTTAAAAAATATCAGCCCGAGATTGTGATTCATGCGGCGGCGCAAGCATTGGTGCGTTATTCCTACGACAATCCAATCGAAACATATTCAACCAATGTTATGGGAACTGTCCATCTGTTAGAGGCCGCAAGACAAACTGGCAGTGTGCGGGCTATCGTCAATGTGACGAGCGACAAATGTTATGAAAATCGTGAATGGGTCTGGGGCTATCGCGAGAACGAACCGATGGGTGGGCATGATCCGTACAGTAGCAGTAAAGGTTGTGCGGAACTCGTTACTTCAGCATATCGCCGTTCATTTTTTGAGCAATCCGGAATTGGATTGGCCAGTGCCAGAGCGGGTAATGTCATTGGTGGCGGGGACTGGGCGGATGATCGCCTGATTCCGGATATCATGCGAGCTATCGTTGCGGGCAAGTCGGTCTCTATTCGCAATCCCAACGCCATTCGGCCGTGGCAACACGTATTGGAGCCACTGTCCGGTTATTTAATGTTGGCCAAACAGCTTTATACGGATGGAGAAGGTTTTGCCGAGGCATGGAATTTTGGGCCAAACGATGAAGATGCACGTTCGGTACAATGGATTGTTGAACGGATAACTCAAACTTGGGGTGAGGGGGCAAGTTGGGTGTTGGACGAAGGCGACCATCCACACGAGGCCCATTACTTGAGGCTTGACTGTTCGAAGGCAAAGGCGCGTTTAAACTGGCATTCCCGATGGAGTCTTACGTATACCTTACAACAAATTGTTGATTGGCATAAATTGTTTCGGAACCAGAATGATATGCGAGAGATAACGCTCCAGCAGATACAGTTCTATCTGAACATGTGAGTTCTGTTCAGAGTAATCTACAAGCAGAAGGTGTAAGAAATGAAACAGATTGTTTTTCATGAAATATTGCGTGTTGACGCTAATAACCAGATACATATTAATCTACCTGATGCCAATATAGGTGACGAATTTGAGGTTATTGTGTTTCCAGTGCGTTCTCAAACGACGGCGTCTTTTGTCCCCGGTGAAACCGTCATCCCCGCTTCCGGAAAAGTGATTGGTCATACGGAACTGACTAATATGGTCGAGGCGGCTCTTGACGGTCACTTAACCACAGGTCGATTCAATGATGCATTCGAAAAGCGTTTGGCAGGTTTCTTGGGTGTGAAACATCTGCTGACAACGAATTCTGGTTCATCAGCCAACCTCCTTGCGATCTCTGCCTTGACCTCTCCGTGGTTGGGTGACGAAAGGCTTAAGCAGGAAGATGAAGTGATTACGGTTGCGGCGGGATTCCCCACAACGGTTAATCCGATTCTGCAGAATGGGTTAGTGCCTGTTTTTGTAGATGTCACTATTCCTACTTACAATGTGGATGTCGCTCAATTGGAAGCGGCCTACTCTGATAAGACCCGTGTGGTGATTTTAGCCCATACATTAGGAAACCCATTTAATATTGATGCCGTCACGCAGTTTGTGCAACAACATGATTTGTGGCTCATTGAAGATTGTTGTGATGCTTTAGGGTCGACTTATAAAGGACAGTCGGTTGGGACGTTTGGCGATATTGGAACGATTAGTTTTTATCCTGCGCATCATATTACGATGGGCGAAGGCGGCGCGGTCTTCACCAACAATAGCAAGCTTGAGGGAATCATTGAATCGTTTCGTGACTGGGGGCGTGACTGCTGGTGTGATCCGGGAAAAGAAAATACCTGCGGCAAACGGTTTGGCTGGCAACTCGGCGCATTGCCTCTGGGCTATGATCATAAATATACTTACTCACACATGGGATATAATCTGAAGATCACCGACATGCAAGCGGCTTGTGGATTGGCACAGATGGATCGCTTGCCGGGCTTTATTGAGGCGCGTAAACGCAATTTCGCTTATCTGAGTATGAAATTAAAAACGTGTGAGGAATTCCTCATCTTGCCCTCTGCGACACCCAACAGTGATCCTTCTTGGTTCGGTTTTCCGATCACCATTCGGGAGGAGGCTAATATATCTCGTGTTGATCTTCTAAAATATTTGGATCAATATAAAATTGGCGCTCGTTTGCTGTTTGCCGGAAACCTCACGCGCCAGCCTTATTTTGAAGGGCGAACCTATCGCGTCAGTGGGTCATTAACGAATGCCGACAAGATTATGAATAATACATTCTGGATTGGCGTCTATCCGGGGCTTGATGAGGCGATGTTCGATTTCGTGGTGGAGAAAATAAAAACTTTTTTGGGTATGTGTCAATGAAGATGGATACAATTTCTTTTTCCAGACAGATTCGTAAAAACGTTTTACAGATGGTTTATCAAGCCAAGGCGTCGCATATTGGGTCTTGTTTTTCAATTGTGGACATTGTTGCGGTTCTGTATGGTACCACGCTGAATCTGTCCGTAAACCACCCTGCGTGGCCTAGTCGTGACCGATTTATTCTAAGCAAAGGCCATGCGGCGGCGGCTATTTATGCGGCTTTGGCATTGAAGGGATTTTTCCCTTTGGAAGAACTTCAGCTATATGGAAACGACGGTTCCAGATTGATGGCGCATATCAGCCACAAAGTTCCGGGCGTTGAATTTTCAACGGGATCGCTGGGGCATGGTTTGCCGTTTGCGACGGGCAAAGCATTATCGGCAAAAAAACAAGCAGTGAATTGGCGTGTGTTTGTTTTAATGAGTGACGGTGAAATGGATGAAGGGAGCAACTGGGAAGCGTTCATGTTTGCGGCGCATCATCGCCTTGATCATTTGGTGGCCATCATTGATTACAACAAGATTCAAAGTCTAACCACTGTGGCGAAGACACTTGGGATAGAACCATTGGCAGAGAAGCTCCGCGCTTTTGGCTGGTCTGTACGAGAAGTCAATGGCCACGACCATGACCAACTTCATTTGGTCTTAAGCACCACGCCTTGGGAGGAAGGCAAACCCTGCGTGCTGATTGCCCACACAACGAAAGGAAAAGGCGTCAGTTTTATGGAAAATAAGGTGGAGTGGCATTACAAAAGCCCTACGCACGAACAACGATTGTTAGCTGAATTGGAAATTGACAAGGAAATTGAAAATGCGTAATGCGTTTGTGGATGAGCTGATAAACCTCGCAACCGTAAACGATAAGATTGTCTTGATCGTAGGGGATTTGGGTTTCTCCGTGATTGAGCCATTTGCGGAGCATTTTCCAGATCGCTTTATCAATGCGGGTGTCGCCGAACAAAATATGATTGGCCTTGCGGCAGGGATGGCATCGGAGGGCTATCATGTTTTTGTCTACTCCATTGCTAATTTTCCTACTTTTCGCTGTGCAGAACAGATTCGTAACGATGTGGATTATCACAAGTTGTCGGTTACCGTGGTGACGGTCGGCGGAGGACTTGCTTATGGCAATATGGGATACTCTCATCATGCAGTACAAGATTATGGACTGATGCGTTTGCTCCCCAATATGCTGATCGCGTCCCCGGGGGACCCTATGGAAGTGCGGGCCTGCCTGCGGTATCTTACGGCGAATCCCCAGCCCTCTTATTTAAGGCTTGGAAGGGCAGGAGAACCTTGTTTACACAAGCGTGTGCCAGAGATAACACCGGGAAGATGGCTGCTTGTTCATGATGGGGATGGATCAAAACGGTCGTTACTCACCACAGGGGCACCATTGGCGCAAGCACAACAGTGGCTGTCTGTTCCTTCTTACGCAGGTTATGCACTGCATTCGCTACCTATTTGGGGCATGTCTACTAAATCGTTGCAAGCCCCGCAGATTTCATCGTGGGAATCAATTGTCACCATTGAAGATCATCTTGCAGATTGCGGGTTTGGTTCATGGATCAGAGAATCTCTCGAATCTTCCCCGATGTTGATGGGCCGTATCTCTGTTAGGGCATTGGATTCTGCGGTGTGCGGTATGGTAGGGACTCAAAATACGCTCAACCAACTTGGGGGTCTTTTTGTCACTGGCCTGTGATAAAATGGCCATGAACAAAACCCACAACAAACGAATTGCCATCCTTGGCGCGACCAGCGTCATTGCTAAAGATTTAATTATCTCCTTTGCAACGGCAGGAGAAAGTCAGATATATCTATTTGCTCGCCGTCCTCATGATGTTAGAACATGGCTAGACGCTATTGATCTAAAGGGGCACTACTGGGTGGATGATTTTTCTGGCTTTGGAAAGCAGACGTTTGATGCCATCATTAACTTTGTAGGCGTGGGTAATCCGGCGCAAGCTGTCGCAATGGGGAATGCCATCTTTGATATCACCTTGCAATTTGATGAATGGGTACTGGATTATCTGCAAGTTCATCCTGCATGCCGTTATTTATTCTTGAGCAGTGGGGCGGTATATGGATCCTGTTTTGATGCCCCTGTAACGTGCGATACGAAAGCCACTGTGTCAATCAACAATCTCTCTCCCCAAGAATGGTACGGTGTGGCCAAACTCCATGCAGAGTGCAGACATCGGTCGCATCCTGATTTAGCGATTATTGATATTCGTGTATTTAATTATTTTAGTCATACACAAGAACTCTCTGCGCGCTTTCTGATCACGGATATTCTGCGTGCCATTCAAGATAAGACGGTATTGAAAACGTCATCTGATTATATCGTTCGTGATTTCTTGCATCCATCTGATTTTTATAAATTGGTCAGTGCGCTACTTTCGGCAGAGCCTACCAATACCGCTGTGGATTGTTACAGTAAGGCTCCCATTGATAAGGCGGCTTTGCTCACGGCGATGCAAGAAAAATTTGGGTTACGTTATGAAATAGCTGAATCATCGGGTATTAACGCAACAGGCGTTAAGCCTCATTATTACTCACTGAATACCCGCGCCGCAGATTTCGGGTATCAGCCAAGCGTGACCTCGCTTGAAGGGGTGTTGCAAGAGTCCGAGAAAATTTTGAAGACTGCATTGTAAAAATAATGTTTGGAAAAATTCCTCAACATTTAATTGTAACTGGAAGTGCTTGGGTTAGCCGGGTCGTTATTGCTCTGGTTCAAGTCTTTAGTATTCGGATATTGTTAGAAGGCCTCGAGACCGAGAGGTATGCAGTCTTTGTGTTATTAAATGCCCTCATTGCTTGGTATCTGTTGGTAGATATGGGCGTCGGCGTTAGTTTACAGAATTATATCTCCGAGGCGAGAGCCAAAGGGGACGATGAGGGGGGTTATCTGGCTCTTGGCGCTTTTGTTGCGGGCATATTACTTATTCTGGCAATAGGGTTTCTGTATTTGCTAAGCCCTTATCTATCTAAGATATTTCTCAAGCAATTTGATTTTATGAGTGGGGCAGAGAAATCACACATTTTTTTTGTTTCGGGAATGCTCTTTCTGGGTTTGGGCATTGGGAACATCAGTTACAAAGCATGGTATTCTCAATATAAAGGGCATTTATCCAACATCCTTCCTGCGACTGCTGCATCAATTGGATTAGGCCTCGTTTGGATGGTCATCCACCAGCAATGGGATGATCGGAAGCGTTTGTTGTGGTGCGTGGTTGCATTTACTTTGCCTTCTACACTATTGTCGCTTGCCTCGTTTATTAAACAACTCGCGGAGGTTCCATCGGGTCGTTTTCGAGTCACAAAAGTGATGTTGCGTAATTTTATGGGTAGATCGCTGAAGTTTTGGCTCCTATATGCTCTGGCGACGGTAGTACTGAGTGTTGACTCCGTAATCATTTCACAATATTTATCACCGCATGAGATCGTCCTTTACGGAGTCACCACCCGGATTTTTGGATTTGCCGCATTCTTTTATACCTCGTTTTATGCTGCACTCTGGCCTTATCTCACCGAGGCAATTACTAAGAATGACTGGGAAACCATAAAGGGTCACCTCAGAAAGGCTTTTCTTTTTAGTGCTGGCACAATCACTTTGTTTACGCTTATTCTACTGTTATTCATGCCATTCGTTTCAGATATATTGTCTCCTAGGGAGAAACTTGAGGTGCCTACTTTATTTATCATTTTGCTTGGAGCGTATCACCTTGTTTTGGCATGGGTTCATGGTTTTGCCGTGGTATTGCAGAGCATGAGTGATCTGCGTGTACTCATCATCTGGGGCGCTATACAGGCGTTGTTCAGTATTTTCTTTCAAGTCCTGTTTGTGCAATGGTGGGGACTCTATGGAATGACCCTTGGCCTGATTGCCTCATTTTTACTGACATCAGTGTGGGTATGTCCCCGCCGCGTCCACTATCATTATAAACTGTCCATGGAAAAAGCTTCATGACCCGTATACTGTCCATATGTATCCCCACCTACAACCGCGCTGAATACTTGAGAGAATGTTTGATATCGGTACTAACTTCGATTGCAGGGCACGAGCGCGATATTGAGGTTCTCATTTCGGATAATGCCAGCACGGATAATACGGAAAACGTTATCCGGGGTTTCCAAGAAACATATCCATGGATTCGTTATCATCGGAATGAGCAAAACATCGGGGCTGAGCGCAACTTTTATCTCCTCGCAACATTGGCTCAGGGAGAAAATATTTGGATATTCGGTGATGACGACAAAATGGAAGAGAACGCGGTCACTAGAGTGCTTAACAGCATTCGCGTGGGGTATGGCCTCACGATCTGCAATTACTCGTCGTGGGACAAACAATTTTCTGCTCGAATAAAGAAAAGTGGATTTCCTTGGGAACAAGATCAGGAATTTAATGACCCAAATGAACTCCTGAAACACTTCGGGCTGTATTTGGGGTACATATCGTCAATTGTAATTAAGAGAAACCTTTTTCTCAGGCTTCCATTGGATGAATATGAGACTTTCGTGGAATATGGATTTCCTTTCCTTTATGTCGTATACGCGAGTGTGGCTGATGGGGCTTGCAAAGTTGAATTTATTGCAGAACCGTTGTTCCTGAACCGGGGCGGGAATTCTGGAAATTATGATTGGTACAAATATTTTGCTGTGGGTAGTTCTTTAGTTTTTGACAAATTGCAGTCAAGAGGCTACGCGGAAAGTGCCGTGATTTCTGCAAAGCACCAAGTATTAAGAGATTTTGTGATTCCAAACCTGTTTTATAGGAAAGCGCTGGATAATGACAATAAAATTAGTATTGGCCTGATGTCTCATCACTATAATAAAAATTGGTTATTTTGGGCGGCATGCGTCCCCGTATTTTTTGTCCCTCGATTTTTGGTGCGTTTTGCTAAAAATGTCCTCATATTCTTTCGTCGCCTCATGGCTATTTTACAAGCGTTATGACAATATTCTCCGCTGGGAATGCGCGTGACAGGCCGGTGGATTCGTAAAAGGATTGTAGATGAGGTGAGAGATTAAAAAACCATTCCAGGGGGCGGTTATAAAATAACCGCAAGTTTTTATCAAAAGTAAGGCGGAGCAAAGCAATGCGTTCAAAAGCAAAGTCAAAGTAGTATCCCCGCTCTTTGTGGAACTTTGTATTTTTTACGAAAAAATCGAAAGTGTTTACCGAGAAAAGCCGCCGGTGAGTGGGATCAATAAAGTTATTTTTGGAAGTAAAATGAGGTAAGCGAATAGTGATCGTGCCGTCTTTTTTCAGGATGCGATGCAGGTCCCGAAGTGCAGGCATGTAATCATTCATATGCTCTAAAACATCTTGGGCCAAAATCTCGTCAAATTCTTCGTCAGGAAAAGGGAGAGGCAGTTTTGCAATATCGTACACTACGTCCACTCCGGGAAGAGCCGCCGAATCCAAATTTAACCACCCCGTTTTGACATCCCTGCCGCATCCAATATTGAGTTTCTTTTTTATATCCATACCTTTGCATGGTAACCTACCTTATAATGGGAATACAATCATTGACAATGAGGAGTGCTTTAGCCCTACAATGTCTTCTCTTGTTTAATGGGCACTGTGAAAAAATGAGAATTGGAATAGATGGCCGCCCCTTTCTAGGCGCACGAACGGGGATTGGCCGTTATGTTTACGAGCTTTGTAGATGCCTAGACGACTTGCTCCCTGAAGCCACGTTTTTTGTTTACAGTAATTGCGCTGTGGAACTCCCTGTTTCTTCTCATCGGTGGAAACTCGTTCAGGACGCACACCCGTTGGCAAAGTATATGAAAACTGTGATTTGGTTGAAGCTCCGTTGTGGCACTTTGTGTGACGCGGACAACTTAGACGTGTTCTGGGGAAACAGCACATTTCTACCGAGTCTCCCAAAGAAAACGCGCACAGTAATAACAGTTTACGATCTTGTCCATCAAATTGCCCCGGAAAGCATGCCTTTCCTTCGCCGATGGGCTTATAAACTTTTTTTTGGCAATGATGTAAAACGGGCTGACACCATCACCACAATCTCTCATGGAACTGCAGACCGACTTTTTCAACAATTTGGACGTCACGCCAACGCTATTATTTCACCTGCAATTGATTCACAATTCAAAC
>Ga0213870_1000501_pt1 | contig 18244 bp, 20 predicted proteins | sample WICALVC2017_Meta_FD_160119 | JGI IMG/M metagenome (GOLD analysis project Ga0213870, IMG submission 160119) | Freshwater microbial communities from subterranean cave lake in Wind Cave National Park, South Dakota, United States - WICALVC2017 | ecosystem: Environmental > Aquatic > Deep subsurface >... | reverse complement strand
ACTTTCGACTTTATTGTAAGTACCGAGCGATGTTTTGTTGGTGCTCTTCAAGTGTTTCTGCAAAGTGTGATTTGCCTGTCGCATCTGCTATATAGTAGAGGTAGTGCGTATCGGGTGCATTAACAACAGCAGTAATTGCTGCAATACCAGGGTTGCTGATGGGTGTGGGTGGAAGTCCCGCAACAAGATAGGTATTATAGGGAGAGTCAATTGCTAAATCATCTACGGTCAGCGATTTTTTCCACCATGTTTTTTCCTGTGGTTGGTATCCAAGGGCATATTGGACTGTGGCATCAATGTCTAATTTCATATCGATAGTTAATCGGTTAATGATAACGCTTGCAATCCTAGGACGATCTTCTGTCAATTTCGCTTCCCTTTCTATCATAGAAGCCACAATAATAAGTTGCTCTTGTGTGAGTCCCTTGGTTTGAGCCTGAGCAAGAAGATTATTAGTTACTTTTTTTTGGAAATTTTGGGAAAATACGTCAACAACCGCTCCGGCACTTGCATCTTTGGGAAGATGATAGGTATCAGGAAAAAGATATCCTTCCCGGGCAATTTTCAAAAATTCTGATTCAGGAATGGTGAGTACTTTTGTAAGGGTAAGCGCGATCTCTTCTCGTCGCCATCCCTCGGGAATAGTGATACGTACGTCTTCGGTTCCATGTGTGAGTGTTTGTGAAAGAGTAAAAAGATCCATAGAGGGAGATAGCCGAAAATCGCCAGATTGTATTCTATCGCCTATTCCAGAAAAACGAGACCATAAAAAAAATGCGACAGGTGACCTGATAAGTTTATCTTTCGCAAGTCGTTCTGCAACAGATCGAATTGTTTCTCCACGAGTGATACTAAATACTACCGGATCACGCAGATCTTGGGCAACAGGTTTCACCGACTGACGCCACCAAACAAGGGTGATACCTGCAAAAAGAAAGATAAGCAGCAGGAGTACTATAACTTTTTGCTTCATTGTGCTTCGGAGAGTGGTGCTCTGCGATATTGTCTGGTGTCTGTGTCCAGAAGAAAGATGCGGCCGCATTTTTTGCAGGTGACGCGCGATATGCTTTCACTTTTTTTTACGACGATACCGTGTTTTAATGACATACCGCATCCCACACAACGCCCTTGTGAGAGGAGCCAGGCCTGCATGGGAGCAACTATATTTTTGAACATATTTAATTATTGTACGACCTTATTCTAATTTACGGGTCCTGCCGCACGTTTCCCTCCCAAACGGGTTTACCAGAATCTTGATAGTCTTAATAGATCCATAGGTTGGTATCAGTACACTGGAAGTTTGGAACTACGGTGTATCGCCATAACCCGTTTTGGGAGTCCCTTCCACGTGCGTCACCCGTTTATAAAATTATTGTAACTATACGCTAGACGCTGATAACTGAACGCTATCTTATTCTATCTTATAAATCGGTACATTTGGTAATGTATCAATGGCTTCTTTCAGGCGATATTTATCAGATGAATACAATATGCATAGTATATCACCTTTGTCCACGCGTTCATCGATGCGTCGTACAAGATAGACACCTGCGTGTTTATCCTGTGGACATCCCAAAATTTTGGCAATGATGGTAAGATCAAGATTGTTGAACGCGGTCACTGTACCTTTCCTTCGGCTAGGAACTTCGTGATGGAATTTGCCTAATTTGATATCATCGACAGTTACATGAGGATTTCCTCCTTGGGCTTTTATTATTTCTTTCATTTTTTCAAGCGCTTTCCCTTCAGTCAAAATAGTACGAGCAAGTTCTTCTCCGCTTATTTTTGAATATTTTTTGGTATCAGCTAAACAAAGATCAAGTAATTTACCAGCCAGTCGTAGCGCCTTTGCTTCAAGTACGAATGGCCGATCAGGGCGCTGTTGCAAAATAGCAAGTACATCACGAGCTTCAAGTGCCGGACCCACTCCATGTCCTGCTGGTTCCAACACTTGATTGATATCAATTACCGTTTTGACTCCAAATTTTTTGGCGAGATAAGTAAATTTGGTGGCAATAAGCTCAGCATCTTTGAAGTGTTTGATTTTTAATGTGAGTCCCACGGGTATATCGAGTATTAGATGAGTGGATCCAGATGCAATCTTTTTGGCCATAATTGACACAATCACCTTGTCAAATGATTCAAAGGCCAGGGGTTCTTCAACCTGGATAATCACATCATCGGCAGGAGCAAGACCCAAGTGTCCTCCCCATACAATACATCCGCCAACTTTTGCAACAATTTTTTGGATTTGGGAGGGGGTGAAGGTGACTGGCGCCAATACTTCCATCGTATCTGCCGTTCCTGCCGGAGTGGTGATCGCTCGAGAAGAATTTTTGGGAATCTTAAATCCTGCCGCGGCAACGATTGGCACAAGAATCATGGTCGTTCGCGTACCGGCAAGTCCTCCTGTAGAGTGTTTATCGGCTACAATACCACGAAATGAGAGTTTAGAGCCTGTGGCAACCATTGCTTTTGTCAGATGATATAGTTCATCGTTTGAAAACCCTTCTTTAAATCCAGCTGCGACGAAATAGGTCGTGAGAATCGGACCCAACCTTTGATGCGCCACTTCGTCCATGAGTGAGAAAATTTCGTTGTAGGATAATTTTTTGCCTAAAAGTTTTTTTTGTATCGCCAAGAGCGCTTGTTGAGAGGGAGTAACTAATTTAGTGGAACTAACAATTCTTTTGGGCATATGGCAAATACTATTATAACAGCGAAGCCAGAATAACGAGTCGTTTGAGATAGGTGCCGGGTGGAACGCACGTGATTAGAGTGAGTGAGGACGTAGCGTAGCTTTGCATAAGTACAGAAAGATCATCTGGTCTTACAATTTTCAAATCTTCTATCGAGTACGTATACGTGACGTTATCAGTTGTAACAGTGATCCTATCGCCAGGTGTGAGTGTAATGAGACGGGTAAAGATAGATTTGTAATCTTTTGGGTTGTAGAGAAAAGGAAGCGTTGAATGACCTAAAATGACAGTATTGCCAAAGTTGCCAGGAAGTGGTCCGGTAAAGTGAACGAGACTTTTTGACAGATCGTCGCCACCAATTGTTACGGTGGCATTTTCGATTTTGAGTTTGGGAATGGAAAGAGTATACCCATTGTTTGAGATTGAGGTGGTAACAGCAGCAGCTTGGGGAAACCACGTGCTTGCCTTGGTGTAATCTAAAGTACTACTGGCCAGTACGACTGAAATGTCTTTAGTAATAGTTTGCGCTATAGAATCATTGGGGACGGGTCTTATAATTGATGAAAATTTGGTTGAATAAAATAGTTCAAACGTGACAATGGGATAGAGAATCCATAGTAGTAATAAAACTCCACAAGAGATAAGAGTAAGAGATAGTAAAGCGCTTATTCGGGGGACCAATGAGCGTGAACGCTTGGTGCGTACATATGAATAGAGGGCCATATCATAAACCTTGTACTACTACGTCTATGTTTTCAACTTTTTTGGGTAAGTGGTTACCCTGAAAGGGGACTTTTTTAATCTGAGTGATTCTCACACCAGCTACATGTGGAAGCGTTTGCATATATGAAACAGATTCTTCATATGATTTTCCGGCAATTTCGCCTTTGATCAATGAAACGTCTAATTTTGGTATAAAATATGAGGCAACTAATGTCGTACCGGAGAAACTTCCATCCTTTTCTTCATTGATACTCTCAACAGTTACTGATGTACGTGCGGGAGTTGCCTCAAAACCAGAGGGGACTGGTATAGTACCACTTGATAATTTGGTTAGGTCATCTTGGCGATAAACGAGTGCTTGTGCAGTGACTGTCATGGAAAGAGAAAGAGTTTTTGATTCACTACCTATTTCCGCCGAGAATTTACGGGAGGCGACTTTCGTTTCCATTGATGGCGCTAAAAGTTTTTGTCCGGGCGCAAGTTTGGAAGTTAACTCTTGTTTAAGTTTTGTCGTAAGCTGTGTTCTGAGAGAATCTTCTAGTTTGTTCTGATCTTCCCGGGATACGCTACCAACGTCACGGGCAGTACCTCCAGAAAATCCTTGTGTTGCTTTTGCGGTTACTTGAGAATCGGAAAAGTCCTTAAATGTCAATGTAGTATTTGAGGGTAGATTTCCACCCGGACCAATTACAGCAGCCGAGACTCGTGCGGCAAGTTTTCCAAATGTTAGTCCTTCTCCTGTATCTGATGCGGATGCGATTTGAATGGTATCATCCAGGGTAAACTGGAGATTATTGGCAACAAGAATTGAACTTTTGGGTAGCGTCTTGGAAGAAGTTGTTTTGTTGTACACAACAACTTCGCCACGAGCTTTTTCTCCTACCTGGGTTTTTCCCGTTGTTTGAGCTGTTCCATCTCCGGTAGCATCAGTTGTAACGGCCTCGACTTGAACGGAGTTTGCTTTGGTTCCCGATTTCGCAAATGTCACATCGATCTGGCTTGTGACTTTTTGAGGAAGTACCAAAACATGCACTTTTGCTGAGGAATATCCTTTTGTTAGGGTAATTGCCCCTATAACAATAATTGCAAAAAAAATTGCTGAAATGAGGATAAGTGGTTTACCGGTTGGAAGAGGAGGCAGATCTGGAAAGCGAATGTTTTTCAATGTATCGATAATTCGATTTATCAATGTCTGCTTTTGGGGCAACGGTGTAGAAAACGCTGTTTTTGGGGGAATTTCTATATTTGCATGTTCCTGCATCGCTTCTTTGCTGACAGCAGTTTTGTCATGCACAAAGCCAAAAGATGGTTCGTGTTTTTTAAGATTCTCTGTTTGTTGTGGCACCTGCGGTATATGATGGGGTTGTTCGTGCTTTGTATCAAACTGTTGTCGTGTATGTTGGGATAATGATGAGGATGCTTCAATAAGTGAAGAGCTTGCGGCAGCGACGAGTGATTTTATTATAGTATCTTGAATAAGAATTTCTATCTTTGGAGTATGTAAAAATGCCGATTGTTTATGCCATGGAAATTTGAGCATTTCCTCTTTGATAGTTTCTAAATTGGCGCCTTCATCGTAAAGAATAATACGGGACGGAAGAATATCTACCTTAAAATCAGAAATCGCATGTACCAAATCATCGCTCAGAGACTCGGTACGAGTCATGGTGAATGATCTTTGGATTTTTCCCAGGCGAAGAAGTGTGAAAATTAACTGGTGTGCATCAACTGAAAGAAGGATAGCAGAGAGCGCAGAACCTTCATCACTCTCCAAATAATACGCAATCGCAGCCTGATATTCGACAAATCCGTGAGGTGCAAGATTTAGAGTTTTGGTAATTTTTTTCAACCGGGTGAGATACTCGGGTTTGACTCTATCTTCCTCAACATATTGAGTGGGAAGAGCAAAAATGACTTTTTCAACAAGAAATCCCTGAGGTACTTCTTTCTCTGCCATGGATATGGCAATATCTGCTGCTTCTGTTTCATCCTGTCCTTGGGAAAAATCACTTTCACCCCAACCCACGACCTCTACTTTTTCACCATCTGTTTTTCCCACAATAGCGCGGATATGGTGCGTTTCAACACCAAGGATTAAGAAGTAATCTTTCTGTTCTTTTTTGGGTAAAATTCCTGATAATAGCGACATGGGCACACTGACGCGTTAAGTGAGGAGAGCGTAAATTCGTCTACTGTCACTGCCGGCGGCTTCCTCTTTCACTATCTTAAAGGAACCTAAGCGACCTGTAAAGTCGACGTGGGGACCTCCACACACTTCCTTGGAGAAATCACCTATAGAGTAGACTTTAACTTTTGCAGGATATACGGTACCAGGGACCGTAAGGGCGCCTTCTTCTTGTGCTTCATCAAGATCAACAATACTCACAGAAATAGAATGATTTTTTTTGATGGCGTCATTGACAAGCATTTGGACCTTTTCGATCTCATCACCCGTTAGTTTTTTGGGATGAGAAAAATCAAATCGCAGACGCTCTGCCGTAATATGGCTTCCTTGCTGACGTACGTGATCGCCTAAAATTTTTCGCAGGGCTGCCTGCAGAAGGTGTGTGGCAGTATGAAGTTTGATTGTCGCTTCCGAGTGATCCTGCAACCCTCCTTTAAATACACCGGTTGAGGCCGTGCGGGAGAGGTTTCGGTGTTTTTCAAATTCAATTTCAAAGGTTTTTTTATCGATTTTTTGTCCTCTCTCCTGAGCGATTTCAAGGGTGAGCTCCAGAGGAAAGCCAAAACTCTGGTAGAGATCAAAGGCGACCTTTCCATCCAGGGTCTTGTATTTTTCTATCTCGCGCGTCCCACGCAGAAGAAGTGATCTGAATTTCCGTTCCTCATTATCCAAGATTTCTTTAATTTTTGCCGTATTTGATATTAGCTGCGGATAGAACTCACGATAGGAAGAAACTACAGACTTAGCCAGTTCAAACAAAAAATCCGTTGGAATGCCCAAGAGTTGTCCGTGCCTTACAACCCGACGAATCAACTTACGCACCACATATCCCCGCTCTTTATTGGCTGGCTCGACGCCGTCGCTGATGGCAAACGTCACGGCTCTGATATGATCCAAGATAATGCGCATGGATTTCTTGAAGGGTTCCTCATAGTTTTTCCCGGAAAGTGCACAGATGGCGTTTTTACCCTCACGGAAAAGATCTGTGAGAAACAGGTCAGGTTCGGGAATCACTTTTGCCAGCCATGCCAAAATAGCTGTCATTCTCTCCATTCCCATACCGGTATCAACATTTTTCTGGGATAAGGGTTCAAAAGTGCCATCTGGTTTTTTGTGATACTGCATAAATACGTCATTCCAAATTTCCAAGAATCGGCCGCAGTCGCAGTTGATATGGCAGATTGGTCCATGTTTTTTGGTATCATGCAATGGAAGTTTTGTATCAAAAAACATCTCAGTATCGGGTCCACAAGGGCCGGTGACACCTGCAGGGCCCCACCAGTTTTTTGCTTTAGGATAGGGAAAGATGCGATTGTCTAAAACGCCTTTGCTGAGGTCACCAACTGTCGCGTTAATTGCAACCGTTTTAAATACATTTGTCCAATGCTGTATAGATTCGTCATCGGCAGGGGCATCGCCATCGCCCTCAAATACTGAGACATATAGACGTGAGGGATCCAGTCCCAACCATTTTTTGCCCGTCAAAAACTCAAAAGACCATTCGATTGCTTCTTTTTTGAAGTAGTCTCCAAGTGACCAATTTCCGAGCATCTCAAAAAAAGTGAGGTGGCGCAGGTCTCCGACTTCTTCTATATCATCGGTACGAATAGATTTTTGAATATCCACTAAACGTTTACCTAATGGATGTGGTTCACCCATGAGATAGGGCACCAACGGGTGCATGCCAGCAGTGATAAAAAGCACCGTGGGATCGTTCTCCGGCACAAGTGAGGAGGAGGGAATCTCTTTGTGATTTCTGGGAGATGACGTGAAAAACGTGATGAATTTTTCTCGCAGTTGTTTAGTATTCATTGTTTACTATATTATAAACGATAGAAATATATTGTCACATTAAGCGCCTATTGACAAGCTAATCTCAATTGATGTATCTTATATGAAGTTTCAAAAAAATGACATACTTACTTATTACGATTACTACCACCGGTATCACTCCCAATCCTGGGAGGAATTGGTAGTATAGTAATACATATATTACCAACAACCTCCCGAAAGCGGGAGGTTTTTTTATGTGAGAGTTGCTGAACGGAGTGAAGAGTCTGAATTTGCCCTCCGCTCCCAAACTATTTATCAAATACTTTGAGGAGGAAGACCGTCCGCAAACCAAATTGGATAGAGACTATGCAAAGGGAATGGGAATTACTGTGGGAAGATTGCGGCATGAGTCTCTATCTGACTGGATGTTTGTGGCGCTATCTCACAACACCATCCGCGGTGCGGCGGGAGGAGCCATATTGCTAGCGGAATTGTTGGTTGCTAAGGGGTATATAAGTTAAATTTCAAGCACCAAGCACCAAATATCAAATTCGGAATTTATATGAAGATTACTCTTATCGGAATATCCAATGTAGGGAAAACGTACTGGTCTAAAAAGCTTGAAAAGATAGGATTCAAGCGGTTTTGTTGTAACGATATGATAGAAAAGAAGCTGGAGCGCGAGCTCAAAAACGAAGGGTTTGAAGATATAAAGGATGTAGCAAAATGGTTGGGACAACCCTTTGAACGGCAACACAAAAAACACAGTAAAAAGTATCTGGAACTTGAGAAGGTTGTAGTGCAAGAGGTGCTTAGTAAGTTACGTTACTATGATTCGAATCATAGTAACATCGTGGTAGATACTACGGGGAGTGTAATATATTTGGAGGATGAAATCCTGCGTACATTGAAACAATTAACAACGATAGTTTATCTTGCAACGTCCGCGGATGAACAAGAGGAAATGTATCAGTCGTACCTTTCCAATCCAAAACCTGTGATATGGGGAGAGAGTTTCAAAAGACATAATGGCGAGTCGGATATGGAGACGCTGCAGTTGTGTTACCCAAAATTATTAGAGTATCGAACGTCTCACTATAAACGTATTGCACATTTGACTGTCGAGTCTGCAACTATCCGCGAAGCACAGTTTGATACGTATCAGTTCCTACAGATGCTTTCATTTTGAAATAGTAAAGACCATACCCTATATTATAGGACTTAGGGTTCAACCCTATTCTTATTAGGAGACGAGGGGTTTGCCGTCTTTTTTGAAGAACTTTTTGTGTACTTCCTCGGTCAACTCCACGCCTTTCCGTTGGATATCCTCAATACGGGAAAGCGTCTCATCCATCTTGGACATAAGTGTTTCGGACGTTATTCCTTTTTTATCCTCAATTTCATTGGCGACACGATTGCTCACCTGTTGTGCCTCTTCTAACAGTTCTTGGCCTTTCTTCTCTAATTTCCCAAGTTTTTCTTCCAAGTCCTCCTCAAATAACTCAGCTTTTTGCTCTAGTTTTTCAACAAGTTTTTTCCCTTCTTTTGTGCCAAGAATGAATAATAGAAATGCTCCGATGAGTCCTCCAAGGAAGAATCCAAACCAGAAGTGAGAAGGGTTGTGCTCTTTTTCAGGCATCGTCTTTTTCTTTTTTCTTAAAGACTCGCAAAAGTGAAAATGCCGTTTTGAATCCTTCTGAAAATCCGCTGATGTTTTTCACTGATTTACCAATATCTCCCGTAATGGTGACAGCTCCGTCGACAACATGATTGAATTTTTCCAGCATTTTTCTGATTTCTGAGAGTATAGAAAAGATTTGCCAACCAATCATTACCATGATAATGGTAAGGACAGTAACAACGGTAAAGAGAAGGACTTGTGTGGGTTCAAGCATAGACAGTATAAATCATTGTACCATAAATTAGGGTTTTGGAGAAATGATCTGAATAGTTCTTGTCGTACTTGTTTTTTTGCCATGTTTGTTGATCGCATCCACGGCAATGGTGTTGACTCCCGGTGGCATCGTCAATGAGGTGGTAAATTCACCATTTTCATTCACTGCAATTTGCTCATTATTGACGGAAACAACAACGTCGCTTTCTGTACGGCCTACGACGCGGACTTGTTCGGAAGCTTGAACTTCACCCTCTCTAGGTTCGCTGATAGTAAGTACGGGTGGACTAAGTGCTCCCTTAAATTGAAAAAAGAGATATGTCAGAAAAATGATTACACCAAGTGTAAGCCCCAGGGCAACGATCGATCGTGGTGAGAGTCGAATCGGTGGTCGTATGCTTGAGGGCTCTTTTTGTTCAGGCAAGAGTTTCGTTTGCTCATGGTGGCGATATTCACGACGCAAGATGGCCAACATTTCATCAGAATTTAGTCCCAAATAGCTGCTGTAGTTTTTCAAAAATCCTTTTATATAGGGGAGGGAAGGAAGACGCGACCAGTCGTTTTCCTCAAGTGCGGCAAGAAATTTTTTGCGGATTCGCAAAATTCGCTCAGCCGTGTCGAGTTCGATATATCTCTCAAGACGTTTCTTCTTCAAAATTTCACCAACAGTTCTCATACATAGATGTTAGTTATTACTTATTATTTGATGTAGTTTGTAGATTTGCAAAGAATTCATCGGGATTGCGAACAAGCACATCTCTTGGTTTTGCTCCTTCTCCCGGTCCAATCACTCCCGCTCCTTCAAGCTGATCGATGATTCTGGCTGCACGAGCATAGCCCACTGAGAGGCGCCGTTGGAGAAGAGACGCTGATGCTCGGTCATACTGACATACCACTCGTACTGCCTGCTCAAAGAGCGGATCCCTCCCATCTTCAGTTGTGTGCATGCCATTGCCACCCTTTTTCACTGATACTTTTTGTGTGGTAACTTCCTCAGTGTACTGCACCGGTGTGTTTTTACTCTTTAGAAATTCCACTAGTTTTCCAACTTCCTGATCTGATACAAAGGTGCCCTGTATGCGGGAAGGTTTGGCCTGATCAGGTGGGATATAGAGCATGTCTCCTCGTCCGAGAAGTTTTTCTGCCCCCGGCATATCTATGATTACTCTCGAGTCAATCATTGATGAGACGTTGAAGGCAATTCGCGAGGGAACATTGGCTTTAATAAGACCAGTGATAACATCAACTGATGGTCTCTGTGTTGCAAGAACAAGATGAATGCCTGTGGCACGGGCCATTTGTGCAATCCGGCATATGGAATCCTCAACTTCAACCGGTGCATAGGCCATAAGATCAGCCAGTTCATCGATGAAGATGACTATAAAGGGGAGCGCTTGGAATCCAGAAATCTCATTGTATCCATCAATATTTCTCACACCCACTTCAGCAAATAACTTGTATCGTCTATCCATTTCCTGCATGCCCCATTTGAGAGCGGAAAGAATTTTGTCTGGCTCTACGATAACAGGGGTGAGAAGATGTGGGATTCCATTAAAACCAGTTAATTCCACTCGCTTGGGATCAACCAAGATAAGCCGTAATTCATCTGGAGTCGTACGAAATAAAAGAGACGAGATCCAGGAGTTTATAAGTACTGATTTGCCTGAACCTGTCGTACCTGCAATCAAAACATGCGGCATTTTGGAGATATTGGCAGTAACAGGGTTTCCCGATACGTCAAGCCCGAGAGCAACCAACAGTTTATCTTTGCTTTTGTTCATGTCTGATGAAAGCATGTGTCGAAGTGTGACGAACTCTAAAGATCGGTTTGGTATCTCTATGCCAACCAGGCTTCTCCCCGGGATTGGCGCTTCGATACGAATCTGACCTGTGGGTGCGGCAAGAGAAAGAGCTAAATCATTGGCTAGTGAGGTGAGTTTGGATAGTTTGGTTCCAATGGCAATTTCAAGAGCGTACTGTGTGACGGCAGGGCCTAAGTTCACCTCAACGACTCGTGCGGTAACACCAAAGCTTTCAAGCGTTTTCTCAATAACAGATGCGTTTCTTTTCATATCCCCGCGGTCCGCTTTTTGACCGCCTGAGGAGGAAAGAAGCGAAAGCGGGGGATATTCCCAAACTTTGTTGACACCAGGGACGTTGGTTATGACACTTGTGCCCAGTGATGTTGTTATTACTGAGCCACTGGTGGATGCTTTGGTTCTTTGAGGCGAAGCAAGCGCTATTTTACTCTGATCTTTCTTATAATCAATGGGTGGCGGTTTGATCGGAAGTTTTTCCACAAACACAGGATTCTCTCGTTTTTTCAATAAAGGTGCGGCTAGAGCCTCGAGTTGTTTATATAGTGAAAAAAACTGTTTGACGACTTCATCGACTGATGTATTGAATAAGACAATGAGTCCGATGAAAAACATACCAGATACAATGATAAATGCACCGATATCTGAAAGGAGAAGCACAAAGTTTTCCCAGATGGTAAGCCCTATGCTTCCACTCTGGGTAAGTGTAACAAGACAAAGATAGGAGAGGAGAAATCCGACAATGACATTAAGTTTCGTGAAGGGAGTTTTAATCCGAAGAAGTATGAGTGCTGCTCCGATAAGAATAAGAGGTACGGCAAGAAAACCAATACCAAGAAATTCCTCACCTGCCGATTTTACAATATCTAAGCCTGAACCCTGTCTCACGTAGGAAATGGGGATGATGGTAGCCACCGCAAAAAGAGCCATAGCAAGAGCGGTAAAGATGGTTTGCGATTTGTATTTTAAATTAAGTTTCCTTTTGCGTCGTCTTCCCATGGCAGTAAACTATTATAACAGCAAGCTATAGTAGGTGCTATATATCCTATAGTATTTTTAGGAGCTTGTCAAGGGTTGTCTATACAAAACTCTGGTCGTACAATATGTACATGGTAAGAAATAATGTCATTGAAGTAAATAATTTGATCAAGCGGTTCGGACATGTTACCGCGATCGATGGAATTTCTTTTTCTGTCTCAGACGGTGAAATTGTAGGACTATTGGGACCAAATGGTGCTGGCAAAACAACAACAATAGACATGTTGATAGGAATATTGAAACCGACCGCCGGTAAGATTTCCATATTCGGAAAACCTTTTGAGCAGAACCGTGGTGAAATACTCGGAGAAATGAATTTTTCTGCAGCCTACATAAATCTTCCTTGGAAGATGAAGGTTTGGGAAAATCTTTACACGTTCGGCAGACTGTATAACATCGCAGATTATAAATCTAAGACAAATGAACTTTTAAAAGAATTTATGCTGGAGGATTTACGGGATAAATTTATGAGAGATTTATCCTCCGGCCAGCAGGCTAGAGTCTATTTATGTAAAGCGTTTATCAATGATCCAAAACTACTACTACTTGATGAGCCGACGGCATTTATGGATCCTGATGTCGCTGATACACTAAGAAAATTGATAGTAAAAAAAGTCCAAGAAAGAAAAACAACTGTTGTATTTACTTCTCATAATATGGCGGAGGTAACAGATATTTGTGATAGAGTCATATTTTTACAGCATGGCAAGATTGTTGCTGAAGATACTCCTATTGCGTTGGCCAAGAAAATCAGGTTTTGTAAAATTCGTTTGTTAATTACCGATGGGCAAAAAAGAACCCTTACCTACTGTAGAAAACAAAAAATTAAGGCAAGAGTGGAGGGAAGGTTTGTTTCTGTTGATATACGAGAAAAAGAAATAGCAGCATTTTTATCATCGCTTGCCGATATAGGTGTGGATTATGATGAGATCAGTATAGACAAACCGACTCTTGAAGATTTCTTTTTGAAAACTGCCAGAGGGAACTGACTATGAATGGAAACAGAATATTGGCTATCGTTCTGAGGCACCTGTATGTCTGGCCAAGAGGATTGGAGAGATTCATGTGGAGTATCGGCTGGCCAATGGTTAGTTTATTTTCTTGGGGTTTGACAGCCTCTTACCTTCAAACATTTTCTTCGTTATCAATTTCTATAACAACTTTAATTCTCGGGGGGATTATTTTTTGGAGTATTACTACAAGATCGCAACTTGAGACAACGGTCAATTTTATGGATGAAATGTGGAATAAAAATCTCATAAATATTTTTTCTTCACCGCTGACAATTGGCGAATTTCTTACGGCGACAATTCTTTTAGATTTAATCAAATTGGTAATATCCGTATCAATACTCACTATCACCGCTTATTTACTTTACAGTTTAAATTTAATTGGGTTTGGCTGGTATTTGCCATTGTTTGTTATCAATCTGTTACTTTTCGGCTGGTCTGTCGGATTTTTTATTATTGGGTTGATGCTTCGACTGGGGGGACGCAACATTCAGGAGTTGGCATGGGCTTTGTTAGGTTTTGTAGCTCCATTTTCTTGTGTCTATTATCCGATCACATCCTTACCGGTTTGGGCGCAGAAAATAGCGATCGTACTACCAACCACATATGTATTTGAAGAAATGCGCAGGTTTATGTTTTCTCATGAAGTGTATTGGGAAAATTTACTATTGAGTCTAGCATTAAATTTATTATATCTTATCCTATCTTTGCTATTTATTTTTCTAATGTTTGAAAAAGCCAGGGAAACAGGAAATCTCACTAAAATGGAGGGTTAATCATAGCCATTAACTCTTTACTATATGTAGTCAATAAAATAAAATAAGCACATTATTTTCAATCATGGAAATTTCTAACAAGTCTCGTGATAAATAAAGACACTTCTCATCCAGAATATCAATACCTGAATCTTCTCAAAGACATACAAGAGAATGGGACCTGGAAAGTAAGCCATTCCACAGGAGTCAAACTCAAAAGCGTCTTTGGCAGGCTGATACGCTTTGATCTTTCGGAAGGATTCCCATTATTAACAACAAAAAAGGTATTCTCACGCGGGATCATCCATGAACTGATATGGTTTCTTTCTGGATCGTCAAACATCAAATACTTGGTGGATAATAATGTACACATATGGGATGAGTGGGCGTATAAAAAGTATCAGTGGGCAATGGAGGCATCGGCCAAAGGCCGATCGTCCGTTGGACGAAAAAAATCGATATCCTTTGAAGAGTACATGCAAAAGATGCAAAGCGATAAGGAATTTTTAAAAAATTGGGGAGAGTTGGGGCCTGTATATGGAGTGCAGTGGAGAAAGTGGCCTGTTAACAAAAAAAAGACAGTCGATCAACTCGGATGGGCGATAGAGAAGATAAAAAAGTATCCGCAGAAAAAGCATTACATCATATCGGCATGGAATGCAGGATGCATCTATGAAATGAGCGGGAGCCACGATGCCTCCGTGGTGATAGCACCCTGTCACACGATGTTTCATATCAATATCTCAGGCGACAAATTATCATTGCTTCTCTATCAAAGGAGTGCTGATATGTTTCTCGGCGTTCCGTTCAACATAGCAAGTTATTCACTCCTGACACTCATGCTTGCTCAAGTGACTGGGTACAAGCCGGGGGATTTCGTGCACGTGTTTGGAGATGCGCATATTTATGAAAATCATTTCGAACAAGTGAAGGAACAACTGGCAAGAATTCCGCGGGCGTTTCCTGTGATGAAACTTAATCCCAAAGTGAAAAAAATCGATGATTTCAAATTTGAGGATTTCACATTAGAAGGATATGATCCCTATCCGCCGATCAAGGGCGAAATCACGGTAGTTGGTGGATTTTAAAGTTCTCTTTGGGATGATCTCAACTGCGTCATCTAGTCAAAATCTTCAAGCAGAAACAAGAAGTGTTTTTACTTTGAAAGACGATAAATATAAGCATCTTCGATGTACGTGTTGTTTATAGTATTTGCTTGAAAACGTATTCCTGCGATACTTTTTTCACCTGTAGATATAGCGCTTGCTAACAATTGAATTAGATCATGTGATGTAGTAATAATGGAAATATCATTCAAAGTGAGAGAATTAAAATTCTCTTTTTCAAGAATTCGCTGAATAGTTTTGTATACTTTTATTGGACCATCTTCTTCTAATTTAGACGAGGCAATGAGGAATTTCCAAGAGTTTGAATCGGCATAATAAAACCATAAAGCAGATTTAACAGGGAACAGTTCCCTGTCCAACTTTTCGATTAACAGTTTTCCTTCACTTATGTATTTATTGTAGTCTTCTACAAATACTTTTCGATCCATAATAGTACTCCATGACTGGGATCAATAATTGCTTTATATAAATCCTTTGCCTCTTTATCTGAATGAATTTCGTATCTTGCTTTTTCTGACCAGTCTTTAACTGTATTCCAGTATACAGCAAAAATTTTATCTACTTTTAATTGGTCCTCGAACTTTTTTTGTAGTCCGGAAGCTTTCATAAGGTCTGCTGGTGAATGTTGGTACATTTTATTCACAGCTTCTCTATCAGGAAACTCTGATTTTTTTATCTGTTTGGCAAAGTAGGCCTTTAGTGCGTATTCAATGACATATCCACAGAGGTAATAAGCACCTGAATATTTTTTCCTTGATATTAGTATTTTTGATTCTGCAAGCCTAATTTTTGTCAGTTTAATAAAATCAGTCCTATTCATAATGACAGAGTCTGTCGAGTAGCTTAGTATATCATTGATCTTCGCGGTAGTTTATTGCCAAAAGTGATATACATGAAGAAAATAATACAATTTGACTAAGTAATACGAAATCAGACTGGTGGAACATATTTGCCACTGGTATAATTTCTTCTATCGAGAGGTGATTATATATGAGCGCAAATAATGTCATTACTATCAATAAAAAAACGTTTGTGGTGAAAGATGTCGATGCTGAATCTGAATATGGCATAGTGCTGGGTAAAGCAAAAAATCTGGAAGATGCGATAGAAATAGCGCAAAAGCATATGCGGGAAGAGTATGTAGAGTATGGAATACATTTTGTTGGTGCGAAATGAAACAGCCGCAGATAAGCATCATCGCAGCGATAGGAAAAAATAGGGAGTTGGGAAAAGATAATAAACTTCTCTGGCATATCCCCGAAGACATGAAGCGGTTCAGGGAATTGACGAGAGGTCACGCGGTAATCATGGGTAGAAAAACATATGAGTCTATCGGAAAACCGCTGCCTAACCGATTAAATTTGGTATTAAGCAGAAGTCCGTTTAGACAGCAGGAAGGGATTTTTATAGATAAAGAGTCGCCTTGTATTTTCGTTATTGATTTAGATATAGCTCTTGAAAAAGCAAAAAAATGGGAGGAAAAAAATGAAAAACCAGAAATTTTTATCATAGGCGGTGGAAAGATTTACGAGCAAACGATAGGATTGGCGGATAAATTGTATCTGACTAAAATAGAGGGTACGTTTGACGCTGACACTTTTTTTCCGCAATACTCACGATTCACAAAAGTAGTGTCGAGTCAAAAGGGGGAGCAAAATGGACTTTCTTATCAGTTTCTTGTATTGTTTGCCGAATAACAATCGCGTATATATGTATAATGGTATGGATCCCGGATCAAGTCCGGGATGACAACATCTAAGCATGTTTCCAATACGCGATCATAATCCATCAGACCGACTCCCAATTATTACTGTACTTTTGATTCTCCTCACTGTGTTTGTATTTTATGTACAAATTACAGCTGCCGATTTTGAGGGATTTATCCTGCAATATGCGCTTGTCCCCAGTAGTATCGATCTATTACAGCCTGTGACACTTCTGCCTTTTATCTACTCGATATTTATGCACGGCGGATGGTTGCATATAATCTCCAATATGTGGTTTCTCTGGATCTTCGGTGACAACGTGGAGGCGATGCTGGGGCACGTCCCGTATGCATTATTTTACCTCTTCTGCGGAGTGGCAGCGGGTGTCACGCAATATTTATTTAGCACATCCTCCGATATTCCAATGTTGGGTGCGTCGGGCGCTGTAGCGGGAGTGTTGGGCGCTTACATGGCGTATTTTCCCCATAATAAAGTGGATACATTAATTGTGGGATTTGTAGGATTTATGCACAAGGTGCAGGTACCGGCAAGTCTGATGCTCGGATACTGGTTTATCATACAACTATTCTCCGGTGTGGGAAGTTTTGGTGCTGAGGGTGGAGGGGTCGCTTGGTGGGCACATATAGGAGGGTTTGCGGCGGGGTGGATATTAGTTCGGTTTTTTAAAATCAAATAATCAACACGATAATTTTTAAACTGGCATGCTACAAATACTTCTTGTCCTTCTTATCTTACTTTGGCTCACAGGGAATGTATCGTTTTCGATTCTTACCCCTTTGAGTATCGTGCTTTTTTATATAAATGGTAGACCGATTACACTGGGTAATATCATTGCTCTGTTTATTTTGGTTTGGGTACTAGGATTTTTGCCATCACCGCTTCGTCAGATTGCCATGATTCTTATTGTTTTATGGCTTCTGTCTCTTGCGGGGATTCTTGTCATAGCGGGTACTTCGGGACTATTATTAACACTTCTTATCGTGGGGATACTTCTTCACGTCGTGGGCGTCATATGAATAGAGACGATTTGAAGCAAAAATCAAATGAGTATTGGGAAAGTAAACTGACTGATGAGCAATATAACGTATGTCGTATGGGGGGTACCGAACCTCCATTTTCCGGTGCATATTGGGATAATCACGAGACAGGGATGTATCGCTGTATGGCCTGCGGCGAACCGCTCTTTTCTTCAGAAACAAAGTTTGAATCGGAAACGGGTTGGCCAAGTTTCTACAAAGCGGTCGATGATGGAACGTTGGAGTTGGTAGAGGATCGAAGTCATGGAATGGTTCGAACCGAGGTACGCTGCGGAAATTGCGGTTCTCACCTGGGACACCTTTTTGACGATGGTCCCAAATCCCTGCCTGATGGCAGGCAGGCAACAGGCAAACGCTATTGTATAAACTCTGTGGCTCTCAAATTTAATCCCTCCAAGTAAAATAAATAAAGTTTTTCAAATATAAAGCATTGCATATCTTGTTATATTTATGTTACTA
>Ga0213870_1000500_pt1 | contig 18278 bp, 21 predicted proteins | sample WICALVC2017_Meta_FD_160119 | JGI IMG/M metagenome (GOLD analysis project Ga0213870, IMG submission 160119) | Freshwater microbial communities from subterranean cave lake in Wind Cave National Park, South Dakota, United States - WICALVC2017 | ecosystem: Environmental > Aquatic > Deep subsurface >... | reverse complement strand
AGTTTATATCTCCTCTATTTGATAATCCAGGAGGACGAATTGTAATAGGAATTGTTGGGGGGTTTATAGGAAGCAAAATAAGAACAGGAACAGCATACGTCGGCGAAACCGCTACTAAAATAGCCAAGCCTGTGGTAAGCGTGGCTGGATGGGGTCTGGCTCCATTTACCGGAGGAGCAAGTATTGCAGTTTCTACTGGTATAAATACTGGTCTTACGAAACTGGGCGATTTTTTCGCTAAAGAGGTAGGTAAACCTGGCAGCATAAGTTCAAATATAGCAAGAAGACAAGTTTCAGCAAATCCTCAGGCTATAACAGATAGTTTTGGGACAGTAATTGGTTTTGCAGGAGGATTCTTACTTACAAAGCAGATAGTTTCAGGAATTGCTTCTTTAATTGCTTTTATTATTATTGGTATCGCTATTCTTTGGTCTCTCTTCAGGCTTTGGTTTACGCTTATTTATGCATATATTTATATTCTTATAGATGTTGTTTTTGCGCCATTTTGGATCGCTGGAGGACTCATTCCAGGACAACCAGTAACTTTTGGGGGATGGCTTCGCCATATTTTGTCTTTTATAGCGGTATTTCCTGTAACCATAGGGCTTTTTCTTTTGGGCAAAGTATTTATAGAGGCTTTTGGAACTACCCAAACTGCAGGCCAATTTGTTCCTCCCCTTATAGGTAACCCAGCAGGCACAAATGCTATTGGCGCAATCATCGGCCTTGGAATAATCCTTCTTTCGTCTAACGTTGCAAATATGACAACCAAGGCTTTCAATGCTCCAAAAATTGATCTTGGCCGCATTGGCCAGGCCATTGGAGTTGGAGTTGGTACGCCAATAAATATAGGTAAGGGCATAGGAGGAACTATTGTATCCTCAAGAGAAGTTATCACAAAGAGGGTAAAAGCCGGCGGACAGCCAGAATGGGGAGAAAGAGGAATGGGCGGATCTTTCTTTGGAAGAATACTTGGGCGATAAAAAGATAACTTATGCAAGCTGTAGCAACTTTGCCGTTTCGGCAGGAAGAATAACTTTCAAGAATTCGTATGCAGCTACGGGCCCAAAGAGAAAAAGAATAATTCTTGCCATGCTAATCCAGACATAATTCGTACTCGATTTAGTTTTCTTTCTAATCTTATCTAGCTGCGTCACTCCATCCGTCGTTTCCTTTTTATTGTCTCTAACTGCTCCTACCACTCCAAGGGCTTGTAGAAAATGTGACCTTTCCTGCTCGTCCATAGATATATAAGACTCGCGCCAGTGTCTCTCCATTTCGGAGGTGGGACTACGACCAAGCCTATGGGCGGACATACTTCCAGGCACCCAAAGTACACTTTTGTCTGTAGATCCCATCTTTACCCATGCTGTTATAAATGGATCTATAATATTCTGTGCCCCGGCTCTTCCTATAATATCCCCTATGCCTTTTACTGCTGCCGCAAAAGCCTCAACAGGTTTTTCCGCAGGTCTTTCAATTAGGGCATTCATTGCTCCCCATGCCTTGCTATAGGAATCCTGATCTGATAAAAGTATTCTCAACAAATCTTCCTCTGACCCACCTGTTCTGCCTACTCCTGTTTTCTTCCATGAAACAACAGGAGCATCATCTATGCAGACATTGAAAAACATTTTTGCCCTTGCAAGTCTTCCTGCTTCTTCTATACCAGTTCTAATAATATTTTGTAAGAGTCTTTTTTCTTTCGCTGTTAATCCTGTTGGCCCTTCTATTGAGCTACCTAAAGTATCTACCATACCCATATAATTAAGAATTAGCAAAAACTCACTAGGGCTCCAGTCTCTTGATTCACCTGCTAGCTGTTTTATCGCATTAAAATTCCCTACCTCCTCTCCTAAAGTTATATCTTGTTGTGGTAAATCTGGATTATAATATTTTATTGCGTCATCCTGAACCCTCTTTTCTTCTGCGATATAAAGCTTCTTTTTAAGACTATCCCATACTTCTTTGTTGTCAATGTTGTCAATTAACTTAGGAAGCAAAGAGACAATGGTTGAGGGCTTAAGCAACGCAATCTTCTCCCAAATTTTTGTCTTAAGATCAGCATTAAAATACCTATGTTTTGCTAGAACAGAAAGATACAGCCTCTGTCCTAAAACTACCTTTGTAACCTCTTCCGATAGCTTGTCCTGTTGGCTTTCTTGATCCTTATCCTTTTCTGTTCCTAAATATAGTGCTCCCAGTATTGAATCCTTTGCTCCGTTAGTTATATCATCCGCTTTTTTATCTAGATAATCTAAAAGAGAAATTTCCCCTCCTGGTTGGGCCAAATTTATATTTCCAAGAAAAAGCAGTTCCGAACGCCAACCATGACTTAGAAGATCATACGCCGCATAGCTATCCATTATAATTGTTCTTTTGTCCAGTCCAAATAAAGGGACAATTTCAACTTTATTATCTTTATCTATTAGTTCTTGCTCCTTAAAGATCATTTCCATAAACTTTAGTGGACCAGTCTCATCAAAAAACCTAGGAGCAATAAGCTTAAGAGGCATAACGGCTCTGGCTATGAATTCGTATGGGACAGAACCAAATCTCTTGGTAAAAGAAACATTTTTAGGCAGATCGCCTAGGGCTGCATACATAGCCATTCTTTGTGTTCCAGCAAAAAGAGTTTTTCCAATAAGTAAGGCTCGATCACGCTCCCAGTCAGTTAATTTTCTAAAGCCTTTTTCTATCTTTTTTACGGGACTTAAACCTTCGAATGCGCTTTTTACCTTACGTTCAATGTCTCTTATGTCCCCTTCCTCAAGCCATGTCTTTTTTTCTGCCACTTTATTGGCGGTAATCTTTTCGTAGAGCCTCAACACAATATTTACCCCACCTATATCATTCTGCATAAAATCAAGACCTGAGCCTTTAAGTGTCTGTGTAACGAACTCTTTATACTGTTGTCCAAAACGAAGGCTTATGCCAAGATCGTGTGCGATTTGACGCACATAAGCAAGTTGGGCAAAATATACAGCATCTTCGCGCGAAAAAATCCTTGCTCCAAGATTAAGTAAAAAGTCTTTATTGGAAACAATATAAAACGAGGAAAGCCTAGCTCCATAGGGTTGATCAGGAGTGCTATCAGGAATGCCTATAATTTTCTCAAGAATCCACTCAAACAAGACCCTCCTTGAAGCATCGGAAAGCTCCAACTGAAGTCTTCTTCCTGCCTCCAAGAACCTAGATTGGGGATTTAATATAGTATCAACAATAACTTGAAAAGTATTTGGATCAGTCGGGTCAACATTAGTGTCAATAAATCTTCCCAAAGGCAACATATAATTTTGAGTAAAATCAGGATTGTCTTTTAGGAGTTCTTCTCTTACTCCTTCAACAGAAAGGGCTTCTACAAGTGGCTGGAAAAGTTCCCTTATTTCTATTTCTCTTTGAGATGGAGATCGAGGTCCTTCTTCCTCTTCTTGTTGAACTGATATCGTAGGACGGGAAGGACTTAGGGATTTTGGGTTGCCTTGTTTATCATAATATTCACTACGATAAGCTGCAAACGATGCCTCTTGTGGGCTTTTGTTTACTTCACTGCTTCCAAGCCTCTCACCATTATTATCCATATCTTTTCTCCTCCTATTCTAGAGATAGCTAGATTAACACTTATAAGACTGCTTTGTCAAAACTGCCAGTGCAATTATCTTTGTGTCCATTAAATCCTTTGCATTCCTCGCAGAACAAATCTCTCTTTTCTTCTTTGCCATTTCTTACAAATATTACTCTAATCATGCCTTTTCCTAAATAGTCTATTTGCGTGTATGTGTTAATGGCAGATTTCTGTTTAACGATAAAGCCGGTGTTATCAGGCTCTATCCCCTTCTCCTCAAGTTGTATTTCATACTCTGCCTGTTTAAGAATGTCCCCAATCAACTGCCCTTGTACCTCGCCAAAAAAAGCGATAATCTCAGCCGCTCTTCTTCGCGCCCTGGGAGAATATTGCTCTATTGCAGTCTGCGCTTTTATTTTTGCCTCATCTTCCGGCATGCCTCCATATAGATCGCGGATTATCCGCACCTCAGATATATCGCTCTCGTATCCGTGGGCCTGTCCGTCTGGCGTATCGATAGCGCCCGCTGATGCAATGATCTGAAAAGAATGTAGACCAATATCTCCAGAGAATATAGTTCTCCCAAGCGTTTCGCCCTCTGGGCGCACCGACAGAAAATGTGGCACTATTCCCATTCCCAAAGCAGCAAGACAATGATTAAGCTCGTGTCCTGCTACTTCTACTTTAGAATAATCAATAAAACCCCTCTCTTTTCTGGACGGAAGAGTTATAAATGGTCCTTCTATACGACTACTAATCTCTCTTTCTGCTACGACAGGCATATATTATCTCCATTTTACCATAGAATATCTCTCAAGCGCAAAAAACAGTAACCACTCACAGTCCTGACACAATATTCTTCGAGTGAGCGTAGCGAATCGAGAAGTTTTCAATAAAGAGTTCTCGACGGAGTTTACCCTGAGCTTGCCGAAGGTCTCGAACAATAACATTTATGTCAGAAGAGTGAGTAGTTACCTATTTTGGACTAATACGGTTTTAAACCTTGACAATCTTGTCCATTTTAGATATTATGTACAAGATGTGAATAATGTATATATTTCTTCTAGCGAATTAAAAAGGAATGTTGCCGAAATTTTAAATAGTGTCTATTTTGGCAAAAAGATCGCTGTTGTAAAACGATATGGCAAAATAGTAGCAAAGATTATTCCTGTTGAAAAAAAAGAGGACATGTCCAAAAAGACACATTCTCTTTTAAATAAATATTTTGGCATTTTGCCTGATTTTCCAGACGTTTCAAAGGCAAGAAATTTTCGAAAAAGAAGTGTCAAATTATGAAATACTTAGTTGACACAGATGTTGTTGTTAATCAGCTACGTGGTAAAACGAAGCTAAAAGAAAAGACAGTAGAAGATGGAATAGCAATAAGCATAATTACCTTTGGAGAACTTCTGTACGGAGCGTGCAAATCCGCAAATAAGGAAAGTTCACTCGCCATTATTGGTGGCTTCATCTCTGATCTAAAAGTAGATATTTTGGGTCTGAATCAAGAAATAATGCACGTTTACGCACAAACAAAAGCGCTATTAGAGATTAAAGGCAAACGATTAGACGAATTTGATCTTTTAATAGCGGCAACATCTATTGCCCATTCTTTGTCTCTTGTAACGCTAAATCTTCGCCATTTCAAAAGGATTCCAAATCTTAATATAGCTACAAACTAACACACTATCTTGCAAAATTTCCCAAAACTCTCTACGATGGAAGGGTGAGAAAATTGTTTGACAACTTCCAAATTGTGTTGTATCATTATATACATATAATATGATCATATGGTTGATGAATTCTATTTTACCAAGCTTAACGGCTTTGATTGGGATGAAGGTAATAAAGAAAAAAACTGGGCAAAACACAAAGTAGACTATAAAGAATCTGAAGAAATATTTTTCAATAAACCATTGCTTATAGATGAAGACGTAAAGCACTCTTTTAAAGAAAAAAGGTTCGAAGCGCTAGGACAGACAAATAAAGGAAGAGGATTATTTGTCGCATTTACCATAAGAAACAATAAAATACGAATTATTTCCGCAAGAGATCAAGATGGTAAGGAAAGAAAAAAATATGAAAATTAAATTAAAACCAATACCAGATTTTAAAAGCGAAGATGAGGAAAGGGAATTTTGGGCAACTCACAGCTCTGTAGATTATGTGGACTGGAGTAAAGCACGACGAGATATAACTTTTCCAAATCTAAAACCTTCTACTAAAACTGTTTCTATTAGACTACCTGAATGGCTTATCGCATCGTTAAAAACACTTGCGAATAAAAAGGACGTTCCGTACCAATCGTTAGTTAAAATATTCTTAGCAGAAAAGCTAAAAGAGGAAAATAAAATATTGCGCAGTTAATTAGTATTGCTGCTTCGTGTCGTGTCTTGCAAAATTTCCCAAAACTCTCTACGATGGAAGGGTGAGAAATAAAATAGCTTTTATCTTTTTTCTTTTAGCAATTTCCTTATTGTTTCTTGAAAAGCCGCTCATATCAATTGCTCAGAAACCAAATTGCACAGCAACTGTCGCCCCAAGCGAAGGAGTTGCGGGAGAAACGGTATTTTCTGTGGCTGGCAACATTATTAACCTTCCATCTAATGCAGACGATATACGCGTAATCATTGTAGATACAAATAAAAACAATGTTGTGTCTTATTTGTTTCCAACAGTAACGTTTGACCCTGATAACAACGGCCTGTTTGATGCAACAATATTTGGCCCTTTTAACCTTCCTGGGGAATACATAGCAAAAGTCTATTACACAACAAGTACAAGAGGAACCATTTCCTATTTTGTCTGTAATTCTAATAGCTTTACAATCTCTGAATCATTAACTCCAATACCATTGCAATGCGATCCTCCAGGCAGAGACCCAAAGGATCAAAGCAAATGTCTTGATCCTAGATGTAGGCCAAATGGTAGATACCAGTGCTTTTTAAATACCGTAGAAATCGCAGATACCCCAACCCCAACCCCAACATCCTCTCTTCCCCCATGTGCGCAGTGGACTAATTTGGAAGGAACTCCTATACCCCTACAAGATGTCGAGAAAACAGAAAATAAAGATAAAAAATGCATAGCTGTTGACACAGCAGTTGGAGAAATTAGCACTGACCCTTTTGAGTTTGTAAGATCAATTCTCTCTATCCTGCTAAGTCTTACTGGCGGAATTGCGGTAATTTTAATAATTATTTCTGGCTATAGACTTATGACTTCACAAGGAAATCCCGAAGCAGTTCAAGGAGCCCGCGAGCAGCTTACCTCGGCAATTGTTGGACTTTTGTTTATAATATTTTCGCTTGTGATTTTACAAGTGATAGGAGTGGACGTTTTGCACATTCCTGGATTTACTAAGTAGCGTTTAGTTGGTTAGCGTTTAGCGTCTAGTTATGACATATATAAAAACCTATAAAGAACTGATTGTTTGGAAAAAATCAATGGAGCTAGTAAAAGAAATTTATCTCTTAACAGAAAAGTTTCCGCGGTCGGAACTATATGGCAAAACTAAAGGCTAAACGCTTAAAAACTAAACGCTAATATGGAATATCTTGCGCTAAAAATCCCAAATCCCCAAGGCACACCAACAGAGGTTGGGGGTCCAGACCAACTTCCAACAGGAGGACTTTACACTAAAGGCGCGGATATAATTCAAGTCGCTCTCACCTTATTATTTTTAGTTGGCATTGTTCTTGCCATTATATTTATAATTTACTCTGGCATCCAGTGGACTATGTCTGGTGGGGATAAGCAAAAGCTACAAAACGCGCGTAATAGGCTTGTCTATGCTATAGTAGGGCTTTTGGTGATCAGTCTTTCGTTTATTATTCTAAATAATGTGATTAAGCTTACTGGAGCATACAATCCATTATTTTTTCTTAAAATCCGCTAAAAATAATATTGGGGCTTGACAATGATAGAAAAGCTTGATTATTATAGAGGTGATGAGAGATATTCTCGCACAAACACCAATTGACATTACCGCTCCCCCAGGAGCAGTCACTCAAGACATATCTCTAAGCAACTTACCTGCATTTTTAATTCAACTAGCTTTTGTGGCAGGAATTGTTATCTCCATTGCATTTCTTATATATGGAGGCATAAAATGGGTACTTTCGGGAGGAGACAAGACAAAGGTCGAGTCAGCCAGAGGGCATATTGTGGCTGCGATTGTAGGACTTGTAATTATTGCAGGAGCCTATACTATTATATCTATCATTTTCCAAATTATTGGAGCTTCTAATCCTATCACTACCGGCAAATTCTGCATACCAACTTTAACGGCTCCAAGGTGTAAATAGGCAACATTTTGTTTTTAAGTCTATTCTTGTTTTTTTATTACCTCCTTGTTATAATTATTTTGTTATGATGCCTACAACTATACCTATAAACCTCACTCCTCCACCAGGCTCAATAGAAACTGTCCCTCTCGAAAATATTCCTCAGTTTATAATCACTTTTATTTTTATTGTTGGTCTAATTATTGCTATTGTTTTTCTTATCTATGGGGGTATTAAATGGATCTTATCTGGCGGAGACAAGACAAAGGTCGAGACAGCCAGAGGACATATTGTGGCTGCGATTGTAGGACTTGTGATAATAGCCGCATCGTTTCTTATATTCTCTTTTGTATTTCAAATCTTAGGCGCAAGAAACCCGCTTACTGGTGTATTGTGCATCCCAACTCTTCAAAATCCATTTTGCCCGCCACCCACTCCCACCTCCCCACCAACAACTCCAACCGCAACTCCTTCTGCAGAACTTAACGAAACAATAGCTCCAACAAATGCAAAACAAGAAACAAAAGCAAAAACAAAAGGGGGAAAATAACGGTAAGAACGATCTAAGATTTATGATTTATGAAATATGATTTATGATTTTTTTCTTTCTTATTCTTAAATCCTAATTCGTAAATCTTAAATCTATTAAAATATGGGTTGGAAAGATTGCCTTGCAAAAGATAGTTCTGGAAATCCCATTGCCGGAAATGTTGCAACATTAAACTGCGTTACAGTTGTTGTTCAAAATGTAATTTACGCTGCTTTTCTTTTTGCTGGTATTGTTGCAGTTATTCTTATTATTTACTCAGGAATTAAATTTATATTATCTGGTGGCGATCCAAAACAAGTAGAAGGAGCCAGAAAAACACTCACTTACGCAATCATCGGCTTTATTGTTATTCTTCTTTCTTTTGCCATCCTTAATCTTATTTCAGGCATTACTGGAGTTAGCTGTATTCGGTTCTTCGGCTTTACAAACTGCTAGAACTTCTTTTTGCATGCTCTTTAAGCCACTCCGAGATTTCCTCAACCGACAGCCTATCGTTCTCAACCCTTAAAGCAAACTTTACTACCTCTTTTTGTCGCGCATCAAACCTATAGCCATTCAGTTCGAGAAACGTCATTGCTGAAAACATAGATGTTCTCTTATTTCCATCAACAAAAGGATGATTTCTAAGAAGCGAATGAATAAGAACTCCTGCTTTTAAGAAAATCGTTGAGTAAAGATCCTGTCCATCAAAAGAAGCCTGCGGTCTAGCAACAGCCGACTCAAGAAGCCCTAAGTCTCGCAATCCATGAGAGCCGCCGCTCTCATCAACCGCCATATTATGAAGAAGCAAAACGTCTTTAACAGTTAAGTATTTCATTTAAGAAGCTAAGTTATTTCTTAGCGAGCTCTTTGAACGCAGGAAGATATCGACGAAGCAATTGTTTTGCTACCCTATAAACTTCTTGATCTACAACCTCTTCTACTAGCTCTTCCTCTAGCGCTAGATCAACAATAATTCTGCCTCTCTTCTGCCCTTCTCTTACCTCGGCGAAGTCTCCACTTTGAACCCTTACAGATTCAAGAAAATTTTTGGGAATAGTAACCGCAAGGGAATTCCCAACCCGTATTACTTTTTGTAGCATTATTTCACCTCCTTGTTATAACAATATTATAACAGGTCTATCAGTTTGTCAATCTAAGTTTTTTAAAGAGGCCAAAAAAACAACATGCCGCAATTATTTTAATGGAACCGTTTCTTTCATAAATTCAACTGGACCAAGAGCTAGCAAAAGAAGGGCAAACAAAAGCGTATTCTTCCATTCTTTTTTCTTCTTATTTAACTCCAATATCTCCTTAAGTTTCTCTTCTGTGAAATCTTTACCAAAAAGCAGTTCACGCATCCCTTCAATCTTCGGCAATTTGCCTGATGTAATCAAATCTGCTAATTTTCCTTCTTTAATTGCATTACGAAATTCCTCGGCTTTACCCGACTCCATAAGCTCGCATACTTTGTTTATCGACTCTTCCGCCTGCTTGCCAAGATTGTCTATTAAGTCGCCTAACCCTTGAGCACCATGATTCTCTTCCAAGTTCTTGAGTGCCAAATGCTTAAGAATTATCCCCGCCTCCCCATTTGTTTCTTCTGCTAGACGCAGCATAACAAGTGTTTCCCCTATCTTTTCCATCTGTTCCTTAGGGGTATCGCCTCGTTCTTCTGCTTCTTTAAGCTTTTTTTCAAACGATTTTCTATGTCCAGAAATTAAAATATCCTCCGGCGATTTATCTTGGACTTTTTGCTCTTGAGTGTCTTCTTTCTGAACCAAAAATCCACAAGTAGCCTCTTGTTTTAGCTGTTGTATTTTTGTGTTCCTATCTTCTTCTGACAAAGAAAGATCGTTCTGAATTGTTTCTAACTTTGCTTCCCATTCCGAAATAGAATAGCGCATTGTTTTGTCTCCTTCTTTTGCATCAACTTTTAGATTTTGTGTAAAAAAAGAGTTTATCTCCTGAGCCTCTGCATCTGTCTGTGCAATTTTTCTTATGCAGTCTCTCATTGCCTGCATTTGAAAACTTGTTTCAGGAGTAGAATCTCCTCCTGTACCCTCGTATGCAACCGCTATTTGTCCTTGATCTCCAAATAGCCCGCTATCTAAATGTTTGTTAATTATGTCTTTTGCCCTTGTTATATTAGCACTTGCTTTTTCCCGAGAAGTCATATTTGGTTCTGACTCTGTTGTTGCAGGCAAACCCTCTGCTACTTCTGCCATATAATTTTATGCTAAACTACTTGCAAACAAAAAGCAAGTTTGCTACTGTAAAGATATGGCAACAGAAGTACTACCGGGAACGCAAACTCCTCTACAAGCGCCAAAAGCATCTACTGATGGGGAAAGCGGTGGGCCACCGCGTCCTGAAGTTGGTAATTCACAAGGCTCTCCACAGCCAACAGAAAAGACTACCGAGCCAGAACAACCTCCCCAGCAAGTTAAGCAAAGTGAGGTTGTCGAAGGCGGTAATCCAAATCTTGAGATTTGGCTTGACCCTACAACCCAAAAATTGGCAGCAGAAAGGTTAATCAATAGACTGCAGGTTGCTAAAGCTTTAGCCGGTAAAGAACGACCTCTCACCTTTGTTGACCGCGCTATCCAAAGGCTTAGTCCCGAAGCAATAGCTCGTCTTGAAAAAGGAGATCTTGTTAGGAAAGATTTAATGCTTACTGTTTTTGTTTTACGGGATGAGCTTTTGCAAAAGTCTTTGGCTGCCGGACAGCTAGTGAAAGATAACAAAATAGTTGAAAGAAGAAAGGTAGGAATTCCACTTTTTAAACGAATTGTTGAAAATTCTCGTCTTCAAACGCAGCTTGAAACATCAGCCCAAAAACTAAGCACCGAGTACACAAGAGAAATAGGATTTGATCAGTGGACATCGGATCGTATTGAAAACGATCTAGTTACTCTTAACCAGCTTCGAACAAGTGTTGATCTGTCTTTTTATGGAAGGCATCTTGACGATCCGCTGTTTGACCAAGACTCCATCTCTCTTTATACTGCCGGCAGAAAAACTGGAAATCGTTTGCACGATGCGGTCGTAGATGAATTAATTGGCATAGAGGGAATACTAACTCAGCGCTTCGGCGGCAAAACCCTTCTTGAGCTTTCTCAAGAAGATCCAATCGCAGCAACACAAGCTCTATTTGAGGCAAATCAAAGAGCCCTCACTTCATTCGCAGGAGAATTAGCTATAAATCTTCTTAAATCCGAGGTGCCCAAAGCCGAAGCAGATTTAATCGAACAGCAGGCGCAAAAGCTTGAAACAAAACCAACGCCAGAGGACTTAACAAAACTGCAAGAAGCAGCAACAAAAGCATCAACAGAGTTTACAGATGTGGAAACACGACTTAATACCTTAAATGCTCCAGTTGAAGCAGCAGAAAATATTCTCACAGAAAAACAATTAGCCTACAATAAAGCCAAAGAGAATTTTGGACAAATATCAACTCGTCTGAATCCAGAAATTCAAAGGCTAGAAGAACGCGTAGAGCTACTTTACAACAATATTCAAGAACCTGATCCCTCGCTTTCTCCTGAACAAAAAGCAGATCTTCAACGAACTGTTGCTACAACAACTCAAAACATAGTCAAAATTGAGACCACTCTACAATCTTATCGAGATAAATTGAATCAACTTCTTCAAACCCAAATAGATTCCCAGTTAGATATGGAGGAGCAAGAAAGAAGCGTTGCAAAATTAAAGAATAAACGAACAGCAAAAGGTCTAGATGATGCCCAAAAAGAATTTGACCAAAAAAAAGCAGCTAAAGAAAATGCAGAAAAAGCCCTTAAAGAAAAGCAAAAAGCAGGAGAGGCAGAAGTCTCGCCGGAAGCCAAAGAAAAAGCCAAAGCGCTTCGCAAGTGGAATGAGGTTGTTGGAGGATATGACAAAATTGTAAATGCTCGGTTCTCCCAAAAATATACAGACGACTACGCAAGAGAAAGACTTGCAGATATCGAAGAGACCTCCGATGGAGAAATTAAAGGCGCTGAAAGAATTAGAGAACACATCTTTAGACTCGTTAATGAAGGAGGCTACGCTCCAATCCTTGCCCGCAAAATGCTTTCTGATGAAACAATTGCAAGAGCAATCATCTGGAATTATAAGCTTGATACGCAAAGACCAATTGATTCAGCAGATAACCTAGCCACTTTACTTTGGAAGCTACAACTTAGAAAAGATACCCTTTTAACTACAAGCAACACCCTTACAGAAACACCCGCTAGTCAAACAAAAAAACGGGCTGATCTTGAAAAAGGTATCCTGCAAAATAAGCTGGAGATTCACAATGCGAAAAAACAACTCATAAGATCAGTTCTCCCCTATCTTCGCTCCTCTCAATTCCAAGTGGGAGACCTTTTAAGATTTATGATTCACGAAGGCGTAAAATCAGCCGAACGCGGCAATCCATACCTTGCCCTAGATAAATATTTTGAGACCCCAGAACCAGAGCTAAGGCTCGAAGCGGAAAGTATTTATAGAGAAGGGGTGGGAGAAGTAAAAAGAATGGAGGATAACGAAATGGTGTGGGAAGGAACAGTTGCAAATCCGATAATTCCAAACGGCTTTGCCCATATTAATCCTCTATATTGTTCTGCTGGCTTCAAATTTTCCCCAGATCGTGTTGATTATAATCTTTATGTTAAGGTTGATAGGGGTTTCTTGGAATCTTTGCCTGCCGAAATTAACGACTTATTGCCAGAAGAAGTAAAAAGTTTTTATGATGAAAGTGGCAAGCTTCGTACAGATAGACCTATTACGCGAATCAAACTTTACGAGAGTTTAGCAGATGCTCCACCAAATACTACAGATGAGGCTCTTGACGCTCTAGATCATCAGATTTCAAATGAATTATCCCAAGGTTTGGCTGCCTCCATTGGAGATTATTTCCTTAAAAAATCCCAGACCGAAAGGCTACAGATGCTTCGTGGATTTCATGCTTTTGACATACCTAATGTAGCTTTAGCCGAGAATCCGGATGAACTACATAACTACCAAATAAGTCTTGACAATGCTGGCAATTTTTTTATACAAGATATTACGGATCCCGCTTCTATAAAAGAATATGCATTGGCTCATTTTTTCCAAAAAAGACTTGAGGATTTTAAAGGAACAAAATTTAGTCTTAGTCAAGACGAAAGGAAACTTTTGCAACAAGAGTTTTTAAAAATTCTAGATCCTCTTGGCAGAGAAATTCTTAGGGCACAACAGAGAAGATGAAAATTATCTCCGCCCAGCACCTAATTTCTCGCCTTAAGCTTCGTAAAATTTCAAAAAATCTTGCTAAGAAAGTGTATAAGAACAAAGAACTTGAACTATACGATGTTATAAAACATCACTATTTGTCTTGAGTAGACAAGAGTTATTTGGTAAAATAAGATTGTTGGTAGTTGTATATGATAAGTTTGAAGATAGAATTGAACTAATTACCCTATATCCAACCGATGAACAGGAAGTCAATAATAGAATAAAGGCGGGGAGGTGGATTTATGAAAAAAGCTAAAATTCTGTATGATAAAAATGGAAAACTATTGGGGATTGAGATTTTGGGTGCTTCTAAAATCTTAGGCGTTGTTCCAAAAATTAAGGAAAGTTTTCTTAGTCGGTCTATCTCGCCCAACTTGACCCCTTAAAATTTGCAATTTTCAAAAAAATGTGATAGAGTAGCATATCAATAAGGCCTAATCCCGCAAAAGGCAAAATGGGGCTTGACAAAAGTATTTTAATATGAATAAACTAGAATTAGGAGTTAAAGTGGAACAACAAACAAAGGAGAAAAATATGCCAGAAGGTGTAAACGAAGAAGCTGTTGCGCAAACAAGAAAAGAAACACCCACAGTAGAAGAACCCAGAAACCTACGTAAACCTGTTTGGGACAAATTAAATGATCCAGGAGAAAAAGCAGTTCTAGAAAGGCGTGCCTTTTTAGAAAGGTTAAAAAAAGAAACAGAAAGAGACAAAGGACTACAAGTGGCTCAACTACAGTGGAACGAAGCGAAAAGCAGAAGAGAAGAACGAAGACAGCAAAGATTACAAGCAGAAATACCTAGAACATCCTTCTTTGGCAGGTTAAGAAATATCGGCAAAGGAATATCTGAATTTTTGAGCGCGCCAAACAAAGAAGCAGAAAGACTTAGAAGATTTGAAACGCAGTCTCACGAGCAGTTAAAAGAAACATTTAAAGAATCAGGAAAAAGATTAAGAGGTGTTTCTGGATTTTTGAGAGGACTAGGAGCTGCGATATTTGCTGGTGGTAAAGAAGGAATAGTAGCTGGAACTAAAACCTTCTCGGCAAAAATACAAGAAAATAGTAAATCTCAAAGGGGTGGTCGTGCGGGTAGCGCCCCTCCTCCGATCACTTTTTAAAATAAGAGAAATCTATGACAAAAGAAGAATTAAAAAATTATATAACGCAATTAAAACTTGAGAGCGAGCTAGAAGGTCTTTTATTTGAATTGGTTGATAGTGCTAAAGATGTAACCGCAGAGCTTCTTAATGGCATTGCAGATATTTTGGATCTACAAGCAGATTTCTATGAAAAGACAGCAGATATTTTAGAAGAAGAAGCAAGAGCATACGACAGGCTTAACGCCCAAATAGATAATATCGGAGATGGTATATCTAACGATAGAGTACAAGCAATATCAGAAGCTCAAGAACAACTTTTGCAAGATATTGCAGAAAAGATAGAAAATATCAAGGCAAATCAGTCTCCAATGGAACCTCCAGCTACTGCTGATGCACCCAATATTGATACTGCCCAACCTACGGGTGCTTCCACTCAACCTGCTCCATAATTTCTTTGCTGTTTTCACAGTCGAACCTGTTTATCCAGCACCTTTTTAAAACCCCGCAGCTTGCTGCGTGGGTTTGGTGGTTTCTTTTTCTGCGTGGGTTCAATACCCCGCAGAAAAAAGGTGCTGGATTTATAGTAGCATTTGACTTATTTAGATAGTCTAGTATGCTTCTTAAGCCTTTCTTTTATTTCCTTTTACGCCATTGACATAAATATGGGAATGTGTTAGTATGGGTTTACTATGCAAACTGTAAGAACAACCGTTGAGCTTGATAAAGCGCTTTTAAGACAGGCAAAACAAAGGGCTATTGAAGAAGATAAAACTTTAAGAGAGCTTATTACAGAAGCGTTGGAAAAAACTCTAAGATCTCCTTGGCAAAAAAAAGCTGTAAGAAAAATAAAAATTAGAACTTATAATATGGGAAAGATTAAAGGAACACTTAGCCGAGAAGAAATTTATGATTGGCTATAATTTATGATTTTATTCGATACTAATATCCTCGTCTATGTCCATAACCGTGTTTCTCCTTACCATAAGACCGCCTACCTACTTGAGACGCAAGTTTTAAAAGGTGAATTGCAAGCGGCAATTTCGGCTCAAAACATTCTAGAATTCTACTCTACAGTAACTAATCCCCAAAAGATTAACCTACCCCTTAACCCACAAGAGGCAGGCAGAGTGATTCACGACTATCTCGCTTCGCCATTTCAAATAATTCATCCCCACGCAGGCGATTTTGATAGGGCTTTATATTTTTCTATAGAGAGAAAGATTAAGGGAAGAAGGGTATTCGATCTATATTTAATTGCAACTATGCTCTCAAACGGAATTGACACAATTTATACTGCAAACGATAAAGATTTTAAAGACTTTTCCGAGATAAAAGCTGTAAACCCCTTTATATAGACAAAATGTCTTGACTCACGAGAAAACCTTGCCTACCGAATGGTTCTTATTGACTTTTGCTGTATAAAGCAATAAGATAAAGCTGAAACAGTGATTACTACAAAACAACTAATACAGATAGCGCCGTTTCCAGAAGATACAAAGAAAGAATTGCTGGAAAAAGCAGATGCATTTTCTGCCGACAAGAGATTTGAGCTTGAGGAAACTTGTTGGGCGTTAATCTCGGCTGACTATCAAAATAAACTTCGCTTTAAGATACAACAAGCAACTCTTGAAATGGCAAAGGGAGAAAAAACTTATTCCAAAGAAGACTTTAAAAAAATGGAAGATGATTTGTTTTTAGACCTAGCAAACAAGCTAAATGCCCAAGCAACTCAAGAAGAAATAGAAAATATAAGAAAGGAGTTACAAACTACTCAAACAACCAAGCCTCTCTAATCTTCTCTCTTTAACAATGTGTGCATGTTTCGTGTCAGAACCACAAGAGCAGCTTCTTTGACAACCGCAGTGCAAGTACTGAATTTATACTATTTTGCCTATTGCATTAGGGAAAAAATCTTGTTACGCTAAAAATAGGTATAGGACGAAGGGGGGTGAGAAAAATATGATGAAAGAATGCATGAAACCACATCCATTACTTCACTCTCTAATGGGAATAGGTCTTGGATTAGTATTGGTATCATTAGTCCCATCTTTAGTAGCCAATGCATTAACTTTTGGTGTTATTCTTGTAATAGTTGCATTTGTTGCAGAGATGATGATGGGAAAGAAAGCTCAATAATAGATTTTAAATAAAATGTTTGTTGATCGTCAACATAAAATCTATCTTGTTAAGTTTTAATTGTTTTTATTTAGTTTATTTGGGGAGAAATTAACGCTTTAAGTCCAGGCATGCTTTCTTTACTTAAAAAAGCAAGCATTGCTCCTCCTCCAGCTGAAACAAAAGAAAATTTATCGATTAAGTGATTATTTCTTAGAAAGCTTACAGTGTCTCCTCCTCCCACAATTGTATACGCTCCACTTTTAGCAATACCGCCAGCCAGTCCCACAGTCCCTTTCTCCGTACCGCCATCTTCCAACTTTGAATTTATAAGTCCGACTGGCCCATTCCAGACAACCGTCTTTGCATTTTTAATGACTTCCAAAAACTTAGCTAAACTTCTTTGTGTGATATCCGTTTTATCTGCGTTTAAATCAGCTATCATTAATGTTGCTTGTTTTGCCCTTGGATTATCAACTCTAATTCTTGAAAGCGTTTCTGATTCTCTGGCAATTTTTCCTCCAACCAAAATATAATCTGCAAGTTTATACATTGCCTCAACCAAGCTAAGCTTGGTTTCAATCTTTGCCCCACCAATAACAACAACAAGCGGACGAACTGGATTTTCTAAAACAGAGCCTAAGACTTCTACCTCTTTTTGCAGTCTTAACCCTGCAAAATGAGGAAGGTGCCTAGGTACTCCAACAATTGACGCATGGTTTCTATGACACGTGGCAAACGCATCATTAACATAAATATCTGAAAGTTCTGCTAACTTTTTTGCAAAAACTTGTCCTGAGGCGGTCGTTGGATTTTCTTCTTCTCCTTTATAAAATCTAAGGTTTTCTAAAAGAAAAAGTTTTGGAGTAATCTCCCACCCATCAAACTCCCCTATTTTAGTATTTTGAATCAGGAATGATGAATTATTAATTAGAGGATTGCTAGCAAACCACTTTGCAACGGGAAGTAGACTGAATTCCTGATTCTTACTGGTAGGTCGTCCTAAATGTCCAGCTACAATAACTTTTGTTTTATTATTTAATAAGAACTGGAGCGTTGGCATCCACGCCAAAAGCCTCGTCTCATCCTCAATTTCGAATTTCGGAACGTCAAACGTTCCAGCCGCGTTTGACTGCGGAGAATTTCGAATTTCGAATTTTGCTAACGGTACGTCAAGATCTACTCGCAAAAAAACTGTTTTTCCAAAAACTTTTTCTTTTTTTAATAGAGGTAGGTTCATAATAGTATTATATTTATCATAATAAATCGAGCGTACAAGATGTACGGCTGCTTGTCAATCTTGAAATTTTCCTCCTTGACATCCCCTTTTCCCTATGCCTATACTGTTCATAGTTATTAACTATGGCGCGTATTTTAACTTATCATACCCCCACTCCTTCAGAACTAAAACAGAATCCTCTAA
>Ga0213870_1000499_pt1 | contig 18292 bp, 18 predicted proteins | sample WICALVC2017_Meta_FD_160119 | JGI IMG/M metagenome (GOLD analysis project Ga0213870, IMG submission 160119) | Freshwater microbial communities from subterranean cave lake in Wind Cave National Park, South Dakota, United States - WICALVC2017 | ecosystem: Environmental > Aquatic > Deep subsurface >... | reverse complement strand
TTAAATCGTATACTATAAGAATGTTTCTCCTCTCTCGTTTTAAAATCTACGGCCACAGCATGGAGCCAACTATTAAGAATGGAGAAAGCGTTTTAGCAAGTGGTATCCCCTATTTATTTTCAAAACCAAAAGTTGGAGATATAGTAGTGTTTAGAAGAGGCGGAAAAGTATTTATAAAAAGAGTTGTTAAGATTGATCCGTCATCTGACGGAGATAGATATTTTGTAAAAGGAGACAATGAAAAAGATAGTTTGGATAGTAGAGTTTTTGGGTGGATTGAGAGAAAAGATATTATTGGGAAACTAATACATAAAATCTCAAAGCTTCGGAAGAAAAAGATTTAAGATTTGAGTTGTGGTTTTGCGATTTGAGATTTGAGTTTTGATATATTGAAGAATGAGCTTTTTAGTTACAAATATTGTTTTGTTATTAATCATAGTTTTCCTTTTGGCAGTCCTTTCCATGATCTGGCCTCCCGATAGTCCATGGAGTCCTTGGTGGCGGACAAATAAAAAAACGGCTAGGGCAATGTGTCGCTTGGCAAAGGTTGGAAAGGAAGATGTAGTTTACGATCTTGGATCTGGAGACGGCACAGCTTTAATAGTTGCCGCAAAAGAATTTGGCGCAAAGGCGGTTGGTATAGAGATTGATCCATTGCGAGCATTGATATCCACTCTAATGATACGTATCATTAGAGTGCAGGGTCGAGTACAGATTAAAAGAAAGAATTTTTTCGACGTTAATATTTCTGATGCGACAGTTGTTTTTGTGTATCTTGTCCCAAAAGCACTGGGAAGACTTTTACCAAAGTTTAAAAGAGAATTAAAAAAAGGAACGCGGATAATAAGCTATCGTTACGAAATGGATTTGCCTTTGAAAAAATATGATAAAGAAAATGAGATTAGACTGTACATCGTCTAACTGAAATATAGTAATTGTTCGGGAGTTGTCAAAGATATTCTTCGAGTGAGGCTAAACGGTTACCTAATGCGGAGCAAGAACCAACGCAGCTTGTCTAATATCTTGTAAATTTCATATAGAAAAGGATTAATAACCAGATCGTAGCTTCCGACGAGCTCAATTAGTTCTCCTCCATATCCTTGTTTGAATCTATGGAAGCCGTACCATGGATCTTTGGGGTCGGGGTTAGGCCCTAACGCTCCCCACATATCGAATTTTTTAAGACCTAGTTTTTTTCCAAATTTTATTGCCTCCCACATCATAAGATTCGACGCCATAGTCTCTCTATATTGACTTGAAGAAGCGCCATAGGGATAGTAAAGGGTATCTTTAAAAATAAATAAAATCCAACAAACCAAGGTTTTATTCCGATATCGTGCAGTAAGAAGATAAGCTGTCAACATATCGTACGAACTTTGAACTTTTAGGGTTTCCCATTGTAAGCGGTGATATTGTTCTGTGTGGGCATAAAAACCTTGACGTTTAGTTGTTTCACGAGTCAGCTTTAAATATTCTTCAAATGCTTCATTTGAGTTATCCTCAATAACTTTTACTCCGTGTTTTTGCGCAACTTTAATATTATATCTAGTTTTTGGATGCATGTTCTTCAATAACTCTTCTTCACTTTTGGTGAGATCAAGGATAAAGGTATACCTTGTAAATAGTGGATGAAACGAAGGTTTTAAATTCGAAATTCGAAATTCGAAATTCGAAACTTCCTTTTTTTGCACGTTTGGCTCAATTTGAATAAAAATACATTTTTCTACTTTGCCGATTTTTTCAAGCTCTTTAATCATCTCTTTCGTTGGAAGTGGACTTTTTGGTAAATAGCCAATAGTCCAAGTAGTGTGGGGGATTTTATGAATAGTTAATTGAAATCTATCTCCTCGTATGACCTTAACCCCAGTTTTTTTTCTAAACTCTCCCCAACCTAAAGATTGCAGAGGATGAGTTGCAACGCTATTTATATTCATAGCCATTCTGGTATTTCGCTTTTCTGTTTATTAATAGACTTAAAATTTTTAGCAAGAACGCTCTCTGGAAGCTCAAAAATAAACCTGGATACAGTATTTGACATTTTTTGGCCAAAAAACAATCTGTGTCTGGTATAAGTTAAGAAAAGTTTTTGTTTTGCGCGAGTCATTCCTACATAACATAATCTTCTTTCTTCTTCGAGCTGGTTTTTGTCCATAATACTTCTTGAGTGAGGAAAGAGCCCTTCTTCCATTCCAATCATAAACACAATAGGAAATTCTAATCCCTTTGCAGCGTGAAGGGTCATTAAAGTTACAGCGTCTTTTTTCTCGCCGTTAGGACTATCTGGAAGATATTCTTGTTCTACCAAAGAAACATTTTCTAAAAATAGAATTAGATTGGGAAATTGGATAGCAACAGATCGAAGTTCCTTAATATTTTCAAGTCTTCCTCTGTCCTCTTCGTCTTTTTCATCGTAAAGAGATAAGTAGTCTGCTTTTTTTAGTACTAAATCCAGAATATCGATTGTTGTTTTGTTGTCTAAATCAGTATTTTGAAGTTCCAAGAATTTTTCAAGTCTTGCTTTTCCCAATTTTTCAATTCGTTTATAAGACACCATGTCTTTTGGATTTGCTAAGACTCTGAGATACGCCAATACATCTTTTATTTCTTTTCTTTCGTAAAACCTTGTTCCTCCAATTAAAATATATGGAGTGCCTCTATGTATAAAAACTTCTTCAATGATTCTAGATTGAGCATTGGTTCTGTAAAGAATGGCAAAATCTGTATACTTTAAATTTGTAATTTCATATTTCAAATTGGATAATTGACTAACGATAAATTCTACTTCTTCGTGCTCGTTTCCTGCCTCGCAAATGGCAACATCTTCTCCGTTTGGATTTTCTGTCCAAAGTTTAAGCACTGGATGGGTAGTATTTCTAGATATAACAGAAGAGGCTGCGTCTAAAATTTTTTGAGTTGAGCGATAGTTTTGAGAAAGCACAAAAGTTACTACATCTTTAAAATCGGTTTTAAATTTTGTTAGATTTCTAAAATCTGCTCCTCTCCAACTATAAATACTTTGAGAAAAGTCTCCAACGACACAAATGTTTTTAAATTTATCCGCAAGCATCTTTGTAAGCGTATACTGCGCATGGTTTGTATCTTGATATTCATCTATAAGAATATAGCAAAATTGATTCTGATACTTTTCAAGAATATGAGGATTTTGTTCAAAAAGATAAACTGTTTTTAGCAATAAATCGTCAAAATCAAGTGCATAATTTGCTTTGAGAATTTCTTGGTAAACTGGATAAACTCTTGCTACAACTTCTTGAAAATGTCCTCTTGCATATTTAGAATACTCTATGTCTAAAATAAGCTCGTTTTTAGCCTGAGAAATAGTTGCTAAGATAGATGCTGGCTTATAGTCTTTAATAGATATACTAAGTTTTTTCATAGCTTCTTTTATTGCATCTGTCTGGTCTTGCGTATCATAAATAACAAATCTAGAAGAAATACCAATATATTTTCCATCAATTCTTAGAATTTTGGCAGAAAGGGAGTGGAATGTAGAAATCATTGGAAATTTGAGATTGGAAATTGGAAATTGGAAATTAAGGAATCTTTTTACTCTTTCTTTCATCTCATTGGCTGCCTTGTTGGTAAATGTTACGCAAAGAATATTTAAGGGATTAATCGCCTCTTCTTTTATTAAGTATATGACTTTATAGGTTAAGACCCTTGTTTTGCCTGATCCAGCACCTGCCAAGATTATCATTGGCCCCAAGTTATGTAAGACCGCTTTTTTTTGCTCAAGATTTAAGTCCTTGAGAAATTCTTTTTGCATAGAGTATAATTGACATAGCAATGTCATCCCGAATGTAATGAGGGATCCTGAGGATCTCTCGCTTGCCCTTAGCAAGACTCGAGATGACAATGTGCGCATTGTCATTTTATCACATGAAGAAACTATTTATTGTTGGCAACTGGAAATCCAACAAAACTATTAAGGAAACAGAAAAATGGCTTCACGATTTTAGCGATGGATTTAATAAAGCAAACATCAAATTGGGGGACAAAAAAGTTATCATTGCTCCTCCATTCACATCGCTTGAACACGCCCATTATTGTTCGGGAAACTTAAAACTTTCTTTAGAATTTGCAGCCCAGGATGTCTCTCCACTCGAAGAAGGTTCTTATACAGGAGAGGTGTCTGCTAGACAGATTAAAGAACTTGCAGATTATGTAATTATAGGACACTCGGAGAGAAGAACAAATTTTTATGAAAATGGTGAAATGATAAAGAAAAAAATTACTATTTCTCGCCAATATCGATTGACTTCAATTTTATGCGTTTCAGATTTAAAGCAAATTCATGATGCCAAGTTCATGATCCATAACTCAAATTGTATCCTTGCTTACGAGCCACTTTCTGCAATTGGATCGGGTCTTCCCGACACTCCTCAAAACGCAGAAAGTGTGGCAGCGAAAATAAAAGAAATTGTTAATGATGCTCCAGTTTTGTATGGAGGCAGTGTAACATCTCTAAATGTTAATTCCTTTACCAAAATGCCAAGTATTGATGGCGTATTAGTAGGCGGAGCAAGTCTTGATCCTCTTGAATTCTTAAATATTGTCCAAAATGCGTAAAAAGATATTTCTTATACTTGCAGCAATCTTTACAATAGTTATTGTAATTGGTGTTCTGCAAACTTCAAAGCTCTATCCAATCTTATTTCAGCTTTTATTTAAGCGTGAAATTCAACTTAAAAAAGCAAATACTAATACTAATATTTTGCTTTTGGGGACAGGAGGTGGGAAACACGAAGGCCCTAACCTTACGGACACTATTATATTTGTTAGCATCAATGAAGAAAATAACAAGGTTACTCCTATTTCTATTCCAAGAGACTTGTGGATTCCGGAGTTGAGTGCAAAAGTTAACATGGCTTATGCGGTTGGAGAGAACAAAAGAAAAGGAGGAGGCATAGTTCTTGTTAAAGCAGTTATTGCAAAAATCCTAAGTCAGCCTATTAATTATGTAGTGCGTATAGATTTTGATGGATTCGTTAAGGCAGTTAATGTTTTAGGTGGGATTGATGTTGATGTTAAGAATAGTTTTGAAGACCTTGAGTATCCAATTATTGGAAAAGAAAACGATCCATGCGGCCATAAAGATGAGGATTTAAAGACGCTGGCAACTGCATCGTCACAACTTGAAGTATTTCCTTGTCGTTATGATCACGTCCGATTCGAGGGAGGAATACAACTTATGAGCGGGGTAACTGCTTTGCAATTTGTTAGGTCCCGCCATGCAAAAGGCACTGAGGGAAATGATTTTGCCAGGTCTAAAAGGCAGGAACAAGTTATTAAGGCCTTTAAGGATAAAATTTTTTCCCTGAATGTTTTGCTAAATCCTGCTAAGGTTATTGGTCTTTACAGTGTTTTGCAAGAGAGTATAGATACAAATATAAAAGAAGAAGAGTTTGATGATTTTGTAAGGCTTGCCCAAAAATTAAAAAACGCGCAAATCCAAAGCACAGTCTTAGACTATGGAGACAAAGAGAAAAATAGGGCTGGGTTTCTAGTAAACCCGCCAATATCGGATGATTTTGGTAGGCAATGGGTTTTGATTCCAAGGGTTGGAAATGGAGATTTTTCGGAGATTCAAAAATATGTTGAGTGCGAAATTTTTGTTGGCAACTGCCCAATATTTAAGATTTCTCCTTCAAAATAGTGACTGGGTTCTTAATGTAGGAAGTTACTTCTCTTTTATATCCATATTGAGAAAATCGTTCTAACATACGATGGGATATTAAAAAAGAGAATTAGTAAGCAAAAGCAAAGAGTCATCACAGGCTACCGCTTAAGCTGCTCTTTGTGATGTGCTCTGCAGTCTTAGATTAGTCTACTTTAAAGACTCGTGTTTTTCCACTTTCATATACTACTTTCCCAAGTTTCTTAAATTTATTTTCGTTAAGTTTTGGGTATTTTTGGCGCTCTAGGTCTCCAAGGAATACAAGTGTTACTTTGTATTTTTTCAATAAACTTTTTGTCTCTTCCAAATCTTCTGACTCATACATTTTTTGTACCTCTTCGATTCTTGGAGAAGGTATGTCGTAACTTCCGCGCCAGAGCCATTCGTGTACTGTCCAGCCTAATACTGTTGGAAGGCCAGTGTTGCTAGAGACTCTTGCATAATCTGTATAGGAATCTCCTTGTGCCTCCAAAATTCCTGGTTGTCCCTTGATGTTTTTATTGATCCACAAAATCGCTTGATAGTCATTGGGATATAGTGGTTTGAGGTAGGCGGTGCCGTCTAATCCATCGTATTTTTTTAGATCTCCGTAGTAAGAATTGATGGCAAAATATGGATAAATCATAACTAATATAAAAAATAAAATAGAAAATATAAAAAATACAAAGTAAATATTAAAAATATTTGGTATGCTATTTTTAATGTGGCGCAGAACCAGTGGCATAACTCTAGCCATTACATAGGCTGAAGAGATAGAAAGCATAATAAAAGCTTGATAGACAAGCTTGAACATAGTGTTGGCACGATAATGACCAGGGTAGATGTCTTTGACGTAGATAAATTCGGGGATAATGATGAGGAGGGTTGAGAAGATAATAAGGATTGAGACAAAAAGATCGGAAGATGCCAAATTTTTAAAATTCAAAAACCCAAAATATTTAGAGTTTTGAACATTGTAATTTTGTATTTGTTCGTGATTTGTGATTTGTGATTTGTGATTTTTCTTTTTAATCAAAAAGATTAAAAAAGATATTGCCCAGAAGTAGAAAAAACCATATAAGAGGAATAATTGCCACCAGGGCGAATGCTGACAGTGATCTGCTTCAAACAAAAAGGGTCCAATCTTGCCCATCTTTGTTAAGAATTCCGGTGCGCAAAGAACACCGATACCTGAGGCGAAGGGCTTAAAATGTAAACTGAATGGTAATGCAAATAATGCAAGGGTTATTGCAATAGTAATGAGACTAGACAACCATGAAAGAATTTTCAATTTGAAATTTTCAATTTTTTGATCATGAGTTACTTTAGGCTTCGGCTGGAAATTGATATAGAATAAGATAATAGCTGTAAGCAAAAAGTAGATAATACTATCCCATGCATTGGTCATATACATGACTGCTAATAAGAAGCTTATTAGCAGTAAATTTCCAAATCCTAATTTCCAAATTCCAAATAATTCCCAATTACCAAAATTCAAACCTGCAAGAGGCTTAGTGTTTTGAACATTTGGATTTATTTGTGATTTGTGATTTGCCCGCTTCGCCGAATCGAGGCGAGTGATTTGTGGTTTGGATATTAACGATAACATTACCGCTATTGTTAGTAGTACAAATGATATATCAAGAAAGTGTCCGTGTAGATCAGAAACAACAGAAGAGTAAATAGGAAATTCATGGATTGTATTATGGATAAAACGAGTTGCGTTAGGATACCAATAGGAATTTGGGGAAGAATTTAAAGAAAATGACAATTGCCAGAACGGAACTGGGTTCTCATTTACGTAAGGTTTAAAAAATGCGTAGATAGTATGAAGATTACCGGCCAAAGATAGTAAAATCCCAGTTAAAAAGCCTGCAACCACAGAAGCACTGAAGATTCTTGATCCGTCAGTCTTCGACCTCCTCGATCTCCTCGAATCTGAGTGATCTCGGAATCGAAGACCTGAGGGGCTGAGACCCAAATGGCCTGAAGCATTAAATAAATTGAGCCCTATTGAGAAACCACAGGTAAATGTAAAGCCAAAAATAGTTGCCAACATCAGATTAAAAGTCACAGAGGATGGTATTACGCTAAGTTTTGTTAACACAGCAGTAACTAAGTGACCAAAATAGTAATAGTTAATTGGATATGGAGTAAACCACATATCAGGTGGTGGAAAATAAGTGCTTCTTAGTATTGAATTAATAAATCCAAAGTCCATGTATTTTTCTAAACCATAGATATCTGGTTGATGACCGCGGATAAAAGACCAGGAAAAAAAAGCTAGTATAAAAAGTAGTTCCTCAAAAAGAAATATTCGCCAAGAGTTTTTCAAAGACACTAAGATATTAGGATATTTACGTATTAGGAAAATATTGAAAATAAAAAAACCAATTATTACAGCATCTATTGTTAATAAGGTAAAAGGTAGAAGTTTTAAAACTCCCAGATTAAAAACTACATAACTTATACAGGCAATTCCAATAATTTTTGAAAAAATATAACCTTTATCAAAAAATTTAGAAAATACAGAACAAGTAATTGGCAAAAAGATAAGACCAATTATAAAAAACGTTGCCCACCATCTAATGACAAAAAGTATATCTACAACTTGCATAGGCTAATTATATCTTTAGCGGCAATTATATAAACATCTCCGAAAGATGAATAATTGCAAAAAGGTTTTTAGATAATTTTTGACTTACCTGTTTGTTTAGCCAAAAGAATTTTACTTTTGGATTACCTTTAGATACGTATTCAAGCAATTGTAAGTCATCATCAATATATAAATCAATATTTAATTTTTTTACAAGTACAATATTTTCTTTAATATGTTGTCGAAATTAGTATTGACAATTTTGAATTGATTAGTAAGACCATAGGCTACTTCCTTGCTCTTCTCGGTTATATCTACCCTGACAACTCCCTCTCCTGGTTGACCGTAAAATACTATTGAGTTTAGGGGAGCACGAAGTGTTAAGGGTAATACGGAAAGATCTTCTTCTCCTTCTATTTTAAGCACTATGCGGCATCTACTCTTTGGTGATCCAAATATATTAGAAACTGCTTTAAAAAGATCAGAAGTTAAATATCCTTGTGGATTATTTACCCTAATAACTTTTTGCACTTTCGAAAAACCAAGATCTTTAAGACTAAAAAACTCTTTATGCCTTGCAACACGAAAATCTATAACAGAAATATTTTGATTAAGACCGATTTGGTTAAACACTTTTGTAGTAATATCTCCTACTGTTATAAGAAAAGGGGAGATCAAATTACCATAATCTTTTTTATCTTTAATGAGTATCCCAAATGGCTTTTTAAACTCTTTTCTCAATTCTTCTGTAATAATCAAACTGTGATTTAACCAATAGGGATTTACATTTAGTCTTCCCTCCCTATTAATTTCTCCACTTCTTATACTTGATGAAGAAATATACTCATTATGCTCGCTTTTAACTAATCGTACAGTCTCAATTATTAATGGATATTTTCTTTGCTCTTTTCTTATCAAATTAATTTTCTTTGCAGCCGAAATCGTATTTTCTGATACAACAATTGCTTCTATTGAGAGCTGCTCCCAAATTTTGGGTATATAAATACTACCAATTGGTTCTATAGATACTTTATTTCTTGCCTTCTCTTGAATAAAAAAATTTTCAAGCTCTTGTTTTCTTGTTTTGTAGTCGTAGATTGACTCAATCGTATCTTTTGCCTTAACGAATTCATCGGTAGTCAACCCTACAAGAAGTTTATCGCTAATAGATAGCCCATATTGCAAAAATTCTCTATGCCCTTTATGAAAATGGTCGAATGTCCCTCCGCAAACAACAAGTTTATACTTCATGCTTAGTGGGCCTTCCTTACTGCAAGTAGCGAAGAAATTCTATACTCTGCGCTAGCCTCCTGCGGGGAAATCCCCTAAAGGGAATTATACTATACTCTACGAGTGCTGTAGAAACAAACTGTGTCAAGGCCATTTAGAAATGTCGTGTTTTCTGCAAAATAGAAATGTCGTGTTTTTCATAAACGTATGTCGTTTTCAAATCGACCAGTGCTGTTTTTTACAATGCTGGAATTATGATTGGCTCTGCGCATAGTAGGAACAGATATTGCTACTCAAGTCTTAAGAGATGGGGATTTAGTTGAGGTTGATGCGGATAAGGGAATTGTTAAAATAATTGAAAGAGCATAACCGCTCCTTGAGCATAAACAACTAGAGTATGTTATACTAATTTTCAATATTATGAAAACTAAAACCAAAATTTCCATGATGGACATATTTAAAAATCCTCGCTACAGAGGCAAACATGTTATCCTTGCTGCCGGTAAGTTATATACTGCCAAAACTGGCGAAGGTGCGGCTGAAATATTAAAGAAGGTTAGGAAAAAACACCCTAATGTTACACCCGAAGTAGCTTACCTTCCTAAAGCCCACTCTCTTATTTTATGGATGTAAAATTTGCCTTTGAAAATGCAGGCGAAATTTCCTTTGGTACTATATATAGACCTATTGCCAAAGTCTCATTTAAATCTCTAAGGGGAAATATTTGGACAGATACATGGATGGCTGTTGATAGCGGAGCTGATTTTACCATACTTCCAAGGTATCTTTCCGAAGATCTAGAAGTATCTTTAGAGCGTGATTGTATCAAAGATACGACAGCAGGCGTCGGAGGAGAACAGTCTATATATCTATGCAAAAAGAGAATTAAGGCAAAGCTTGGACATTACGAAAGAAACGTCCCTCTCGCTTTCTTTGACAGCAACGAAGTTCCTGCCCTTCTTGGACGTTTAGGCTTCTTAGAAACATTTAACACAGAATTTCTTAAATCACATGTCGTTGTATTTAAGAGTTAATGAAAAAACAAATATCCCTATTTTAACCATTTAACTCACCTTACGCACGTCATTCTGGCAAGCGATCCTGAGCGAAGTCGAAGGAGAGCGCGTCCAGAATCTCCCTGCACCATGAGACAAACGTAGAGATTCTGGAGTCGTCGTTCCTCCTCCCCAGAATGACGGTTCTGCGTAACATGAGCATTTAACTGTTTACCACGGCCGTTGATGATAGTTAAATCTTTCTTCTCCTCTGTTAAAAGAATGATTTTTGTAGTATTATAAATACATGGACGCATCGGGAATTCTGGAAAACCAAATACAAAAACTCGAAGAGAAAGTAAAGGCAGCTTCGCTTCCAGAAGATCTGCTTGAAAAAATTGAGGAAGAACTCGAAATTTTACGAAGTACCCTTAAGGTCGGTCCGCAAGCTGGAGGATCGTTTGCGACCTTTGAAAATGTCGTGAGTTATATTAATTGGGTTACTTCTCTGCCTTTCAATAAAGAGACTCGAGACACACTGGATCTTGCTGCCGCAAAGCAAATTTTGGATAAAAACCATTATGGGCTAGATAGTGCTAAAGACAAAATATTAGAATATTTATCTTCTTTAATTCTAAATACTAAAAATAGGGCATCTAATCAAGAATTAAAATCTCCAGTACTTTGTTTTGTAGGGCTGGTGGGTACTGGAAAAACAACTCTTGCTTATTCTGTTGCGGAAGCTCTGGGCAAAAAGTTTGAAAGAATTCCATTTGGAGGGATGGGGGGAGTACAGGCTTTAAGGGGACAATCGAGAACAGTTCCCGATGCAGAACCAGGATTTATTATTAAAAGTTTAGTGCATTCGCAAAGTAAAAACTGCGTAATTTTGTTAGATGAACTAGATAGAGTAACTGGAGAAGGAAGATCGGATATTATGGGAGTTTTAGTTGAGCTTTTAGATGCAGAGCAAAACAAAGCTTTTATAGATCATTATATAGACTATCCATTTGATTTATCACAAGTATTGTTTGTGGCAACTGTCAACAATACAATTAATATTGCAACAGCAGTTTTGGATAGACTTGAAATAATTCAGATGCCATCTTTCACAGATGAAGAAAAAATAACAATTGCAAAAAGTTTCTTATTTCCAAAAATAAGAAAACAAACTGGCTTATCCGAAAATCAGATAGCAATTAATGATATAGTTTGGCCAACAGTTGTAAGGCCTTTAGGATTTGACTCGGGAATTCGAAGCCTTGAGCGAACGATTGAGGGAATTTGTAGAAAGGCAGCAAGACTTGTTGTAGAGGGCAAGACGCAATCGGTTCAAATTACAAATGAGAATATTAAAGCATTTTTACCAAAAATGTAGAATAATTTTAATTTGTTAAATTATGAATAATCACGTTTCTTTCATCCCATTAGGTGGCGTAGGAGACGTAACCAAAAACATGTATCTGTATGAGTATAATGATCAGATACTTATTGTTGATTGTGGTTTAGGTTTTGCCGATGAAACCATGCTTGGTGTCGATCTTTTGCTACCAGATATTTCTTATCTCTTAAAAACAAAAAAAAGAATTGTTGGCATGGTTTTAACGCACGGTCACGAGGATCATATTGGCGCACTACCGTTTATTTTACCAAGTCTCCCAAGTTTTCCAGTTTATGCAACTGCGTTAACAGCAGCCTTTGCCAACGAAAAACTTATTGATTTTGGAGAAAGACAAAGAGTAAAAACAGTTAAGTTTGGAGAGGAAGATATCCGTTTGGGAGATTTTATTATTTCGTTTATTCGAGTAACCCATTCTATTCCAGATACCGCGCATATTTTTATAAAAACTCCAGTTGGTAATTTTTACCATGCCAGCGATTTTAAGTTTGATTTAACCCCATTTGATGGCAATAAAACAGATTTTGCAAAAATATCCGAAGTATCAAAACAGGGGGTAATGTGCTTAATGTCCGACTGTCTAGGAGCAGAAAGAGAAGGACACACTCCTTCAGAAAGAATATTGTCGGAAAATATCGAACAAGAGATTAGAGGATGTCGCGGAAAATTTATTTTAACAACATATTCTTCCAATATTTCTCGATTAAATCAAGCTATAGTTGCTGCTAGAAAATTAGACAGGAAAGTGTGTTTTGTTGGACGGTCTTTAATAAAGGCTTCAAAAATCGCCCAAAAATTGGGCTATATGACACTCGAAAAAGGCATGGAAATAAAACTTGAGGACATTAAAAACTGTAATGATCACGAATTGTTACTTTTTGTTGCTGGAAGCCAAGGACAAGAAAATTCTGCGCTATCTCGCGTTGTAAATGGAGAGCATAGAGAAGTTAAAATATCTCCAAATGATGTTATAGTTTTTTCTTCCGATCCAATACCAGGCAATGAAGTATCTATAAACTCTCTCATTGATAGTATTTCTAAGAAGGGCATTAAAGTTATTTATTCAAAAAATAATGATGATTTTCATGTTTCGGGTCATGCTTCGGCCGAGGACTTAATGCTAATGATAACACTAGCTAATCCCCGAAATATCTTGCCAATAGGAGGAACATTTAGGCACATGGCAGCTTATAAAGATTTGGCAGAGCGCCTTGGTTTTGAAAAGAATCAAATTTTTTTAATTGAGGATGGGCAAGAAGTAGTTTTTTCAAAAGATAAAGGATTTTTGGGTAAAAAAATAGAGCTTGGCAGTGTGTATGTTGATGAAATATCAGAAGAGGTGGTAGAGCATTTTGTAATTCGCGACAGACAAAAAATATCGAAAGATGGGGTGGTTATAGTGATGGTTGAGGTAGATACGCAAAATGGGCAAATTGTTGGTGCTCCAAATATTATAGCCCGCGGGCTTTCGCATAAGGATAGCGTAATAATAAGCAAAAAATTAAAGAAAGAATTAACAAGTATCCTTGCTTTAAGAAGAGGAAGAGTTACAGATTGGGTTTATATACGAAAGAGAATTGGCGAAACATCAGAGCTTAGCATCTTTCGCGCCCTCCATCGCCGTCCTCTGGTCTTGCCTGTTGTGATCGAGGTATGATAAACTTCTACTCCTGTTGAATAATCTAAATAAATTCTTCATAATGTTAACTATCTTTATGGAATTTTTGTTATTTATTTGCTTTGCATACTTTCTTGGATCTATACCTTTTGGCAAAATAATTGGATATATATACGGCGTAGATATTCAGAAAAAAGGAAGTGGCAATATTGGTTTTACAAATTCTCTAAGAACATTAGGATGGAAACCAGCGGTTTTGGTTCTTATTGGAGACATACTTAAAGGCTTTATTCCAACAAAAATAGCATTACTATTTTTATCTTTAGATCAAGCGTTAATTATTGCTTTAGTTGCTATATTTGCTCACATATTTCCTATTTGGCTTAAATTTAAAGGAGGAAAAGGTGTTGCCTCTGGACTAGGCGCTCTTCTTGCAGTTAACCCATTAATAACCGTAATTGCCTTTATTGTATTTTTGGCAGTCTTTTTGACAACCAAAATTGTTTCAATCTCATCTATCCTATCCACTTACGCTTTACCTATAATTGCATATTTTATATTTCCAAAACTAATTATTTTTTACTTAGTCTTATCGATAATCGTCACGTGGACACATAGAGAAAATTTAGCTCGTCTATTAAAAGGCACAGAAAAAAGAATTATATAATTTTAATTATTTCGTCCTGCAATAGTCTAAAATTATTTTTTCTAAGTACTCCTTGCGTGACTTTTTCAATTCTCCTTCAAGTGAATCGCATGTTTTAGGGGCTGACTCCTGCCAACCGGCAATATTTTGCAAAAAACTACTTAGAGTTTTTGAGAGAATTTAGCTGGGATTTTATCTGTTTTTCGTTTTCCAATCCATAGCTTATTAAGATCCAATCGCCCTCTTTAATTTTTTCCATTAATAAATTATCGTTTCTTATGCCATTTAGATAAAATTTAAGTGTTGCGTTTGGGGATGTACAAAAGGTCTCTTTTGTTCCAGTCGTCAGACAATTTTTATCAAGCTTAAAGGGTAGAGTTAGGAAAAAATCCATCCATGTTATGCCGTCTTTTTTTACATGTATGATTGAGGGATCGGAAGCTTCTATGTATACATCTTTTGAAAGATTATGGTACATGGAACTAGTAAAAACTCGTTTTAATCCATTTGTATAAATTGCAAATCTGGCTTCATAATCTACGCTTTTTGGTACCTGTAGTGTAAAAGAAGGCGTTGGGGAGATAGAAACTTTTGCGGGTTTGGCAGTTTGGTTTGGAGCGAATGTTTTGCTTAGCAATAAAACTATAGCTATCAAAAACCCAATTCCTATTAATCCATATGTTTTTTTCATACCTAAAGTTTTGATGGGTTTACTCGGATTACCTTGTCGTCATTAGCGTTTGGAGTTCCGCGGCCATCGCGATTGGAAGTTGTGATATAAAGCATATTATCTAGACCAACTATGACTTCTCTAATTCTGCCAAATTCTCCTTTAAAATGTTCTTTTATTGATGGATTATTTGTAGTCTTTGTTTCGTACAACGCTTGTCCCCTAAGCCCCCCAAAGAAAAGTGAGTCGTTAACAAAAGCTAATCCAGCAGGCGCCCATGTGGAATCACCGCTTTGAAACACTGGTTTTTTCATTCCCTCTCTTTCTTCATTGCCGGTAATAACAGGCCAGCCGTAATTTGCTCCTTTTTCTATAAGGTTTAATTCATCACGAGCTTGTGGACCATGTTCTGTAGCCCAAAGCCTACCATTGTTGTCCCATGTAAATCCTTGAGGATTTCTGTGGCCGTAAGAATAAACAAGGTTGTCAAAAGGATTATCAGATGCAGGTTTTCCCTCGTCTGTTACTCTTAGAATTTTTCCGGCTAAAGAGTTTACGTCTTGGGCTAAAGATGGATTTTGAGCGTCCCCGGTTGTGATATATAAAAAATTATCTGGTCCAAATTTTATTCTTCCTCCGTTGTGATTTATTGCGCCGGGAATAGCATCAACTATAACCTGCTCATGTACCAATGTGCCATTTTCAAAATTAAACCTTGCCACTCTGTTTAATGTATTGTTCCCAGTACTTGAATAAGTGTAATAAAGATAAATATGCTTATTGTTTTTAAAACTAGGGTGAATGGCAATTCCTAAAAGCCCACCCTCACCAATATGTTTTACTTCGAGAATATTGGCAACAGGTGAGGGTAAAAAATTTCCCTTTATGTCAATCATTCTAACTTGACCTGGACGCTCGGTAAATAAAATACTTCCATCTGGTAAAAAAGCTAACCCCCAAGGAATTTCCAAATCACTGGCAATAATCGATACTCTTGGAATCTCTATACGGCTTTTATCCCCTGTTTTTATTGTTGGTTCTATTTTTGGCAGCGAGTCTTTTCTTTGAACGGCATTTCCAAAAAGGAAAGCAATACTAACAAATAAAAGTATTGCAGCAAGAAGTATTAAGATAAAAATTCTTCTACCCATATCTTACTTGATTACTATTGTTAGTATATCTTTTTGGTGAATCTTGAGTTTTATTTATAGAAGTATTTTTCGAGGCAAAAAAAATTGCACCTGCAGCTATAATGACAAACAAAACTCCTATAATAACCTTACTCATATTCTATATATAAACACAAAGTTTACTTTTCCACCTGCGCAAGCTTGGTGTGAGATCTTGTGACGGAGATGTGAGAAAACTCGCTGTCAATTGCTGCTCCGTGCCAATGCTCCTCACCCGCTGGCGCCCAAACAACATCGCCTTCTTTAACCCTAGCTTTTTGGTCTTTGGTTGCTACAATTCCGCGGCCGTTTGTCACAATCAAAACTTGGTCATTGGAGTGTTTATGCAACTTATTTCGTACTCCTTTTGGAAAATGCACGTAATCAATACTAAGATCGCTTCCTTCATTGTCCGTAACCGGCGACTGCCGTACCACCTCTCCTGTAAACAAGGGTTTGTGCAAATGCTGTTTTTTGGTATCTTTAATATTAATAATTTTTATATGACTTGTTAATATTAACATACTTATGACACATTTTCTATAACATGGTATATTTGATGTATCCTATCTAACATTTCAAAACAAATGGGAAAAAATAACCTTATTCTTAAAAAAATCAAAAACCATTTCAAAAAAGTGGACCCAGTTCTTTACAAAGCTATAAAAGACCTTTATCTTTTAGAAAAGGTGGCTCCAAAAGATTATTTTATAAAACTATGTTTAGAAATTATAAATCAACAGCTCTCTGATAAAGCAAGTGCTACAATTTACAAACGATTCCAAAAACTGTTTCCGCATGGGAAAATAACCCCACAGCATGCTTTAAAATTAACCCATGAAGAAGTGAGAGCAACTGGAACATCAAACGCAAAAGTAACATTTATAAAATCTCTAGCACAAAAAGTCGTGAATAAAGAATTACAGCTCGAAAAACTCGATGGGATGGCAGATGAAGAAGTAATAAAAGAGCTTACAAAAATAAAAGGCATTGGTCCTTGGACATCTGAGATGTTCCTCATGTTCTCTCTTAGTCGAGAAGACGTTTTCTCTCATGGAGACTTAGGGCTTCGGAAGGCGATCAAGAAGCTGTATGGATTTAAGAAAGAACCAACGCGAAAGGAAGTTGAAAAAATTACCCAAAAATGGTCTCCATATCGCACCTATGCCTGTATTATTCTTTGGCGGAGCTAAATTTCTATTTTCGCCGGGTTCGCTGATTTTGACAAATTCCTCCGACCGATTACATATTGCTTTATGAGTCCTTGAAATAGTGTTTTTGACGTAAATTTTTGAAATCTTGCATCTGGCAAAAATAGTTAAATCCCTCCCTTCTGGAAGTTCAGAAAGCGGCACCAAAAGCACCCTCTGCAAACCATAAAATCCACCCACCTCAAAAAACTTTAATTTGCTAAAATAAAGGAAGTTTCATGTTAGTATCTCAACTTTTTTAGATCAAAGAAACGCAAATTGGGAATTTTTTCAAAATGAGATTTGTTTCTAGTAGCAAGCTCTCCATCTAGATAAATTGCAGTTGCGGCAATAATCAGATCAGCTGTACTTGCTCCTTTTGGATATGTTTTTCTGCGCAATATTTGCCCTAAAATCTCCGCTATTTCAAACGTTAGGTCCATACTCTCAAAAAGCGCAAGGTAGTCTTTCGACTTTGAACTACCATGCGTGGTTTCTACTTCTTGCGCGGTAAGATACTCTGCAACAACTATTGTTGGTACAACTAGTTGATATTCTTGCTGTTGATTTAAAAGATTATCTACCCATGAAGCGAAACCATGAACATTATCAATTAAAATGTTTGTATCTAAAACAATTATCTTCAATCCACTATCCCTTCAGATAGCTTTTTAAATATCTTCTCTCTTTTCTCTTCCAAGCAGGCGTATCTATAACCGACCAGTATTTTCTTTTAGCAGATTTAGCAAATACTTTCCTGACATCTTTCAAAACCCTCTCTATTGTTTTTGGATCCCTTTGGGGATCAGCGGATGAAACTTTAACGACAGGCTTGCCATCTTTTTCCACGATAAATTCTTCTCCTTTGTAAATCACGGAGTTTAACATTTCAAAAAAATTATTCCTTGCCTTAGTTGCGGATATAACGTTTTTCATAATAACTTGAGTGTACAGGATGTACATTGATTTGTCAATACTGTGTCCTGGTTGCCTAGATAGAGAACGGTTGTTCTCCTTTCTTTTGGCAGTATATCATAACATATTCTTTGGGCGTTTTGTATCCAAGACTTCTATGGAATCTTTTCGTATTGTATTTTGTGTTAAA
>Ga0213870_1000498_pt1 | contig 18301 bp, 17 predicted proteins | sample WICALVC2017_Meta_FD_160119 | JGI IMG/M metagenome (GOLD analysis project Ga0213870, IMG submission 160119) | Freshwater microbial communities from subterranean cave lake in Wind Cave National Park, South Dakota, United States - WICALVC2017 | ecosystem: Environmental > Aquatic > Deep subsurface >... | reverse complement strand
TTGGTCATCCGTTCTGTGGTCCCCCCCCTCAAGCCTTTCTGACATTTTCGCTCGCTGGAACCCCCGCCGATAATCCAAAATCCCCTCGACGATACACAACTCCAAAAACCCACCCGACGTAGGCAAGGAGCCACAGACTTTTCACAGCGATTCCGGCCGACGCGAAACTAATCGCCAAAACGCCGGCCACCGCGCCACCGGCAACCAGCGCACCAAGCCTGGGCCACTCCAGTCGAACAGAATAGACCTGCTGACCGACCCCCATATACAACCCTGCCTGCACACCACATGCGACCAATAAAGACCACGCAGCTCCGACAGCCCCAAGTTGCTGGGTCAGAGACAAATTGACCCCGATCACAACTAACAGCTGGATCGTCTGGATAATCAGATGCCAGACAGTACGCTCCGCCACCAATACCGCCATGCTTCCCAGAGGGACCAGCCCCTGAAGGAAAAAGCCACCCACCAGGATCGGGAGCAGAGGCAATGCCTGATCGAACCGACCGCCCTTTCCGAACCATTCGACGACAACCGGCCCGAAGAGCAAGACGGCAAGTGCGACACACCCCAAGGCCGCCACATAGAAGGTGATGGCGCGCCCCAGGAAATCGCGGGCATCTCCCCGTTCCCCCGCCACCCGGATGTAGAACGGAATCCAGGCCGGCTTGATTGAATCGTAGAAGAACTTAACTCCCTGTCCCAGTTGATTGGCCAACGCGTAGAGCCCGATCTCCTGGAGGGAAATCCATTTGTCCAGAAAAAACCGGTCGGCGCGACTGGCCATCGCTTCCAACAACGCAGACGGAACCAACGGAAGGGCCAATCGCAACGCCCGGACTATGTGAGAGCCGGAACACTGAAAGGCAACATTGGTTAAATACCAGCCGCTCAGCAGAAGCCCGACACATGCCGAAGAGATGACCTGCATCCAGAGAATACCTACCACTCCCCATCCGGCGAGAACGGCCCAGGCATTCAGCCCGCTCCCCAGAAAGAACGAGATTTGAGATACCATCACATAGGCACGCCCCATCTCCTGTATCCGGAGCAACATCATCGGGCAGAGGCTGAGACTCGCGAAAAACGCCCACCAAAGTCCAAGCCGGCCATGGGGCTCGAACGGAACCTGCGTGAGGGTCTGTCGTAACAGGCTTTCTCCGAATTGGTCCAGGAGAACCGTCGCAGTCAGCGCCGATCCCGTGGCAACGGCCCAGATCACACCCAGATTGTTGGCAGCCGACCCGTCTCGCGTCCAATCGTAGTAATACCTGGTGATGGTAGTGGGCAGCCCGAGCAAGATGACCTGAGGCAGAACAAACGGCAGCAATCCTACCAGCGCCAAGAGTCCGTACTCCTCGGGCGAAAGACGCCAGAGGTACAGAGGCAAGAGGACGAACGCGCCCAGCCGCTGAAGCGCATTCCCGAACCCATACACCCCAACCTGTCCAACGAGCTGTCGGAAAGCCTGTTTCCAGGATAGTGTCGCGTAGCCTGAGGTTACTGCGTCTCGCCGCTGCTCCACGAAATCACCTGTTCCAGAATCACTCTCGCCGCGTTGACTCAAGGAATGCCAGACGGAAGGGGTGCCTGTCTTGGGGGAAAGTCCGAGGGCCTCCTTGGCTTACGCGCAAGCCAGCTCACCATTGCGCCTGGAGCATGCTTATGCCGGATCCACGGAAATTAGCTCAATAGGTTGCCCGGGCTGAGGTTGGGAAGGCTGAGAGACGGCTAAACGTTCTACCTGCCTCGCTTTCCACTTCTTTTCGAACTCATCGATACGTTTGTAGTCAAAGTTGATCATGAGTTCGCGTAAACCATAGAGCTCCACGGCGTCGAAATTTTCACAGATCACCCCGGTCACTTTCGTTGCATCACCGAGGTCCAGGAGGAACTTTTCAATATCTCCATCATATTGGTCAAGGATCCGATCCTTGTAGACGTGATACCACTCGGAACCCGGATAAGGAGTCGCGAAAAACGGTTTGACGATGATGCCAAGTCGCCCCCACGCTTTCATATTGTCGCGGAGAGAGTCAAAATCTTCGGTGGGAAATCCGATGATCTGGTTTGGGATTGGACGAATCCCCGCTTCCATCGTCCAGAAGAAGGACCGGAAATTGGTCTTGGGAGTTGAGCCCTTGCCGAGACGCTTGAGGATCTGCGTTGAGAATGACTCATACCCATAGACGAGGTGTGAAGATCCAGCCTTCCGCATCAATCGGAGGACCTCCTGGTTACACAACGTGGCATGACTGGTCCCGCTCCAATGGACGCCCTGGCAGTGTTCATCGTGCTCAACGCTCTCGCGAATGCACCGGGGTTGCAGCCCCTCTGAAATCCAGCGTTCGCAAATCTCTTTCATCCATGTTCGTCCTGAATACTGGTCCATCGTCATCAGGTTTTCGTCCAGGAATCCAACGAAATCTACAGCGTAGGTTTCCTTCAGATATTTCACCATCCTGACGATGTACTCAGGACTGTGATATCGGATGTTCCTCGTGTAGGATTTTGGAGCATCAAACTGGACGTCCGTCTCACCGTCCGCATTCTTGACATACTTCATGTCCCCGCTGATGCCGAGATGAAAACAGAACTTGCAGATTAGGGAGCACCCGTAGGACGCATTGATATCCAGCCGTCGTCGGGCCAGCATCCCCTCCTCTGAAAACAAGGCTTGGCTGTTCTTAAAGTACACCTCTTCCAAGGGGAACAGGTCAAAGGCGGGGTACGGCAAGGAATCGAGGTCGTCGAGCAATGGTCGTTCCGGAGCCATTTCCAGACGCCCAGCCTGGCTGCGGTAGATGATCCCTTGGATCTTGGCCGGCTCAATCTTGCCCGCATCCATCTGGGATAAGATATCGTTGAAGGTCACGAAGGCCTCGCCGACAACCCCGATATCAATCTGCGGAAGCAACCGCATGATATCCCGCGGCATCGAGGTCAGAAAACCGCCGCCTGCCACGAGCAGCGCCTTGGGGGCATGCGCCTTCGCAAGCCGGCAAATCTGCTTGATGCTTCCATAGGCCGTGGTGATGCCACCGGTCGCGACCACATCCCAGTCGTCTGCCTCCAGGACTTGCCGCAGCACATCATCGCCAAGACGCCACGCGTTGGCATCGTACACTTGAACCAAATGGCCTTCCTTGATCGCTAGAGACACAAGGAGCGCCATCCCATAAGGCACGTGACGCGGAACATCCTCCTCGCGAACCATCGGATTGATGAACAACACTTTAGCCATGGTCGGTCTCCCAACAGAAGTCTGTACTCACGATCGGCACGCGGAAAGAAATTCTGACAATGTCGCCCATTCTATGTCTAGGCCGAATAAAATTCCGCCTCCGGTGCAATTAATGGTTTGGCAATCAGCCGCCTGCACCATTTCCAGAAAAGAGTCTCGGTACCACAGGTACGCCGGGTCCGTATAGAACTCCCGACCGAGATAAGGGTTCAGCATGCGGATATACACCTCATCCAGCCGATCAGGACCAACGAGAGCAAGGATTTCCTTGTAATATTGCGTTTGGCTGTACGGAGTATCCCCATAATATCCAAAGTCCACCCCGACCAAACCAACGCGTCGTTTGCCAAGCACGGCGTGGGCGAAGACCCAACAGGCCGACCCCACATTGCCGCCTGCATTCACGCAAGGCAGGTTGTTCAATGCATGTATCCTGGCAGTCAGACCGTCTTCGTTGTCGTAGTCGTCATACATGGGATTCCACCAATAGGCCGACATGCCCGAATCGATGATGCGGTTCACTACCGCAGGAGACGCACTGGAGGAGACCCCAATCCGCATGCTGGACCCATGCTTGTTAACCAACTCCAGCAACTCGTGGTTGAACCCGAGTTGATTTTCGCGGAACTTCGGGTCCTGATCCTGGCGAGCGAAGTAATCATCTTTGGCCAGTGCTTCCTGGGTCAATTGGGGATCGCCGAACCAGCGCACGATTCGGTGCGTGTCAGGATCCAGCGTGACCACAAGATGGGGGACGATGCCGTTCCGTAAGCACCAAGCCATCGCCGATTCGGTCGCCACAATGACTCCCTTGAAGCCCGACTCCTTGATGATGCGTGCCGTATCAAACCGGTGGAGCGACGGTCCCGCGGCAATCACAAGGGCATCCTCGCCCTCGACCAACCAGGTATCCTGCAACGCCGCAATGCTTTTCCCATTAGCAATCATGGGAGCGTTCGCTAAGGCATTGGCGAATCCCGCCTCTCTTACCTTATGAAAGGTGATGTCTCCGAGGGCCGACGCTATTTGTCTCCCCAGCGAGCCTTTCGGCGCTTGGCTGCCCTGCCGCCGAACCGATTCAGGACGCATTAGATTTCTGGTCCTTTCCCTGTCCCATCCCATAGAGGAACTTTTTCTTCGACACGAACGCGATGCTGCCACCCAACCGTTTCAGCGCCTCCCGTTCGAATTGGGTATTGAGATCTTCCTGGGCCTGATCCACTTCGACAGGCTTCTGAGGTTTAAAGTTCCCTTTCAAGACGTCACTCATGGCATCTCCTTTCTCACTTTACACGTTTTACACGATATACCTGCGTTCAATGCGAAAGCCACGATTTCTACTAGGTCGCTCGCTCAGCCAGCCGACGCAATTCCCTGACGACCTTATCTTGCGCTTCCTCTGACAAACTACCCGAACATGGAAGACTCACGCCGCGCCGATGCAGGTCGTCTGCCACTTCGATTCGGTAGGCCTGAGCGTGATGGTACACCGGCTGACGATGGATGGGGTGCCAGATTGGGCGCACTTGCACGCCGCATCGGCCCATGGACTGGATCACATCCTCTTTAGAGACCGAGAATACATTCGGATTCAGGAGCACGGTGTAAAGCCAGAAGGTAGACCATGCCCACGGAGCTTCCGGCATGAGCGTGAGCCCCTCCATGCCACGCAGCGCCGCCTCATAGCGTCGGGCAATCTCTCTCTTCCGTCGGATGAACTCCGGAAGCCTCTCCAGTTGAGCTACCCCCAGCGCGGCTAAAATGTTCACTAGGCGGTAATTGTGACCCACCTCGTCGTGGAGGTATTCCACTGCATCGGCCTTCGCCTGAGTGGTCAGATGGCGCGCGTGCTTGGCCCATGCCGCATGTCGAGTCACAACCATCCCCCCGCCGCCGCTCGTAATGATCTTATTGCCGTTGAAGCTGAGGCACGCGACATCCCCCAGAGTACCGACCGGCTTTCCATTGTAGCTCGCCCCTAGACTCTCCGCCGCGTCCTCGATCACAGGAATCTGAAATCGTTCCGCCGCTTCAAGGATCGGATCCATATTGACGGGGTGGCCGAGAATGTGCACAGGCAGAATCGCCGCGATGCGACGCCCCGTCGCGAGGTTAACTAATTGCCCTTGCTTGACGGTGCATTCCTTTTCGAGAAATTCCACCACCTTGAGCGGATCCATGTTCCAACTGACTCGCTCCGAATCCATGAAGACCGGATGTGCACCACAGTACTGAATGGCATTCACCGCAGCAATAAACGTCAGCGTCGAGACCAGCACTTCATCGTCTGGCTTCACGCCGGCCACTCTCAGCGCAATGTGCAACGCAGCCGTTCCGTTGACAGTGGCCACGGCGTGCTCGACTCCGAGATAGGCCGCCACTTCACGCTCAAACCGCTCCACGAACGAGCCGGCTGAGGACACCCATCCCGTGTCCAGGCACTCCTTGACATACTTCCATTCGTTTCCGCAAATGTCCGGAACAGAGAGCGGGATCACGTTCTCCAGAACGGGAGCGCCTGGCTCTTCAGACAACGTAGGCACCCGGACGGTATCCATTCAAATGTTCCTTAATCCACTCGATGGTCAGCTGCAACCCCTCTTCAAGCGACACACGGGGTGCCCAACCCAGCATCTCTCGTGAGACCGAGTTATCAGCTAACAGGCGCTCGACCTCGCTCTTTTCAGGCCTCACCCGCCGCTCCTCGGTCTCAATGACGATCGATCGCCCAAGCAGTCGACCGATCACGCTCACGAGGTCTCGGATACTGATCTCGCGTCCTGAACCAATGTTGATCGTCAGACCGATTGCAGCAGGTGACGCGGCTGCCCGGACAAACCCTTCCACGATGTCGGTCACGTAGCTCAGGTCGCGGGTAGGGTCCACGTTGCCAAGACGGACGACACCCCCGTTCAGACACTGCGTGATGATCGTCGGCACAACAGCACGGGACGATTGGCGTGGGCCAAACGCGTTAAAGGGGCGTACGGTGACAACCGGCAGCCCATACGAGAGATGGAAGGCCTCCGCCAATTTGTCGGCGGCAATTTTGGTGGCCGCATACGGCGACTGCGCCTGGAGTGGATGGATCTCTTCGATCGGGACACGGCGGGCAGTGCCGTAGACTTCGCTCGTTGAGGTGTGAACGACGCGTTCCACGCCGAGCTCACGAGCAGCCTGCAGCACGTTCAGAGTCCCCTCAACGTTTGTCCGCACATACGATAACGGCGCATGATAGGAGTAAGGAATCGCGATCAGGGCGGCGAGGTGAAAGACGATCTCGACGTCGCGCATGGCCTGAAGGACGCTGTCCCGATCGTTGATGTCCCCGGCGATGGCTTCCAGCTTGTCCTTGTGCGGGGAATGTTCCAACCACCCCCAGGAACCGTCGGCGCGATAATGCACCAACGCGCGCGTCCGTGCACCCATGTCAACGAGCTTCTCGGTCAGGTGACTGCCGATGAAGCCGCCGGCTCCCGTGACCAGCACTCGCGTGCCGTTCCAGTTCATGGTCTGGACTTCCAGATTTTCGCCTGCGCCTGTGCCTGCTCATAGTCGGCCGGCTGGCCGATGTCGAGCCAGTACTCTCGGATTGGAAAGCTTACGACCGGCCGGCCGTGATCGAGCAGCCGCTGGATGAGGTCCGTCATGTCACATGGCTCGCCGCTGGGCAGATAACGATACACGATCGGCTCTAGGAGGTAGATGCCGGCATTGACGAAGAAGCTGAGGAGGGGTTTTTCCGTCAGGCGCCGGACCGCGGCCCCCTCGCACTCAATCACGCCGAAGGGAATCTGCGTGTCGTATCGCCGCACGGCAACCGTCAGGTCCGCGCCTTGAGCTCGGTGGAACGCCAGCATGGCCTGGAAATTCAATTGGGTCAGGATGTCTCCATTCATGACCAGGATCGTTTCCTTCGGAGGCTCCAGCAGTCCCAGACCGCCGGCCGTCCCCAAGGGGCGATCTTCGGCGACGTACGTCAACTCGACGCCGAAATCGCGCCCGTCGCCGAAGTGTTCTGCGATTTTCTCGCCATTGTGATGGGTGGTGACATTGACCCGCTTAATGCCGGAGTTCCGCAACTGCTCGATGATGATCTCCAAGAGCGGGCGATCCCAAACGGGCAACATCGGCTTGGGCATATGCTCCGTCAAGGGATGTAGGCGTGTCCCACGGCCGCCGGCCATGATGACCGCCTGCAGTCGCAGGACCTGGCTTGGCACAAATTCGTCCAGCGTGACGAGCCCCACCACACGTTGCTTCTCGTCCAATATAGGCAGGTGAAGAAGGTTATGCTGCTGCAAGAGCCGTAGATAGGTATTGCGATCCGCCTCGACCAAAGCAGTGATCGGCCGAGCGTACTGAGAACCCGCCTTGCGCTCCAGCAGAACAGTCACAGACTGGCTCATGTCGAGATGGGCCAGCAAGGCTCGTCGCATGTCGCCGTCGGTAACAGTGCCAGCCAGACGCCGCTCATGGTCCACGACAAGGACGATACGGAGGGCATTGCGATCCATCAGGGCGGCTGCCTCCCCGATCGTCTTCCCTAGCCCAATACAAAAACTGTCTAAATCAGAATGCATCACGTCCTCGGACGAAATAGTGCGATGGTTACTTTCCTTCTGTTAGATTGCAGGCGAGACAGATTACGTTCTCCCCCGTACTAACAGCGGACGGGCAGGCGCCCCGACGACAACAGTCCATGGTGCCACGTCTTGCACGACAACGGCTCCAGCGCCCACCACAGCCCCATCGCCGATGCTCAGGCCCTGCCGAATCGTAGCGCCGGCACCCACATGGGCCCCATGACCGATCCGCACCGCGCTCGTCACCTTCGCGCCCGTCGCGACGTGCACATGATCCCCCACCACGCAACCATGTTCCACAATCGCCCCGGTGTTGACGATAACGTTGTCTCCCAACACCGCTCCAGCATTGACCACTGCCCCGGCAAGAATCAAGGCCCCTGCCCCGACCTGCGCCCATGGCGAGCAGACCGCCGCAGGATGCAGGACCGTGATCGGCCTCAGCCCATAGGTGAGGCCCAACTCAAATAGGCGTTGCCGTGGCCCGTTATCACCGATCCCTCCCAGGCCCACCACAAAGCAAGACACGCCTTGTTGGACAAGTTCGGGGAGCACGTCATCGCCCCCTCGAATCAGCACGCCCAGCAGCTCCTTGCCCCATCGCCGCGGATCGCGATCTAATACCGTATAGGGGCAAACCTGCCGGACAGCCAGCAACGCGTCGATGACGACCGACGCGTGCCCGCCCCCGCCGAGAATCACACACCGGGTGTTTCGATTAGCGTCCACGTATTTCACCACGAGGAACGAACCGCCTTATCCTCGGCGACTGAGAAGCGCTTTCGAAGCAATCGCGAATCCAGGGGCACTGCTTTCAGTTTGGCCACGATTCGACCCGCGGCGAACCCATCGCCATAAAGATTCGCCCGTCCCTGCAGACGAGCCCGTGTGTCCGGCGCCAGCGCTTGACGAAGTCCGGCCATGATATCGTCTCGTTGGTAGCCAACGTCGATCACGTTCTCAAGTCGGACACGTCCAGCCTGACGGGTCCCGATGTTCACCACGGGAAGCGCAAAGGACATGGCCTCAATGATGCCGCTCGATGAGTTGCCGACCATCGCCGCCGCCACGGCCATCAGGCTGAAGTAGGCTTGCGTGCCGAGATTCTCCACAAGACGGGACGACGGACGGTCTTTGACAAACTCATTCACCATCTGCGTAATCCCCCGTCCGGAGGTGTCCGCATTCGACATCGTGAACACGATCTGCAGTTCACTAAGCCGGAGCGCCTCGAGCAGTTCACGCACGTGCCACGCGGTGTCTTCGTACTCCAACGTAACCGGATGAAAGGTCACCAGGAGAGGCGGCTTCTCCAGAGAAAGGCCGATCTTGGCCGCAAGCTCGTCGCGGCTCAGAAGCTTCGTGGTTCGAAGGTTATCAAGACTGAGAGCTCCACAGGCGGTCACCCGCCAAGGTTCTTCACCCATGTGTATGAGGCGTTGGCTGTATTCTTCCGTCGCGGCAAAGTGAAGATGGCTCAACTTCGTGATCGAGTGCCGGAGGGCATCGTCAAATGCTCCCTCCGTGATCTCCCCACCGTGAATATGGGCCACCGGAATCTTGAACGGCAACGCCGCCACGGCCGCCGCGTGCATCTCGAAGCGATCTCCCAGCACCACCAACAGGTCCGGACGGCGACGGTCAAAGACTTGCGCAAACCCGATCGTGCCGAGGCCCATCGACTTGGCGATGCCTTCCGGACTGTCCGACGAAAGCAGCATCTCAACTCGCTCGCTGACGCGGAACCCGTCCGCCTCGATCATCGCCACAGTGGATCCGAACTCCGGGGACAGGTGCATCCCGGTGACCAGCAAGGCCAACTCCAGCGAGGGAGCCGAGACGATCTCTTGCAGCAACGGCGCATAGATGCCGTAGTCGGCACGGCTGCCGGTCACCACTCCAATGGTTCTCATGCCAGCATGTCCAGAGTCAGGAGAGCCCCTTCCGGGACATCCCGAGTCACCCGACACCACACCACCCGCGCCCGCATCGAGGGCGGCAGCCCGGTTCCAGGCCGTTTGACTGCGATCGACTCATCGGTCAGCAGGCTACCGGCCGGGATCGCCCGCGCCGTAACCAGACTCTTGCGCGCGACCGCCGCGGTGCTCGCTTCGCTGGCCGCCGGTTCCTTCCGTCCATGTCCCAACGCGGACTCCACGATCCGGATACTCCTGACCAGCGTGGCCAGTTCGTCCGGTTCAAGCGACGCCCGGTGGTCTGGGCCGGGCAGAGCTCGGCTGAGCGTGATGTGCTTTTCAATCACGCAAGCCCCCAGCGCGACAGCCGCCAAGGCCACTTCCGTTCCAGGCGTATGATCCGAAAAACCTACCGGCAGTTTGAACGCGTTCTTCATCGTAATGATGGCGCGAAGATTGGCGTCAGACGGATCGGCGGGGTAATTGCTGACACAGTGAAGCAGTACCAATTCTCTGTTCCCGGTCTCTTCGACCGTTCGCACAGCCGCTTCTACCTCTCCCAAGGTTGACATACCGGTTGAGATGATCATCGGCTTTCCCTTCCGGGCCACGTGAGCCAGAAAAGGCAAATTCGTGACTTCTCCTGATGAAATCTTGAAGACAGGGACGCCCAACTCGTGCAGCAAGTCAGCGCTGCTTTCATCAAACGGAGTGGACATGAACAGGATCTTCCGCTGCCGGCAATAACTCGTCAGTTCCCGGTGGGCTTCAGATGAAAGCTCAAGACGTCGCAGCATTTCGACTTGTGACTCGCCCGCCCCGGTCGCGCGGAGCTGATAAGCCGCCTTGGGAGCATCCGGTGTCGCCAGCCTGTCGGCGGTGAACGACTGAAACTTGACGGCGTTGGCGCCGACCCTGGCCGCCACATCCACCAGTCGGCAGGCTTTCTCAACCTCACCATTATGGTTCACCCCCGCCTCGGCGATGATGAAGCAGGGTCGGCCCGGCCCGATCATACGGCCGGCTATGCTGATCGAGTTCACCACGCGGTCCACCCTCCGTCCACAACGAGATTGTGCCCCGTCACATAGGAAGAGAGGTCACTCGCAAGGTACGCCACGGCGCCTTTCAGATCTTCTTCTATGGCCATGCGGCTGAGCGGAGTCCGAGACGTATAGCGCTCATGGAAGGCCTCCGGTTGCTGTCGCCACACCCCTCCGGGCGAGATGGCGTTCACGCGGACACGCGGCGCGAGCACGGTCGCAAGATAACGCATGAGCTGGAGAAGTCCGCCCTTGGAGACGCCGTATCCGGCCGGGTTTCCCATCGATGTGCCCGCGTACAGCCGGAGGTCCGGCCCGACCATCCCGTAGATGGAGGCGAACAGGATCACCGATCCCCGCCCTGATGCCGCCAGCGCCTCTTTGGCCTCCTGGACAATCACAAATGCGGAGGTCAGGTTTACCCGCATGGCAGCCTCCCAGGCTCCCACGGTCTGCTGTTCAAAAGAAACGGCCCAGCCAGGCATCGCCGCGGTTCCCACAAATCCTGCGCAGTGGCAACAATGTCGAGGCCCCCGTAGCGGACGATTAGGTTCCGAACCGCCGCTCGCGTCGCCTGCTCATTACTCAGATCGCACGGGACGCCGATCGCGCAGCCCGGCCTGAACCGAGACAAACCTTCTGCGCACTTTTCGCGCTCACTCTCATCAAGATCCACGACGGCGACGGAGGCGCCCAGCTCGACCAGCGTTTCGCTCACCGCGACACCGATGTGTCCGCCCCCCCCGGTCACGAGGGCCTTGCGTCCAGACAGATCCATGAGCTGACTTACAGCGCGCATCGGTTCGACTCAGCACCGTTCAACCATGGAAACTCAAGAAGACCCTGCGTGACGAGCATCTCAGCCCGCTGAAACTCGCTCAGGTCGTCAATGGACATGGCGCGAAGCTCCGGGATTTCGTACAGCAAATGCCTGCCGTCCCGACGCCACCCCTGCGTCTGCTTTCGGACAAACTCGGCACGCCAGAGATAGAGCGAACCATTGATTCGGTAGACCGTGGGAACCTCTTGGCGGCGCTCGAACCGGTTTCCCTCTTCCATGAGATCCGTCATCCAGCCGTCTCGTTCCACCACGCAATGCCAGATCGGGTTGAATTCTGGTCGCGACACACCGATGATTCCATCAGCCGTTGAGACCTCGCACAGGCGGCCCAGGGCCTTCGTGATATCCGCAGGCAGGCGGGCTGGCGAGGTCGGATCCAAAAGAAGGAGCATCTCATATCGCTTCCTCTCCTGTTGCTCCACCGTCTCCAAGGCATGCCGCAACACCGGCCACAGGGGCGCATCATCCTTCGCTAGTTCAGGTGGCCGCACGAAGGGCACTTCTGCACCAAATTCTCTGGCGATGGTCGCAATGTCAGGTGAGTCTGTGGAAACGATCAGATGGTCGATCTCCGGGCAAAGCTTCGCGAACAAAATGGAATGCGCGATCAGGGGAAGTCCGGCAAACGGCCGAATGTTCTTGCCGGGTAACCCCTTGGAGCTCCCCCGCGCCGGAATGATGGCCAAAAGCCTCGCTCCGCTGCTCACTGATAGTCCACCCTCTCCTCCCGCCCACTTGTACTGGCCCGGCGGGCCGCATCACAGATCGCAAGGGCTTTAATGCCGTCCTTAGCGGTCGCAAGTCTGGGGTCGCCTATCTCCTCGCTGGAGCTGATGAACGCATGCGCCTGGGATCCAAACATCTCATCTCGTGTCTGGATCGACCGTATAACCTGGGCGGGACACTCAGAGAAGGCGAGCGTGACAGTACCTTCGATCCCGTCCCATTCAAGTGTTCCTAACGTACCGGAAGCGCTCATGCGCCGACGAAACGGTCTGGAGAGATAGTCAAGGCTCACCGAAACGAGACATCCTTCCAGTGCTTCCCACATCAACTCCGCTGTCTCCTCAGAAGCGATCCCAAGCCGGCCAAGATTCCTCACTCTCGCTTGTAGTGCGACTGGCCAACCGTAAAGCCAACCGGCATAGTCAATTTCGTGGATCAGGTCGCGCAAGACACCACCCTCCCCCGCTCTTGCCGAATAGCAGTCCTTGTAGGACCGTGCCGGCCGCCAATCCGGCAAATAGGATTGGCACTCGATGCGCACGGAGTGCAGAGGGCCGATGCTACCCAGCAGAGTCCTGAACGTGTTTAAGGATTCCGAGAAACGCAGCACGCACCCTACGAATATTTTCCGTCCAGCGGCGTCTGCAGCCCGCCACAACCTGCGTGCTTCCGGTGCCGTTGTTGACATGGGCTTTTCCACTAGTACATCTAGTCCGTTCTCGACCGCTGCCAGACCATCATCAACATGCCGCCCAGTGTCGGTCGCCACAATGCCTAACGTGGCTCCCCAACAGACGGCGTCCTCTAAACGCTCCACCACGGCATAGCCAGCCTTCTTCAGGTCGTGAATACGCTCCTGCCGCCAGGGGATTGCCACCGTCCGAACTCCGACGATCTGACGAAGCACTTCCAAATGCCGCATGCCGATACTGCCAGTCCCGATCACGGCGACCAGGTGGTTTCGAGCCATACTCAACGCTTTCTAAATCGGTTCTTCCAATTTGTGCCTGAAGACATAGAAAACTGGCTCGGGCAAAAGCGGGACGTCTTTATCCAGCCACGGCTTATACGCGATATCGGGATATCGCTCCGCAATTTCACGATTAACAAGTAATTCATCGTTCCGATACCTGACGACGATGAATTCGCGAGGGTTCAGAACCTCCGGTCCCAAATGCGTCGGTCGTTGTATCAGCTTCTCATTTGCCAGGTGCTTTGAATTTCGGGCGAAGTCCTCCATGGTATAAACACTGTATTTGTGGAACTGCTCAGGAGCAGCCGACCTGGCATATAACAGGTTCAGCTGAAATTCAAAGTCATAATAGTTTCTGAGATCGGAGACATATGCGTCATCCTGCACATCAAAAAAGAAGACAGCCTTCTCAGGCAGACGAGGGAAGCGCTGAGTGAACGATTGCCAAAACTGAGTCTGCTGCTCCCAGGAATAGAAGTAAAGGTCCAGATGTTTGTTGGTCATGAAGACCCCTAAACCAAGAAGGAGCGCCATACACCATCTTCCGATTGTCTCCATCCTTGGCAGACTTCTAGAAACAGAATACACGATGAACAATAGAGTCCCCGCAAGAAAAGCGAACCCGATCTGTAAAAGGGCGGCATGGCTACTGTTCATGTGGCTTCCATATAGTGCCAGTTGAGCGTACATAAAGAGACACGCCGGGGGAACAGAGAAAGCAACCCCAAACAGCAAGAACAGCCGTTCAGAGTTCCAGTGCTTCGCCAAGGCATTCTTTAACACCTTGTCACTACAAGCATGCCGGCGGATAAACTCATCGTTGTTTGACAATGACCGTCTTTTGAAGAGAACAAAACCTAAAATGATAGCACCAATCCCCATCACTATGGATCCGGCATTGGTATGGTCTATATCCTCAACCAAGGCCTTCCATTGAAAGTACGCAGGACCTGCCACATTGAAGAAAAGCCGCTTCACATCTAAAAAGAAAAGCGGATTTGTGGCGTACATGCCCTCGTACATGCCATAGGGCTTGTATCTCAGCTTGTACACAACTAACGGGATGGTAAGGAAAAAAAATGGTGACCAGTAATATACAGCCTTCTTGACGGCAAGATCGCGGCCATAACCCCTTCGGTACAAAAGGTATCCGATAATCAACAACCTCGCAGGCTCCAGAGCAATGCTTGCCTCCATAAACACATAGTACGATATAGCGGAGAGTCCCAGAGCGAGCAAGAGAGATCCCACTCGCACGCGATCCTGAGCCAAAGACTTTCCCGTTAAATAGAAAGATACTATGCTGAGCAGAAGACTCAGTCTGTAGTTGATCGCAGAAACATACGGGACAGTGTGATCGAGCGGAAATACGATCAGACTGATCGCTATGAAAAATGCCGGGACGGGCCTGTTGAAGAGATTGCTTACGAAAAGATAGAGCACAAGAGGAGAAATAATTTGAGTCACCATGTTTATAGCATGCCACGCAATAAAAAAATAGTCGGTCGCTTTATGGAGGGCCAAGAGGTAATAGAGGAATATACTGAATAGTTCTCTTCTGAGTTCTACAGGCCCGGTGTTCAGAAACTCGGTGAGAGTGCTGGTGGCATAGAGAGATAAAAGCCAGCAATTATCATCCCAAATGACATCGCGAATCAGCCAAATTCTTCCAAAGCTCAGAAGGGCAAATAGAACAATGATGAGAGGAAAAACGTAAGGTCGCCGAGCTTCTATCATGCTACCGTGGTTATTCCGTGCTTTAATGAGAGCGTATGAGAGCTTAATTGAGGATCCACAACATGTCTCTACTCATGTTCGTTCCTGGACATGGCGGAGGAGATCACCCGTGACACAAGACGGTCGACAAGGCCTGGGAAGATCAGGTTGAGCGTCAGGAAGATCTTCCGCCTGAACGGCTGGGCGAGTACTTCAGCCCGAGGTCTCCGGACCACCCCGATGATGCGCGCAGCCACACGCTCAGAAGACTCTACAGGGCCCACGAGGCCGCTGTGTTGCCGGGTACGGCGGAGCGCCACATTGAAAAACGCCGTCCTGGTTGCGCCGGGGCAAACCAGACTTACGTTGATACCGCTCCCGAGTAACTCGACACGCAGCGACTCGGTTAATCCCACAACCGCGAATTTCGAGGCGCAATACGCACCGATATAGGGAGAACCCCGACGGCCAGCAGTGGAGGCAACATTGATGATATGCCCCGCCCCCTGTTTCCGCATAACGGGGAGTGCCGCCTTGATGCCATAGAACGTGCCTTTAAAATTAACGGCCATGATTCGATCCAGGTCTTCCTCCGTGGTCTGCTCGGTTGCCGCAAACAAGCCTGCACCGGCATTATTCACCAGCACATCGAGGCGCCCGAATCGGCTTAGACAGCCGTGGACTACAGCCTCCATCGTCCCCGGCACAGTCACATCACCCGGAAAGGCGGCTGCTACGCCTCCCTTCGCTTCCACCTCCTTCACCACCTCTTCGAGGCGATCTAACCGGCGCGCTACCAACGCCAGGCGGGTGCCCTCCCGCGCCATCATGAGGGCGGTCATCCGCCCGATGCCACTGGATGCACCAGTGATGAGAACAGTTCTTGCTTGCAGGGTTTTCGCCGTCATGCGGTTGCGTTGTCCAGATTGGAGGCCCTTCCCCGACTTCTCCAATCGCAAGAAGCACAACTTATGCTTACGACTTCAGACTCAGGGCATTAGTGGTTTTCGAGCGAGGATAACCAGACCCGCTGCTTTACGGAACAAAACTTGCGAGACTTGCGGTAGGCCCGGCAGATCTAAGATGCGCAGAAAAAATTTGCCGTGCTTCATCTTGGATAATCTATATCTAATGTAATCGTGTTCCATGAGATTTATTTCGAAGAATCTGGAAAAGGCTCGCATAATATCAGCCCTGCTCCTGTAGACTGTATATTTGTCTATCCAATCGAGAGCCTCTTTTGTCCATAGGCTTTTAGGTTTCTTCCGATCCTTGACGTATCCGAACCCAACCGAACGGAACGCTAGTGTACAGTAGTATCGTAGTTGCGAGTTTTTTGGAAACCAATGGGCAAAAGGAATGCCGATGTGTCCTTCCCGAATAATCTCTTTTGAAGGAAATAGGCAAAGAAGTAAAGAGCCTTTCTTCATTACTCTGTATGTTTCAGCAAGGACGAGATCGAGATTTTCAACATGCTCGAATACTTGGTTATTAACGATCACGTCAAAGTATTCGTCATCGAATCCAAGCCTGTCATTCGTGATTTCTCGAATCACGCTGCCGAGAAGACCGGATTTTTCTACCTCTTCTTTGTAAACCGTCGCGGACTCGTTAAAAATGTCCGTACCGTAAACGTCGAGTCCAAGTTTACGACCTGCAACAACCACCTTGCCTGAGCCGCAACCGTAATCTAGGATCTTTGCGCCAGGTCTTGAATCGTTAACTAACCTAGCCCAGTGGAGAAGATAGAGATAGTTAACGTGCAGGCTCGCTTCTTGCTTTGGTTGCTTTCGTTTTGCGCTATAGCGGGCGGCGTCCCAAGCGAAAACAACGTAGAACACGCCCGCCAAGCTACCGATGAACAGCAAGAAAACTATTAGAAAATTCATAAGCGCCCCGGTCTGGCCTGTCGTGTGGAGAATATGGGGGCAGCAATCCACGGAAGGACGATTCGGTGGTTCAGCATCTGCGCACCGGGTCCCCGAGGGTCAACGGGGAAAAGCTTCTCTGACTCCTCCATCCACTGGGATCATGGCCGCAGTGGTCTTGGCGGAACGCTCGGATGCTAAAAACAGGACACACTCGGCGACATCTTGTGGCAGGATACTGACCTTAAGGAGAGTCCTGGCCACACAATGTTCCTCAAGCTTCTCCACGGGAATTCCATACGCTTTCGCACGCGCCTCGCGAATTGCCTTCGACCAGAGCCCCGAGCCGTCCAATACAGCATCGGGATTGACCATGTTGACTCGAACGCCGAATTCCGCTCCTTCAATGGCCAGCACACGGGCGATTTGGACCTGAGCCGCTTTGCTTGCCGAATAGGCTCCGAACTCTTTCCCTGGAGCAACGACATTTTTGGTGGCGACCGCGACAATATTGCCGCCCAGGCCTTGCCGTTTAAATAATCGAAGGGCCTCACGGCATACGAGGAAATGTCCGGTGGCATTCACAGCGAAAGACTCTTCCCAGTCCTTTAGGGTTAGCCGGTCTATTGGGCTGCTTCGCGCAATCCCGGCGTTGGAGATCACAATATCGAGACCCCCATAGGCCAGGATTGCCTTTTGAAAAGCTTGCGCTACACTTTTTTCACGAACCACGTCCATAAGAACGGGTATAGTGCACTCCTGTTTCATGCGGGAATTGAGCTCGGAAGATAAGAGTTTCACGCCGGCCTCATTAATATCAGCGAGGACCACAGAAGCCCCCTCCTCCACCAGTCGCGCGGCGATCGCCCTGCCTATGCATCCCGCAGCCCCTGTCACAAGGACCACCCGACGAGACAGCTCTTTTTCGCGCGGCAAGAGGGTCAGCTTATAATTTTCCATAGGCCAGTATTCGAAGTCGCAAAGATCTTTAGGAGAGAGAACCGTATACGTCCCAAGAGTCGAAGCGGCACGCAAGACCCGCATCGTATGCTCGTACAGGTCACGCGTGATTTGGCAGGCACGCGGATCCTTGCCGGCCGTGAACATACCCAAGCCAGGAACCAAAATCACCCGGGGGTTTGGGTCTAGCATCGAGACACCCGGGCTTTTATAACGCTTGAAATAGTCTCGATACTGCTGCCGATACCCTTCCACTTGTACCGCAACCATCGGCCCCATCTCCTGGACGGATACGGTCCGAGGGATCTCCAGCCATAAAGGGATCGCCTTCGTATGCAGGATGTGATCCGGGGTGAAGGGCCCTACCTGCGAAAGCTTCTGCGCCCAAGGAGCATCGACGAACTCAAGGACAGCTTGACTATCATCAT
>Ga0213870_1000496_pt1 | contig 18342 bp, 14 predicted proteins | sample WICALVC2017_Meta_FD_160119 | JGI IMG/M metagenome (GOLD analysis project Ga0213870, IMG submission 160119) | Freshwater microbial communities from subterranean cave lake in Wind Cave National Park, South Dakota, United States - WICALVC2017 | ecosystem: Environmental > Aquatic > Deep subsurface >... | reverse complement strand
AAGTTGAGGCGGATCACTTCTGAGTTGTGATAGGGTCCGGTTTTGGATACGTCGGTGGGTCCCATGAGGGCAAAGACTTTTGTGCCGATTGCTACGGCAAGATGCATGGGTCCAGAATCGTTACACACCAAAAATTCTGCGCGACGGATTATTTCGGTCAATTCGACAAGAGAGGTTTTCCCCCTGAGAGAAAAAATTCCAGGCAGTTTTTTTTTTAAACGCACAGCCCATTCTTCCTGATCGGAAACATCCCCAATCAGAATCACATTCTTCTGAAGATCGGTCTGAATTTTTTTTGCCAAGTCAAAAAAATAATCTATAGACCATCTCTTTGAAATCCATCTCGCCCCGGGAACCAGCAAACAAAATGGTTCGAGGATGTTCAAGGTTTTCAAAAGTGCAGATACTTTGTCTGAGATGTCTTCTGGGACACGCAGTTCAAAATGTGCCGGAGGAAGGGGATCGTTTGGGAACAAGGTTGCGATTGCAGTTCTATTTTTGTCCACCGCATGGATTTTCCCAAGGGTATTCAAGCTCTCGGTATAAAAAAAACGACTGCCTTCCCTAGCATTGTCCAATCCCAATCGTCTCGGAGCACCCGTTAAGAAGGCTAGAAAACCACTCCGAAAAAGGCCTTGAAGATCTAACACCGCATCAAATTTTCGCGCACGCAATGCGCACACAAGTGCCCATAATTTTTTAAAATTCCGAAAAAAATCTTTTTTCTTTTTCCAAGCATCACGGTCGAAAAGCAATACCTCGTCCACTCCAGGAACCAGACTTACCAAGGGTTCAAACCCAGCATTCACCAGCCAAGTAAGTTTACAATCCGGATATAGTTTTTTGATCGCAAGCACTGTAGGGATTCCGTGAATCACATCCCCTAAAGAACTAAGTTTAATAAGTAAAAGATTCATAGGGTAGTATTAAGGGGAGCTGGGAAAACCCTTTCAAAAAACTTTAACTGGGTCACTCGCCGCGAACGGCGAGTGACCAAAAATTTTGATTAAGGAACAATCATTGAGTAGCAAACCATTTCGAAAGATCTGAGCGTTTAATCAACTCTATTTTTCTCACTCGCCGTTCGCGGCGAGTGAGAAAGCTAAAGTTTTTTGAAAGGGTCTGGGAAACCTTTTGTTCACAAAAGTTTTCCCAGTTCTCTTCCCTTCCTCTACTCTCTCTCTCTTTCTCTCTATATACATACTGTAAAACTTTCCTTTATATCCTGCAAGTGTTGCGTTAAATTAGCGGGATTATCTAATTTTATAGACGAGGTTTTCATGCATTTTGACGGAGAGACTCAAGAAAAAAATACAGCGACTTACAAGACACGCCATTCTATGGCGCACGTGCTTGCACAGGCGGTTCGACATTTATTTTCGGATGTGAAGCTTGGTTTTGGACCGCCGACGGAAACGGGGTTTTACTACGATTTCGATTTCGGGACTCATACGATTGAGGTCTCTGATTTAAAAAAAATCGAGAAACAGATGCGTCGTATCCTGGAGCAGAACCAAATTTTTGTGCGTTTAGAAACGACTGGAACAGAGGCTCTTGCGAAAGTGGAACAAATGACGGAGCCTTATAAAGTCATGCAGGTACAAAAACTTTCCGAAGCGGGTGAAAACTGTTTTTCGTTTTATCAGAATGGAACTTTTATAGATCTCTGCGAAGGGCCGCACGTGGAATCTACGAACGTATTGAAAAATGCAGGCTTTCAACTCGATCGTATTGCTGGCGCATATTGGCTGGGACATGAAAAAAATAAAATGCTCACGCGCATTTATGCATTGTGTTTTTTAACGACAGAAGAATTGAATCAATATCTAGAGCGCCGTAAAAAAGCGGAGGAAAACGATCACAAAAAACTGAGTAGAGAATTAGATCTGTTCACGATTGACGATCTCGTGGGAAAGGGATTGATTTTATGGATGCCGAACGGCACCGTACTACGAGATGAAATTGAAAACTACGCAAAGGAAATGGAATTTCGCTACGGGTACCAGCGTGTGTCCACACCCCACATCACCAAAGAAGAACTGTTTTTAAAATCCCAGCATTTACCAGCGTATCAGGAAAGCATGTTTCCACCGATGACGGTGGCGACCGAAGAAGGAGTGAAGGAACGGTTTTATCTGAAACCGATGAACTGCCCTTTCCACCATAGTATTTACCTTGCTCGTCCGCGGAGTTACCGGGAACTTCCACTGCGCTTTGCGGAATACGGCACCTGTTACCGATTCGAACAATCCGGAGAATTATCCGGGCTTCTACGCGTGCGCTGCATGACGATGAACGATGCGCACATTTACGTGGCGGAAGAAAGTCTGGACGAAGAAATTAAAAATATTTTGTTCCTGTATCAGGAATTCTATAAAACTTTTGCGCTCTCTCAGTACCGTTATCGCCTGTCCGTGCGCGGAAAGGAAAATCGCGAAAAGTTTAAAGGCGATCCTGTGCTGTGGGATCGTGCGGAAGCTATTTTGAAAAACATCTTAGAAAACATGGGGTTGCCTTACACTCTGGGTGAAGGCGAGGCGGCATTTTATGGACCGAAGATTGACATCCAATTTGAAAATCTCATGGGCCGCGAAGAAACCGTGTCCACCATTCAGGTTGACTTTCTAAGCCCCGTGAATTTTGATTTGAGTTACGTGTCTTCCACAGGAGAACTCAAAAAACCCGTCGTCATCCACCGCGCACCCCTCTCCACGCATGAACGTTTTATCAGTTTTTTGATCGAATACTACGGAGGTGCATTCCCAACATGGATGGCGCCCATACAGGTCATGATACTGCCCATTACGGACGTATTTTCAGAGTATTGCTTTGCGCTGGAACAGGAACTCAAAAAACATTTTGTGCGCGTGAAAGTGGACGCATCCAACAATAGCTTCAACAAAAAAATCCGTACACACTCAAAACAGAAAATTCCGATTCTCCTCATTGTCGGACAACAAGAAGTAGAAAAAAATCAAGTCACCCTGCGACGTTATGGTGTCGAAGCGCAACAAACGAAAGCTAGAGAAGAATTTATTTTGGAACTCAAAAATGAAATTCAAACTCGAGCATTTTATCGTAAAATATAAAGTCGCTCGAGGGGATCTGGGAAAACTTTTGTGAACAAAAGTTTTCCCAAACCTTTCAAAAAACTTTAACTAGATCACTCGCCGTGAACGGCGAGTGACAAAAATTTTGATCAAGAAACAACCGGTAAGCAGTAAATTATTTCAATATTATTATGCACTTAAATTAGTAAAAATAAAACTTGAAACCAATAACCACCACGACACAGATTGACCGTCTTGGAAATCGCTTAAGACAAGGTTATCCTAGCGAGGACGACTTAAAGCTCCTTGATGAATATCGAAGGTCGTTTGGCGAGTCGTATGGATTTGTAGTTCAAACCATTAAAGATCACAAATAAAGAGCAACAACAGAAATTACAGAAGGAATTTTGGGAGGGATTACAAAAAATACGAAAACGTATAAATTATCGTAAGATGGAACTTGCTGAAGACTACAAAAACGCCAGCTCTCTGTTGGATCTCAAGAAGGGATGGAAACAATGATTTTCTTAATTGAGTATGATCGGTCTGAGGGCAGTATTATCAACTTGGAAAGATTCCAAGACTCAGAGCGATTAAAAGCGATAGAATCACGCCTTGAGATTGAGTTAGATCTAAATCGAAAAGGAACAACTCACGAAGTGGTACTCTTGGAAGCATCCAGTGAAAACGCGCTGCGACGGACGCATCGGCGCTACTTCGAAGACATCAGCCAGATATTTATTGAAATTTCAAAGCAGCTAAAATCTAAAAAAAGGAGAACCCATGTCTCAAGTTATTGAACTGACGAACGACAATTTTAAGAAAGAAGTTTTAGAATCTACTATACCGGTTATTGTTGATTTCGCAGCGGAATGGTGCGGTCCTTGTAAACGCCTCTCACCGATTGTGCATGAGGTCGCTAAGGATCTGGCAGACTCTGCGAAAGTGTGTCATATAGACGTTGACGCCTCCCAGGAAATATCCCTCAAATACGATATCACTTCCGTACCTACAATTCTTTTCTTCAAACAAGGCTCCGTAGTGGACAAGCTAGTGGGTCTCGCTTCAAAAATAACCATCGTGGATCGCGTCAAAAAACTAGTGTGAATTTTGGAATTCCGGGAGAGAGCCTCTTGAGCTTTTCTGATAAAAACGATTTCAAAGAAAAGATCAAAGATCTCAAATTTCAAAAGGAATTTCTCGAACTCCTTTTGAATTTTGTTCCAGACGGACTGCTCGTTTTGAATGAGCGTGGAGAACTATTCTTTGCAAACCACGGCGCTAAAACCATGCTTCGATTCAAGGAATGGGGGGACCAAATTTCTCCGGATTGGAGCCGGTGTCCCATTCAAGAAATGATCCAGGCTACCCAAAATCCTGATTTTTTATCCTACCACCGTGAAATCGAGATTTTAGAACCCGTATTGCAGTACTGGAGTGTGGTGTGTATTCCCTTGCATGGTAATTTAATCGGTGAAAACTCTATTTTCCGCTTGTATTGGATCAAAGATATCACTCGAGAAAAAATTGCCTTCGGCGAAACGGAACCACGACCCACTTTCACTGACAATCTTACCTTCAGCGCTGGGCTTGCGCACGAACTTGGAAATCCCATCGCTAGTTTGAGTTTGCATGCGCAGCTTTTAAAGCGGCTGATCCAAAGTAAGAACAAAAAAACAGTCGCAGACAAAAAACAAATGGAATCGTCTATTGATGTCTTGAACATCGAACTCACACGGCTTGACAATACCATCCATCAGTTCCTAGACGCAGTACGTCCCGCACTCCCGCAGATGACTCTTCGAGACATTGAGAGCCTTGTCAAAGAAGTGATGGAAACGCTAAACACCGTCGCAAAAGAAAAACATGTCGCTTTAACATTGGAGTCCCATTGGGAAGAAGATTTGTTTTTGATGGATGCCCTGCGTATCAAGCAGGCGCTCACCAACGTGATTTTGAATGCGATTGAGTTTTCCAATCCAGAAAGTTCTGTGGAAATCCTCATCCAAAATAAAAAAGGAGCCTGCGAAGTGAGTGTGAAAGATCACGGAAAAGGAATTCCCTCCGCAGAAATGATAAAAATTTTCGATCCGTATTACACTACGAAAGAGGGCGGGAACGGCCTTGGACTCCTCATCACTTACCGCATTCTCAAAGACCATGGAGGTTCTATTTCTTTCAAATCCAAGCTCGGACAAGGTTCCACTTTTTCTCTCTCCATCCCCATTCGCAGAAAGGCAGTGCAAATGCTGTCTTCTGGAGCTGCAGAAAATCGTTAAGGGAAGGAAAGAAAGAGTGAGAATGAGAGCTGGGAAAACTTTTGTGAACAAAAGTTTTCCCAGACCCTTTCAAAAAACTTTGACTGGAGAATGTTTTTGCTCCTAACATAGCCTGTCACGGCGAGTGACCTTTCAAAAAACTTTAACTGGGTCATTAGACAATGCGTGCATCACGATTCCTGCGGCGACGGTAACATTGAGCGATTCCACTCCACCGTTGCCTGAAATTCTCATTGTGTGATCACACAGTTCTAAAATTTCTTTTGAAATTCCATGGGCTTCGTTTCCAAACACAAGAATTTTTTTCCCGGCAGGAAATGAGAATGATGAGTCTCCATGCAAATCCGTGCCGATCAGAGTGTATCCTTTGTTTTTCAAAAATTTCAAAGTTTCGAGAAGTTCGTTTTCCACGTGTGCATGGATTCCTGCAATGGCGCCCATGGACGCACGCACTGTTTTTTCGTTGAAGGGATCAGCACTTTTTCTATCCAGTAAAAAATGTGGGAACCCAAACCAGAGAGCCGTGCGAAAGAGAGTTCCTAAGTTTCCAGGATCTTGAATTTCATCTAGCGCAATGAGTGTGTTTCCTTCTAATGGAGTAAAGGTCGGCTTATGAAATACTGCGCCTATTCCTGAAAAAGTTTCCGTTGCTTTGATTTTTTTCGTGTCGTTTTCACGGCAGGAAAATAAAATGCTACTGGGTGGGAAAAGCCAGTTCCTGTCCTGCTGACTTTTCGAAAGGACGGCAAATTCCATTGAAAGTTTTTTCTCTAAAAGTGTGGAAATGGTTCTTTCCCCTTCGGCCCAAAAGCAGCCTGTACTTTCACGAAATTTGCGTTCACGTAACTGTCGAATAGTTTTAATATGAGAGGAAGGGAGAATTGTCCATTCAGTCTGTCTCATGCGTTTTTACCTTTCAGGTCACTACAGTAAAGTAATTTTTTATTGTGTTGAAGTTGATTTTGTTGAATAATTAAATGCTCCCTGATTCACCTAAGGAATATGCAGCGAATGAAGTATGAATACGCCTCTCAAACCGATATCGGTTTGGTCAGGAGCAACAATGAAGACGCCTATTTGATTGATCCGGATCTAAATCTTTTCATCGTGGCCGATGGCATGGGAGGATACGATAAAGGCGAAGTGGCCAGCCAGATGACTTGCATCGGGATCGCTGAACACCTTCGGGACATTGCTAAGGAATCCTCAGTCATCAGCAAAAATCATCTTCTGGATTCCATTCAAAAAACGAATGATGCTATCCGTAAAAAAATTCGAGAAACCGAGAATCTCGAAAAAATGGGCTCCACGGTGGTATCTTTGTTGATTCGTCAGGACAAGCTATTGATTCTGAACGTAGGAGACTCGCGCGCCTACCGTTTACGAAATAAAAAGCTCCAGCAAATTTCAGTAGACCATTCGCTCGTGGAAGAGATACGTGCAGCGAACATTAAAAAAGAATTCGCATTTCAGTTTAAAAATGTCGTTACACGCGCTATGGGCATGAAAGATACGGTTAACGCAGATATTTTTTCGGAAACCCTTCAAAAAAGAGACATTTTTCTTCTGTGTTCCGACGGATTGCATGGATTTGTGAGTGATGAAGTGATCGAAAACGTTTTGGTGAACACTCAAGAAAATAGCTTGCAAACTCAAATCAACGAACTGGTAGACAAAGCCAAAAAAGCAGGCGGGAAAGATAATATCACAGGAATTTTAATCCAAATTCTAGAAATTGATCCCACCGACTCCTCACTATCTATAAAGCTGCAAGCACTGAATGAGACATTTCAGATCCCTGCTTATGCTCTCAAAATAGAACGCGACAGTTTTTTTTCTCCACTCCAAACTAAAATTTTACTGACTGCGCTTACGCTAGTAGTATTTTGGATCGTCTGGTCTTTTTGTCACTGAGAAAGTTTTTTGGTCACTCGCTGGTGAGTGAATGACTTAATGTCATTCCGAACGGCTATATTGGGAACAGAAATATTTTCCAAGTCAAAGTTTTTTGAAAGGGTCTGGGAAAACTTTTGTTCACAAAAGTTTTCCCATCTCCATTCTTAAATTGTTCCCGTTTCTTCTATTGGTTCACCCCAGTCGTGCTTTCAGTTTGAGCCAGGGGCCGCCATCGTGAACTTTCACCCATTCCTTGTAGCCTTTGCCGCACATTCCCAATGTGGAAATGGCAAATTCTTTTGACACCATGGAAACGGATTGTAAAAGATCTGGCACATAGCCAGTTATAATGATGGGTGAGTATACTAATCCCGTGAGTTTCCCATTTTTAATTTCGCGTGCCATCAGTGCTTCGACTTGGATCCCCCACTGTTTTGGATCTTCCATGCCGTTTGTCGGGTAATCGAGAAGAACCCCGTTTTCGATCGTTGCGATCATTTCTTGAAGTGATTGTTCACCGGGTTCAAAATAAGTGTTCGTCATACGTGAATAAGTCTTTCTTTCGTAGGATTCACGACGACCATTGGGCGTTTTTGGAAGTCCTAAGAGTGATGCAGAATAAGCATCGCTGATACCCTGAAGCAGAATTCCCTCTTTCAAAATACGGGTCGGTTCAGTCACTTCGAATCCTTCGTGGTCGAAAAAAAACAAAGTCATGGAATCGCTATGCCTCGCAAAATCGAGCATGTTCACGAGAGGCGACCCGACTCGTTTACCCAAATAATGCCAGCCGCGTGAGCGTCCTTTGGCCATCATATCCGTCTCTGCACCGTGACCGAACGCTTCGTGTGCAATCATTCCGGACACGGCGGGCGATACCACGCAATCGTAAAATCCGGGAACGAGTCGTTCCGCCTTCAAAAGCAGGTTTCCATCTTGAATAATACGATCTATACGTTCGTAGCCAAGCCCTGCTCCTTCAAATCCGGAAGCTAGAGATTCTCCATCCCAGATCTGAATCGAATTGCCATTTTCGTGCAGCACCAATAAAACAAGGGTATCTACGCGGCACAATTTTTGATGCAGACATTTTTGAGAATCTACAAATATCTCTTCGATGAATTCTTCCTTGAAGAGCGCTGTCGCGTTCACGATTCGCGAATCTCTGCGCACCGCATAGGAAGAAAGGTCACGGCACAAAGCAAACTTTTCTTGCAAAGGTACTTGTTCTAAAGGCAAGCGCACTTTCGTCTCAAAAGTTTTTTCCACCCGATTTTTGGAAGTTGTTAAAACAACTTCGGAAAGTGCCTGTGGTTTTGTAAAAGGTAGGTCGGCCATTCGCATCAAATCTCGCCTGCAAGATTCCCAATCTTCGGGATTCAGAGAAGAAGTGGCCGCTTCAAAAAATCGACCCTGCCTCATGACACGAAAAACAACGCCGCACTTCGGTTCCAGGGATGAGAAAGTTTCTTCTCGGTTCGACACTTGAATACGCAACCCTTCAACACTTGTGAACAAAGCGCTTACGTTTTCAAACACTGCATTCAAACGGTCAACGGTCTGTTGAAGAGAAAGTTTTAGATTCATGGGAATAATGTTCATAGAGAAGGAGAGATGGGAAAACTTTTGTGAACAAAAGTTTTCCCAAACCCTTTCAAAAAACTTTAACTAGGGAACCAGTCATTCATAATTAAGTGATAGTAATATTGACATAATTGGTATTCCATACAATACAAAGTCGAACAGACACTCGCCGCTCCCAGGGTACTTTGCTACTCAATGGCTGCTTCTTAATCAAAGTTTTGGGCACTCGCCGTTCACGGCGAGTGCCCAAATCAAAGTTTTTTGAAAGGGTTTGGGAGAACTTTTGTTCACAAAAGTTCTCCCAATTCCTCTTCCCCTTCTATATCCCCCCCCAACATGTATCCATAAATTTATTTCACAACATAAAGCTTGAAGACTTGACACACTGTAATCCTCTGTTATAAGCAAACCCTTTCTTTCATAAAAATCTATATCTGTCAATTTAAGTGAGGAGGTAGGACATGTCGGTTGCTGCAAATTTGGGATTTCCACGCGTTGGGGCAAAACGAGAACTCAAAAAAGGACTGGAAGATTTCTGGTCCGGAAAAATCAACGAGGAAGCTCTTCAAAATCTTGGACGCTCTCTGCGCCGGGACCATTGGCTCCTCCAGAAAAAATTGGGAATAGAGCAGATCCCATCCAATGATTTTTCTTTCTATGACCATGTGCTCGATACGGCTGTGATGGTGGGGGCAGTTCCCTCTCGTTATGGGGCAGGAAACATCACTCTTTCCACTTATTTTGCAATGGCTCGCGGTCTTCAAAAACAAGGGGAACTAGATCTTCCTGCCATGGAAATGACAAAATGGTTTGATACCAACTACCACTACATCGTTCCAGAATTCGAAGCAGGACAACGCTTTCGTCTTGCCTCCACAAAACTGATCGATGAATTCAAAGAAGCCTTGTCCCTCGGAATTCTCACACGTCCTGTGCTTCTTGGACCGATCTCTTTTCTCCTCCTTGGAAAATCGAAAACTCCTGGTGCGAATTCACTCAATCTTCTCGACTCCCTTCTGAACGTTTATGAAGAGCTTCTCCAAAAGTTGTCTGAGGCAGGAGCAAAATGGATTCAGATCGATGAACCATTCCTTGTCTGTGACCTGAATCCAGAAGCACAAAAAGCATTTCATTCCGCTTACAGCCGAATCCGGAAAGCATCCGGGCATCTTCGAATTTTAGTTGCGACTTATTTTGGAGCGCTCGATGAAAATTTAAAAACGGCCGTTCATCTTCCGATTGATGCACTCCATCTCGATTTGGTTCGGGCTCCTTCGCAATTAGAAAAAGTTTTGGACGAAATTCCTTCCACATTAACCTTATCGCTTGGTGTTGTGGATGGACGCAATGTTTGGAGAACAAATCTGCAGCGGGCATTGGATATTCTAAACAAGGCTCAGCAAAAGCTGGGAACGGATCGCATTATCGTAGCGCCTTCCTGCTCCCTCCTGCATACACCAGTAGATCTCGATCTTGAAACGACTCTGGATGAGGAAATCAAAAGTTGGCTCGCTTTTTCAAAACAGAAAATTGAAGAAGTGGTTTCTCTGAATCAGGCTCTCCAGAACGGTGTCGGAGCAGTCGCTGCCTTTCAAAAAAATAAAGAGGTCATGCAAAAAAGAGAGACTTCCTCCCGAATCCATGACAAAAAAGTAGCGGAGCGTGTTGCCAGAATTACAAACAAGATGTCTCATCGATCCAATTCCTATTCTGTCCGCAGGCCTTTTCAGCAGGCGGCTCTTGGCTTACCTCTTTTCCCGACTACGACGATCGGATCTTTTCCACAAACCAGTGAGCTGCGCGCTGCCCGTGCTCAGTTCAAGGCTGGAAAAACAACGCTCTCAGAATATGAAGCTTATTTACGTACGGAAATCGAGAAAACCATTCGATTTCAGGAAGAAGCGGATATTGATCTCTTAGTGCATGGAGAAGCAGAGCGGAATGACATGGTTGAGTATTTTGGAGAACAGCTCCGTGGATTTATCTCCACGAAAAACGGATGGGTCCAAAGTTACGGAAGCCGCTGCGTTAAGCCTCCTCTGATCTTTGGAGATGTTGCAAGACAAAAACCCATGACAGTAGAATGGACTCAGTTTGCTCAATCACTCACAAAAAAACCAGTCAAAGGAATGCTGACGGGTCCGATCACCATCCTCAAATGGTCTTTTGTGCGGGATGATCAACCCCTATCTGTCACTTGCCGCCAAATTGCATTAGCCATTCGAGACGAAGTCTGTGATCTCGAAGCGGCAGGCATTCAAGCGATTCAAATTGATGAACCGGCTATTAGAGAAGGACTCCCACTACGACGAAAAGATTGGAGCGAATACCTTGCATGGGCTGTGGAAGCATTTCGGATTTCTACCGCGGGTGTAACAGATGCCACTCAGATCCACACACACATGTGCTACTCTGAATTCAATGATATCATTGAAGCCATTGCCGCCATGGATGCTGACGTCATTTCTATCGAGACTTCTCGTTCCCAGATGGAGCTCTTGAATGTCTTCGCGCGTTACCAATATCCAAACGAAATTGGGCCCGGTGTCTATGACATCCACTCTCCCAGAATTCCAAGTCAGAATGAAATGGAAATGTTGTTGAAAGAAGCAACTAAAGTACTCTCCCCTTCACAGATATGGGTAAATCCCGATTGTGGCCTTAAAACAAGAGGATGGACAGAAGTACGTCCTGCCTTAAATAGCATGGTCGCCGCTGCAAAATCTCTGCGTGCCATGGCAGGGAAGTAAAAATGGGGGAGGGAAAAAGAAGGGAGCTGGGAAAACTTTTTTGAAAAAAAGTTTTCCCAGACCCTTTCAAAAAACTTTAATTGTGGGATAGTCTAGTCTAAGTGACTTCAGCGAAAGTGGCGGAATGGCAGACGCGCCAGGCTTAGAATCTGGTACCTTTACGGGTGTGGGGGTTCAACTCCCCCCTTTCGCACTCTACTTTGATACAGGAATCTTAAAGCTTTCGTTAAAATAGATGAAGAAGTGTAGGCGATCATCGCTTACGGACTATTCCTACCCAAGCCAAATACAGCTTGTCGACTCCTGTGATCCAAATGCCGATAAAGAATGAAATGATCCGGATACAAATAGAACAGTTCTTCGTTCCACAAATCTTCCATCTTCGACTTCAAAATATTCTCAAAAGATTGTTTGTCTTTGATGCGTCCCAATGTGAGGTGTGGAATGAATGGAGTTTTTTGAGAGAAACCTAAGTGATGCTGTAATGTCTGCTCAATTTCACGAATCACTTCTACAGATTCCAATGTGGGTTTCAAATACGCCACGCCTTCTTTATTTTTTTTGAAAAAATAATCCATGCCCTGAAATTTTATCTGTGTTTTCATGAAAGATTCTAGAGTCTTTAAAGGCACACGCTCCATCGCTTTCATCGCAACGGATAACCGGCTCAACAAAGGTTCAGGACAATCCCCGAAAAATTTCCAAGTCAGATGTGCCCCACTTGAGGAAATGGGACGAAATATTGCAGGATCGCTTTTCAGCTTTCGTGTTTTTTCCAGCAAAGTATCCATTTTTTCATCTGAATCCTTCGAGCAGTTTGTTTCCAAAGAAAGCGACCAGGACTTGGGACTCCAGACATCCACGAACTGGAGTGGTGAACGATTCTGAAGTTTTTTCATCAACACTTTGGACAGCATTTTTCCAAAGTAACGGTCGTAATCCCAAGGTGCCAAAGTACGCTCCGGACCAAGCAACTTTAAGAACGAATCAATGAAATGCTGAAACTGAAAAGAGCGAAAAGACTGAAAAGACATTGTGAGTCCCTTATTTTTTTGATCTTCTCTTTACGCCTACATGTTCCCAGTCAAAGTTTTTTGAAAGGGTTTGGGAAAACTTTTGTTCACAAAAGTTTTCCCGACCCCCCCTTCTCCGTTCCTAACATGAAATTTTCTCATGAATATATATAAAAACTCCTCATTTCTTTCTCGAATTTGGTCTTGGCGATTCAAGATCACTCTTTTGATTTTGAAAATTTTAATCTTTTCTTTTCGCTTTTTGAGGATTCCCGGTCAAAGTTTCCTGACTGAACTTTTGCAAGTTCTTAAATTTTGCCATTATCCACTGGAACGTCCCACCTTTTATGTCACGCGTTATGTGGAAATCCCTTTAGGATTATCTTCACTCCGCTGCAATATCCAGGAAAGCATTCTGGATCTAGGCAGCGGCGCTTCGCCCTTACCTTTATATTTGAAATACTGTGACCGTAAAGTGATTGCGTTTGATTATTCCTTGGAAGAACTGAGAAAATTGAAAACTTTGTCTCAATACGACACCGACGATCCCAAACCCCTAACATTGATCAGCGGAGACCTGCGGAAACTCCCTTTCCACTCCAATACATTCGACAAGATATTCTGTATTTCAACCATTGAACATATTCCCGGAAACGGAGATACGGAATCCATGATGGAAATTTGGAGAATTCTTAAACCCGGCGGATGCCTCTTCCTTTCCACAGAATTCGAGCAAATCGAATCTGTTACCTGGACCCAACACAAAGAATCTGGAGGAGTGGAATACTGGAACGAATATTCTCAAGAAAAAAATGAAACTAAAAAACACCTGCTGTTTTGTCGGCGTTATTCTCCAAAAAGTTTTGAACAGAGAATTTTGCAGAGTGCTCCCTGGAAAATCAAGAACCAAGGAATATTTTCAAAACCAGTCTGGATGCGTCAATGGTATGACATCGATCAAGAATCCAAATTCAAAGTTCTTTTGGATTTCTTGGCCCCCCTCACTGCCATTTTTTTCATGCTTTTTAAAAACCCGCTCGCTAAACAATGCCCCCAAGGAAGTTTCGGTTTCGCCGTCCTAGAAAAAATGACAGGCAAGGACGGAGAAAAGAGTGAAAGAAGAGAGAGAGAGAGAGAGAGAGCAGCTGGGAAAACTTTTGTGAACAAAAGGTTTCCCAAACCCTTTCAAAAAACTTTAATTGAGGAACATCATTGAGTGGTAAATCCTCCTGCTCCCAACATTGCCGTTCGGAATGACATTAAGTCATTCACTCACCAGCGAGTGACAAAAACGCGCCCTGTAGGAGTCGAACCTACAACCCTCAGATTCGTAGTCTGATGCCCTATCCATTAGGCCAAGGGCGCATTTAGAAATTATTAACACGGACAAACAAAGACAACAATGGAAAATAAGAATAAAAAAAAGACACCAGTTTACGAAAGTAAAAACTCTAGATCCTGCTGGGTCATGGTTTTGAGAAATCCGGAATTGGCTTCAATGATACTGTCCGCCAGGTGTGTTTTTTGTTTTTGTATTTCCAGAATTTTTTCTTCAACGGTGTTTTTGCAGATCAAGCGATAGGCAAATACTTTTTTGCTTTGTCCGATGCGATGCGTGCGGTCTATGGCTTGAGCTTCAACCGCAGGATTCCACCAAGGATCCAGAAGAACAACATATTCCGCAGCCGTTAAACCCAGATTACGCAATAGGGAATAAAGCGGTTCTTTTTAATTTCAAGTGGATAGATTCCCCCTTAACAAAGGGGGATTAAGGGGGATGTTTTCCCAGCTTCCTCTTCCCGCTACCCGCATCAATTTTATCTCACACTCCACTCTTCATTGCGCCTATGAGAAAACGGTCACATTCGCGAGCGGCTTCGCGACCTTCGTTGATGGCCCAGACAATGAGGCTTTGACCTCGACGTGCGTCTCCGGCAGCAAACATTCCGGGGATGGAAGTAGTGTATTTGCCATACTCTGCTTTGAAGTTAGACCTAGAATCACGCTCAAGCTTCAGTGTATTAGCCTTCAATGCATTGTCAATCGTGTCTTCGGGACCGAGAAAACCCAGCGCCAAAAACACTCGTTGTGCAGGCCACACTTTTTCAGTTCCCGGAATTTCCGTCATGCCGCCTTTTTGTCCTGATTTCCATTCGATCTGAACGGTGCGCACTCCTTTCACATTGCCTTGATCATCGCCTTCGATTTCTTTGGTCATGAGGCTGTAAGCTCTAGGATCGCTTCCGGACAAGGCTGCTGCTTCTTCCTGACCGTAATCCATTTTGTACACTTTAGGCCATTGGGGCCAAGGATTGTCAAGCGCACGTTCCAAAGGCGGACGATCCAGGATTTCAAATTGAACAAGGCTTTTGCATTGATGCCGCAGAGAAGTCCCTACACAGTCGGTGCCCGTATCTCCGCCACCGATCACAATCACATCACAGCCTTGTGCAGAAATGTATTCTCCGTCTCTGTGTTGAGAATCCAAAAGGCTCTTTGTGTTTTTTGATAAGAAATCCATCGCAAAATGAACGCCTTTCAATGCGCGCCCCGGAACCTGCAAATCCCTAGGCTTGGTAGCGCCAACACACAAAATAATAGCGTCAAATTCTTGGAGCAGCTTTTCGACAGGATAATTTTTTCCAATTTCGGTGTTGGTAACAAACTGTACACCCTCTGCCGCTAAAAGATCCACACGTCGCTGCACGATTTTTTTATCCAGCTTCATGTTTGGAATTCCGTACATGAGCAGTCCGCCAATACGGTCGTCGCGTTCAAACACGCTCACGGTATGCCCGATTTTGTTGAGTTGCGCAGCAGCGGAGAGTCCAGCAGGACCGCTTCCAACGATAGCCACTTTTTTTCCACTGCGTTTAAGAGGAGGTTCCGCTATCACCCAGCCTTCCTCAAAGCCCCTATCAATAATAGCTGCTTCAATGTTTTTGATGGTCACCGGGGGTTCGTTAATACCCAGCACACAAGAACCTTCGCAAGGCGCAGGACACACACGCCCAGTGAACTCTGGGAAATTATTGGTTTTATGAAGACGTTCTAAAGCTTCTTTCCACAGTCCTCGATAAACGAGATCATTCCATTCAGGAATCAGATTGTTGATCGGACACCCAGAAGCCATGCCTGCAATCAAAGTCCCAGTATGACAAAAAGGCACACCACAATCCATGCAGCGAGCCCCTTGTTTGGCCAGTTTTTCTTCCGGCATGTGCTTATGGAATTCGTTCCAGTCTTTCACACGCTCAACAGGAGAGCGATCTACAGGAAGCTCCCGATTATATTCCATAAATCCTGTGGCTTTACCCATCTCCACTCACTCCTAAAAATCATTTTTCGGATCAAATTTTAAGCAGAGTATTGTATAACCTAAGAAAATAAAGAGCAAAAGCAAAAATCACAAAATAATAACAAAGAGGGATCTGGGAAAACTTTTGTGGACAAAAGTTTCCCCAAACCCTTTCAAAAAACTTTGACTGGGGAAACTTTCCTCTTCCTGACATTGCCTGTCACGGCGAGTGACCAAAACTTTGATTGAGGAATATGCATTTGGATAAAACAGCATTCCATGATCCTCACTCATCCTGGACTTGTCAAAGTACGAGTAGACGCTTGACGCTCTCGAGATGGCTTACTACTCAAGAATCATCTCTCAATTAAATTTCTTGTCAATCGCCGTTCACGGCGATTGACTCAGTCAAAGTTTTTTGAAAGGGTCTGGGAAAACTTTTGTCCACAAAAGTTTTCCCAATCCTCTCTCCGAAAAATTAACGAAATAATTTTTTCAATCCTAGAAGCATTTTATGTTCATTAAAAATCTTTTTCCTTATCAGCGCCGTAGAACACGTGAAGTGTTTATTGGAAATTTGCCCTTGGGAGCAGCGCATCCGATCCGTGTGCAGTCCATGACAACCACGGACACCATGGATACCTTGGGGACGGTTCAACAAACGATCCGCATGGTGGAAGCGGGATGTGAATACGTGCGCATCACTGCTCCCACAATTCAGGATGCTGAAAATTTAAAAAATATTCGCTCGGAATTAGAGCTTCGGAAAATATTTGTTCCCCTGATTGCGGACATCCATTTCAGTCCTCAGGCTGCAATGGTGGCTGCTGATTTTGTCCATAAAGTGCGTGTGAATCCAGGAAATTACGCGGATCGAAAACAGTTCAAAATCCTGGAGTACACGGATACGGAGTACAACGCAGAGTTGGAGCGTGTGCGTGAAAAATTTGTGCCACTCATTCGCAAAATGAAAAAAAACGGGGTAGCTCTCAGGATCGGCACCAACCACGGTTCTCTTTCTGACCGTATTATGAATCGGTTTGGGGATACGCCAAAAGGGATGATGATGTCCGCATTGGAATTCGTTGAGATTGCGGAGTCGGAGGGGTTCAAAGACATTGTGATTTCCATGAAATCTTCTATTCCGGCAGTGATGATAGAAGCATATCGCGAGTTGGTTTTCGAGATGAATAAACGTGGCATGGATTACCCCTTACATCTGGGTGTGACAGAAGCGGGCGAAGGCGTGGATGGACGGATCAAGTCTGCCATTGGCATTGGAACGCTGCTGCAAGAAGGATTGGGTGACACGATTCGTGTTTCACTCACGGAACCCCCGGAACGTGAAGTACCTGTTGCTTTTGATCTTCTAAAAAAATTAGACTTTCTTAACGTAGAATCCACTTTTTCAGACTCGAATGTGTTTATAGAGCCGAGTGTGTTTATAGAACAGCCTTTGGATCGGATCGAACTCCAAACAACGGATCATCATGCGCCCGCTGTTTTCGGAAACTTAAAATCTCCGGCTCTGGGTGTTTTACTATCGGATGAAAAATATCTTTCGGAATTAGAGTTCCAATTTACAGACCACAATAAAGCCGCAGGCGCTCAATGGATAAAAACTAAAAACAGTCCTGATTTTCTAATTTTTCTGGATTGGAATCAAATCCCTAAACTTTCTCAGGACTTGATCGCATGGGGATTGCGGAACACTCCAGAAAATCAACATTTGCCTTCCATAAAATTAGTAGATTTGGATGCGCTTTCTGATTTTGAATGGCTTGATGCGATTCCATCCCAAACCATCCTTTTGCTTAAAGGCAAAACTTCCAGTTATTCTCAACGCGTGAAAACTCTTTCTGCGGAAATGAAACGCCACTCTAAAAATAATCCTGTGATTTTCTTTTATCAATCGGAATTCGACGAAAATCTCACCACGCTTTTTGCATCCATGGATTTAGGCAGTCTTTTGAACGACGGGATCGGAAACGGAATTGTGTTGGATGCGGCAGCTTTAAAGCCCCAAGAACAATACGCACTATGCCTCAACATTCTTCAGGCCACGCGGCTCCGCATCACGAAACCGGATTACATTTCTTGCCCTTCCTGCGGACGCACCTTATTTGATCTAGAAACCACATCCAAAAAAATCCGGGAAGCCACCAAACATTTGATCGGTCTCAAAATCGGCATCATGGGTTGTATCGTAAACGGACCGGGAGAAATGGCGGATGCGGATTTTGGTTATGTGGGCGCTGGGCCTGGAAAAATAACCCTCTACAAAGGTAAAGAAGTCGTCTCACGAAATATCCCAACAGAACAGGCCGTAGATAAGCTTCTGGATCTGATCAAGCAAAACGGAGCCTGGGTAGAGCCCTGAAATAAGGAGGAACTGGGAAAACACATCCCCCTTCATCCCCCTTTGTTAAGGGGGACAAAGGGGGATGTGTTTTCCCAGTTCCTCCTTATTTC
>Ga0213870_1000495_pt1 | contig 18350 bp, 16 predicted proteins | sample WICALVC2017_Meta_FD_160119 | JGI IMG/M metagenome (GOLD analysis project Ga0213870, IMG submission 160119) | Freshwater microbial communities from subterranean cave lake in Wind Cave National Park, South Dakota, United States - WICALVC2017 | ecosystem: Environmental > Aquatic > Deep subsurface >... | reverse complement strand
CTCTTTGATCTTTGTTCCGCCGCCATTTGCCGCAGACGCAATATGCGAGTCTGCTGAATCTGGGGTACCGCTTATTATCGCCATTACCGAAGGGATTCCTATTCTCGACATGATGCGCGTAAAACGTTTTATTGCAAATAAACCGGTTCGCTTAATTGGCCCAAACTGTCCTGGGATTATTACACCGGATGAATGCAAAATTGGAATCATGCCAGGATTCATTCATAAGAAAGGGTCTATTGGCGTGGTCTCCCGAAGCGGAACACTCACTTATGAAGCGGTCTGGCAGTTGACGCAACTGGGATTGGGGCAATCGACTTGTGTTGGAATCGGAGGCGATCCGATCAATGGCACAAACTTTATAGATGTACTCGCGTTATTTGAGGTAGACCCGGACACAAAGGGGGTTATCATGATTGGCGAGATTGGGGGCGATGCCGAAGAACAAGCCGCAGATTTTATCAAACAAAAAATGCAAAAGCCTGTGGTTGCCTTTATTTCAGGGATGACCGCGCCGCCGGGGCGAAGAATGGGTCATGCCGGAGCGATTATAGCAGGAGGCAAAGGTTCTGGGGCCGATAAAGTTGCGGCGTTAAAAGCGGCAGGGGTAACCGTTGTAGAGAATCCCGCCAAAATCGGCGAGGCGATGAAAGCCTTACTTTCCCAATGAATCTGGCTTAAAAATCCCCTTCTCTGTAATAATCGCCCGAATATACTTGGCAGAAGTAATATCAAAGGCTGGGTTTAACACAGCAATACCTTCTGGCGCAAACGCAACGCCACAGACATGTGTTACTTCAGAATGCCCTCGCTCTTCTATGGGGATTTGATCTCCCGACACGGTGTTTAAATCAATTGTAGATGTCGGTGCGGCAACATAAAACGGAATCCCATGTTCATGCGCCAGAATCGCCATGGTGTATGTCCCAATTTTGTTGGCAACATCACCGTTTGCCGCAATGCGATCAGCCCCGACAAAACAACATTGTATTTTTCCCAATCGCATCATCAGACCCACCATGTTGTCTGTAATGAGTGTCGCAGGAATCTGCTCCTGCTGTAATTCCCATGCGGTAAGCCGCGCTCCTTGAAGGATAGGACGGGTCTCTGGAACAAACACCGATATTTTCTTCCCTGTTTCCCATGCCGAGCGAATAACACCCAACGCGGTGCCATAACCGCCCGTTGCAAGCGCACCCGTGTTGCAATATGTTAAAACCCCGTCACCGCTGGCAATAAGGGACGCCCCCATTCTTCCCATTGCGCGATTCGCCGCGATATCTTCGTTTAGAATTGCATTCGCCTCCGCAAGCAAAATCTTTTTTAAGGTAGGAATTGATTCTTCAGGATGCGCTTTAAGCGTCTCTTTCATCCGCGTGATGGCAAAAAAAAGATTAACGGCCGTAGGCCGGGTTCCAGATAGGAGATCAGCGGCCTTGTCTATTTCTGATTGGAAGGACAAGAAAAAAGTCGCCGTGCTGTTCTCCGCCGCAAGTGCAATACCAAAAGCCGCCGCGATGCCGATAGCCGGTGCGCCCCGTACAAAGAGGGATCGGATCGCGTGCGCGACGCTTTCAACATCTTTGCAGTCTTCGTAGACCGTTTCACGCGGCAATTTTGTCTGATTTAGAATCCGAACCGTACCGCAGTCGGCGTCCCGACCCTCTTTCCATTCTACTGACTTAAACATACGTTGATTCTATGGAAGTAAAAACCGCCCTGTCAAATGCTGGAATTTAGGTAATGATGAAAATTTGACATGTTCCATCTATAAGGGTATAGGTGTGTCTCTATCGTTTGGTAGAAACAGATTCCATTTCACAAAACTAAGGAGAATGATCATGATGAAAAAATGGGTAACGGTTTCACTCACAGTTGCAGTTTCTTTAATGGTTGCGAGTTCTGGTTTTGCCGCACAGGTGTCTGGTTTTGATAAGAATAATTATGGTCCCGCGGGATGCGGACTAGGATCAATGATCTTCGGGAATCAACCCGGAATTGTTCAGGTCATTGCCGCCACAACCAATGGGACATTCGGCAATCAAACCTTCGGGATCACGTTTGGAACATCCAATTGTGGGGCTGGGATCGTCTCGGCCAGTAATGACAAACTCAACAACTTTGTTTCGGCCAATATGGACACTCTGGCGCAAGATATGTCTCGCGGTTCTGGAGAAACCCTTACGGCCGTTGCAGAACTAATGGCTATCCCACAGGATTCACGTCCTGCGGCGTATGCCAAACTACAGGAAAACTTTTCTGCAATCTTTACTTCAGAAAATGTTGAGTCTGCAAAAGTGGTTGACCAAATGACCATGGTGCTTGGACTTTAATAACAACACGATCATGCAGTTTAAAAGGGGATATTGGTTCTTCGCAAGAGGGGCGGTATCCCTTTTTTTATTGATTCTCTTTGTTACACCCATATCGCTTTGGGCAGTAACCCCAACCGATACAGAGGCCCTTCACCAAGACCACTATTGGAGGGTACTCCTGCACTATCGTCCCTCGGGTGCTGGCTACACCAGCCTGATTGACGATCCACGCTTTTTCTTATCGCCCAACGGCAAGACCCATCCACAAGCAGAACTTGCGGCAACCCTATCTGCCTTCTTGTCAGATCAACCTGATGGAGATGTAAACCCTCGGTGTCGGTTTCCAGCGCGTTTTGCATGGTTATCACATCGGCTTAATATTCCCCCATCCGAAAATCCCGTCTCTTGTCCAGAATGGGACAAACTGATAAACGCCATACAACCACGCTCCGCCGCAATGATCTTCCCCGCCTTCTTCATGAACAATCCCGCATCCATGTTTGGCCATACCTTGATTCGAATCGACGGGACACACGAAAGTAAATTATTATCTTACGCGGCAAATTATGCGGCCACCGCCGACGGCAAGGATTTTCTCTATGCGTTTAAAGGGGTTTTCGGTTTTTACAAAGGCTATTTTAGCCTCTTCCCCTACTACGACATGGTGAAAAAATACAGCAATTCGGAACAACGCGATATGTGGGAATACGCGCTCGATTTCTCACAAGAAGAAGCCATGCAAATGGTACGGCACCTCTGGGAACTCAAAGATATTTATTCTTACTACTATTACTTCGACGAAAATTGTTCGTTCAATCTATTGTATCTATTGGAGGCGGCGCGTCCCACGCTGAATTTGATTGATCGGATAGGGCCATTTACCATTCCAGTCGATACGGTACGCGTAGTCGTTCAGAGCGGCGTTGTATCAAACCTCCATTATCGTCCTGCACGCGCAACCCGCATACAACATCTTTCCTTACAGATAACCCCAGAGGCACAAACAACAGCGCTTGCGGTTGTAAACGAAGGATTTACAAAAGACAAACTGATGGGATTCGAGAAGGAAGAGCAAAAAACGATCCTTGATCTTTCTGTGGAGACACTCCAATATCAATACGCAAAACAGGCCATTACCAAAGAAATCTATCTGAAACATTTTTTAGGGGCGGCACAAGCCAGAAGCCAATTGGGCGTTGGCGAAGATCAGCCTCCCGTTCCCACACCCTATCCGCCTCATCTGGGACACGCATCCAGTCAGTTGAGCATCGGGGTGGGAGTCCGTACCGATCACGGGAATCTTTTTAACGAAATAGGTTATCGGGCCGCCTACCATAGCTTGGATGATCCCGACAAAGGATATTTGAAAGGATCGCAAATTGTCTTTGGCGACATCAAACTACGATACGATTCTATGGACGGGATTCGCCTGCAACATTTTGATCTGATCGATATTCTTTCTCTTTCTCCAAGAGATCAACTTTTTAAGCCCATCTCATTTAAAGTACAGACAGGCTTTACACGCAAGAGTTTTCCTAATAATATCAATAAACTCGTTTATCAACTTAATCCGGGTGTTGGCTTGAGCTTTCCAATCGGAAGGCTAGGGTTCACCTATGCGCTAGCGGAAGCCAACCTGAATATCGGTAACGGCCCGCAGTGGTCGCACCACTATCGATTGGGTTTTGGCTTAGAAACGGGTTTGCTCACCGATATTACCCCCTACTGGAAATCACAGATCATGGTGGAAGTCCTTTTTTATGAATTAGAGGAACGGTTTCAAGAAAAGAGATTTTCTACTGCACAGACTTTCAGCATCAATCAGAGCAATAGCATGAGACTGTCTTTTTCCAAAGAAAAGAGTTATTTTAAAAGGCCTGCTGAAACAAAAATTGCTTGGAATTATTATTTTTGAAAAATTGCTTTAAGTAGACCATACCGATCTGCTTGTGATATAAATACACGCTAGACTAAATGATAAAACGCATCTTTGATTTAATCTTCGCCGGAACCCTTGTTGTCATTCTTTTTGTCCCAATGGTATTGATTGCCTTGTGGGTGAAGTCTACTTCGAAAGGCCCAATTTTGTATTGGTCCGATCGCGTCGGAATCAATAACACAATCTTTAAAATGCCTAAGTTTCGCACAATGAAATCTGGCACACCCGAAGTCGCCACACACCTTTTGGAGAATCCAGAATCTCATCTCACCTCTATTGGATCGTTTTTAAGAAAAACAAGCATGGATGAACTCCCACAGGTTTTTACAATTATCAAAGGGGATTTGAGCTTTGTGGGGCCGCGTCCTGCTTTATTTAATCAAGCCGACCTAATCGAATTGCGAACCCAAAGAGGCGTCCATAAACTCATTCCGGGTCTTACCGGGTGGGCACAAATTAATGGACGCGACGATATTGCGGTTCTCAAAAAAGTCGAATTAGACGAAGACTATCTTCACTGGCATTCTTTTCTTTTTGATCTAAAAATACTCCTTCTCACTTTCTTGAGCGTCCTCCGCAGTGACGGAATAAAACATTAACCCTTAGGAGGAGCAATGCCGACGCTGGGGGTGAACATTGATCATATCGCGACCGTGCGAGAGGCCAGAAAAGGGAGAGAACCTGATCCCGTCATTGCAGGAATGATGGCAGAATTGGGAGGTGCTGATGGCATTGTCGTCCATCTTCGCGAGGATCGCCGCCATATTCAAGACCGCGATCTTCGTATTCTTCGAGAGACCCTTCAGACCAAACTCGATTTAGAAATGGCCGCCACAAAAGAGATGATTACGGTTGCGCTTGCAACCTTGCCAGAGATGGTAACGCTTGTGCCGGAAAAACGGCAGGAACTGACAACGGAAGGCGGTCTCAACCTCCTCTCAATGCGAAACGATTTAAAGAAATTCATTCCGCGCCTTTTATCTGCGGGCATTTCCGTATCTGTTTTTATTGAGCCTTCCGAAATTCAAATTAAAACGGCGCACGCGCTAAAAGCAGATACGATTGAAATTCATACGGGGCATTACGCGAATAGTTCAGGGGAAATGAAGGAGAACGCGCTAAAGCAGATTGTTCGCGCCGCAAAATTTGCTACCAGTCTCGGTCTTCTGGTCAACGCCGGACACGGGTTAAATTATTTTAACGTGGGGCCGATTGCCCGTATTCCTAAAATGAACGAGCTGAATATCGGCCATAGTATTGTTGCAAGGGCAACCCTTGTGGGAATGGAAAGAGCGGTTCGTGAGATGAAATCGCAAATAGCATGATTATTGGTATTGGCATTGATCTTGTCAAAATATCCCGTGTGCAGAAAATGCTAAAGCGTTGGGGAAATCGTTTTCTCAATCGTGTTTTTACCGCTTCCGAAATCGCTTATGCCCAAAATAAAAAACAACAGTACGTCCCGCTCTCGGCCCGATTCGCGGCGAAAGAGGCGGCGCTTAAAGCGTTAGGGATTGGTCTTCAAATGGGTGTAAATTGGCGGGAGATTGAAACGACATCCGATTCCCTTGGAAAACCAGTGATGACATTTTCAGGAAAAGTGCAACAAATCGCACAGGAACAGAGGGTTTCAGACATTTTTGTAAGCCTGTCCCACGATGGCGATTATGCCATTGCCCAAGTGCTTCTAACAGGCCAAGAGATTCGATAGAGATGAAAGTCGTTACATCGGAAGAAATAAAAAAGTTAGACGAAAAGGCGGTTAGCGAATTTAAAATCCCTTCTCTGCTTCTAATGGAAAATGCGGCACGAGGTTTTGTTGACATGATTGAAAAGAAGATCGGCCTCGTGACAGGATTATCAGTCTCTATTCTTTGCGGCAACGGGAATAACGGCGGAGATGGCATTGCGGCGGCGCGTCACTTCCGAATACGCGGCGCTATTGCAACGGTTATTCTTTTCTCACCCATTGAAAAAATATCCGGGGATTCCAAAACAATGCTTACGGCATGGATCAACGCAGGCGGAACGGTCTCTTATGGATTATCAGAAAAAAACTGTTCTGAAAACCATATCATTGTAGATGCCTTACTCGGAACGGGTCTCTCGCGTCCTGTATCGGAAGATTTCGAAAAGGCAATTTTGTCGATCAATAAAGCGCGGATGGAGCATGGGGCGACCGCAGGCGGCGCCACGCTCGTTGTCTCTGTTGATATTCCTTCTGGCATTTCGGCCGATACAGGTGAGAGACTCGGTGCCGCTGTTACAGCTGATTATACCTTTACAATGGGCCTACCAAAACGCGGTCTTTTCTTGCGCGAAGGACTGCAATGCCGCGGATCATGGGACGTCATTGATATCGGATTCCCAAAGGCGTTAGTCGAGCAAGCAAATATAACCGTAGAACTGATTAGCCCCGCTGATTTAAAGAACTTCACTCCCCGTCCTCTGGAATCGCATAAAGGAACATTCGGGCATTTGCTGATGATTGCAGGATCGAAGGGGAAAAAAGGCGCCACAGTAATGGCTTCTCTTTCCGCCTTGCGTGCGGGTTGTGGATTGGTCACAACAGCACTTCCAAGTTCTATTGATTCGATCTCGCAAGATGTGATGGAAGTGATGACTCTGCCCGTTGCGGAAACAGAAGAAGGAACATTATCGCTAAAGGCAGAGAATGAAATCCTAAAAGCCATTGATGGAAAAGATTCCGTGGCAATTGGGCCGGGGCTTTCACAGAATCCCGAAACTATTCGTCTTGTCCTCAACCTGATTGCCCAAATAGAGATTCCAATGGTCATCGACGCAGACGGCATTAACGCACTGGCTACCGATCTTTCCGTTCTTAAAAATAAAAAAAGTGATATTATCTTAACCCCTCATGCTGGAGAGATGGGCCGATTGTTGGGCGTGTCGGCTGATACGGTACAAAAAGACCGGATTGGAATTGCATCTTCGTTTGCACAAAAATGGGACGTCATTGTTGTATTAAAAGGGGCGCATACCCTGATTGCCACGCCGAATGGGTCTGTATTTATTTCCAACACGGGGAACCCCGGCATGGCCACTGCTGGCACTGGCGATGTGCTCACGGGTATGATCGGCGGGTTGTTGGCAGGGGGGATAGACCCTCTTTCTGCGGCGATCCACGGCGTGGTACTGCATGGGCTGGCAGGGGACATCGCCCGTGACGAATGGGGAGAAACCAGTATAATCGCATCGGACATTATCAATAAAATCCATAAGGCAATTTTAACAAACAGTTTTCCATGACCCCCACTCACATTATAACTTTCTTAAAGGAGCTTTCCATGACCATGACCCAAATTACAATGTTCTTTCTTTCAATTCTTATCGTCATTGTCCTTGCGATGCTGGTGCACTCTTATCTTGATAAAAATAAAATAAAAAGAAGATTGCTCCAACTTGTTGATCCATTAAAGGGCTATGTGTCGCAGGAGAGTTCTTTTCATTATCCTCATTTTCACTGCAATTTAAATGGCCGGGCATTTAGTCTATTCTTTGATGTTGTTAAGGTGGGACGACACCATATTCTCTATTCGGTTTATTCTCTGGCCGCCACACTCCCCCACCCCCTGCTTCTGATTAAGAAAGATGAATTCCGTCCGATGGCTGATCCAGACAATTTTTCAAAATTAAATGGCTCCTTATTAGATAAAATCAGTGCGCCGTTTCAGGGGTATTCGATAGAACCCGTATGGGCAGACAAGGTTTATACAGCAGGAGAAGTTTCAAAATTGATTTCCGAGTTAAATGAATTTTCGTCCTTGCAGTTGGGGCCAGACGCGCTCATTGCGGGAAAACCTTATGAAGGGCTTTCAGATGCGGATTCAGAAAAAACGCTACAGGCAATTAAATTGCTTGAAAAATTAGCGCAAGAGATGGAGCAATGTTCCACCTAGTCCATGGTGCGGAACAAACTTTTTTATTGGGAAAGCAAGTTGGAATGTCCGCAGTAGGCGGAGAGGTCATCGGATTGATCGGGCCATTGGGAGCTGGAAAAACTGTTTTTGTTCAAGGTTTGGCAGAAGGTCTTGGGATAACAAACGGCCCTATTGTCAGCCCCACTTTCGTCATTATGAATCTTTATCAGGGGCGTCTCCCACTCTGCCATATTGATCTTTATCGGTTTGACGCGCCATTAGAAAGTATCGGTCTTGATGAATATCTCAAGGGGTGCGACCCCGGCGGCTGGAATGGCGTAACCGCGATTGAATGGGCCGATAAAGCAATTATTAAAGAGATGGGAATGATTGTTGAAATTGTAGATGCGGGAGAAAATCAACGCAGGATCACCATTCGATGAACGCGGTTGTCGCTTGGCTAAATTGGTATCGTGATATGGGCGTGGAACTGATAGGGCCGCAACCATCCTCATGGCAAGGATCGCCCCGACGTGGATTGGATGCAGTGCGCGAAGAATTAGGCGATTGTCAGCGTTGCAAACTTTGTTCTACACGCACCCATATTGTTTTTGGGTCGGGGAATGAAAAGGCAAAACTCATGTTTGTTGGCGAAGGTCCCGGTGCCGACGAAGATTTACAGGGATTGCCTTTTGTTGGAAAGGCTGGCGAACTGCTCACAAAAATGATTTCTGCAATGGGGTACTCACGCGAGGAGGTGTATATTGCCAATATCGTGAAGTGCCGTCCTCCAAACAATCGCGCCCCGCAGGAGGAAGAGATTACGGCCTGTCAACCCTTTCTATTGAAACAAATCGAGGCCATTGCCCCACAAATTATTTGTGCACTTGGAACATTCGCGGCGCAGACACTGCTTTCTAGCCAAGTTCGGATTTCAGATTTAAGAGGGCAGTTTTACGATTTGCATGGCATCAAAGTCATGCCGACATTTCATCCAGCCTATTTGCTTCGCAATCCTGCGGAGAAAAAGAAGGTGTGGGAAGATTTGCAAAAAATCATGAAGGAGATGAACCCTTCCTAGCCTCTACCGCAGTCGGCGTTCCGACTCTTTCGAATGAGCAAAAACCTTCAGCTTCCTCGTTATCAAATACAACGCGATTTTTTCCACTCTCCTTACTGCGTGCGAGTGCCCCCTGTGTCATCTCCAAAAGTTCATCAATAGACCGTGCCTCATGATTAACAACAGCAATGCCAATAGAAACTGTTACCTCAATGGTCCCATTCTTCCAAAGAATCGGCTCGGCAATTGCGAGGCGCATCTTATGGGCAACTTCCACGCCATCTGCTGGCAGGGTCTTCCGCAAAAGAAGCATAAACTCATCGCCGCCAATGCGTGCAACATAGTCCGTTGCCCGCAGTTTCTCGCGAAGCCGCCTTGCCACTGTTTCCAAAACCATATCACCCGCAGTATGGCCAATCGTATCATTGATTTTTTTGAAAGAATCAATGTCGACTAAAAGTACGATGAAACGCTGGCCATCTCTTGATGTATTTTGGCATTCCCGTGTTAATGCCTCTTGAAAGCCCCGGCGATTCAATACCTCCGTCAGCGGATCCGTACGCGCCAAGTTTTCCAGTTTCAGGTTCGCTGATTTGAGTTCTTCATTCGTCTCAAATATTTTTTTCGTCTGCTCCGCCAAGAGATTCTCCGACTTGCAGAGTGCAATGGCAGATAACACGACCCGCCAGAGCACATCTGGAGATAAATCCGCTTTGGGAATATAATCAAATGCCCCCTTTTTCATCGCCTCAACAACCAGTTGCTCCGACCCCTGTGCGGTCATTAAAATAGTCGGCATTTTCCCCTGCTTCCTTAATTTAATCTCTTCAATAACAGCCACGCCATTTCCATCAGGGAGATGATAGTCAATCAGCACACAGTCAAACGCGTCTTTTTCTAAAAGTGCTAAAGCCTCTTGAACCGTTCGCGCCTCGTGAATAACAACCGCTCCTTCTACTCTTTTCAAAGAATAACAGACAAGCTCGCGGCTGATATCGTCATCTTCCACCAATAAAATCTTAATAGGGGTGTCCATGTAAAAAATCCTACCCCTAAAATTTTATTTAGTCAAACAAGTCTAACTGCGGGGATTCTTTTTCTTCTAGCGGAATGGGATATTTTGACGTAAAACATGCCTTGCAAAATGACCCCGTTTGTGCAGACGTATTGTGATAGACAGCGCGAAACATTCCTTCTTCGGAAAGATAGGCTAGGCTGTCTGCGGTTAAGTGCTTGCAGATTTCATCCACGGTGTGGGAAGAGGCAATCAATTCTTTGCGCGTGGGGGTATCAATGCCATAGAAACAGGGAGAGAGAATCGGGGGAGAGCTGATCCGAACATGCACCTCTTTGGCTCCTGCCGCGCGAATCATTTTAATAATTTTTCGGCATGTGGTACCCCGCACAATTGAATCATCTACAACAACAACCCGTTTCCCCTCCAAAATCTCACGAACCGCATTGAGCTTTACCTTTACCCCAAAATGGCGAATCGCCGCCTTTGGCTCAATAAATGTGCGCCCGACATAATGGTTTCGGGTTAGGCCCATTTCAAACGGAATCATGGCCGCCTCTGAATATCCCAAAGCGGCGACCACCCCCGAATCGGGAACGGGGATAACAATATCGGCAGAAACAGAGGCCTCTTTTGCCAACTCCCGCCCCAACCGTTTTCGAATGCCATAAACCGATTGAGAGAAAATAGTGCTGTCCGGCCTTGAGAAATAAACAAACTCAAAAACACATTGTGCGGATGTAACTTTCGGAAACGGGAAAAAAGATTTTAGCCCATTCTCGTTGATTTTGATAACCTCTCCCGGCGCAACATCGCGAATCAAGGTAGCCCCAATCAAATCGAAAACACAACTTTCCGATGCGAACACATACCCCCCGTCTAATTGGCCCAAAAGAAGGGGGCGCACACCATACGGATCGCGCACGGCAATCAGACCTTCTTCCGTCAGAAAAAGTAGCGAATATGCCCCCCGAACACGCAAAAGACTATCGACAATTCGATCTATTAAAGTGGGGGCCAAAGAGCGTGCCAGAAGATGAAGAATAACCTCGCTGTCTACGGTTGATTGGAAAACGGCTCCAGATAACTCCAACTCTCGAATGAGAACGGTCGCGTTGACCAAGTTCCCGTTATGCGCCATCGCAACCGTTCCCAGCGAGGAATTCCCCATTAAAGGCTGAACATTATCAAGAACATCGTCCCCCGCTGTAGAATAGCGGTTATGCCCAATAGCCGAAGGGCCTGTCAACAGGGCAAGATTGTTAGGATTGAAGACGTCGGCAACCAGACCTTGTCCTTTTTTTTGACGAAATACCTTGCCATCATAAGTGACAATGCCAGAGGCTTCCTGTCCCCGATGCTGTAGCGCGTATAACCCAAGATAGGTCAAGTTCGCCGCGTCAGGATGTCCATAAACACCAACAATACCGCACTCTTCATGCAGACCCATTTATGACCTCTTAAAATAATGACTTAGACCTGTCTGATGCGCCGCTTCCATTTCTTTGATCGAAAGACTTACTACCATCTTACCATTGACTTCTATTGTCAAGGAAGCCCCGCTCGCAGGGGTCGTACCCCCTGTTTTTCCTAAAATAGAATAGATGATGTCCTGTTCGTCAAGTAATGCTTTAAGTTTGTAGATATTTCCTTCACGGACAGTGACCAGAACACGCGACGGAGATTCAGAGAAGAGAAACGCATCAGGTCTTATTTTACGCGGATCAATATGGATCTCTGCTCCCATATTGGAGAGAAGACAGCATCGCGCCAAGGCCATCGCAAGTCCGCCATAAGATAAATCCCGCGCCGAAGATAAAAGTGCTTGCTCATTTGCCTGTAGAATTGTTTGTTGAAGCGACTTCGCTCTCTCTAACCGTACTAAGGGTGGGCTTCCCCTTTCCTGAAAATAAATCTCTTTTAAATAAGCCGACCCGCCCATCTCTTCGAGCGTCTCCCCGATTAAAATAATAATCTCTCCTTCTGATTGAAAAATAGGAGTCAGTGGGTGAGTTGGAGGGTCGATTAACCCCACCATTCCGATGATGGGCGTTGGATAAATATCAAGCCCCGCCGTCTCATTGTATAAAGAAACATTGCCACTCACAACCGGAATATCCAATGCCTTGCAAGCATCACTCATTCCCTCGATAGAGAGGGCAAGCGACCACATGGTTTCGGGTTTTTCTGGATTTCCAAAATTGAGACAATTGGTCATGCCAATTGGCTTCGCCCCTGCACAGGCAAGACGCAACGCGGCAGATGCCACAGCATTTGCGCCACCATAATAGGGATTTAAAAGTGTGTACGCACTATTGCCATTGAGCGTAAATGCCAACAGGGTATCCGATTCCTTGAGTCGAAGAATGGCCGCGCCACCGCCCGGGCCAACGACGGTATTGGTCTGAACCATATAATCAAATTGCTGATAGACCCATTCCTTGCCTGCAAGAGAAGGAGTCGACAAAAGCGTTAATAGCGATTGAGAATATGACCCCGAATACGGAAGCGGAATCGAGTCGAAACTAAATGCTGTCAAAACTTCCTGAAAACGCGGCGGAGAGATAGGTCGTTCATAAACAGGCGCCTTGGAGGTCAACGCATCTGCCGGAACCTGCGCCACAGGGATATCCCCGTCTGTTACAGTGACGTTGCCATCATCCGTAACAATTCCGACAATCGAAAAATCTAAATCCCATTTTAGGAAAACTGCCTCGGCTTCTTTTTCCATCCCTTTTTTGACAACAATGAGCATCCGTTCCTGCGATTCCGAAATAAGAATCTCTGTAGGGGTCATCCCCGTCTCTCGCAATGGCACTTTCTGTATATCAATCTTAACGCCAACACCGCCGCGATCGGACATTTCAGAGGTCGCACAGGTCAACCCAGCCGCCCCCATATCTTGCATTCCGACGACACAGCCCGTGCCAATCAATTCCAGACACGCCTCCAATAGAAGTTTTTCCGTAAAGGGATCGCCCACCTGAACGGCAGGACGAGAGTCCTTTGAGTTTTCCAATCCGGTTGACGCCATCGTTGCGCCGTGAATACCGTCTCTCCCCGTTTTTGATCCAACATAAATAACGGGATTTCCAATGCCAGAAGCAGACCCTTTAACAATATCTTCTCGGCGCGCAATCCCCAGACAAAACGCATTGACCAGCGGATTCTTTGAATAGGTATCGTTAAATACAACCTCTCCACCAATCGTGGGGACACCCATACAGTTGCCATACCCCGCGATTCCGGCGACAACCTGTTCCATTAGATATCGGTTCTTCGGATTTGATAATGGCCCAAAACGAAGTGAGTTTAGCAGGGCAATCGGTCGTGCGCCCATGGTAAAGATATCGCGAAGAATTCCCCCAACGCCAGTTGCGGCACCCTGATATGGCTCAATAAAGGAGGGATGATTGTGGCTTTCGATCTTAAATGCCGCAACGAGGCCGTTCCCGATATCGACCACTCCGGCGTTTTCTCCCGGGCCTTCGATGACCCGTTCCCCTGTTGTGGGGAAGCGTTTCAGGTGGACACGAGAGCTTTTATAACTGCAATGCTCGCTCCACATCACAGAGAACATAGCCAACTCCACGTTATTAGGCTCGCGCCCTAAAAGGTCTATGACCTTTTTATATTCATCGTCGGTTAGAAGTGGGTGATGGGTTAGATTTTGCATTTTTTTTGAAGCGATAAAAACATTTTAATTCCATCTACCGTGTTTTGTAACGGATTAGAAACACGTTCTGGGTGCGGCATCATTCCAAAAACATTTCCAGACTTATTGCAAATTCCAGCAATATGCTCAATCGACCCATTTGGGTTTGCCGAATCCGACAATGCCCCATCCGCACCACAGTAACGAAAAAGAATCTGATTATTTTCTTTCAGACTCACAAGCCCGTCAGGCTCAATATAATAATTTCCATCGGCATGGGCAATCGGCATGGGGATTACTGCTCCATTGCAAATTTTTGACGTTAAAATTGTATCAGAATTTTCAACTCTTATCATTACAGACTTACAGATAAATTTTAAGTTTTTATTTCGCAACAGTGCCCCCGGAAGCAGACCCGATTCCGTCAGAATCTGAAAGCCGTTGCAGATTCCCAAAACAACGCCCCCGTCATAAGCATTTTTAATAACCGCTTTCATAATCGGAGAGTGCGCGGCAATCGCGCCAGTGCGAAGATAATCTCCATAGGAAAAACCGCCGGGAAGAATCAGGACATCAACATCTGGCAGTTTATCTTCTTTATGCCAGATCGGAACAACGCTCTCACCCACGATTTCCTCAATAACATACTGGCAGTCGCGATCACAATTAGAACCCGGAAAAACAATAACGCCAAAACGCATTATCTTGACGCCCGCAGGGGACGTTCCCCTTCTTTAGCGTAGTGTTTAAGTATCTCATCTACAATGCAATGCAGGGGGAGCGCCTTATCCACCACACCCGCTTCAATAGAAACACGCGGCATTCCGTAGATGACGGCGGTTTCTTCCGATTCGGCAAAAGTAACGCCGCCCATCGCCTTCACTTGTTGAAAACCGATATGCCCATCATGTCCCATCCCCGTCAACAGAATTCCCAATACTTTAGATTTAAAAATCGCCACTGCAGAACAAAGCATCTTGTCGATTGAAGGAACATATATATTGTCATCTGATGCCTCTGCAAGGAGTGTATAAACAGCGTTACCCCGTTTTTCAAAAAGGAGGTGATGACCTCCCGGCGCAAGATAAACATAGCCATTCTCAAGCGGATCCCCTCCTTGCGCTTCCATTACCTGTAAAGAGGATTTCTTATTCAGCGATTCAGCAAAGGCATGGGTAAACCCTTTCGGCATGTGCTGGGAGATCACGATTGGAACAGGCAGATTTTGCGGCAGTCGCCCAATCACTTCATAAAGGGCACGAGGACCTCCTGTCGATGCACCAATCGCCAACAATCCTGCAACGGTTTTTGGGGCCGGTTCCTGTTTCTGAATTTTCTGCGGCATAGGATTTTGAAAGACCAATTTCTGTCCGACAATGGTCGACGCCGCCTCAATTTTTAAAATAAGCTCATCGGAGTTTTTAAACCACGCCTCGTGCATTCTAAGCTTACTTAAAAAATCACAGGCACCCAGTTCCAAGGCTTTAAAAACATTGTCCGAATCGGCCCGTCCAGAGAGAACCAATGTGGGTGTCGGATAGGTTGCCATCAGCCAGCGCAGAAATGTGAACCCATCCATTCGGGGCATTTCTAAATCTAAGAGAATGACATCTGGCCTCGTTTCGACAACAAGCTTCATCCCTTTCTCACCATCTTCCGCAAGCCCCGCCACGGACAGGTGCGAATGACCTTGCAGGATCATATTCAGAAGCCCTCGGAACGATACCGAATCATCAATGACGAGCAGACGAAGTTTCTTTTTCATTTGTTTGGCTCCAACAAATCAAAATAATTTTGTTGGAGATTTGGAGGCTTCTGATAGAGCAGATCGTTCTTAAAGTGCCGCAAGACAAACTCGGTGGAGAGGGCAAGCAGAGACTCCGAATGGCCTAACAATAAAAAACCGCCCGGCTGTAATTTTTGGAAGAAGGCATCAATTGCGCGTCTTTTGGATGCCGCGTCAAAATAAATAATGACGTTTCTGCAAAAGATCGCATCCATTTCAGGCAAAAGGCCCCACCGTTCCTTTTCGTACAGGTTGAGGTGCAAAAAGACAACGGGCTGTTTAACCTTATCAATAATACGAAATTCTGATTCCTCTTTTACAAAATAGTTTTTTTGAAAATAAGGATCAATGGCGCGAAAAGAGGGTTCCCGATAAACCCCTCTACGCGCACTGGCCAACGCCGCACGGCTAATATCGGTCGCATAAATTTCAATGTTAATATCTCGAAATTCTCGGCGTTCCAAAAAAAGCATTGCCAGCGTATAGGGTTCTTCTCCCGTGGCGCACCCCGCACTCCATATTCTAATTCTGCCATTTCTCCTGCCTCGATCTGCAAGCTCCGGCAAGACCTCATCCATGAAGGTATCTAACTGTTTTTTTTCTCTAAAAAAATAGGTCTCATGTATCGTGATCGTATCAATCAATATGGCAATCTCCTCGTCCTTTTTGCGATCGTATTTCAAAAAGTAATAGTAGTCGCCAAAATTGGTCAGTTGTCTTTTTTTAAGGTTTTGCTGAAGTCGGCTTTCCAGAATGGACTTCCCATCTTCCGAAAAGAAAATACCCGATATTTCATAAATAAAATCCCGAAGCACGCGAAACATTGCATCGGTGAGTTGTATATGATTCATGTTGGTGAAGTTCAATTAGGAAGTCTCTACCCTGCAACGAGAGAGGGCAAATCGCGCGGCATCTCGCACAAGGGGATCAGAATCTGCATCGGCCATTGTCTTAATTTTTTGAGAAACTGAATTTAAACTGCCTACAGCGGAAACAGCGGCAGAACGAAGCTCCCAATGGGGATCATCTAATAGCGGGGTTATAAAAGGCAGTGCCGCTTGATCCCCATACGACCCCAAGGCAAGAATCGCCGTTTTTTTAATATCTTTATCATCGGAAGAAAGCTTCTTTAAAAGCACGGATAATATCTCCTCCTCCGTTCGCGTTCCTAATGAAGAAAGTGCCGCGATCTGGACTACCCCAGTGGGATCATCCAGAAGTTTTCGTAAAAGATGCAATGCTGTCGATCCTTCCGCATTGCCAATGGTTCTCGCCAGTGCCGCACGAACCCACATATTTTCGTCGTGAACAAGAGGAGAAATATCTGCTAATATAGAACTGACGCCGCCGTGCTCTAGCACCTTCAACACGGCAACCCGCACCTTATAATCCTCATCTCCCAAAGCCGACAAAAGAAACCTGCCTGTCTTCTCCAACGGAAACTTACCCAGCGCAGAAACAGAAGCCCTCCGCACATCTTCGTCTGAATCTTTCAATAAGAAAGCGATATCCGAAATCCCACCCTCAAAGCCGATCTCTCCTAAAAGCTGTGCCGCATTCGCACGAAAGTGAGCCGACTTCTCTTGTAGCGCTAACTTCAGATCATCATGAGAAATATCCGACTTCATTTCCAAAAGAGATAAAACAGCGGCCTCTTGCACTTCTGGATAGGAATCTTTTAAAAGTACCATCAATGCCGGAATCGTCTCTGGCCTTTTTATCTTTCCGATGGCACCTGCGGCCGCTTCCCGAACATGAGCAGAATTATCTTTGAGCAGATCTATTAAAAAAGAAACCCCTTCAGGGTCTGCAATTTCACCCCAAACAGTCGCGGCCGCCTGACGCGTTCTTTCGTCCTCCCATAGACCGCGCTCCAAAAGTTTAGAAAGCTCTGGAAGAACCAACCGCCCCATTCCAGACAAGGCAATCACAACATCTAAATCGCATTCATTTAAAAGAGGCATGAGCATTGGAACCGCGCGTATTTCCGAGACCCACCCTAATATCAAGATAGCCCCTCTTTTTAAAATGGGATCGGAGTGGTTTACAATAGAAATGAGAAATGCGTAGTCTGTCTCATTGTAGGTCTGTCGAAGCATGTTCCGAAAAATAACCTTGTTTTCATCTTCTTGTTTTAAGCCCAATGTAACAATTGCCTTTAATGTCACACGGCGTATATTGTCTAACTCGGAATGAAAATCAGTCAATAAACACGGCAGAGCCTTCATATCAGAAATAACACCAAGTGCCTCTAGCGCGGCGCGCTTAAACATTTTCTCTTCTGATATCGCAATCAAGTGGGGCACGGCTAAAGAGGACTTCATCAATTCTAGTGACTTGATCGCTGAAAAGGTAATCAAGGGATTTCCCGTTTTTAAAAAAGGCAATACCTGCTCCACTCCCTCCGGCGGCCCGATTTTTCCAATCGCTTCTAGCGCAGAGGAACGAAGGTTATCCGCAAAGCCCGCAGATGTTTCAGGAAGAGAATCCGCGCCTAAAATATCGGTTAAAAGGGGTGAGATAGCGCGCGGGTCCCGAATATCACCCAAAACATCAATAACCACTTGACGCGTATCTTCATTGACTTTATTTAAGTTTGAAAGCAGAGGCAAGACAGACGCCTTTCCCCACTGCACAAACAAATCTGCGGCGGCGTTTCTCCTTCCGACATTATCATTTTGACAAATACGGTCTAGTAA
>Ga0213870_1000494_pt1 | contig 18370 bp, 14 predicted proteins | sample WICALVC2017_Meta_FD_160119 | JGI IMG/M metagenome (GOLD analysis project Ga0213870, IMG submission 160119) | Freshwater microbial communities from subterranean cave lake in Wind Cave National Park, South Dakota, United States - WICALVC2017 | ecosystem: Environmental > Aquatic > Deep subsurface >... | reverse complement strand
ATTATGGACATGGTTTGCTGACAGAAAAAATTATCAAAATAATTTGCCAACTATCTAAATATATTGCATTAAATGTGCAGGCCAATAGTGCCAATTACGGCTTTAATGTTATTACCAAGTATCCTAAAGCAGATTTTATTTGTATTGATAGTCAGGAAATTCGTCTTGCCACCCATGACAAATATAACGAATTACCACTTCTTATTAAAAAAATATATGAGAAGATGAAATGTAATGATCTTATTGTCACCAAAGGTTTTGAAGGATCTATATATTTTTCAAAAAATGGAGGTTTTTATGAGACTCCATCTCTAACGGAAAAGGTAGTTGATAGAGTTGGGGCAGGCGACGCTCTTTTTGCTTTTACAGCGCCTTGTTGTTATTCCGGTATGGAGCGTGATCTAGTTGCCTTTATTGGTAACGTGGCTGGAGCATTGCAAGTTCAGACAGTGGGTAATCGCGAGCCGGTAGAGTTTGTCGATATGGCGAGTTTTATAACAAGGTTACTTAAGTGAATTCTCGAATTACTCGAATGTTAACACGAATTTACTCGAATTCTTCCTTTTATTATTCGTAACAACTGCCGATAGATTCGAGATATTTGAGAATTATGAATATAAAAAGTGTCTTAGTCACCGGGGGCGCAGGTTATGTGGGTGCTGTTCTTGTACCTAAATTACTAAAAAAAGGATATTACGTCAAAGTTCTTGATTGGTACATTTATGGAGACGTATTAGGTGATCATCCGAATCTTAAGAATATCAAGGGAGATATAAGAGATGCTAAGGTATTAAAGAGAGAATTCCCTGGTATTGATACAGTTATTCATCTGGCTTGTATCTCCAATGATCCGAGTTTCGAGCTAGATCCCAAATTGGGAAAGACCGTTAATTATGACGCAACGATTCAACTAGTTGAGCTTGCAAAGCTGCGGGGAGTAAAGAGATTTATTTACGCTTCAACCTCAAGTGTCTATGGAGTAAAAAAAGAGAGGGAAGTTACTGAAAAATTATCTCTTGAACCTCTTACTGATTATTCCAAATTTAAAGCCATTTGTGAGCAATATATTAAGAAGCGGCAAAGCAAAGGATTCACTGTCTTGATTTTACGTCCAGCTACGGTTTGCGGATATTCGCCCAGACTACGGCTCGATCTGACAGTTAATATGTTAACAATTCAAGCACTGGTAAACAAAAGAATTACAGTTTTTGGAGGCAGCCAAATGCGACCCAATATTCATATTGAGGATATGGCAGAAATCTATATTAGGTCTTTGCAATATCCCGCTTCTAAAATTGGGGGTAAGATTTATAATGTTGGATATGAAAATTATACGCTTCTTGCAATTGCAAAGATGATTAAGAAAATTCTAGGCGATCGCAGCATAGAAATTGTAATGTCACCTTCTAATGATAATCGCTCATATCATATTTCTTCAAAAAAAATAGAAAAAGAGTTAGGATTTGTCCCAAAACATTCTATAGAACAAGCAATATTGGATTTAAAGTTAGCTTATGAGCAGGGTAAAATTCCCAAAGCCCTAACGGATAATAAATATTACAACATCAGGGTAATGCAGAGATTATTGGAATGAAGTTTTTGGCTACACCACATACAGTTTTATTACCATTTTTAATTTTAATTGTTTTACTTCCTCTTTATCGTCAAACCTCGTTTGCTCCGCCAAATACACAGTATTCATTTGTCCACGGTTACTTTTCCGATTATTATTCTTATCTCTCCTACATCCGGCAGGGAGCGGTACAGTTTCACCAAACGAATCAATTTACTACCGAGAATCCGCAGCCTACCTGGACTCACGTTTTTTATCTAATACTAGGGCGTGTTGGAAGTTTTTTAAACCTTAGCCCAATTACTGCTTATCATGGCGCAATAGTCGTATCTTTGACAATCTTTTATTTTTTTACCTATGCCTTAATTCAATTGGTAATACCTGTGAGCTATCGCTTGTTGGCACTTGGATTTATATTTTTAGCAAGTCCCATCGGTCCGGTTGGAAATATTTCACTTTTTGGTGTGTCTCTTACCGTCTCATCAGTATTTTGGACGAGGATGGATTTATATACAAGGCATTCCCTGGTGCCGCATCATTTCGCAAGCATTGCTCTATTTATCGCTGCTACCTATTTTATATTTCTTTATATTAAGAAAAAGCAGATGAAGTGGGCTTTAGTTTGCGCAATAACCAACGCAGTCGGGACATTTTTTTTAAATATACCAGGACTAATTTTCCTCTTGGCACTAATCGGAACTACCTTCTTAATGCGAGTAAAAAGAGAGTTATTGCCTGGTATACTTCTTATAATTGCCTTAGGGATAGCTATGCATTTGATTGTTTTTAAAATTCATACCTCTGCTCGTCCCACCCAATTGGATCAGCTTGAATGGGAATACAAGCATCATAAGGCAGAGGTTTATCCTATCAATTTTAGCGTTTACTTACTATCATATGGTATCTTACTATTGTTTATACCGTTTTCAATTATGTCAATTATTAAGAGAAAAAGATTTGACTGCCTTTTTATACTTCTTGCCGCTATTTTGCCTTTACTTCTTTATTTATCATCTGTGATGGGCTGGATTACCATCAATAAACTTAGATTTGTCTACAGCGCGCCTTATGTATTTGCTGGACTCTTAGCTACTTTAGGCAGTAAAACAATATTTGATAGATTACATTCACGAGTTGGAAGAAAATTGCTAATACTTGTAATTATTGTACTTCTGCTTGGCAGTAATATAAATGGTTTAAGAAATCATTGGTTTCCATTACTTTTAAAAAGAAGAATTTACAAAAATGTATACATACCAAAAGGTCATATACAGGCGGTGAAATTCTTGGATAGTTATGTTCCGCGGTATACTAAGGTCTTAACCACCTGGTCTACTGGAGGGTTTATACCTGCTTTTTCATATCTTCGAGTATTTATAGGACATGAACTGCTTACACCAAACTTTTGGCAGAAATGGGACTTAGCCGATAAATTCTACATGGGTAAAATGACGAAAGATGAAGCAAAGAAATTGTTAGTAGAAAATGATATAGCATATGTATTTTGGGATTTAGGCAGTCCGGTTGCGGCCTACAAAGATATACTTTCAGAGGTATATACTACGTCTGGGGTAACTTTATATAAAGTGAGGCTGGAATCATAAATTATTATGGAAGCTAAAGATTTTATTGATAAATATATTCATGAACTCAAAAGATGTCTAGATAAATTAGACAAAAGAGAAATTAACCAAGCAATAAATTTACTGATGAGGGCTTATAAAAATAAAAGGAAAGTTTTTATTATGGGAAATGGAGGAAGTGCTTCAAACGCATCGCATATGGCTTCTGATTTGGGGAAAGGAACTCTTAAAAGAGTCTATGATGAGTTGGAGCCGAGATTTAAAGTTTATTCCCTCACTGACAATGTGGCACTTCTAACAGCATATGGCAATGACTTATCTTTTGAGGATATTTTTGTGCAGCAACTGCGAAATTTAGTTGAGGAAAGGGATGTAGTTATTGCCCTTTCCGGAAGCGGTAACAGCAAAAATGTAATCAGGGCTATAAAATATGCAAAAAAAAGAGGAGCATTCACTATTGGCTTTTTGGGATTTAAAACTGGAGGGAAGCTCGGAACATTGGTTGATTGTGCAGTAATAGCGGACACTGACTCGTATGGAGTAAGTGAGGATATACAACTTGTACTTGATCACATAATTACCTCATTTATAGCAAAAGTGAAAGATACATAGTTCTTTTTATATTTATGATTGCAAGAAAAATCCAAAAGAATCTTTTTTTTCAAATGCTGCGGATACGCATGGTAGAGGAGGAAATTGTCAAAAGGTATAGTGAGCAAGAAATGCGCTGTCCCACCCACCTCTGTATTGGGCAAGAAGCTATTGCCGTAGGTGTATGTGCTAATTTGCAAAAAAAAGACAAAGTCTTTTCCTACCATAGGTCTCATGGCCATTACTTAGCAAAAGGGGGTAATTTACCTAAATTTATAGCCGAACTTTATGGCAAGGCGACCGGCTGCTCAGGAGGTATTGGGGGTTCACAACATTTAATAGATCTGTCAGTGAATTTCTCTGGTGCAATCCCAATAGTAGGTGAAACAATCCCTTTAGCTATAGGGGCCGCAATGGCCGCGATTATGAAAAAAGATAACAGGATAACTGTCACTTTTTTGGGTGATGCAGCAGTTGAAGAGGGGGTTTTTTCTGAGAGTTTAAATTTTGCCTCACTCAAAAAACTGCCAATCCTTTTCGTTTGCGAGAATAATTTCTATTCAATATCTACCCCTATGATCGATAGACAGCCTAAACGTGAGATTTATACTTTTGCCAAGGCTTTTAAAATAGCCTCTTATCAAATGGATGGTAATGATGTGGTCAAGGTTTATCAATTAACCCACAAAGCAATTGACTATATCAGACATCGAAGGGGTCCTGTTTTTTTGGAATTTTTGACTTATCGGCTAAGAGAGCACTGTGGTCCAAATTTTGAACCAGAAGGATGGAGACCGAAAGAGGAAGTAGATTACTGGACGAAAAGATCTCCAATTGAAAGATTGAAGCGTCACCTCATCGATAAAAAAATCTTGACTTTGGATCAAATTAAGAGATTAAAACAAAAAATAGAAGAAGAAATTAGCATAGCCTTTAAATTTGCCAAAGAGAGTCCATTTCCTGATCAAGATTTATCTGAAGATATGGTTTATGCGTAGTATATTTAATAAATTCGAAATTCGAATTTAAGATCCTAATCTAATGAAGTGAGAAGTTAGAAGTGAGAAGCTGGAAATTGAGGTGAGAGGTGAGATATTTTAAATTCCCACATCACACTTCCTAATCGAGCTTCTCATTTCCCACATCCAACTTCTAGATCCGGAATTAGGATTTTGGTTATCGGATATAAGTATGAGAAAAATTACATACGCTCAAGCAATTCACGAAGCCATTGATATATCCATGGAGAGGGATCCTTCTGTTTTTATAATCGGCGAAGGTGTACCTGATCCTAAAGGGATATTTGGAACCACATTGGGGTTGCAACAGAAATATGGTCGGAATAGAGTTATGGATATGCCTCTTTCTGAAAATGGGATCACTGGTGTTTGTATTGGGGCAGCCCTTTCCGGAATGCGCCCAATATTGGTCCACCAAAGGATCGATTTTTCACTTCTTTCTTTGGATCAAATAGTCAATGTAGCTGCCAAATGGTATTTTATGTTTGGTAAAGCGCAGCCAGTTCCAATTGTTATACGAACGATAATTGGCAGAGGTTGGGGACAGGGAGCACAACACTCTCAGAGTTTGCAAGCTCTTTACGCACATTTTCCGGGCCTCAAAGTGGTGATGCCGGCAACTGCCAATGATGCTAAAGGATTGATGATAGCAGCTATTGCGGATAATAACCCAGTCATAATTATAGAACACCGTTGGTTACATAATATTGTAGGAGACGTACCAAAGGGTTACTTCGAGGAAAAAATCGGCAAATCAAAGATTATATCGGCGGGTTATGATCTGACTCTAGTTGCTACGTCATATATGACCTTCGAGAGTTTAAAAGCGATTAAAATCTTGCGGTCGGGGGGATTTTCGATAGAGCTAATTGACGCGCGAACGATTAAACCCTTTGATATAAATACGGTTTTAAACTCAGTTTCGAAAACCGGCAAATTGGTTGTAGCCGATACTGGTGTGAAAACTTTGGGTTTTGCCGGAGAAGTTATTGCCCAGGTATGTGAATTGGCCTACTCTAGTCTTGAAGTTACGCCAAGGAGAATCACATTGCCAGATTTACCTACCCCTACTAGCTGGAAGTTAGCAGAAAAATTTTATCCAACATATATTGATATTATTGAAACTTGTATGAGAATGCTAAAAGTAGAAGGAGTTAAAATTCAAAAGCTTATTTCTAAAATTAGATCTTCCCAAAAAATTCCATCTGACGTTCCGGATACAAGTTTTACTGGACCGTTTTGAAAAAATCCGATGCACAAAAGCCAGACTTTAATAATCAAAAAACAATAACCAAGTAACAAACAATGACTAATGACCAATTACCAATGACCAAAGGGTTTGAATATTTTGAATTTAAGTTATTGAATATAGTTTGATTTTTGTAATTTGTTTTTTGGTCATTTTATTTTCGAATTTCGGATTTTGCTAACTGATTATGACTAGAAAAATAGCTGTTATTGGTAGTAATTCTTTTTCAGGAAGTGATTTTATTGACCTTATTGCCGAAGATAAAAGTTTTCAAGTGATTGGTATCAGCCGGTCCGAAGAAAAAAGCAAGTTATTCCTACCTTATAAACGCCACGAGAATCGAAAATATAAGTTTTTTCAACTGGATTTAAATAAGGACATGAAAGATATATTGAAATTACTGGACAATTTTGCCCCAGATTATATTATCAATTTTGCAGGATTAGTTGAGGTAGCTACAAGTTGGCTTTACCCGGATCAATGGTTTATCACACATACTCTCTCTACCGTCAGATTATGTCATTATCTGGCAGGTGTAAAATATCTTAAGCGTTATATCCATATCTCAACGCCGGAAGTTTACGGATCTTGTGATGGTATAAACGAAGATGCCCCACTTAATCCCAGCACTCCTTACGCTGTTTCCAAGGCTGCTGCCGATTTGTATATACAAACTTTGGTCAAGCATTACAGTTTTCCTGCAATATTGGTCCGCTCTACCAATGTTTATGGAGCACATCAGCAGCTTTATAGAATAATTCCCAAGACGATAGTCAGTCTTAAATTAAATAAAAAAATTAAGCTGCATGGTGGTGGCATAGCAAAAAAGTCTTTTATTCATATTAGAGATATTTCAAAAGGTGAGCTTCTGGCTCTTGAGAGAGGTAAAATAGGGCAGATCTACCACTTTTCTCCCGACCAGGCGATTGAGGTGAGGAGGGTTGTGGCAATGATATGCACCAAGATGGGGAAAGATTTTAAAAAAGTGACCAGAAATGTGGCTGAAAGACTAGGTCAAGATGCTATCTATGCAATTGATTCAACGAAGGCACGAAAGACTCTGGGTTGGAAGCCGAAAATTACACTCGCGGATGGAATTGATAATGTAACAGATTGGATAAACTATAATTGGCAAGAAATAAAGAAACTACCATTAGAATATATTCATAAAGCTTAGTTCTGAACTTGCTCTCAAATTATTTTTTTGAATACAAAGCTAAATAGGTTGAAACAGGACTTATAAAACTTGTCATCCCGCACTTGACGCGGGATCCATTCCTTAAATATTTTATAGTTTCCCGCTTTCGCGGGAAAGACATGATAGTAAAAGTTCCGTATGCATATCTTCGAAATTTTAACTTTCTCGCAAAGCTAGAATAATATCATGATGCAATTTTATAAAAATAAGAAAATCCTTATAACCGGTGGTTTGGGTTTCATCGGGAGTAATCTGGCAATTTATTTAGTCGGTACCGGAGCAAAAGTAACTTTGGTGGATTCAATGATTCCTGCTTATGGAGGAAATCTTTTTAATATAGATTCTATAAAAGATAAAGTGAGGGTGAACTTTTCCGATATTCGTGATTCTGACAGCATAAATAACTTAGTCAAAAATCAAGAAATTATATTCAATCTTGCAGGCACTCTCTCTCATATCGATAGCATGACTGATCCGATGACTGATCTGGAGATCAACTGTCGTGCACAACTTTCACTTCTTGAATCTGTTAGGAAATTCAACCCGCAAGCAAGATTAATCTTTGCCGGAACTAGAAATCAATATGGAAAAGCAAAATATTTACCAGTTGATGAAAATCATCCACAGGAACCTACGGATATAAATGGGATAAACAATATCGCAGCCGAGAAATATCACTTGATGTATTATTCGGTCTATGGGATTAAGACAATTTCGCTTCGTATGACTAATACTTTTGGACCACGCCATCAGATGAAACACCCAAGACAAGGAGTGCTTAACTGGTTTATCCGACAGATTCTTGAAGGAGAGGAAGTTATCTTATACGGCGATGGGAAACAGATAAGAGATGTTAATTACGTTGACGATGTGATTTCTGCTTTAGTATCTGTGGCGGCAAGCAATAAGGGTTGGGGGCAGGCTTACAATCTAGGAGGGACACCAATCCCACTACTCGAATTTGTAAAAGCAACAATTAAGGTGATTAGGAAAGGAAATTTTATAACTAAACCATTTCCGAAGGATAGGCAAAAGATTGAGGTAGGAGATTATATTGCTTCTTGGGAAAAAATTAAGAAAACTTACAACTGGAAGCCAATAGTGTCAATTGAGGAGGGTATCAAAAAAACAGTTGAATATTACCGAAAGTATAAGAAATTTTATTGGTAGTCAGTAGTTACGCAAAGCGTCATTCTGGGGACCCCGATGTCACATTGGGGGGACTCCAGAATCAGATTCTGGACGCGCTCTCCGTCAGCTGACGGATCGCTTGCCAGAATGACGCTGGGACAGACTAAGTTAATTATCCATGCGTAACTCGTACGGTAGTATAATTATATTTATGGATACTTTGACTTCGAAAAAATGTGTTCCGTGTGAAGGAGGGGAGACACCACTAAAAAGATCTGAATTTGAGGTTTATCTGCCCCAAGTAAAATATTGGTCTGTGATTAAGGGAGATAAATATATAGAAAGGGATTTTAAATTTAAAAATTTTAAAGATGCTTTGGGATTTGTTAATCAAGTAGGAAAACTCGCAGAATTAGAAGGCCACCATCCAGATATATATCTTCATAACTGGCGTAAGGTTCGATTAACTCTATCAACACATGCCATAAAAGGATTATCTCAAAATGATTTCATTATGGCAGCCAAAATTGATAAATTTAGTGAGACTCGAAAAATTTAATTCTGAGATAAACCAAGTAGTAGAATTTTTCGCAAGTCGAACTAATCTTATCCCCTCACACTATATTTTATGAGTAAAAGCTTAAGTTTACTGCTGGTGGCGGCAGTTATATTAGTTGCACATATTTCAGCCTTTGTAACTGTTAGGCAAAAAATTGGCCTGATTCAAGACGAAGTTTATCATTATAGTCAAATAGCTCAATTCGCTAGTGGAAATTTTGAGTTTAATCCCGGACTGATGACCGTACCGGGTTTCCATTTCTTAATTTCGGAGTTTGTTAAGCCTTTTGGTACAGTCTCTATTGACTTAGTAAGAAGTGTTGTCTTTTTAATAAATCTGGGTTCTATCTTTATTTTTTATTTGATAGTTAGAAAACTTAATGAGAAAGATGCGTTAATTAAAACTCTACAATTTAGTTTTTTTCCGCTTATTTTTCCTTTCTTTCCTCTTATCTACACGGATATTGTTTCTTTAATCATGGTCTTATTATCTTTTTACCTGATGATCCATAAACGTTTCTTTCTTTCTGCAATCTTCAGTATATTGAGTATTTTTATTCGTCAAAATAACATTTTTTGGCTGTTATTTATAAATATTCTTATGTATATCAGGACTTATGGTTTTCGCCTAAGGTGGAATTTTATTCTGGTGCACATGAAAAAAAGTTGGTTATTTGTACTAGGAGTTGTTATTTTGGCAGTGTTTTTCACCTTTAGCAAAGGGGTGGTAGTCAGTGATTATGCAAAAAGCTACGTACGGATTTCCTTTTCCCTATTAGGAAATTTTTATTTCCTTCTATTTGTTTGTTTTTTTCTCTTTCTACCACTGCATATAGCCAACTTTTATTCTGTGTTAAAAGTATTGAGTAAAAATAAAAAAATCTGGATACTGCTGGTTTTAGCTTTGGTATTTTTCCTTCTTACTTTTGTCAATGATCATCCCTTCAACCAGGCTACATGGTTTCTGCGAAATTACCTGCTAGTAACTATTACCGGGAACATATTTTATAAGATTGTCTTTTTCCTTGTCGCCGCCTATTCTCTGTTTTCTATAGGTAATACTAAGCTAATATCACATGAGTTTAAACTTCTTTATCCATTTACTTTTATATATTTATTACCTTACTGGCTGATAGAAGTGAGATATTACTTTATCCCGATTGTCTTTTTTTTGCTCTTTAAAAAAAACAAATCTGCGTGGGTAGAATTAACTACAATTGGTTTTTATATTATTCTCTCAGTTATTTTTGTGGATGGCATAGCTAATTGGCGATTTTTTCTCTAGTAATAAGCGTGTATGCAATTATTTTTATAGCCCACAGCCATCCAAGTACTGCAAGGGTCCAAAAGAATGGTTCAAACATGAAAAATTTATCATAAAGAAAGACAAGATGGTTTTCAGTTTTTAACTTATAATTATCCGCGTGAATTGGTAAAGTAAAACCACTATTTTTGCCAGGAATTAGTTCAAAACCCAAAGTATATACTCTCAGTCCTATTCCTAAAATGCCATCGAAAATCATAAGAATGGTTATAACAACAAAAAAAGCAGTAGGCAATTTCTTTATAAATTTAAAGTAAAAAAGACTTTTTATTGCCAAACAAAAAAGCATAAATGCCAGAGGTAATAGCGTTATATTAGCCATACCTTTAGCGAGAGTGGGATAAACCACAAGACCAATAATGCTAGTTATTAGCAAATAGGCAATAAAGGTAATTTGTTGTTTTAATCCACCCTTAAATAAATATATAAGCAAAAACAAACTAATTCCGATTGTTAAATTTCCGGGTATTGTAGAGAGGTAAAAATAAATTGCCAAGTCATGTAGTTTGACAAAAGTGTTGGTCTGGCTATTTACCAGGGTAATGTAATTTTTGGGAATTAGTGGAAGAAATGTATAAATTAAGTTGGTACTGTCTTTCTTGATTCTGGCAGCAACTGTGATATCCTTCTGCCATTCATAGGCAGTATTACCTAAAAATGTCTGATAGGAACCATATTTTATAGTTGCCCAACCAAACCAAGGTAGAAGTAAAAAAAGAAATATACTGAAAAAAAGAATTAGACGCAATAATTGTCGTTTGAGATTCAATAAGCTCACCAGGGAAAAATGTGCAAATAAAGGCAATATATAGATTCCTGCCGAATAATGTGTTAAATATGAGGCGGATAATAGTCCTGCAGAAATTAAGAATGATGATGTTTGATTTTCAACTCTTGCCCTCCAGTAAAAATAAATACCCATAAGTACGTAGAAGGCGGATAGTGATTTTGTCCAAGTAAAGGTAGCATGTTTGATAAAAGCCGGATTAAGGAGAAAAAGAGCACAAATAAAGATAAATAAATTCTTATGCTTACCAAGCCCGAGTATATCACGACAAAGAAGGAAGCAAGGCAACAGGACAACTGTATTTAGAAGTGTAGCTACAACTTGGTATATCCAAAATTCATCTCCAAGAATAGATTGGTAGAAATAGGTTACAATATTGAAAAATGGTGGTCTCCCAGTAAGTAAATACGGACCAAAACTGAAGTTTAGTGGCAGGTCTTTAAGGAAAAAAAGCATTCTTTGGAAGTGTTCAAACCAGTCAAAATACCATAGACCGCCACTATAGATGGGTAGAAGTCCTTGTAATGCCACAATAACAACATAAGTGAAGAAAAAAGTCTTATGCAGATCCTTCTCTTGCACTAAAGTAAGATGTCTTCTCTTACTAATTATCCCACCCCAAAGTAACACCAAGAAAAGAAATGTTAGATGTATGATGGATGGATTAAAATTTAGAAAATAGCTTAAAAAGCCGATAAGATAATAAAGTATAAAAGTAAGAGCGAAACTTGCAGCAAATTTTACTTCTTTGGGAAACGGCAGAAACTCAAGTATTAGTCTCCCTGGCAAAAACCCTAGTAAATAAACTAAAGGTACAATGATTAGTAGTTGTATTATGGTCATTGGTTTAGCTTATTTAGTTATAATAGATAGAAGTTACTCAGGCAATATTCATTTTAAATTATGGAGAGTTGTTGGTATCTAAAATGGTAGAATAAATTCTATATGATTCCAGTTTTTGATCTTACCAGACAGAATAGTGTGTTGAAAAGTGCACTATCCGATGCGATAAACGGGGTAATTAAGGGTGGAGTTTTTATATTAGGACAAAAAGTTGCTGAATTTGAAACGGCTTTTACTAAATATTTGGGAGTTAAATACGCGGTTGGTGTGGCATCCGGAACTGATGCATTAACTCTAGCGTTACTAGCTTTGGGAGTAGGCAGTGGTGATGAGGTGGTATTGCCCGCTAATGCCTATCCTACGGTGTTTGCTATAACTTCAATAGGTGCAATTCCCAAGCTGGTTGATATAGATCCTGCAACACATAATATTGATCCCCAAAAAATCCCCCAGGCGATAAGTAAGAAAACAAAGGCAATTATTCCAGTCCATCTCTACGGACAGCCAGCAGATATTATTTCAATTTTAGAAATAGGTAAGCGATACAAGATTCCGATCATTGAAGATGCATGTCAGGCACATGGAGCCAGGGTTAACATCGAACCAAGAACCAAGAACCAAGAACCAAGAACGAAGAACGAAGAAGTGAGAACAAAGAACCAAGAACAAAGAACAAGTAACACCGAACCAAGGACCAAGAACGAAGAACTAAGAACTAAGAACAAAAAACAAAAGACTACGAACGGAAAGGAAAATATTGATGTTCTAAGTTCTAAGTTCTTAGTCCAAAGTTGGCCAATGGTGGGAACCATTGGCCATATCGGTTGTTACTCTTTTTATCCGACTAAAAATTTGGGTTGCTTTGGAGATGGAGGAATGGTGGTAACCAATAATCCGGAAATTTATGAAAAAGTTAAGATGCTGCGGATGTACGGAGAGAAAAAAAGATACCAAAGTATGCTGCTGGGTAAAAACAGCCGTTTAGACGAACTTCAGGCAGCAATATTGCTTATTAAATTAAAGTATTTAGAAAAATGGAATGAAAAAAGGAGAAAAATAGCAGGCTTATATGTTGATTATTTTAATTTGCGGGTCCTGTCCCGATTCTCCCCCGCTAAATACTCGTCCGCCAGCTGGCGGACTGCGTCTTTATCGGGGGTCCCCCGAATCGTGCCACCCGCAGTAAAATCAAATGTAAAACATGTTTACCATCTCTTGGTTATTCGGTCAAAGAAGAGAGATCAATTGAAAGATTTTCTTGCCAAACGAGGGATTGGTACTGCAATACACTACCCAACGCCAATTCATTTACAGCTATCATTTAAGTTTTTGGGCTATAAAGAAGGAGATTTTCCGGAGGCGGAAAGAGCTTGTAAAGAAGTTTTATCATTACCTATGTTTCCCGAATTAACTGAAACAGGGGTAAATCAAGTTTGTAATGCTATAGAAGAATTTTATTATTAATTGAAGGTAGTTTCTTCATTTCTTTGCTTGCCCAAAGAAATGAAGCAAAGAAAGGGCAGCCCAATGCAGGTTTTCTTATTTCTTTAACCTCGGGTAATCGGGAGGAGACCTCGGCTATAGCAGCCGTTTCCTCACCTTTACCACTCGGTAAAAGAAATTAAAGAAAACACTGCAGAGGGCGAAATGAAAAAAGCTTTGTGATAAGTAAATTAACTATTAGCGATATAAATCAGGTTGCCAAGATTCACAGAAAGGAACTCACTGGTTTCCTTCCAGAGTTAGGCGAAGGCTTCTTACAAAAATTCTACAGACACAGTCTAGAAGTTGCCGAGATGTTCTCATATGTTGTGAGAGGTAATGAAGATGTTCTGGGATTTGTAAGCGCGACAACAAGTGCAAAAGGCTTATATAAAAAAATAATATTTAAAGATTTGGTAGGCTACGGATTAATAATTTTGAGATATTTTATTACTCATTTCGATAAACTAGGCAGAATAGGTCAATTTTTTTTCTATCCCGGATTTAAGCAACATGGTCCTGAACTTCTAATTCTCGCAGTAACAAGAGATTATCAAAGGAGGGGGATCGGTAAAAATTTATTCAAACAAGTTGCGTTAGAATTCAAAAGGAGAGGGATAAGAATATTTAAGGTCAGTACTTACGATAAGCTACCAGCCAACGGGTTTTACAAAAAAATCGGCTGCAAGTTTGAATATAGCTTCAATTATATGGGGGAGAAGATGAACTATTACAGTTATAAAACTCGAATATCGAAATCCGAAATTCGAAACAATATCAAAATTCAAAAATAAAAAAATTTAAAACGTTTTGAAAATTTGAAATTTTAAGAATTCGAATTTGTTTCGAGCTTCGTGCTTCGAATTTCGTATTTGTCCATGAGAGGTCTGCAATTTTATATTAATAGAAGCCTGGTAATCACTGAGGTGATTGTAATTTTGTTGCTTCTTATTTGGCGCTTTAAATTAGGTCTAACACGATATGTTGATATAGATGAGTTTGCACATCTGCATTGGAGTTATAATTTTTTCTCGGGAATGCGGCCGTATAGCGATTTTCTCTATTTTTTCCCTCCGGGATTTCTTTACACTCTGGCGCCACTTTTTTTACTGGTTGGAAAGACTTCGTACATATTAATTGCTGGTCGAACTGCCGAATTTGTGATTTTTTTATTACTTTTGGGCACTACTTTTCTTTTAGTGAGGAAAGTCAGAGATAGCCAAACTGCCCTTTTAACTATTTTAGTTTTATCTTTTTTGCCAATCCCTTATGACAAATTTCTGGAAATAAGACCAGATACTCTAGCAACTCTTTTTGCCCTAGTTGGGGTCTATTTTCTAAGCTGTGGACTTTTAAATCAATTAAAACCAAAAAATTGGCGCAACTTGTCTCTGGCAGGATTTTTTTATGGCTTAAGCTTGTTTACCCTTCCAAAAGTAGTTTTTTTTCTTATTGCTGCATTCGTAATATTGCTTATTGCAGCGATCCGTAGGCCTACATCAGTTAAAAATCTCATACTTCCTTTTTTGCTAGGAATTCTAATTCTGGGAGTATTTTGCTTATTATTTTTCGTTTGGTCCGGCGATGTGGGGAGAGCTATTTATCTCACAACAAAGTTTGCCAGCGATTCCTCAAAAGTCTTGGGTCGCAAATTTTATATGTTTCCCAGTCACTTTTTCCATCCCAATGATACATATTATGCTTTGCCTGGAGTAAGTACTCCGCTAGTTGCTAATCTAATAATTTATATTATTGGCTGTATTTGGGGGATTATCTCTTTTGTATCTTTTTTGGGACGGAAAACATGGGAAGAGTCCCTCGTCCAACTGTTACTTTCTCTCACGTTTCTTATAAATCTTATTGCATTTATAAAGCTAATACCTCTGAAGCATGCTCAATATTTTATCTCTTTTGCTCCTTTTGTAGTCTTTTATTTTGCCGAGTTTGTTTATTCGATCCAAAATTTACTGGCGCGTAGAAAGGTTATTTGGATTTTCTCAATTCTTATGGCTGGGTTGATTATTTTTATTGGAGTGACTGGCCATCGTATGTACCAAATTAAAATTAAATGGACTAATTTAAAAACATTGGTAGACCTGGATTTGATTTATAAAACCATTCCGGAGGGGGAGTATGTTTTTGATTTGATAGGAGCAACTATTTTTTATAAGGATCCTTACTTCGTATGCTGTCTCCCATACGGCCAATACGAGGAGGCATTCTCCTTTAGGCTTCCATCTCTTGCCAGATCACTAATTGATACTCAGACGAAATATGTTTTTCCTTATTTCGATGGAAGGCTAAGCGTGTTGCCACCACAGGATGAGCGCTTCATAAGGTCCAACTATACCACTTTACTAGCCGATCCCATGTTGATGGTAGCAAAGTAGCTTATAAAACAGCACTTATGCAAAGCGTCATTCTGGGGACCCCGATTTCACATCGGGGGACTCCAGAATCAGATTCTGGACGCGCTCTCCGTCAGCTGACGGATCGCTTGCCAGAATGACGGTGGAACAGTCTAAATTAATTATCGGCGTGTAATCATGTTATATATTTTGGATGAGAAATAGAATATGAGGAAAGAAAAAGCTGTTGTTGCTACTTTAATACTCTGCGCTTTAATCTTTAACCACCTTCAGTTTATTCTGGATAAGATTGCTACCCCAGCAGGAACTATTTATCTTGGTACAGTTCATTTCCCAGCTGATTATTTCTATTATCTTTCTCAACTGGCTCAAGGTAAAATGCATTTTCTAACTTCGACTATTCTTTACACAGCCGAAAAGCTGCCGCCGGTACTGGTGGGTTGGCAGACGGTGTTGGTTGGAAGAATTTTTTCCACACTCAATATTGGAGTTATCGCAAGCTATCAGTTGTCTCTTCTTATTTACTCCTTAATTAACTTAATTCTAGTCTACAAATTGCTGTCTGAATTTTTCAAAAAGGAAGTTGGTAAGCGAGTATTGGCTTTTTTTATCTTTCTTACTTCTACTTCACTGCCAAAGTTAATTAGTACAAATGGAACAACTGTCTGGTCTTACTATTACATATGGAATCACCCCGGCAATCATCAAGTGCGTCTTGGAGCAACTCCACATCATAAGTTGGCAGAATTACTTTTTGTTACTGGCGTACTTTTAGTTATCTATTGGTTGAAAAATAAGTCCGTCAATATAAAGCATGTCATAGGACTTGCGCTTGTTGGTCTAATGCTTGTCAGTATTACTCCTGTGCATTGGGGACTTCTGGTGTTGACGACTTTTGTTGTTTCTCTGCTGCTAGGTTTTTCCCCAAACTTAGGCAATCTAATAAGAAAGCGGGTGATGCAGGTGGATAGGGCTCCCGACAGCGTGGACCGAAAGGGAACCCTGGCGGGAGGGAAACCTGCGGCAGGACCCGCTTTAATATTATTTATTTCAGGTCTACCGGCCGCTATTTATGTTAGACATGTATTTAACCTACCTCCCTATAATTTATCTTCAATTTGGGAAGCATCACAGCAAGTCAATGTAAATTTATATAGTTTGTTTTTGGGAAGTGGATTAATCATTCCGTTTGCTATCTTAGGGGCTGTTACGCAAGTTAAGAAATTGAAAGTATTATCTCTATTTGGCTTAGTATTAATTGCAATAGCAAGTTTATTTTACTTTACCGACATACCTTTCAAATTGCATTTAACAAATGCCAGATTCTGGCCATCCACTTTGTACATTTTTTGGGCGGCATTTGCCAGCGCAGGTATTTTTTGGTTAGCTGAAAAGACTAAAAGATTTAGCAAGGTAGTTTTAGTATTACTAATAAGCCTATATGTAGCTTCAGTAATACCAACTCATATTGTCCAATATGCGCAGGTCTTTAAATCCAAACTACCGGATTCTTATAACTATTATTACCTACCAAAAGACGTCATCGACGCCTATAATGAGGCTGAAAAGATATCTACTCCGGAGAGTCTATTTCTAATTCAATCTCCCTACCATTGGTCTTTTCCGGCTCTAACAGGCAGAAAATCATTTTTTGGCTATGAACTTTTTACGATTGATGCTCAAACCAAAAACCAGGAAGCATTTGCTTTTTTTGGAGGGGGTATGAACGAGGAAGACATAAGAAAATTATTCCTCAAATACAAAATTGAGTATGTTTTAGCAAGCCAAACAAATAACCAATTAGATAAGCTTAGCTTTTTGGAAAATGTATATCGGAATTCAACTGTAGTAATATATAAGGTTATTAAATAGACAACCAAAATCTCCCGGTGTGCCAAGCTAATACACACCCGGTGTGTACAAGTTATATTTATAAAGGTCTAGGGATTAAAACTTTAACCTAAGCTAAGATTTGATGGAGGTTGTATTATAGGGTTACTCCTTGAAGTCAGAGTGATATCCCCAGGTGCAAAGCCCTGCCTGCCGGCAGGCAGGTATTCCACCTGTTAGGTGGAAGATAGGTGGAATTTCTGGTAAAAAGTGTTGAAATACCTATAATAATTTAAACTGTTTCTAACTTTAGAGGCGTATTGATGGTTGGAATTAAATCAACTTTTCTTTTCCATAAAGGGAGGTAAATCACTCTCATTTGATGGATTTTCTGTACGTAAATAGCTTCCCGTTCTTTGACCAGCACGCCTTGCTAAAAAAGGAGGGACGCCAACTTTTCTGCGCTCATCTACTTCTTTTTCTCGCAGATACTCTTGTAAAAGTCGATAAGTTTCTTGATCTGTTTCTTGTTCAGTTAAATCATCGGCAAGACGACCTTGGCGTCTAAGATATTTCTCCTGTCGCTCATTTAACCAATCGCGATAATGCTGAAAACCTGCATACGCTGTTCTTCCAGTCCCTACTATAGCAACAAATGCTGCACCCAGGGTTGATAGATCAATATATGGAGCCCCTTGCAAGCTGTTTTCGAGGTGAGCCCAAACAGTAAGAGCAGCTAAAGGCCAATAATATACTAAAATATCAGATACCAACCTGCCAGCCAGTTCCAATCTATTTCTAGCCGGCTGATCATATCGCATACGCGCAGAAAT
>Ga0213870_1000493_pt1 | contig 18435 bp, 13 predicted proteins | sample WICALVC2017_Meta_FD_160119 | JGI IMG/M metagenome (GOLD analysis project Ga0213870, IMG submission 160119) | Freshwater microbial communities from subterranean cave lake in Wind Cave National Park, South Dakota, United States - WICALVC2017 | ecosystem: Environmental > Aquatic > Deep subsurface >... | reverse complement strand
CAAATTCTTTTGTAGCTGCTTTTACTGTTTGCATACTTTCTGATTCTTCTATAAATGGACAAATAATAAATGCCTGACCTTGCGTTATCTTAATTTGATCTTCGATCCATTGATAGGCAGAGTTTCTTTTTTCTTGCGGAACAAGCCAAGTCTTAACGCTTTTTCTTCCTTTTGGCATCTCGTCCAAGTAGGAGAGGTCCAAATCGCCATAGAGTGTTAATGCTACAGTGCGCGGAATTGGTGTGGCAGTCATGGTGAGGAGGTGTGGATTTTTACCCTTTTGTCGTATAATTGCTCTTTGTTCCACTCCAAACCGTTGCTGTTCGTCGATGACAACAAGGCCAAGGTTGTCGAATTGGATATTTTTAGATAATACAGCATGGGTGCCAACTAATATATCAGTATACTTACTACTTACTACTTGATACTTAATACTTTTTTTGCTTCCAGTTGCTAAACCAATTCTTACACCAAAAGGTGATAGTAAATTGTAAATTGTATTATAATGTTGCTGTGCTAAGATCTCCGTTGGTGCCATAAGCACAGACTGAAAACCATTAAGGTAGGCAAGATACATAGCAATTGCAGACACCACAGTTTTCCCACTTCCCACTTCTCCCTCCAAAAGCCTATTCATTGGATGGGCTGAGTGTAGGTCGTAAAAGATTTCTGAAACCGCTCTTTTCTGAGCCCGAGTTAATGTAAATGGTAGTTTTTCCCAAAATTGTTCTATTTGATTTTTATATTTTGTGATGTAAAAGGAATAACCTTTAAGTGTCTTTTGCCACTCAGATTTTTTTTGTAAAGCTGTCAGTTGCATAAGGAATAGTTCATCAAAAGAAAGTCTTTTTCTTGCTCTCCCAGCATATTCTAAAATTTTTGGAAAATGAATCTGTTCAATAGAGTCATTTAATACCATTAAATCATTATTTTTTATAATTGAGTCAGGAAGGTACTCGAGTAATTTTTGTTTGTGATCTTGAATAATTTTGTATATTTGGCGACGTAACCATTTGGAAGATATACCTCTAGTTTCTGGATAAACTGGAACTAGGCGTCCAGTGTGAATTGTTTCGCGGAAATTAGTGTAGTTGTTTGTGGCACTTCGTGTAACTTCAAACGCTGGTGATTGCATTACGAGTTTGTGCAGATACCAGTCAATTTGGCCAGAAAGAGAAATTTGATCACCTTTTCGAATTGCATTTATAAGGTAGGGTTGGTTAAACCAAATAACGTCAATGGTCCCACTTTCATCTGCAACTTTTGCTTTTTGTAACCTCTTCCGGCTTTTTGTATACTCATTTTTTATATCTACAACAATTCCTTGAATTGTAACTATCTCGCCTGCCTGAATATTGCCAATTCTTGATATTATTGAATAGTCTTCATAGCGAAATGGAACATGGTAAAGAAAGTCGTAAAGATGTTTAATTCCGAGTTTCTCAAGCCTTGATGCGTACTTTTTGTAAATACTTCCAGCCTCTTTTATTGGCGTTTGCAGATCCATACTTTACTGAAGAGTCAGAAATGGTAGAACAGATGTTGCAATTAGAGCAAGAGTTGCTATAGCAACGATAATTTTCCAAATCCACATATGTTTTCTAAACATTTCCATATTTTAGGTTTGCGCCTAGGGAGATATCCTCATTTTAACAAATTTTCTTTTCCCAACTTTTATTATCATACCATTTTTTATTTTGATTTGTAAATTGGGATCAGAAACAATTTGGTTACCTATGGTTACTCCACTTTGTTCTACCAGTCGTTTTGATTCCGACTTGCTTTTTACAAGCCCTGTTTGCGTTAAAAGACTGATAATATTCTCTTCGCCTTTACCAGTATATTGGTATACTGGAATATCTTCAGGCAAATGCTGCTTTTGTACGACTTTTTCAAAATATTCTGCTGCTTTGTCGGCAGTCTTTACATTATATAATTCACTCACAATTCGATAAGCAAGATCTTTCTTGAGAATCATAAGGTTTTCTTCTGATTGTAGCTTCTGTTTTATTTCATTAATCTTATGTAGGGAGACATTTGTTGCTAGAATGTAATAGTTAACAATAAGAGTATCTTTTATAGCCATTACTTTTGCATACACGTCATTTGGTTCGTCATCTAGCCAAATTGCATTTCCCCAAGACTTGCTCATTTTCCTTCCATCGGTTCCCTCCAAATAGGAGGTGGTTAGAATGAAGGACTCTTTGTCACGAAGAATTTTTTGCAGAGTTCTTCCTGCCTGCATGTTGAAGGTTTGATCTGCTCCCCCAAGTTGAATATCTGTATCCATAAAATAACTGTCGTATCCTTGCATTACAGGATACAAGATTTCATGTAGTCCTACCCTTCTTTTATCATCTAATCTTTTACGAATGAGATCTCGGCTTATGAAATCATTGAGTGAAAATACTTGGCAAAGGCTTGTAATTTTCGTAAAATCTAGTTTTTTTAGCCATTCGCTATTGTGTCTTATTTTTACTTTAGAAAAATCTAGAATTTTCCTGGCCTGTTGTTTGTATGTTTGAAAATTTTTCTTAATCTCTTCATAGGTTAATACTGGCCTTTCCTTGTCTTTGTCAGAAGTGTCTCCAATGAGCGCAGTAAAATCACCGATCAAAAAAGTTACGTTGTGACCAAGTTCTACAAGATGCTGGAGCCTTCGAAGTACGACAGCATGTCCCAAGTGAATCTTAGTTGCAGTTGGATCAATACCTAAGTATATATTGAGTTTTTTACCAGATTTAAGACTTTTTTCTAACTCAATTTTACTTGGAATTATATTTGCAACTCCTCTTGTCAGCAATTCTTCAATTTTGTCCATGCTTCAAAGTATAACATATTTCAATAAAACCGTAAATTTAGTATAATTCTGAAGATGATAGACTTTGGTAGACACAGAAGAAGACGACGGTACGCAGCATATTCTCGTATTTTTCTTTTGAGCAATATTGCAAGATTTGCCCTAGTCGGACTTATTATTCTTATCATAGGGATCTCATTTCTTTTTGTTTGGTATGGTCGCTCACTGCCAACGCCAGGTAAACTCGTAGATGCTCCTCTGGCGGAGTCTTCAAGAATTTATGATAAGAATGGAATACTTCTTTACTCTGTTTATCAGAATCAAAACAGAACCTATGTTGAGCTTTCGGATATTCCTACCTATTTAAAACAGGCGACAATTTCTATAGAGGATAAAGATTTTTATAAAAATCAAGGATTCTCAATTACGGGATATTTACGGTCGGTAAGAGATATAGTTTTCTACAGAAGGCTTACTGGAGGATCCACAATAACGCAACAGCTTGTTAAAAATGTTTTGCTTACTTCAGAGCGATCGGTAAAGCGAAAAATAAAAGAGCTTATTCTGTCTATGCAAGTTGAGAGAAGGTATAGTAAGGATCAAATTTTGGAAATGTATCTAAATGATGTGTCTTATGGAGGTGCAAATGTTGGAGTGGAGGCAGCTGCGCAGAGCTATTTTGGAAAAAAAGTTAAGGATTTGGACTTGGCAGAAAGCGCATTATTGGCTGGTCTTCCTCAGCGGCCAAGCATTTACTCCCCTTTTAGCGGAAATAAATATTATGTTGACAGAACCGATGACGTATTAAAACAGATGGTAAAAGTTGGACATATTTCCAAAGACCAAAAAGAAAAGGCATATACAAAGATTGCGAATATTAAGTTTTCTGCCGAAGACAGGACAATAAAGGCTCCGCACTTTGTTATGTACGTTAGGGAGCTTTTGGCTAGACAATTTGGAGAAGAAGTAGTGGCAAACGGAGGGCTTCAGGTTACAACCACCTTGGATTACTCTATCCAGAAGGAAGCAGAAAAAATTATAAAAGAGGAGGTAGATAAATTGAAGGGCTACAATGTTGGAAACGCGTCGGCTATAGTTTCCGTACCTAAAACAGGAAAAATCTTGGCAATGGTTGGAAGTAAAGACTATTTTGACACAGAAAATGATGGGAATTTCAATACCAGTCTTTCAAATAGACAACCCGGGTCTGCTCTAAAACCCATCATGTATGCAACTGCTTTTAGCAAGGGGTATACACCAGCGACGTTTGTGATGGATGTAAAAACAGATTTTCCCACAAATGATCCAGAAAATCCAATCTACACGCCTGTTAATTATGATGGAAAGTATAATGGGCCGATTCAATTGCGTTTTGCATTGGGAAATTCGATTAATATTCCAGCTATTAAAATGTTGGCTCGAGTTGGTGTTGGGGACGTAATGCAAACTGCATATGAGATGGGGGTCACGAATTGGCAACCAACAAGAGATAACTTAAAAGATGTTGGATTGTCACTTGTTTTGGGCGGCAGAGAAACATCGCTTCTAAGCATTATTAATGCGTACGGAGTATTTGCCAATGGCGGAACTCGTCAGGATCCAGTAGCAATTCTTAAAGTCACCGACTCGAAGGGAAACGTACTACTTGAATATAAAGAAACAGAAGGAAGAAACGTATTGTCCAAAGAAATTAGTTTTCTTATTTCGCATATTCTTTTGGATAACGTTGCGCGAACTTCTGCTTTTGGGCCAAATTCTTGGCTTGTAATACCTGGTAAGACTGTATCTGTAAAGACTGGTACAACCGATAAAAAACGAGATAACTGGACTGTTGGTTACACGCCGTCTTTTGTTGTTGGAGTGTGGGTTGGGAATAACGATAATAGCCCCATGAATGAGGCAATTGCGTCAGGAGTGACAGGAGCTTCTCCAATTTGGAATAGAATCATGAAGGTTGTGTTAAAAGACAAGTCGGATGAGGCACTGCGAAAACCCGAGGGGGTTGTTGCCCTAGCAATTGATGCTTTGGGTGGGGGGCTACCGGTTGATGGGCAGCCAACTCGCGCTGAGTATTTTATAAAAGGAACAGAGCCAAATAGTCGAGCCCCGATTTATCAAAAACTAAAACTTTCTAAACATCAAAACGGTAAACTTGCTAATCAATCTGAAATAGAGCGCAGTGACTACGATACTAAAGAGTATATCGTTTTTAACGAGAGTGATGCTGTATCTTGGGACGGAAAAAATCGCTGGCAGGAGGGCATTAATGAATGGTTTAAGACTCAATACGCAGGTGATGATAGATACCATCCACCAACCGAAACTTCGGATCACAAATATGAAGAACCTACCCCAACCCCAACTCCAACATCGGTTGTGACGCCAACAGAGTCTTTTCCTACTTTAACCCCAACCCCCACCCCGCTGCTATAATTATCAATTAATTCACCTGACACAATTTCTGCCTACGCCAGATTTGTGTCAGCTCTTTCATTTTTTGATCTTTTTTTGTAATGAAGTACCCGTAACTGCGGTTGTGAGTATAAACCGTTAATTATCGTCATTCTGGCAAATCCTGAACCTCTAAGCGTCGGCGCTTGCGTGTAAGGGTAAAAAGATTCTGGATACTCCCTGCTTAGCAGGGATTACCAGAATGGCGAGTAAAGTACGATTTTCTATTCTTTTAATTTTGCTCCGAATTTTTCTTTGAGATTTTTTAGAATTTTTTCGCGGATCTTTGAGACCTCATCAGTGGTTAAGTTTCTCTCTTGGTGTTGGTAAATTATGTGAAATGTTCGAGTTTCGTCGAATTGATCCAAAAGAGAAACGTTTGATATTAGAGGACTTTGTTTTTTGATTTCGTTTATTAAATCCCCTGTTTTAATATCTTCCGATGCCAGAATCGCAAGATCTTCAATTACGGGTGGATATTTTGGAATAGGGGCAAACTTTTTTTGGAGATTTATTTTTTTAAGAATCTCTGAAAAGTTAAATTCGAAAAAAATTCCTTCGTTTAGTACTTCAATAAATTTTGTTGGATCTTCCTTGATCCTCAACTCTTCAAAAAGCCTCTCAAGAATCCCTTTGACTTCAAAGAAGTCTTTGGTGTTTGCAATACCAGACAAGAAATATTCTTCTCTTGCGCCGTCAAGATTTTTTCCAAGATAAACTTTTCCAAGCTCGAACAAACCAATTTCGGTATAATTGGGTTTATTTTGATTGATGGCTTTTATTAGATTGATCTTAAGCGTTAGCCGTAGATACTCAAATTCCCTGCTTACTGGATTGTCTACTCTAAGAGCTTGCTCGGGTTTAATATTTAAGTTTTTAAGATCACTCTCGCTTACTAAGCTATAGGTATAGATTTCGGAAAATCCCGACGCTTTTAAAATATTTTTTGCTTTTTCCTCAATCTTGTAGTCTTTAAAGCAAGGAATTTGTTTAATTGGAATCTGTCCTGTAGGAATTGTTTTTGGAAAATTATTATAACCATATAACCTTGCGACCTCTTCTATAAGGTCTTCCTCGATTTTAAGATCGTTTCGGTAGGTTGGGATTGTACACTCTATTTGTTTTGACGTCCACCTCGGAGGAGTCATGGCTTTCAGCCTGCCACCTCCGAGGTGTTGCGAAGCGACTCCTCGGAGGTGTTGTTGAGGGAATGGTTTTAGGTTGAGCGATTCCAAAATAGATAATACTTTTTTCTCCGGGATATCAATTCCTAGAATTTTATTTAATCTTTCGATTCTTAGTTTTACTTTCCACGGCAAGAAGTCAGATCTTTTAAGATCATAAAGACTGCTTGCGATTTCTCCGCCTGCAAGTTGCAAAATAAGATCAACACACCTTTTAAGCGCATCTACAGTTCCTCCAGCATTTACTCCCCTTTCAAAAATGCTTGACGCTTCCGAGCGAAGACCCAGAGACTGGGAGGCCCTTCGTATTAAAATAGGATTTTCTACTGGAACCCGTATGAATATAGTTTTCGTATCTTCAAACGTCCCACTGTTGTAGCCACCTTTTATACCACATAAATCTATAATATTTTTTTCATCACGAATGATTACAGCACCTTTGGGAAGATGATACGCAGTACCATCAACGCTTTTAAATTCCTCTCTTTCTTTTGCAAGATCGACACGCATAACTAGACCTTTTATTTTGTCGTAATCGAATGCGTGAATTGGATTGCCGAGCTCAAACATTACATAGTTAGTGATATCAACAATATTATTAATAGGCCGCTGTCCTATCTTAACCAATCTTTCTCTTAACCATTTTGGAGATTCTTCTACTTTTATTCCGTCTATAATAATTCCGGTAAAACGAGGATTAGTTTCTGGATCGGTTTTAACCGTAAGATCAAGGATTTTTTTAGGTTTAGGGAGATTTGGGAGATTAGGCAGTTTGATCTTTTTTCCTTGGACTGCAGCTACTTCTCTTGCAATTCCAATAATAGAAAGAAGGTCAGGGCGGTTCGGAGTAATCTCAAATTCAAAAATAACATCACCATTCGTTTTTGTTATTTTTTCGGTTCCCAATCCAACCTCGGTTAACCGATCTGCCAATTCTTTTGGAGTGAGTGTTATATCAAAGTATTCTTTAAGCCAAGAAAGTGGTGCTAACATAGATTTTCCTTCCTTGTCATGCCGAATTTATCCTTCGGTAAACTCAGGATGGTGAGCTTGCCGAACCATTTCGGCATCTCGTTTCTTCATGGACAAGATCCTGAAACAAGTTCAGGATGACAAACGACTAAAACTGTTCCAATATCCTCAAATCAGGATTGGTTAAAAGTCTTAGGTCGTCCATTTGATACTTTAATGTAACTAGTCTAGATAGTCCAATCGCAAAAGCAAAACCACTAACTTTTTGAGGGTCATATCCAACTTTCTTTAATACGTTTGGGTGGATCATGCCTGCTGGCATAATCTCGCTCCAGCCACTTTGTTTGCAAAAACTACATCCCCGACCTTTACAAACAGTACATCCAATATATGTATCAACTCCCGGCTCAACGAAAGGAAAATTAGTGGTTGCAAATTTTATCTTAAGTTCTCTCTCCTCCATTAATTTTCGCAAGACGTAGTCAATAATTCCGAAAAGGTCAGTCAGCCTAACTTCTTTATCCACCAGAAACCCCTCAACCTGCCAGAATTCAAAGCTATGAGAAGCATCTACTTGTTCGTAGCGAAAATTTTTCCCAGGAGCAATTACTCTAAGGGGTGGTTTTGCCTTTTCCATTATTCGTGCCTGCATTGCCGACGTTTGGGTTCGCAAGATTATTTCCCCGGGAGTAACTTTACTATTTCTAGTATCAAGATAGAGTGTTTGTTGTGTGTCTCGAGCAGGGTGATACTTAGGAACATTTAAGGCCTCAAAATTATAATAATCAGTTTCAATCTCTGGTCCATCGGCCGCTTGAAACCCTAGTGTTTTAAATACGTCAATTACATCCATGAGTACTTGGGTCATTGGATGCAAATGTCCAATATTGGGTTTAATGCCCGGACCCGATATGTCAATTTTTTGTTTTTTTATTCTTAATTCTTGATTCCTAATTCCTGACTCTTGGTTCGCAATTGTGTCTTCAATTGCTTTTTTAACTTCATTTGCAAGCCTGCCGACCTCTGGTCGTCTTTCCTGTGGGAGTTTTGCTATATCTTTAATCTTTAGGGTTAACTTTCCGCTTCTTCCCAAAAACTGTAGCTTAACTTCTTCCAATGTTTTTTTATCGAGAGTATCTAAAATGAGAGACAGCGCAGAGTTTTTGATTTGTATGAGTGTTTCTTCCATAAGATTAGAATAGCATAAATATTTGGTTTTTGTATTCCCGGCTTCCACCTCGGAGGAGTCTTTGCGGCCACCTCCGAGGTGACTCAATAGGCTCCTCGGAGGTGAATTTAGAGATCTTTAATTTTTTCAACTACTTGCTTGAATGTAGTAGGATCGTTTACAACCATGTCGCTTAGGATTTTTCGATCAAGCTCAATATTTGCATTTTTTAGTTTGTGCATAAAGATACTGTAAGATAATCCTTCCTGTTTTACCGCCTCTCCAATTCTTGTTATCCAAAGAGATCTAAAGTCTCTTTTTTTAAGTTTTCTTCCATGGTATGCGTATTGACCAGCGTGTAAAATCGCTTCCTTTGCTTTTCTTATAGATCTGCTTTTAAGGGCCAAATAGCCTTTTGCGAGTTTTAATATTTTTTTGTGTTTTCTTCGGGATACCATCCCGCGTTTGATTCTCATATTTTAAATTGACATCCTTGAAGTTAGACATTTTTGATATTTTTGACATTGACGTTGTTGAATCTTTGATATCTTCGACGTCAAGAAATCAAATATTCAATGTCAAGGAAATCTAACTTCCAACTTCAAGAATTCTAAGCTACGCATATCCCATCATTTGTTTTATTTTTCTAGCGAATTTTCCTCTCAATACTCCTGGTTCCTGGTGTCGTCTTTGCCTTCTTTTGGTTTTTTTTATTTTTAAATGACGGCCATACTGGTGGGTAAAAAGAACCTTCCCAGTTTTGGTTACTTTAAACCTTTTGCTTACTGATTTCTTTATTTTTTTCTTCATATGAATCATTTCGGCTAGCAGTCGATTGTTTTTTGGACGACCTTTCTGGCGATAGAAGGGCAATTAGTTGTCTACCCTCAAAGTGTGCCTCTCTTTCGATCTTGGAAATATTAGATAAAGAGGCGACGACTCTGTGAACTATTTTTTGCCCAAATTCAGGGTGAGCGATTTGTCGACCAGCAAATTTTACTACCAATTTTACTTTGTCGTTGTTGCTCAGGAAAACTTCGGCGCGCCTTATCATGACACGCAGGTCATGATCGTTCATAAAGGGACCAAGTCTAATTTCCTTAGTTTCTGAAACTTTACTTTTCTTTTTTTCCTCCTTTTTTTTCTTCTTCTCTTGATATAAAAACTTCTTAAAGTCAATTATTTTAGCGACTGGTGGAACTGCCATTGGCGCTATTTCCACCAAATCAAGACCTTCTTCCCTGGCTTTTTTTAATGCTTCGAATTTTGGCAGAATTCCAATTTGCTTACCAAGGCTATCCAAAACACGAAGCGTCAACGCAAAAATACGCTCGTTAGTTCTATAGAATATTCTTTTTTCTTGTTTTCTCTTAAATCTTCTTATCAATTTCTTCTTTTAATTTATTTAGAAAATTAGATAATGTGATCTGTCCTAAATCCTTCCCACCCCGCGTCCTTACCGAAATTTTTCTATCTTCTATCTTCGATGCTCTACCTTCCGTTTCTCTATCTCCTATTATACCTACATAAGGTACTTTTTGTAAAGTGGCATCCCTGATTTTGCTTCCTACTGTTTCTTGGCGGCTGTCCAGCTGAACTCTAATTTTTTGTAGTTCGATGGTTCGAACTATCGAACTGGCATATTTAGCATGACGGTTGGCAATGGGAATTACCGCAACTTGGATAGGTGAAAGCCAGAGAGGAAATGCTCCTTGATAGTGTTCTGTTAGAATTGCAATGAAACGCTCAAAAGATCCAAAAATAGCTCGATGAATCATGACTGGACGTTTTTCTTTTCCACTTTGATCTATGTAAGTAAGTTTGATTGCCTCAGGTTGATGAAAGTCGAGCTGGACAGTTGCAAGTTGCCATTCCCGTCCTAAAGAATCTTTAATGTGAACATCAATCTTTGGTCCATAAAACGCGCCATCTCCCTTTTTGTCTCCAGCTTTTATACCTTTCTTTTTTATAACGTCTGCTAGATCTTTTTCTGCTTTATTCCATATATCATCAGTTCCAGCTCTGTTTTGCGGTCTTGTTGCAAATCGAAATTCGTATTCAAACCCAAACTTTTTGTAAAATTGAACCATCATATCTAATATGTTTGAAATCTCGTCAAAAATTTGATCCTCTCTTACATAAATATGCGCATCGTCCATTGTTAGTTGACGTACCCTTAGAAGGCCATTTACTTCTCCTGATTTTTCACGCCTATGCAATCTTCCTATTTCGGAAAATCTTAATGGCAATTCTTTGTAACTTCGGGGTCTAAATCTATAAAGAATAGTTGATTCCGGGCAGTTCATGGGCTTGAGGGTATATTGAATTGGCTTTGAATCAACTGTCTCATCAGATAGCATAAGGTTGTACATGTTGTGTTCTCCAAATTTTGCCCAGTGGCCAGATTCTTTAAAAAGTTGGGACTTTACCATTATTGGCGTTGAGGTTTCCAAATACCCTGCCTTTTCCGTAAGTTCGCGAATATACTTTTCGAGTTCTTTGAAAATTATCATTCCTTTGGGAAGCCAAAAAGGTGCTCCTGGCGCGATATCATGTGTAAAAAACAATTCAAGTTCTTGACCAATCTGCTTGTGATCTTTTATATTACTTATCTTATCCATTCAATTTATTTTATCATGTATGAGATTGTTTTGTAAAACAGAACAAGTTGGTTACCCTGCATTTTTGAGCGCTTGATTAAGATCTGCTATAAGGTCCTCTGCATCTTCGATTCCAACAGACAGTCGTATAAGCGTATTAGATAGACCAATTTTTTCGCGTTCTGTTTTAGGAACAGAGGCATGCGTCATGGATGCTGGATGTTCGGCGAGCGATTCAACAGCGCCAAGACTTTCTGCAATTGCAAAGATCCTCAAGGACTCAAGGAATTTTATTGCCGTCTTTATATCTCCTTGGAGTTCAAATGATACCATTGCGCCGAATCCGCTCATTTGTTTTTTTGCGATTTTGTGTCCTGGGTGAGTTGGAAGTCCTGGATAATATGTTTTTTTTACCTTTTTATGACCAGACAAAAATTCTACAACTTTTCGTGCATTTTCTTCATGTTTTTGCATTCTAAGCTGTAGCGTTTTAATGCCGCGCAATATCGAGTAACTATCGAAGGGAGATAATATTGCTCCAGCGGCATTTTGCAAAAACCGTAATTGGTCAGAGATCTGTTTATTTTTTACAATAATGGTTCCTCCTACTGCATCGCTATGTCCTCCAATATACTTAGTTAGAGAATGGACTACAATGTTAGCGCCTAAATCAAGAGGTTTTTGAAAGCAAGGAGAGGCAAAGGTATTATCCACAACCGTTAAAATATTTTTCGTTCTAGCTGTTTTTGCAACCGATGCAATATCTACAATTTTTAAGAGCGGATTTGTAGGTGACTCTATCCAAACAATTTTAGTGTTTTTACGGATATGTTTTTTGAAACTATTGCCGTCCCTAAAATCTGCATAGGTAAATAACAATCCAAAACGTTCAAAAACTTTGCTGAATAGTCTGCGTGTGCCTCCATACACATCGTCAATCGACACAATATGGTCTCCCTGTTTGAGAAGAAGCAAAGTGTTTGTTATGGCTGCAAGCCCTGATGCATAGGCAAATGCATGTGTTCCATTTTCAAGTGCCGCAAGATTTTTTTCAAGGGCGAATCGCGTTGGATTTCCCGAACGAGAATATTCATATCCTGCGGTTGGTTTGTAGACATTCTTTCGCGCAAATGTGGTTGAGAGATGAATTGGTACAACAACGTCTCCGCTTCCTCCATCCTTCAGATTTGGCTCATTCCCAACATGGATTGCTTTTGTTGAAAATCTTTTCATACGTTAATCAAGAAAACCAAATTCTTGCATCCATTCATCATCATAAAATTTGCTTATATAGCCTCTTCCAGAGTCAGGTAGGATTGTTACTACTACTGCGTCTTTTGGAAGATTTCTTGCAATCTCAAGCGTTGCATATACTGCCATGCCACTTGATCCGCCTGCAAAAATTCCCTCTTTCTTGACTAGTTCTCGGGAAGTAATAAACGATTGTTTATCACTAACTGTAATCATTTCATCTATAACGCTAAAATCAAGTGCGCCTGGCATAAAATCCTCCCCTGGCCCCTCAACCTTATAAGTATACGGCTTACCCTCTGTATGGTAAAAATAGTGATGCAAAAGAGAACCTTGTGCGTCAGCGCCTATTACCTTCACATTTGGATTTTGTTCTTTTAGATATTTTGCTGTTCCTGTTATTGTACCACCAGTGCCTACTGTTGCAACAAAGTGAGTAATCTTGCCTTTAGTGTCTCTCCAAATTTCTGGGCCTGTTGTTTGATAATGAGCCAGAGTATTTACCTTATTGTGGTATTGGTTGGGCATATAAGCGTTCCTTGTAACTTTGGCTATTTTTTTTGCCACATTTATGTAGTGATTTGGGTGATTTGGTTCTGCGTTTGGGGTTCTGACAACTTTTGCACCGTAGGCTTTAAGAACCAGCTCTTTTTCTTGGGCGACTTTCTCTGGCATAGTAAAAATTGTTTTGTATCCTTTAATTGCTGCCGCAAGCGTTAAGGCAGCGCCGGTATTTCCTGAAGTTGGCTCAACTATTATCCCGCCCTTCTTAAGAAGTCCTTTTCTTTCTGCATCCTCGATCATAGCAATGCCAATTCTATCTTTCATGCTTCCTCCAGGATTGAGATACTCAAGTTTGGCAAGAACTGTGGCTTTTATCCCCCTTGTTAGGCTATTTAATTGAACAAGAGGTGTATTGCCAATTACTTCTAGGATATTTTTCGCATATTTCATATACAAAAAACCTCCCTTTTGGGAGGTTAATATACACGCAAAACACGACCTCCCTTTAGGAAGTGGTTTCGCAACAACAAACTACTAATAATTCTTTTTCCATCCTAAAAGGATTGTATCTTAAGTTTTACCATTAGTCAACAGGCAAAATCTGACCCCAGTTTTGCTTCAAATGTCATCCCGAGCGAAGGGATGCACCAGACGGTGCGTCCCGAAGTCGCCCAGTTGAGAGAGATTCCTCCATGCGTCCAGCTGAGCTGGACTTAGTCGGAATGACAAAGTGGGATAATGTTAGGCAAAATTGTTTTGTTAACTTTTCCCTCTCCACAGGTCGTTGGTGAGACACTTCATAGCTCCACCTGATTTTATAAACTCGCTCATATCAAGAGAAATAACCTTAATTCCTTCAGCAGAAACTCGATCGGCAAAACGTTTTGCTTTTGCGCTACTGATAACAGTATGATCAACAACAACAGAATTAAGACCAAATGACAGTGCTTCTTCATCAGAAACAGCAATTGCGTATTTAAAGAATTTCTTGATGATATCAACTGATTTTCGGTCAAATGCTTTATCGTAAAGGTAGACAAGCTCACGGTTGATGGGTAAGCAGCAGATATCAAGATGATAAAATCGTTCATCTATTAGCCGTAGTGGCACAACTTTCTTGCTTGGAAACTCATTAGATAACAGCTTTGCGATTTCTCTATCAGATCTAAATCCGTACCCCTGTAGAATCACATCTTCAACCAAAAGCGTATCTCCTTGACCCTCATAAATAATATGCTTTGGATCAATTACTTCAAATCCATGAGTTTTTAACCACTGTTTATAAAACTTTGTTTCTCCTTGTCGCTCTCTATATCTAAACCGCGCAACAACAGCTTTTTTGTTGATACTAAAAAATCCATTGGCGGCAAATACCATATCGGGTAAATCAGGAGCTGCTTGAATAAATTCGATAGAATACCTAAGACTTCTACATTTATCTACCAAGTCTTGCCATTGTTTCTGGGCAAGGTTGTGGGCTACGGAAATAGAAGGATTCATCCATGGGTTAATTTTATATTTAACCGAAAAATAGGTGGGAGGGCAGAATAATAAGGACTTGCGCATATTAAATCTAGATATCACCGTAGAACCAAAAGTCAGAAGGGGTTGGATACAAGAGTGAATGCTCTGCCTCCTGCCGTTTTACTTCAAGGTAGCTTGCAATAAAGTTTTTAGTAAATACCTTACTTTGAACCAGTGTTCGATCTTTTTCTAAATTATTAAGTATAGTAAATAAGTTGTTTGGAGTTTGAGGAATCTTTGCATTATCCCAGATATTCTCATCATATGGCCCAAATCCCAATTTTTGGGGATCAAGTTTTCTCTTTATGCCCTCTATGCCAAAGGCAAGCATGGCTGAAAATGCAAGATAGGGATTACATGAGGGATCAGGCGTTCTAAACTCAATTCTTTTTGATTTTTCTTCTCTTTTATAATACATAGGAATTCTGACACAAGCACTCCTATTTCTTTTTGAAAACGCAAGGGAAGTAGGTGCTTCGAAATGAGGCACGAGTCTCCTATACGAATTAAGTGTTGGGTTGCTGATGCCAAGAAGGATTTGGATGTTGGAAAGTAACCCCGCTGCGTAAAAAAGTCCTATCTTTGAAAGTTCTGCGTAGCCCTTTGGGTCGTAAAACAGGTTTTTGCCCTTTTTAAAAAGACTTTGATGGGTATGCATGCCAGAACCATTATCCCCAAAGACTGGTTTTGGCAAAAAACAAGCTGTCATACCATATCTTTTTGCAAGATTGCGAGCAACATATTTATATTTCATGATTTTATCAGCCATAGCAACCAAACTGTCATAGCGCATGTCAATTTCCACCTGTCCGCCACTTGAAACTTCGTGGTGGTGGACTTCAATTTCAACATCAATATCCTCAAGGATTGTTACCATTTCAGAACGGAATGCCTGAAGTTTATCAAACGGCGGAACAGGAAGATAACCCTCTTTATTACGAATTACATATCCGTCGTCTTCCTCTCTTGCATTATCAAACGGTAGCTCAGTACTGTTGATCTTAATCGTTGAAAGGTATGGAGTTAAGTTTACTACCAGCCTATCAAAGACGAAGAACTCAATCTCAGGCCCCCAGTAAGAAATGTCTGCAATGCCAGTTTTTTTTAAGTATTCTTCTGCCTTTTTAGCAATGTAACGAGGATCTTTCTCGAAAGGCTCGTTTCTCTCTGGATCCCAAACGTCACAGATCGCAACCAGTGTCTTGTCAAAAAAAGGATCCAAAAAAAGCGTTTGAACATCTGGTTTGAGGAGCATGTCTGACTCGAAAATGGTTGAAAATCCGCGGATGCTTGAGCCGTCGAACCCAAACCCTTTCTCAATGTAACTTTGCGTAAACTCGTGTGCTGGAATACTCTTATGCTGCCAGACGCCGCGAATATCAACGAATCTAAGATCCACAAATGCAATATCGCCTTTTTTAATCAGTGTTAGCACTTTATTTATTCCTACCAATTTTGTCATTATAGACTATATAATATTTTGAGGACAGCTTGTCAATATATCAAAATATAGTCGCTCAGGATTTGACAAAACTTTTTATTGTTCGAGACTGAAAGCCGAGAACTTTAAACATTAAAACTTCTCGCTGGAGTTTATCTCGAGTTTACCGAGAGACTCGAAGAATAAATTCCTTTGACAACTCCTGAACGCTTACATCAAAATAATTTTTTCCTCTGTTAATATCCTCGTTTCTTATCTACAAGGTTTGGCAGAGGTTCGCCTTTAATGTATGCTTTTAGGTTCAAACAGAAAAGATCAATAGCTCTATCCATATATTTTTCCGACAAGCCTGAGTGATGTGGGGTAATTACTACATTTTCCATATTCCAAAGCTTACTTTCCTTTGGTAGCGGTTCTGTTTCTGTCACATCCAAAGCAGCACCTCCTATAATTTTTTTATCTAAAGCTTCTATTAGCTCTTTTTCATTTACTACCCCACCTCTGCCGATATTTATCAAAACTCCCGATTTTTTCATTAACTTAAATTTTTTCATATCAAACAAATGGTGGGTTTGGGAGGTCAAAGGAAGACAAAGAACAACAAAATCAGCCTTTGGAAGAGCCTCCTCTAAATCATCTTTAGCATACAATTTGTGAACAGAGTCAGGTTTATCCAGCACCGAATTGGTGCTGGATTTATTTTTTATGTTTTGTTTAACTGCAAGCACTTTTACTCCTAAGCAGCAAGACATACGGGCAACTTCTGTCCCAATATGCCCTAAGCCGACAACGAGCGCTGTCTTGCCTCTAACTTCAGTAATATCTTGATTGCTCTGCCAGATTTTTTCTTGTTGCTTTTTGAATGTATCGTAAAATTTCCTTGTAAAAATAAGCATAAAACCAAGCACGTGCTCGGCAATTGGAATTGCGTGGATGCCGGATGAATTACTCACAATCACATTAGATTTAACAACTTCTTCGGTCAGAACTTTTTCAACTCCAGCAGAAAAGGCGTGAATCCATTTTAGACTTTTCGCTCCTTTAATGGATGGAATAACGCCTGGGACACTTGAGACAACTTCAGCATCTGTAATTTGACTTGCAAGTTCCCGCTTATCGATAGAAGATACTGCAGTAACCTTGATGCTTTTATCTACATCTAGAATTTTTTCTAAATGTTTGTCTTTAATCTCAAGAGGAGTTTCTCCTTCGGTTTTAATCAAAAGTATTTTCATGGAGTGATTATATAATTTGCTTTACTGATGTTCAAGAGCGGATACGCGTTTGGAAAGACTTTTGTGTTCTTCTTGAGTTACCATTTTTACCATGATTTCTGAATCATTTTCCATCATATCGTCTGTATTTCTCTTAAGCTCTTTGATATCTTTTTTCATTGTCTCAATGTCCACCTTGATTATTCCTACATCTTTCTTCAAGCCTTGGATATCTCCTTTCATGTTCTGGATATCACCTTTCATGCGCTCCATGTCTACTTTCATTATCCCAGTATCATGTTCTAAAGAGCCTAATCTAAGACTTACTAACTTTAGATCGGTTCTCATCTCATGAATATCAACAGTTGCCTCCTCTACTCTTTTGGTGAGGCGTTTGAGCATGTCTATAACTTGTTGATCTTGTGTTTTTTGTTTCATGGATTTACCACCATCGTGTAAACCGATTGTGGTTTACAGTATAGCAATAGCGATATTGAGTTTGTCAACTATATCTTTCTATAACCAAGGTAAAGGAATTCTGGGTTGTTTGATGTAGAATTACTCTAGTGAAAAATATTGAACTTAACGAATTGTTCCAAAGAGCACTTGTTCTTATAGAGGATGGTAAAAATGGAATATTTAGGAAGGATATTTCTTGGAGCAGAAGCTTTTGATTTTTTAAGAAATACAGATTAATAACAAAACGACCCGGTTAGTTTATAAACTCTACAGCCCGAAACCTAGAAGAAATAAAAATTGCAGTGGCAATTTATATCACATTTCATTTGAACTACTCTTGAAGTCGGTATTGTCTAAAAAGTATCCTAGCGATGAACTTCGTTTCAGATACAGTCACAATCTTAAGAAGATGTGGAAAGATTTTAAGTTTTTAAATAAGAATGTATTCGCTTCGATTTCGTATCTAGTCTCTATCTGTACTAATCTATCGACTTATTTCAGCTATAGCAATATTAACTCGACAGTTCTGGAAGGGTCCTCTGCGATCAATACTACACCTCAGAGAGTTTACACCCAGGGGTTGATTTATATTGACACTTGCGTTTATAGTTCTATGTTATAGCTCTAAATCCTTGCTTATTGATTGCATTGCCTTTAGGTTTATTCTCACAAATTCTTTTAGCGGAATTCCCAGTTTTTCTTCACACATCAAAATCGGTTTTCTGTCAGTTCCTTTTGCGAAAGATTTTTCCTTCATTCTTTTGAGAATAAACTCTGGAGTCAGGGATGCAAGTTTTTTATAGGGGTGGACTAAAACACAAGCAACAATAAGGCCAGTTAACTGGTCGCAACACGTTATTGCCCAGT
>Ga0213870_1000492_pt1 | contig 18438 bp, 14 predicted proteins | sample WICALVC2017_Meta_FD_160119 | JGI IMG/M metagenome (GOLD analysis project Ga0213870, IMG submission 160119) | Freshwater microbial communities from subterranean cave lake in Wind Cave National Park, South Dakota, United States - WICALVC2017 | ecosystem: Environmental > Aquatic > Deep subsurface >... | reverse complement strand
TATAAATCTCACCGCCTCCGGCCCAACTATGTTTGAGATCCCGCCAGTTGAAGATAAGTATTCTCATTTTAAGTTCGATCAAGTATACTATAGCTACAATTTCTTATCAACATCGTGTATACTTGTTGATCATGCGTGACTTCCTCAAAGAGCATAAGCTAGCCTTAGTAATCTGTGCCATTCTTTTTATAATTCCATTTTTCTGGCTAAAACCAGGGGAAATGGATTTGGGGGGAGATTCAAGCAGACTATACTTTTATGATCCTATCTCCTTTATCAAATCTACAGCCATATACGATATATCCGCTCAAGGAAAAGGATTGATAGAGCCTAATTATTATTATCTTCCATATGTAACATTTTTAGCAATTTTAAAGTTTATTACGTCTTCGTCCACTATCGTAATCGCAATTTCTAACGGTTTAAAACTTGCTGGGGGGTTTGTAGGGATTTATTTAATAGTCCGAGAACTTCTATTAAATTCAACGTACAAAATTAATAAAAAATTTATATATTTGGCCTCTATTGCATCTGGAATTTTCTACACTGTGTCTCTTAATTCGATTCACGTAAGTTATATGTGGGATAGGGCAATTATGTCTCATAATCAGGTTTTTTTGAATCCTATTATTTTCTTCCTATTTCTTAAATTTCTCCTTACGTATAAATACAAGTACATGGGAGTAATGTCTTTGGTAAGTTTTGTTTTTTCATCTAATTTTGGCTTAACTTCCGCTCCTCCTTTTTTTGCTTTTTATCCATTGGCTTTCCTATTTCTATTTTTGTATGTTGGTATATTTGGAAAAAAACCTATTCCATGGAAAAGGGTTGCCATTGCGTTTACTCTCTTTTTGGGTATTCACGCATTTCAAATGCTTCCTCAAGCATTGAGCCTTTTTGATAAAGACAGCTTTGCAAATAGCAAAGTTTTCAGCAAGGAAGAAATTGAAGAGGGAGGAGTAATATATTTTAGTTCTGTATCTCCGCATGGTAAAGCAATTTTAAATTTATTGCTTCCATCAGTAAAACAATTTTTTCATTTGGCGTCCTTAATACCCCCGCTGACAATAGTTGTTGGTTTCTTGCTGAATAAAAAAAAGGAGAGAGATTTTTTATTCATATCTTTCTTTTTTATAATTACTTTTTTTCTGGTAACTGCAAATATTACCAATGTAGGATTTGAATTTTATAGAAGATTATTTTACATTCCTGGGTTTTCTATGTTTAGGGTGTTTTTCGCCCAGTGGATGTTTATATTTCTGTTTTTTTACTGCATTCTATTTGGCTTTTCAATTTATAGCATTTTGTTAAGGCTCAAGCCTTTCTATCAAAAGATTTTTTATTTCATGATTTTTTTACTTCTGATTATTCCATGTATACCTCTTTTTACAGGAGAACCTATAAATAATAGCGTGATAAGAGGGTCGAATAACATTAAGGGTGTAATCGTAATGGATCCTCAGTACGAAGAAGTTTTGCGGTTTATCCGTACTCTTCCTGGTGATGGAAAAATACTGGTATTGCCTTTAACGGATTTTTTTCGCCAGGTAGTATATGGACGCGATGGGGGGGCGTATGAAGGACCATCAACACTGCTTCATCTAACTGACAAATATAGCTATGTTGGTTATCAGCATTTTGGCTACAAAAATCGCATGCCCTACGCAGAAGATATAATGAAATATTCAAGAGAGAAAAATTACGATAGGTTACTTCGGATATTCTCAATATTAAATATTCGTTATGTATTTCATAACTCTGACCCAAAAATATATGAGGAAAGTTTTTCTCCTGGCTCTTATGGATATATGCAAACTTCGATGCCTAAAACCCAAAAAGGATATACGGAATTTATTAAACATTTTCCTCTAACTCAGATTTATAAAAACGGTCCACATATTATCTATGAAATAAATAAGTCATCATATAACTCTACGATATTTGTTCCGGATGGAATTTATGAAAGTTCTCAGCTTTCGTTTGATGAAGGAAAAAATAAATCAGTTTTTATAGACAGCAAAACATGTGCAAATCCTAAGTTCAAAAGTTTATGCAAGGAGTATAGAAAAGCTAATGTTAATATCCAAATGAGCATGGTAAACCCAATATTATACAAGGTAGGCATACAGCAAAACGAGCCTATAGACAACATGCTTTTAGTAATGCAGCACACTTTTCACCTTGGGTGGAAATTGGTTCTTGATGATAAATATATTGCGCAAGACTCCCATATTCTAGTAAATGGATATACGAATGGATGGATGCTTCTGGCCAAAGATATTCCTGAAAAAAAGAACTTCATATTATATCTAAAGCTTGATCCTCAGAAATATTTTAGATACGGTTGGTATGTAAGTTCTGTATCTTTAGCCATTGTAATTTTTCTTATAATTTTTTCTCTTAAAAAAGAACATGAGGAAAATTAATAAAAATACAGTCGTTTTAATTTTCATTTCCCTTATTCTTTTCATAATTCCATTTTTCTGGCTTAAGATGGGAGAAATGGATTTAGGAGGAGATAGTAATAGATTGTATTTTTACGATCCCATATCGAATTTAAAATCATTTGCAATATACAGTGTCGTTCCTTGGGGAGTAGGTATAATTGCCTACAATCAATATTATATTCCTTTTTTACTATTTGTAGCTTTTTTTAAATCATTTCTGTCCTCAACTGTAGTTATTGATATCTTTAATGGTTTCAAGCTAGCTGGTTCGTTTATTTTCATGTTTTTAATTATAAAAGAGTTTTTCCGAAAAGAAGGAGGAGGAAAAACTACCTTAGCACAATCAACAGCAGCAATATTGGGAGCAATTTTTTATACGTTTTCACCAAGTGTTGTTGATAACATGAGATATGCACTGGTTACCCATAGTCAAGTCTTTTTAAACCCATTTATTTTTTATTTGTTGTTGCGCTATTTGAAAACATCTTCTCTGAAATATATTTGGCTAGCTCTTTTGATTACTATAATTTTTTCTACCAATTTTTCTTTTCAGGCTCCTCCGCCATTTTTTGCTTTTTATCCACTCGCGATTATTTTCCTTTTACTCTACAATTTTTTTGTTCTACAAAAACCAATTCCGTGGAAAAGAATTATTGTTGGTATACTATTTTTTTTGGGTCTTCACGCGTTCCATACATTACCCGTAATAAGTAACGTATTTGATAAAGGTAGTGAATTTAACAAAAGAATATTTGAAACAGCATCAACTACGAATGTTGGACTTGAATATTTTAATGCCACATTGCAACTTGGAAAAGTAAGTAAGAATATTTTCCTTCCTTTAGAGAGTCCAACATTAAGCTGGAGTTTAATAATGATTCCTATGCTGATAATTTTAGGTTTCTTATCTACGAAAGGTAAAAATAAGACATTGTTGTTGGTAAGTGTTTTCTTTTTCATAACACTTTTTTTAGGATCAGCAAATATAACCCAAATAGGAGTGGAGCTTTATAGAAAATTATTTCTTATTCCAGGATTTGGAATGTTTAGAAATTTTTCCGGTCAATGGCAATGGGTATATACATTTTTTTATGCCCTTCTTGCCGGCTTATCAATATCTTATTTCTTTTCCAGGATTAAATTTAAATACATCTATCTTTTTTCTTTTTTAGCAATAGGATTTCTTGTTATTCGCTCATGGGTTGTTTTTAATGGAGACATTGTGAATGTTTTTAACAGAGGATCCAAGAATGTTGGCGTTGTAGTGCGTATGGATCCAAACTATGAAAAAATGCTTGAATATATCAAAAGTATTCCTAATTCCGGAAGGATTATCCACATGCCATTTACAGATTTTGCCTATAATATTGTAGGTGGACAAAATAAAGGAGTGTACGTAGGACAGTCAATGCCTTCTTTCCTGGCTGGAAGAAATGATTTTGCAGGATATCAAAATATTGATCCATTTTCTGAAGTTTTTGTAAAATTGGCAAGGGAGAAAAATTATCCTTTAATAAAAGAAATGATGTCTTTGCTTCAGATTCGATATATTCTTTACAACTCGGATGAGATAGTTTCAGATAAGTTTTTCCCTACATTTCCTTATGGTTACACTGGAGTTTCTGCCTCACAGCCTGCGTTAAAAGAGTTTGTTTATAATATTGCTGATAAAAAGACATATCAATCTGGATATTATTCTTTGTTTGAGGTAGATAAGAAACAATATCTGCCAAACTTTTATATTGCATCAGATTTATTTTTTTATGACACTAACCCAAAATATAATACACAATATTTCAAGGCTTCGTCCTTTTTTCCAACAACCCGAGAAGAGCCCAATAGTGATCCCAGGATAGCGTATATAGACAGACAAACATGCAGCAAAATACTTGAAGACATATGCGATAAAGATAGTCATAAGCTGGAAAATGAAAATATTCAGATTATTTTTCAAGCAATTAATCCTACGAAATATAAAGTTGAAATAAAAAATGCCGCTAAACCATTCTTGCTGGTTTTTCAAAATTCATTTACACCCAAGTGGAAATTGTATGAAAGCGAGGAGAATATTAATCTAAAAGATAATAGCGAGTCGTATTATAATGGAACCATAATTGAGTTGAATCCTGTTAGCAATCCTATTGATCAGAATCCTTTTCAAACAAATAGTTTAAAATCTGTATATGCTTCTGGCCATGTAGAAGTTAATGGTTATGCTAATGCATGGTACGTAGATCCAGGCAATCTTAAGAACCAAGATTATAAATTTATTGTAGAAATGACAGGACAGAAAATGTTTTATTATAGCTTTGCGGTGTCGTTAATAACATTAGCAGTTTTTGTATTGTATGGGGTGAGAATATTTAGAAAATAATTTATGCATAGATTTTCTTATATTATTATAATTTTCTTATTAATTTTAGGTGATATAACTTTATTTACCCAAAGTTCGGATATCAGAATATTTACTCTGCTTATTATTTATTGGTTGTTAATAAAAACTATTAAGCTAAATAGTAGGACAACTTTTATTTTTTCTTTGATATTTTTAATTTTAGCCTATTTCCAGTTTATTCTTTCAGATATTAGATATTTTGATAATCCCGGACCTAATATTCCATTTTCAGAAAAGGCAGCAGTTTGGGCATTCTTATTTATGGTTGTCGGGATAATCCAAAAATGGAGAGAATAAATCCTTAGCTTAAATTATTTGTTATAATATGTTCCTATGAAGAAAATTGCGTCTTTTCTGAGGGAAAAGAAAAAAACAGTTTTATCTTTTTTTATTGCAGCAATAGTTGTTGATACCTTTTTTTTTAAAAAAAGCTCTGATTATTTCACTTTTGGCATATTAATTCTTTACTTATTTTTTTTGAAAATATTTCAGATAAAGAGTAAGTCAACTTTCCTAATGTGCCTTGCATTGTTGATTGTTATGTTTATTGGCTATCTTTTTTCCAAAACCTCAATATTAACAGAAAAAGCCGCTGTATGGTTTGTATTGTTTTTAATTGTGGGAGTAATTCAGCAATGGAAAGAATAAGACACGTTCTTTTGCCACTTCTTGTTTCTATATTTCTTTTTATAATTCCATTTTTCTGGTTAAAACCAGGGGAAATGGATCTAGGAGGAGACAGTAGTAGATTATATTTTTACGACCCCATACACTATCTTTTTAGCAGTACTTTATATGGGGTGTCTGCATCGGCTTTTGGTCTTGAAACTATTTATTATTTCAATTTTCCATTCACTCTTTTATTGATGTTGCTTAAGGCAATTTTAGGTTCGTCTACACTTCTAATCTCTGTTTTTCATGGTTTTAGTTTAAGTGTAGGGTTTGTTTTTGTGTACCTGATTATAAAAGAGTTGATTGGAGAAGAAAAAGAAAAAAGAGGAATAAGTCTTAATCAGTACACAGCAGTATTGGGAGGACTATTTTATGTATTATCTCCGGCTCTTATGGATGGGTGGGAGCATGTATTATTAAGTCGAAATCAAGTATTTCTCAATCCTCTAATCTTTTATCTTCTCCTAAAATACTTTAAAACAAACAGCATAAATTATATTTTTATTACTATTTTATTAACTTTCATATTTTCCCCAAATTTTAGTATTATTTCCACACCACCTATATTTGCTTTTTATCCAATTAGTATTTTATTTCTTATTTTGTATACAAGGTTGATAATTAAAAGGAAAATTTTATGGAAACATCTTGTATTAGGTTTTTTTCTTTTTTTAGGAGTACAGGCATTCCATTTATTTCCGCAGATTGATACTATACTTGTTCTAGGAAACGAAATTAATTCAACTATTTTTTCCAACGAAAGTAAATTTGACCGAGGCTTAAGCTTTTTTTCCGCTATTGCCCCTAATATTAAAGCAAGTATGAATCTTTTGGGATTTCCGCAAAATAGAGTATTTAATTTTTTTGCGGGAATCTTTATAGCGTTTCCTGTTTTAATAGTTGTCTCTTTTATATTTAATAGAAAAAAAACCATTCTTCTTACAGCATTTTTCTTTCTTGTAGTCTTATTTTTTACCACAGCTAATATAACGAATATTTGGTTGTTAATTTATAAAGGGCTTTTTTATATTCCTGGTTTTTCGATGTTTAGAAATTTCTATGGACAATGGCAATTAGCATATATATTTTTCTACTCCATTCTTCTTGGTCAAGCCCTATGCGTAATATTGAGTAAATTAAATAAGAAGCAAACATATTTACTATTGGCAATTCTTGTTTTAATTCTCGTAATTAATGCAAAGCCTTTTATGGCTGGGGAATTGGTCAGAAGGCCTCTTTGGCAATCAAAAGATGTAATAGAGGTTTTAAAAATGGACGCTGATTATGAAAAATTACTTACTTTTATTAGTTCTTTACCCGCTGATGCAAGAGTTTTGACATTGCCCATAACAGATCCAGGATATCAGATTGTGGCAGGGGAAAGCGGAGGGGCCTATATGGGTCCTTCAACAATTGCTTATCTTGCAGGAAAGAAAGATATCACGGGTTTTGAAGAATTTCAAGAGTACAAGGGTTTAATTATGAATTTAATAAAAACTCAGCAATTTGAAAGATTAAGAAGGCTGTTTGGATTTTTAAACATTAAGTATATTTTTTATAATGCAGATACTAAAATATACGATGATTTCCCTAGTTTTCCTTATCACTACATCAGAAAGTTTATGCCCAAGGATCAAAAATCCTATAAGGAATTTGTTAAAGAATTACATCTTAGGGAAATAAAAAATATCAACAACAAATTTTTTGTTCTTGAATTACAAGATGATAATTATTTACCCCAAATATACATAGCTAAAAAAACACAAAAATTTAATAAGCCATTTACTGAAATAAACGTGCCGTTATCTATGGATATTCAGGAAAGCAGGATTGCGGTTGATAATAATTATAAACCTACCGAGAAAGACTATCCCATTAAATTTGATGAGACAATAATTGATATTCAGAGCGAGAATTCTTTTTTGGATTTTTTTGTAAATGCAGATGCTAGCGTTGGATTTCCCTATGCCTTTTCGGCTTGGCCAACAAACTCCTTAATCTACCCTTTCGTAGTTTTTCGCGAAAACTTGCAACTGTCTAAACACAAAAGAATAGATGATATATATATTGAAACAGCTATACTTCTTGCCGATAAACGTATTGGTGAGCTGGAAAGATGGGGAAGAGAAATACCAGTTTTAGGAAACGTAAAAAGCATAGAAGATTTTGATCGGTCATGGCAGGAGCCCACTATGTGGGAAGCATTAATTAAGATAAATAAATATAATGCTTGGGAAATAGGCTTATTGAGATACAAGAGACAAGTATATAGCCTGATAAATAGAATAGAAAAACCCAATGGTTCGTTATATTCTCCTACCGCAAATAAAGAAAAATTAAGAAAAGCAGTAATTGCTGATAGGGAGAGATTTTATGCAATAATTGAGAGGAATGATGAATTATCAAAAGAGAAAAAAATCTACCTTCTCAAATTGTGCATAAAGATGTTCGATTCGATAGCGGATCGTTTTCAGTCAAAAATACCCTTACCTGAAGAAATACCATACAATTTGAGTAATTTAGAAGAAGGAGAATATGAAGTATTTATTGATAGAAAATCTGTCGAAAAAGTAGATCAGTCAAAATGGCAAATAGTTATTAATGGCAGAAATCTTTATTTGAAAGATTTTCAACAAGATACCAACTGGTACAGAGGTCAGAATATCGCAGTAAAAGGCGCAACGGATAAAATTCTAACACTTTTATCAACGCAGTCAACAAATTTACTTTCCGAAGATCAATGGATTTTTTCGGAAGAAAATAACTCGGGTAAAAATTATGTCTCTTTTTCTATAGTAGACAACAATTTACCAAATAACGATGGATTGATTAGCAGAATAGTTAATTGGAGTCCAAATTCCTATTACATATTGTCTTTTGAATACTTAACTCATGGCAAGAGTTTCAAGGTAATTACTTACGATAAATCATTGCAAAAAGATAGTAATTTTAGAAAAGTATTCGAAGATGATTTGAGATCTTCAGCGTGGAAACCTTTCGAAGCTATTTTTCTATCCAATAATGATGCTTATTTAGCGTCTTTGCAAATATTGAAATCGGAAAAAAGCCTCATTGACGAAATAGAGACAAAAGAAAAAAACAGTAAGATTGAGATAAAAAATCTTTCAATAATTAGAGTTTCAAATCCAAAAATAGTCTTGAAAAAAGTGATTACACCTCCTTCGCAAAATAAAACATTGCCAAAGATTACATTTACGAGAATAAATCCTACAAAATATCAAATTGATGTAAAAAATGCAACGGCTCCATATACTCTGGTTTTTATGGAGGCATTTAATTATAAATGGAGATTGGTAGATTTGGATCCTAAAACAAATACGATGTCTGTAAGAGGTTATTCGTCCAGAGCTTTTGCAGCTATGGGCAATTCAATCGGAAGAGTATTAACAATAGGGGAAGCGAAAGGAAATGGGACAATAAGTTACTTTGGCGGCGATGTAAAAGAAAATCATGGTAAAAATATATTTCTCGATGGGTCTACATTTAGCGCATGGGGTAAGGATGAAATAGTTCCTGGTAAGCACTTTGCGGCAAATGGTTATTCAAATGCATGGTATATAGAGCCGGATAATGTCGGAGGGAAAACAGAATATACATTGGTTTTGGAAATGGGAACTCAAAAGCTATTTTATAGAAGTTTAACCATATCATTAATGGTTGTAGGTATATGCATACTCTTTTTGCTGCGAGGTTTAGTAAAACGTATATCACATGAAAGACCATCTTAAAAAAGTTTTAATACTCTTTCCAATATTAATAGTTATATCAGTATATTATAGATGGTTTTTTTTGCCGGATATTATTGGTGGAGATTGGCTATATCTTTTTAAGGAATCGTTGGAAAATTATTACTTTCTTGTTCCTTCCTGGAACACATGGCAAGGTAATGGTTTGGGAGGAACAAATCCAATATATTTCTTACAATCTTTTGAATATCTAACTGTATTCATTGCAACTTTCCTGCATATTCCATGGCCAATTATTTATAAGTTTTTTTGGTTTGGTTTTTTCATTTTTTCGTCTGTATCGTCAAGCATGTATTTATTAAGTGTTGTTTTGCCAAAAACAACATTGTGGCAAAGGTTAATTGCGGCTATGATCTTTATCTCGAACACATACGTATTGATGCTGGTTGGAGGGGGGCAGATGGGGGTAGCGCTCGCCTACTCAGTTGCGCCGCTTGTTCTAGCGAGATTCATCAAGGTGATCGATCATATTATTGATTCCAATAAAAATTTTCAATTTTCAATTTTCAATTTTCAATTAGCATTGTTGGCTGGATTAACCTTATCGCTTCAAGCCTTATTCGATCCTAGGATTGCGTATACGATAATGATCGCAGTTACAATCTATCTGCTATTTAAGGTTAGAAAGAACATACTAAATATTTTACTTTTAATATTTCATACTTTTATAATTCCAGGCCTAATTACACTACTTCTGCATATTTTTTGGATATTACCCCTTATAGTTTTTTCTCAAAATACGTGCGAAAGATTTTGTGAAGCATACACAGGCGTCGGAATAGTGAGATTTTTAAGCTTTTCAACTTTTTCTCAAGGCCTATCACTGCTCCATCCTAATTGGCCGGAAAATATATTTGGCAAAGTTGGATTTATGAAGCCAGAGTTTATTCTGATTCCTGTTCTTGCATTTTTCTCTCTTCTTTTTTTAAGCAATTCAGCAATGAAGCAATTTCACAATCGTGTAATATTATTTTTTGCATTATTGGGGATTGTTGGCGCATTTCTTGCTAAAGGAGCAAATCCTCCATTTGGAGACTTTTATTTATGGTTATTTGAAAATATACCGGGATTTGAAATGTTTAGAGACCCTACGAAGTTTTATTTGTTGGTTGCTCTGTCTTATTCGGTCTTAATACCTTTCAGTATTTATTCTATCTATAAATGGTTAAGTTCAAAGTGCAAAGTGCAAAGTGCAAAATTACAATTTAAAATTCAAAATTATTCACTTAGTCTTATACTTATATTTTTTATTATTCATTGGGTAGTTTTAATTCATCCTGCGATTTTTGGACAATTGGGAGGTACGCTTAAAAAGCATGAGGTGCCAAAGGAATATGTGATGCTTAAAGATTTTTTACATAAACAGCCTGAATTTTTTCGTACCCTTTGGGTTCCTCGTCAGCAGCGTTTTACTTTTCTTTCAAATATACATCCATCAGTTGAGGCGGGTGCTTTGTTCAACGCCACAAGTTCTGCGCAAGCGATCAGAGGCATTAAGGAGAAGGGGTATCAATATTTTTCAGAACTAGCTGTTAAATATGTAATTGTTCCCTATGATAGTTTGGGCGAGTTTTTTCTAACCGATAGAAAATACGATAAAATAATACCTGAAAAAATTTCTAAAAGTTTAGAAAATGTTCCGTGGTTGAAAAAGATTAATGGATTTGGCAATATAACAATATTCGAAGTACTATTGCCAAAGAACCATTTTTGGTTAGAAAAATCCGGAAAAATTTCATATAAAATGGTTAGCCCTACTCAATATATTGTTAATGTTTCAACTATTCATGGTCAAAAACTTACTTTTTCCGAAAAATATAATCCATCATGGGTTGCAAAAGTCGGAGATAAAGCAATTAAGTCAAAAAAAACTTTAAATAATTTGAATAGTTTTGCATTGGAAAAAGGTGGTTACGATTTGGAAGTCATTTTTCTACAAGATAAAGCTTATGGTTATGGAAGAGCGATATCTCTTGTTGCATTTTTGGGAGTATTATTCTTCATTTTTAAATATAGAAAATCTAGTAGCTTGTCGAATTAGTTCAACTTAGCTATAATCAAAAAATGAGAATTTTAATTACAGGAGCTGCGGGTTTCATGGGAAGTCATCTGGTTGATTTTTTAACAAAAAATAAAGAACATGAGGTTTTTGCAGTTGATGATCTTTCAGGAGGATACATTGATAACGTAAGCCCAAAAGCAAAATTCACGAAAATAGACCTAAGAGATCGTGCGAGAGTAGAGCAATATATTGAAAAAGTAAAGCCAGAGCTTCTATATTACTTAGCGGCTGATGCCTCCGAAGGAAGAAGTCAATTTACCCCAATTAATTCTACAGAAAGAAATTATCTAGCCTACATGTATACCCTTGTTTCTGCTATTAAGCATGGGTTGAAAAAGGTTGTACTTACAAGCTCCATGAGCGTATATGGTGCCCAAAAACCACCATTTTCCGAAGATATGCCCAAAAAGCCTGAAGATATATATGGAATCGCGAAGGGGGCAATGGAAGATGCAACAGAAGTCTTGGCAAAAGTGCATGGTTTTGAGTATGTCATTATACGTCCCCACAATGTATATGGTCAAAAGCAAAACTTAGCGGATCCTTACAGAAATGTTATCGCAATTTTTATAAATTGTCTTCTTAACAATAAACGTTTTTATATATATGGAGATGGAAATCAAAAAAGAGCCTTTACCTATATTGACGATTTCACTCCATACTTTGCAAAAAGCGGTTTTAATAATAGATGTAATGGAGAAGTGATTAACATAGGACCTAAAGAAGAACATACGATCAATGAGTTAGCAGATATAGTTTTGAAAGTTTTTTTTCCAGATGGCAATGTTCCAAAACATCTAAAACCACAATATTTTCCCCTACGTCCTCAGGAGATTATGGAAGCTTACTGTACGAATGCAAAATCAGCTAGGCTTTTAAACTATCGAACAACAGTTACACTTGCTGAAGGTGTAAAAAGAATGACAAGTTGGGCAAAAGAAAAAGGGCCTCAGAAATTCAAATACCTAAAAAATGGAGTAGAGCTTATGACTAAAGATCTTCCTCAGACCTGGAGCAAGAAGTTGATTTAATATGTCAAAAGTTTCAATTATAGTCCTCAATTGGAATGGTAAAAAATTTCTTAAAAATTGTCTAAACTCTCTTAAGAAGCTAACCTACCCAAACATGGAGATAATTATTGTAGATAATTATTCAACAGACGGATCTCAAGAATTTGTTAAAAAAAAGTATCCGGAATTCCTATTATTGGAAAATAAAAAAAACTACGGATTCGCAAAGGGAAACAATATTGGCTTTCATGCGTCTTCGGGAAAATATGTTCTTTTTCTAAATAATGATACTATTGTTAAGCCTAACTTTCTAGAGCCCCTGGTTGAAGATTGCGAGAAAGATCCAAAAATTGGCTGTATCCAGCCGCAATTAAGATTAGCGAGTGATAAATCAGTTATGGATCAAATGGGGTCATTTATATCTTTCCTTGGTTTTTTATACCACTATGGCTATAGAAAGAAATATTCTAATGAAAAATATGGAAAACAAAAAGAAATTTTTTCAGCAAAAGGAGCATGCATTTTATTTCCTCGCAAAGTATTAGATAAAATTGGCTTATTTGATGAAGATTTTTTTATTTTTTTTGAAGAAACAGATTTATGTTTTAGGGTATGGCTTTCAGGACATAAAGTCCTATATGAACCAAAATCTTTAATTTATCATGTTGTTGGTGGAGATACCATGGCATCTGATAAGTATAAATATGAAAGGAGAATATATCTCATATTTAAAAATACAAATTGTTCTTATCTAAAAAACTTCGGAACTAGAAATTTTATTACAGTTTATCCGATTTTTATAATTGTTCAAATATGTATATTTCTACTTTTTCTAATTCAATTGCATTTTAACTTATTAAAAGCGATTGTTAGAGCTTACTGGTGGAATATTGTAAATTTAAAAAGTACTTTGAAAAAAAGGGCACATGTGCAAAAAGATATTAGAAAAGTATCCGATAGGGAAATAAATAAATTCATAAAATTGACGCCTCGCCCAAGTTATTATTATTACTCTCTTTTTAAAACTACCCAGGAGTACAACGATTAGTATGATAAAAATTAAAAATTGTATTCTTTGCGGAAATTATAAATTCAATCCCCTATATGCCTCTCGCGACAGAATGTTTAATTTGCCAGGAAATTTTTTTGTAAAAAAATGTAGTCAATGTGCTCTTGTTGTTCTGGATCCGCAACCAGGAAAAGAGGTTTTGAAAAAACATTACCCAAGCCTAAATTATTACTCATACGTAAAAAATAAAAAAAGGGGCTTTTTTGAAATATTAAGAACTTATTTAATTAAGCACTATTATTCACCAACATTATTGAGTTTATTGATATCTAATCTTATACAAAAAGTGCCAGCAATTCCCGGCACCTTTATTGAAAATGGAAAAATTATGGATCTTGGATGCGGAACAGGTGATACATTGTTGCTATTAAGAGATTTGGGATGGAATACTTTCGGAATTGAAATGGACGGAAATGCGATTGGAAACGCTAGAAAAAGGGGACTGGAAAATGTAAAGCTTGGTACATATGAGGCACTTGCACAATATCCTGATAATTATTTCGATGTAATAAGACTTTATCATGTTATTGAGCACGTAGATAATCCATCCCTTTGTCTCAATCTAATAAAAAAGAAATTAAAAAAAGGTGGAGAATTAATTATGGGAACTCCAAATGCAGAAAGTCTAGTTAGTAAATTATTTAAGTCTCTCTGGTATAACTTAGATTCCCCAAGACACCTATTTATTTTTTCTCCAGTTACCCTAAGAAAACTGGTAGAAAAACAAGGATTTGTTGCTAAAAAAATAGAATTTGGCTCTGCTGGAGGAATTGTAGGCAGCATACAGTATTTTATAAATGATATTTTTGGAAAAAAGGTTGACCTTATCCATAGTCTTCCGGTCGTGCTTTTATTTTATCCAATAGAATGGTTGTTAGATAAATTTTCCCTTGGAGACGTTTTTACTGTAAGAGCATCAAAAAAATGAATTTCATAAGGAATCTACTTAAAAATATTGTAAAAGAAAGCAATGATTGGAAAGTTAATATTCTTCTTCGATATCTCAAAGATTCTGAGAAAGTTTTAGATTTTGGTTGTGGAGACCTATCTCTTTCGAATTCTTTAAAGTACTCTATACGATCTATTGGCATAACAGGAGTTGATATAGTAAGTTTTAAAAATAACCAAAAGGATATAAAATTTATTAAATATGATGGTGGAAAATTACCGTTTAAAGATAATTCTTTTGATACAGTCATTTCTTTTTATGTCTTCCATCATTGTGACGACGCCATATTTGCATTTAGAGAGTGTGCTCGGGTGGCAAAAAAAAAAGTCATTTTTGTTGAGTCTGTCTTTAGACACAAGATAGAACTTCCATTCATGAGGATTATGGATTGGATTTACAATAAAGTTAAGCCCGAATCTGTGTCCCTGAGCTATCAGTTCTACTCTTATGATGATTGGATAAAAATTTTTTCGGAAAATAAATTAAAGTTAAAAAGTTCTAAAAAAATTAAACAGATATTTTTTCCAACGGTTATCCCAATCGGCATCTCCTACATATTTGAAGTAGTAAAAACTAAATAAATATTTGAGGGTAAATTTTTCTATAATTGTATTTTTGCGCCAAGAGTAATGCATTTTCAGAAAAATTCTTTCTATTCTTCATGATTTTTATTATTGCATTGATAAATTCTTTATTATTATAGTGGTCGATCATTATACCTGCTTTATTGCTGTCTAATTCTTTTGCGAACTCAGGTACATCAGTAGCGACAACGGGAACCCCTTGATTTATATAAGCTTTCATTTTGGAAGGGTCGGTCCAATAATGTTCGCTCCACGGAATTGGCGTATAAGTTGCGATTCCGATACTCCATTTCCTCATGATTTTGTCTACATCATCGTCTTTTTCAATATATCCATGAAATTTTATTATATTTGCAAATTCCTTAGCCCTAAGTCTAAAATGATTTTCCTCAGGTCCTGAGCCGATAATCTCTACTCTAATTTTTGGAAATAATTTTTGTAAGATTTTAAGATTATCAAATAAAAGATCGAGTCCTTGGGATCGTTTTAACATTCCCAAATGTCCAATAATTATGTTTTTGTTTAATTTAGAACTATAGCTTGTTGGATTTGTACCAATGGGTATAATAGGATACTTTATAGTTTTTGATAACCCATTTTTTTCTTTTCTTGCGGATTCTAAGTGTTTATTCAAAAATACAACTTTGTTGGAAAAAATTCTGCTTGGTCTATCAAATTTCCAATAGGCCCATCTTGTAAACCTAAGTCGAATATCGGGGTGAGTGGGAGGGAAATAATCCCATACCCAATATATAGTTTTGTAGATCAGTCCCATAGATCTTAAAATATTTCCAGCCCACGAGGTAAAGGCATTTACACTAAGAAAGTAGTCAAATTTACCATTTTTTTTACTATAAATAAACACGTACCATAATGTTTGTACAATTATAGCTATTGCGACGAATGGCAATGAAGGGAAAAGAAGAAATGGGTGAGTTCTAAGCCAAATTAGATTTTTGGAAAAAACTTTTTCTCTATTATTATATAGAGCCAAAATTGACCTCCTACCTTTTTTAAGTCTTAAATGGTCGTAGGAAAAGTGCAAAACAATAGAAAAATTTTGGACAAGATAATCCAATATTCTTCCAGCATTGTCATATGGTGCAAAATTTACATAGACGATCGATTTCCCTTTTTTCATAAATAGCCGTTTTTTAAATACCATTTGCCGGTTTCCATAGCTCCATCCCGAAAGGATATCTCAGGATCATATCCAAATTTTTTCTTAGCCTTTTGTGTGTTGTAATAATAATTCATAGTCATAACTTTTACTCTATCTGGAAACAATGGAGATTTTATGCCAATTATTTTTCCGCAAGCATCCAAAATATAGCTTGCTACAAGACCAAGATATTTAGGGATACGTAATTGCGGAGGTTTTTGATTAATGCTTTCTGCAATCAATTTTATCATTTCCCCAAACTCTGTTGGTTCTTTGGCTGCAATAATATAGTCACCAGATTTACTGTTGTCTAATTGAGTTTGCCTCATTGCCTTTACTAGATCGAGAACATATACGTAGTGGATTTTATTTTTGCCGTTTCCTATCATTATGAATCGATGTTTTTTTATGGCTTTGTACAATTCATATAGCTGACCAAAATTCCTATGACCATAGATATTTGCAGGGCGGATAATTGCGTATGGAAGCCCCCATTTCTTGTGTGCTTCAATCACTTTTTTTTCTGCAACGAGTTTCGATTTTCCGTACATTTCACTATATGTTTTTGGATGTGACTCATCCCAATTTATAATATCTCCTGACCATGGAGGTATACCATATACAGTAACTGTAGAAACAAATATAAATTTTTTAATTTTATTTCTGGTACAGGATTTGAGTAAATTTAATGTGCCGTTCACATTTATATTTTTGTATTTTTTATATTCTTTAGGGTTTGAGCTGGTGCCAATGATTCCTGCAAGATGATAGATATACTACCCCCAAATAGATTTTACCAATACTATCGGGTATGAGATAATGGATGAGTGATAGATTCTGTCCATCTTTCACTCGAGGAGATTATACTGCTTAAGCAACACTTCCGCAAGTCTCAAAAGAGACTCATTCGGGAGCGAGCACAAACAGTACTGGTTTCCTACCAGGGATTCTCACCACATCAGACAAGTAAACTTCTTTTGCGAAGTGAGAAAACAGTCAGGGAGTGGATTAAAGCATTCTCAAAAGCACGTATCTCCAGTATTTTTCCACACTACAAAGGTGATAATGCTGCAAAACTTACTAAGCTTCAAAAGCAAGAGTTAGTTCAGGTTTTATCCCAACCTCCATCAGATTATGGCATCCCAACGTCATTCTGGGACGTATCAAGTTTAAGATCATATATTAAAGCTGAGTTTGGGGTGAAGTATGAATCAGACGAATCATACAGGTTAATCTTTAAACTCCACAACTTTTCTTTTCATCTTCCAGGAACGCTTGACGTACACAGGAATGATGGTAAGGTTATCAAAAGAATCAAGGAGATCAAGGAAGAAATTAAACCTTTTCTAAAAGATCTTCACTGGATAATATTTACCTTTGATGAGTGCAGGATTATATGGGAAGCAGTCATCAGAAGATTGTGGTTGCCAAAAGGTCAGAAATCAATTATTAGGGTGGAAAGAAAAAGAAAAGCTCAATCATTCATAGGATTTCTTAATCTTAAAACAGGAGAAGAACTACTCTACAAACTCCCCTGGCAGAAACAAGATACAATTATTCCTGTTTTAGAAGAACTCACCTTAAGGTTTCCTGATAAAAATATCTGTATTATCTGGGATAATGCCAGATTCCATAAAGGTAAAAAGATTAAAGCTAAACTTTCAACCACCCTTAAAAGAATACATTTAATCAACTTGCCAGCTTATGCACCTGACCATAATCCACAAGAGTATGTCTGGAAATATGGCAAGGATAAAATTGCTAATATCCAATGTGAATCTTTAGAAGAAGTAGTTAAGAAATTTTCTCTAACTGTTATGGGACGGAAATACCCCTACCATTTTTGACCTAATTATTTTGGGTTTGGTATAGTTTCTATCCCTTCCATTATTTTTTTAACAAAATTAATATTGCGTATATCTCCCCTGACAATATCGAAATTCTTTTTGGGAAGAAATTTTGTGGATTCATTGTCCAAAAGAAGAAGGCGTAAACGTTCTATGGGTTCGCCATTTTTTAATAAATACTCCACAAGGTGGCTACCAACAAACCCCGCTCCTCCGGTAATAAGAATCTTACCCATATGCGATATTATACAGAGTTCCTGGCTCTGATGTATAATATGGGAAATATGATTAGTATTGTGGTACCGTTATATAACGAAGAGGAAAGCATCAGGGAGCTTTATAAAGAAATTGTCATATCTCTAAGAGGGTATGAATATCAAATTTTATTTATCGATGATGGTTCAACCGATAAATCATTAAAAATATTGAGAGAGATTGTAAAAAAAAACGAGAATATAAAGATTTATTATTTAA
>Ga0213870_1000491_pt1 | contig 18455 bp, 23 predicted proteins | sample WICALVC2017_Meta_FD_160119 | JGI IMG/M metagenome (GOLD analysis project Ga0213870, IMG submission 160119) | Freshwater microbial communities from subterranean cave lake in Wind Cave National Park, South Dakota, United States - WICALVC2017 | ecosystem: Environmental > Aquatic > Deep subsurface >... | reverse complement strand
GCGGATCCGTGATCACGCGCGCGACGCCTTCAGCGTGACCAGCCGAGACCGGTGTCCCGCGCAGCAGGCGTGAGCCTGGCAATGGTGGTGAGTAGGGTGTCAGACACCGTACCGGAGGGTGTCTGGCACCGTCTCTCCCTTCAAAGTCGCTGGCGCCGACGATCAAGGAGGGTGGGCGGAGCGCCGTCCAGTCCCCCCATTCCTGTGCGCGTGACTCCAGCATCGCCTGCGTCCATGACACTGTGCCTGTTTCAGCCCAGGCTTGTATCTCATGGAGGCGCAGCCAGAAAATATCGTCCGTGATCGTGAGGTGTCCGTCCGCGGCCAGTCGGCGGCCCAGTTCCCGGTACACCCGCCGCGCCTGTTCGAGGCCCAGGAGCCACGTGTACTTCATGGCTTCCCGGAACGGCAGCCACAGGACGTATCGCTGGTAGAGCCATCCGAAAAGCGCGCGCCGCAGAAACGGGAGTCGCGTCCGAATCACCGACGCCGCTTCCTCGCGCCGACGTAGGCCGTCGGCCATCATGTCCGGCGGGGTCGGCGTGCCGGGCGGATGGCGCAGGTAGTTGGCGACGGTCTGGAGGAGAAAGGTCGGATCCTCCCGCCAGCGTGGTGTCGTGATGTCCAATTCCACTTCGCCCCGATGGCCGTGCCGGACGAGAAAGTCCTCGAAGCGTCCCCACCACCGGCGTCCTTCGTCCGTTGTCAGGAGCGTCTGCGGCAAGTGTTCAGGCGAGGTCTGTTCAAAGACATCGGCCAGCGGGCGCGCTTGCTGAGACACCTCCCACAGGTCCAGCGAGATGGTGGTCGTGGGATTGTGGGGAATGCCCTTGGAGAGGTCGTCGAGCAATGCGGGTGGGACATGGATGTCGCAGAGCCGTCGCAGGGTCGTGTGGAGGGCCATGGCCAGGCCCAGATGGCGTAGGCCGTCTGTGGTCGGATCCGTTTCGTCATCGAACTCGCGATTCAGGTCCGCGAGCAGAACGGAAGGCGAGTCCTTGTCGAGGGGGCGATGGACCAACTCACGCAGGCGCTCGGTCGCGCGCGCATAGGCGTCACGCAGGTCAACCGGCGTGTGGCGGTTGTACAGCCACCACAACGAGCGAAGGCCCATCCGGGCATAGGCGAGATAGAGCGTGATCCGCGCGAGCAAAGGGATTGGGACGGGGTGTAGCCTGTTAGCCCGTGCCAGGTCCGCGATGGCCCGCCCCTTGGTCCGGTCCACCGCCTCCAGCACATCAAGATGGTAGGCAATACCCGGCAGGTTGATGTAGGCCGAGAGATCCATGTAGGGGCGGCCCGCGACGAAGGCCATGGGGTTCAAGTCCAGGACGAGCGGATCATGTCGGCTGAGGCCGGCGACCTGTCCGCCGAGTGTCGGGCCGATGTAGCGGGCGAGGCCGTCGCGCGCGAGGGGCTTGGTGACGAATGGGAAGACTTCGCCGAAATTGATGTCCGACAGCACGCCGTCGGACTGCCCCGCCGCCCGCCGGGCCGTCCGCTCCACCGGCCAGTCGTTCATAGCCACGCAAAGCGGCGGAGTTGTAGGAGCATCGGCATATCCTATAGTATAGCCGCAAGTTCAAACGCTTGGAGGACAAGACGGTGGCGAAAGGGGCAGAGCAGGGGATCGAACAGTTTCTGGTCACAACAGAGCCGTTCTACGCCGAAGTCAACGGCGAGATCGGCCTGTTCAAGGCCGCCGCCGCGTCGAAGATACCCGTGATGCTGAAAGGGCCGACGGGCTGCGGCAAGACCCGGTTCGTCCAGCACATGGCCCATACGCTGGGCCGACCCCTGATCACCGTGGCCTGCCATGAGGACCTGACCGCCTCCGATCTGGTCGGCCGATTCCTGCTGAAGGGCGAGGAGACGGTGTGGGTGGACGGCCCGCTGACGCTGGGCGTGAAGCACGGGGCCATTGTGTATCTGGACGAGATCGTGGAGGCCCGCAAGGACACGACCGTCATCATCCACCCGCTCAGCGACGACCGGCGGCTCCTGCCGATCGAGAAGAAAGGGCAGAGGATCGAGGCGGTGGACGACTTCCTCCTCGTCATCTCCTATAACCCCGGCTATCAAAGCGTGCTGAAGGATCTCAAGCAGAGCACCAAACAGCGCTTCATGGCGATTGAATGCACCTATCCCCCGCGCGACCTGGAGGCCCGTATCATCGAGCGCGAGGCCGGCGTGGACAAGGCGATGGCGGTGGGGCTGGTGACGGTCGGCGAGAAAGTTCGCAACCTCAAGAATCATGGGTTGGAGGAAGGCGTCAGCACGCGCCTGCTGATCTACGCGGGCAAGCTGGTGGGGCAGGGCATCAGTCCTCAGGCAGCCTGTGAGGCGGCCATCATCCGGCCGATCACGGACGACGCCGACATGCAGCGCAGTCTGCGGGAGATCGTGACGGCGGTCTTTTAAGGAGCGGACGGCTCTTTGGGGGCTTGATGTCGTAGCGCGCGCCCCTTCCCGGGCGTGGGATCGGTGACCAGCCCGTATGTTGTTCTTCCCTCGTGGTCTTCCGGCAGGTACTCGGTGATCGGAAGCCCGTCCTTGCGCACAAACAACAGACAGTGGCAGTATTTGTACATTTGCATCTCGTCGCAGGCACAGATCCAGCGGCGTAACTTCGCCTCGGCTTGTTTGTCCGGATAAAAATTACAGGGGCAGAGCGGCCGGCCGAACTCGTCCATGTGAGCGGCCAGTCCCTTGACCACCGCCTCCGTGACGGCCGGAGTCGGGTGCATCGCCGTGCCGGACTTCTCCGCAAAGCCCTTCACGAACTTGTCTATTTTGATGAGGCTCTTCTCGCTGGGCTCAGGCATGGCGCGTGGTTCTCTGCATCAAGGAACAGCGCATTCTAGCCGGATGATTGTGGAATATCTACGGCGCGGTCTCCGTTGCGCGTGAGTCCATTCTCGTCGGGGCACGGCGTGCCGCGCCCCGGCCGATACCGGCCTGATGCATCACGCCCCTACGCGTTCAACAGCGTCTTGATCCGGTCCCAGATGCCTGGCCTCGCGCCGGGAGCTTTCGCATCAGCCTTGGGTGTCTGGGCGGGTGCCGTGATCGGGCGGGCCTGTAGCACGTAGAGCCTGCCACCGGCGAACGCCCACTCCATGTCAATAGGCCGGTCATAGCGGCGTTCGATCACGATCAAGGCTTCCGTCAGGGCCTGGAGTTGGCCGTCCTGCAGCGACAGGTGGTCATGCCGTGGATCCTCCCGCTCGTGCGTCCCGCCCCCCGAGAGAAGAACGGAGGCCCGTTCCTTTCGCCCCACGCGGCGCTCCAGGATCGCCCTCGTCGGCTTATGCACGACGAAATAATCGGGTGTGACCCTGCCGGCGACGATGGTCTCGCCGAGTCCCCAGTTCGATTCGAACACGGCCTGGTGTGGATCCCCCGTGTGTGGGTGTGCCGAGAAGCCGACGCCGGCGACCTCGCTGGCGACCTGCTCCTGAATCACCACGGCGATGCGTGGGGAGAGGGGATTAATCTTACGGTCACGCTTGTAGGTGACAACGCGGGCGTCAAGGCAGGAGGCGAAGGTGATGTGGATCGCAGCCTCCAGTCTCTCCGGCGACACGCCCAACACCGTCTCATAGCAGCCGGCGAAGGAGGCGCCTTCCCAGTCCTCCTCCGGCGAGGAGGACCGCACGGCCAACAGGGTGTTCTCCTCGAACGCGAGCAGGGCTTCCCGGAGGCGCGTCTTCTGTTCGGGGTGCAGCTCGTAGCCGCTGCTGATGTGCTTCAGCCGCTGGCAGGCGTCGCGCAGGCCGGCGTCATCCGTCGCGAGAAACGTCTTCCAGGCGGGAGTGGCTTTCAGCAGGACAAGCCACGGCTCGAAGAACGAAACCGTCAGCACAAAGCCGTTGGGGATGGGCAGTCCCGCCTGCCACAGCGTCATGAGGGACAGGCCCTTGCCGCCCACTTCGTCGGCGGCAGGCAGAGGGGAATCCCCGAACCGATAGGTGAGCGGCATGGGCCTACGCAAAGAAAGGGGGGGGCAGTTGGTGCGCTGCTCCCCCCTCGCATCGTGATGGCGAGTTGGTTACGCCAAGCGCTGGAGAGCCGCGATCCGCTCCTCAATGGGCGGGTGGGTCGCGAACAGGCGCATCATCCCCCCCGTATTGCCGGAGATTTTCATCGTGGCGAGCGCGTCCTTGGTCGAGTAGTGCACCTGCGCTGCCTCGACGTACCGCTGGATGCTTTCCAGCGCGGAGATCATCGGCGCCGGGCCGTAGGCCTTGCCCGCAAACCGGTCGGCCTCAAACTCCCGCCGTCGTGAGAACCAGCAGATTGGGATCATCGCCAGGAACGACAGCACGATCTGGAGAAAGAAATATGAGATGAACCCCAGAGCGGCGTTCCGCTCCGCCAGGTGGCGGGCGATGAAGTTACTGATGAAGTACACGAAGGTGTTCATCAGGCCCATCAGCACGGTCGTCGTGAACATGTCGCCGTTCCAGACGTGGCCCATCTCATGGGCCAGAACCGAGCGGACCTCCGCCTCGTTCAGGTTCTCCAGGAGGCCGGTGGACACCGCCACCATGGCGTTGTTCTTGGTCGGCCCGGTCGCGAAGGCGTTCGGATCCGGCGCGTCGAAGATCCACACTTCCGGGGTCTTGACGTGGAGCCGTTGGGCCAACTCGTGAACCGTCTGAAAGACCATGGTCTCCTGCTTGGTCCGCGGCTCGGTGATCTGATAGCAGTCCAACATGGACCGCGCCATTTGCTTGGAAAAGGCCAGACTGATAAAGGCCCCGCCGAAGCCGATAACCATGGCCCAGACCAGTTGTGTCTGATCAACGGACCCCCTGACATCAATGCCGAAGGCCGGCAGCAGAACGTTCAGGACAAGCGGGAAGGTGAGTGACAGGGTCAAAAAAATCAGCATGTTGGCTAGCAGCAACAGTCCGATCCCTTTCAACTTCTTGAGCATCTGGATTCTTTCCTCCATAGACAGAGCGCGGGGGGTTGGGGGCCACGTCGACACTCCCGCCCCGCGCGTGTAGCTGGATGATATTACCATTGCATAGCCCGGTGTCAAGTGCAGTGCTCGATGTCGAGGCCCGCGGTGGTGATCTTCTTGACCGGAGCGGACTGTAACGAGTACAAATCTTTCAATATGGTTACGCAGGCCCCCGACCAGACTCTTTTGCGGACGTTGCTCAAGTCCGTTTCGCGCTCCTTTTATCTCACGCTGGCCGTCGTGCCCGTCGACGTCAGGGCGCAGGTGGGCATGGCCTACCTGCTGGCCCGCGCGGCCGATACCATTGCGGACACCGAGATGATCGAGCGCCCGCTTCGGCTCCGGTATCTGACACGGCTCCGGGAGTGGATCATGGATCCGGCGACGCATCGGGAAGCCCTTCGGGAGATCCAGTCCGCGCTGCCTGATTTTCGATCCGCTGCCCAGGCCGACCGGAGCGAGCGCGCCCTTCTGTCACAACTCGACGAGTGTGGCGCGCTGCTGGACTCGTTCACGCGGGAAGACCAGTCCGTGATCCGTTGGGTGCTTGGGATCCTGATCCAAGGCATGCAGAAAGATTTGACGGATTTTCCGGGCGAGAGCATTCCAGCGGGAGGGGGCCATGCAGAGCAGTCACTCGTCGCGCTGAAGACGTCGGCCGATCTGGACCTATACACCTATCACGCCGCCGGCTGTGTCGGCGAGTTTTGGACCAGGCTCATGTGCGCGCATCGGGTGGCCCTGCGGGACTGGGATGTCGAGCGGATGGCGCAGGCGGGGGTCCGGTTCGGCAAGGGACTGCAATACACCAACGTCCTTCGCGACATCCCAGCGGACCTGCGGCGCGGCCGCTGCTATATTCCGAGTGAATTGCTGGAGCCGGCCGGGCTGCAACCGGCCGGTCTGCTCGATCCGGCCTCGCTCCCGGCATTCGCGCCCGTGCGCAATCAGCTTCTGCGCCTTGCGCTGGAGCATCTCGACCAGGGGTGGCTCTATACGATGGCGATTCCCCGGTCTGAACTGCGTCTGCGCCTGGCCTGTGCCTGGCCGATCCTCTTCGCCCTGAAGACTCTGCAGCGGGTGAGCGTCTCGGATCGCCTCCTGGACCCGGCGGTCACCATCAAAATGACGAGGGGAGAGGTCTACCGCATCATGGCGCTGACGGGAGGAACGCTGGGCTGCGGCCGCACCCTGACCGCCTACTACGGACATCTCCGCAAGGCTGTCGCCTGCTGAGGAATGTTGTCAGACCCATTGCAGGGTATAACTATTGTGACGCTTCCGGGTTTAGCATGGGTGGTTCTTTCCTTTCTCCCGTGATGACCGCAGCAGCACGTCGCTGCGAGAGCGTTATATAGGCATTGCTCCCGAGACTGGTTGATGGTTTCTCCCCTACATCCCGATGTGTTTCTTGAGAATCTCCGAGTCCTTGATGGCCAGGTTCGTGGGGGCCAACTCGGCGGCCTTTTTGAAGGCGGTCGTGGCCTCCTCGTGCTTGCCCATCTTGTCCAGCGCCAGACCCAGATTGTAGTGAGCTTCGGCCAGGTTGGGATCGGCGGTCAGGGCCTTGCGGAAGTGGCTGTCAGCCACATCCCAATGGCTTTGCTGATAATGTCCGACGCCTTCGTCGTTCTCCATCCGCCCGGCAGAACTTGCGGGGGCCATGAGCGCAGCATCCGCCGCCCCTTTCTTGGCCTCCCCACCAGACTTGCCGGAATCGCACGCCACGACAACCATGAGGAGCATAAGGACCAGCCCTATCGATCGAGAGACCTGTTTCATAGTACCCTCCTTCTAAACGATTTACGGTGAAGAGACTGAAAACCCTATGGAGTGTAAGTCTACTACTACTGCGCTCCCCGAATCAACCACCATCGCTTCCCAAGGACAGGACCCACTAATGATGGAGAGAATAATTACTTGCAGGAGGTAGATGCCTACAGGTAAAATTCCGCGTATGGGACGCAAGTCAGCCACGCCGTTCGATCCCCAGACGTTCCTCACCCAAGTCGGGAGCGGCAAAACGACCTTGTCGTGCCGCAAGAACCACGTGCTCTTTTCGCAAGGGGATGCGGCGGATGCCGTGTTCTACATCCAGGACGGCAAGGTCAAGCTCACCGTGGTCTCCCAGCACGGCAAAGAAGCCGTCATCGCGATGCTGGAGCGCGGGGACTTTTGTGGGGAATCCTGCCTCACCGGGCAGCCTGTTCGCCTGGTGACCGCGTCGACTCTGGACGCGTCCACGATCGTGCGCGTGGACAAAACCGCCATGATCCGCGCGCTGCACGACGAGCCGGCCTTCGCCGAACTGTTCATGGCCTATCTCTTGTCACGCAACGTGCGCATCCAAGAGGACTTGGTCGATCAGCTCTTTAATTCCGCCGAGAAGCGCCTGGCACGGATCCTCCTGTTGCTGGCCCACTATGGGAAAGAAGGCAAGCCGGAGCCGACGATCGCGAAGATCTCGCAAGAAACGCTGGCCGAGATGATCGGCACCACGCGGTCCCGCGTCAGTTTCTTCATGAATCGGTTCCGCAAACTGGGCTTCATCGCCTACAACGGCGGATCGCACGACGGACTGCACGTCCACAGTTCTCTCCTCAATATCGTCCTGCACGACGACGAGGGGCCCTTCTTCATGCCGCGCGTCGCGGCCCTCGGGTTGAAGGCGGGGACAGGCACGCCTCGGAAGGCGAGCCAGCCACCACCGCCGCCTGCCGGACAAATTCTTCCAGCCTGAGCAATCCTGACCAGACGACAACCGGGAGAGCTGTTAGGTTAGCGCCTGATACAGGCAGTTCACCATTAACCGGAGGTAAGCTGTCATGGCACTCTTAGGACTCGTCCTCTCTACGATTGGGCTCGTGCTCCCCATCACCACGGCATCCCTGGCCGCCGACGCGCTGTCACCAGGTGTCCGGCTCATGGCTCAGGCCGCGCCGTCGAACCACCTCGCCAAGTCCAAGCCGCGGCCGACGTCGAGCCGGCGGCAGCAGATCCATGGACAGGTGCAATCCGTCCATGCGCCCAGCCTTCTGTTCAGAGCCGATGACGGCCGCATGCTCACCGTCGACATGTCGCGGGTGGCCCGCAAGATCCAACGGACGCTCGCACCCGGGGACGGCGCCACGCTGATCGGCGTGCCCGGAAAAGACCCCAACCATTTTGTCGCCCAGCGCATCCGCAAGGACAAACACGGCTCCGACCGACTGGTCGAAGGCGGGCTGAGCCTGCCGACGGCCAACCGCTACGTACGGTACGACCAGTCCTCCGACCGGTACATCGAGGTAGACGTCGCGAGCGTGGCCCGGAGGGTCGAGCGCGGGGAATGGATCTACGACCAAACTGCGGGCGCCTGGGTCAACCACCCCATCGTCGGTGGCCGCAACCCGGACTATCTCACCAAGTCTCAAAAGCCGTCACCCTCGTCAGGCGGGTCTGCCGACGCCGGCCGCCCGACGACGCCGGCGCGCGTCGATGCCTCGCAGGCCGCGCGCCTGCAGCGGGTGATGGTCCCGCTCAACCGGGTCATGGACCGCCCGGTGCCGCTCGACCAAGTCAAGGTCGGCATCACGGACGACCCGCAGATCAACGCAGCCAGCGGCGGCGGCGGCCAATTCTTCGTGACGACCGGATTGTTGAACAAAGCCAACGACGATCAACTGCGGGCGATCCTCGCGCATGAGCTCGCGCACCAAGACCTGAACCACGCGGGGAATGCCCAGGTCAGGGACCTCGGGCTGAGCATCGGCGCCGCCATCTTGGGCCAAATCTTCCCGAACAGCGGCGCGATCGCGCCGCTGGCAGGCGAGTTGGTGGCCCGCAAGTACGGCCGCGACGAGGAGTACGCGGCCGACCGGCACGGCGTCGAGCTGCTGCGCCGCGCCGGCTATCCGAAGGAGATGATGATCAACACGCTTACCTGGCTCATACAGACGTCGGGGTCGGACAGCGGCGGGTTTTTCGCGACGCATCCCGGCACCGGCGACCGCATCGAGGTGCTGCGGAAGATGCCGTGATGACAACCTTGAACCGTCCGCTGCGCGCACAGCACATTGCCGGACTCCTCCTCTTCCTCCTGACGGCAGGTTGCGTCGGGACACAGCCCGCGCCGCCGCGCGAGCCGCCACCAGCAGTCGTGGTTGCGCCCCCTCCGGTGGTCGTGGTGGAAGCGCCGCCACGGACCAGCGCAACGCAGCCTGCGCCGCACGCCCTTTCAAAGGTTCCCGCTTCTCCCGCACCCACGGCACCGCTTCAACAGAAAGCGACTGCCGCTCCAAGCCCAAGAAAGCCGGAGGTGCCGCCGGCTCTCAACCTGGCATCCCTGGAGAAGGGACTCCGCGAGAGCGAGGCAATCGGCATGTTCACCAAGATCTCGCTCAAGAATCAGGTCGGTGACCTGGTGGATCAATTCCGGACGTTCCACCAGGGGCAGGTCCGTCCTGCCCTCGCCGAGCTTCGGGAACGGTACAATCGGCTCCTCCTCAAGGTGTTGTCTCTCCTGCAAGACAGTGACCCACCGTTGGCTCGCGCCATCGCGGCATCGCGCGAGCCACTCTGGAGTCTCCTTGCGGATCCGGCCAAGTTTGCAACCATGTGACCTGATGGGAGGCGAAGCGCTATGAGCAACCGTATGCAGGGCTGGGGCCTGCTCGTGGTGTCGGCGACGCTCTTCGCCGGACCGTTGCTTGCTGCGGATGACGCAGCAGTCCTCAAGGATCTAACGGCCGTGATCGCGCTCCAGGCGTTGCCATGTGGTCAAGTCGTCAGTGTCGTGCGGCAAGGTGAGAACGACTACATTGCGTCATGTCAGGACGGGAACCGCTACCGGGTGTTTGTAAACTCCGAGGGGCGGGTCGTCGTGCAGAACCAATAAATTCAGAGACGTGCGCAATTGTGACCAGACGGCAACCGAGAGAGCTGGTAGGTTAGCGCATAACCGGTAGTTGTATGCAACGTGCTCTCAAATGGTTCAGAAGAGGCGACCCAAATAAAGGAGAGAGATCATGGAAACTTTATTGATCGTTCTTGTAGTGTTGTTTTTGCTCGGTGGTGGGGGCTGGGGATATTCTCGTTGGTGCCGGTAGCGCCCGCTGGCCATTGACCTGCCCGCAAGCATCGTTGCTTATGGACAAAGGAAGAAAGGAGACACCGACATGAACAGTATTTTCTACATCATTGGTGTTGTGGTGGTAGTGCTCTTCGTCGCCGGCTTTTTGGGACTGAGGTAGCCCCGCAACCCCGTCGCTGCCGGTCAACCTGGCCGGCACGGTGGCGGGGCTCAGGGCCACGACGGCCGTCGTCAAGGCGCGCATTCACGGAGTAAGGAGGGAAGCTCAATGGCAGATGAGAGAGCGTGTTCACTGGGAGCTGTAGGATTGGCGTTTGTGAGCGGAGGGTTGGTGGGAGCCGCGGTGGCGCTGTTGCTGGCACCGCAGTCGGGTCGTGAGTCACGGGAGTAGTTGCGAGGGTATGCGCGGCGAGCCGAAGAGAATATCCATGAGCTGGCCGATAAGGCCACCCAGGTCTTGGACCAGGCGGTGGACAAGGGACGTGCGTTCATCAAAGACAAGCAGGCGGTCCTGGCCGAGGCAGTCGAGACCGGGCGCGCTGCCATGCCGAGGGAGCGCGAGTGGCTGTCCGGCGAGAAGAAGGCGTGACGGCGGAGGCCTAATTCACAGATCCTAACTCCCTCAGCTTCCTCGGGACTCGGCCACACCCCTGCCGCCCCCCATCCGATCCTCGAGGAGGTGCGGCAACTGGACCTCCTCGCCATGACGCCTCTGCAGGCGCTTAACAGGCTGTCGGAGATGAAAGAACGCCTGGAGCGAGAACAGAGCGCGTGAGCGAAAGATACAGCCTTATTGCTTTTCTCCCTTGTTTGTGTAGAAGCTCCTTTACATGGTGAGCTATCGGATCGAAGTCACAGAAGAGGCGAAGATTGACCTTTCTCGCTATATTGCCTTCGAGCGGAGACTCCTCGTGTCGGAGATTCGCGAGCAACTCATGTATCAGCCCTTGGTTGAAACCAAGAACCGCAAATCTCTGCGGGACAATCCTATTGCTTCATAGGAGCTGCGCATAGGGAAATATCGGGTCTTTTATGAAGTGAACGAACCGGCCCAGAGTCAATCCCATTCTTAGTTGAAATTCCGAAGCGGCCTCCAGCGTGGCGTGTGCCCGATGCCCTGTCCGAGACGGGTCATCGGGCGTCCGGCTGAAAAAACGGCCTCCGCATTGGCCCCAGGATCAACAATCGTCATGCCGTCCATCCTCCCCTCGTGGCTTCCTGGGTCAGGCGATCCGTGCGTCGGTCACGGGCGCGCGCTGGCCCGAATGAAGCGCCGAGAGACGGTGGAGGGGCGCAGGCCAAAGGCGCCGGGGACGGCCTCGGCACACGCTTCGTAATTCCGACAGCTCAAGCCCAGCAGGACCTTCCGGAACAGCCCGGCATCAGCCGTGCGCGGCGCCTGCAACTGGTGATAGGTTGCCAGCGGGACTTCGGTGTGCTGGGCGAGGTCGCGGACCCGTGGGTAGGTGATGGGGTGCTTCTGGTCGGCCAAGTAGACCGAGCCTCGTTGACGCCCCCACCGGACGACATGGGGCTGCCCGCCGACGCGGCTGTATCGCGTGCCCGCCAGCGCGACGACTTCTTCCGCCAGGACCTCAGCCACGGCCTGGAGGCCCAACGGGATGAGGGCTTGGATCAGGGCCACCTGGCTCTCGAGCTGCTCGGTCCCCGGGACGGTGGCCAGGGTTCGACGCCCGACCTCTTGCAGCTTGCCTTGTTCGCGCATCTGGAATACTCTTGTCATCGGAGCGGCTCCTTTCTCGCTTGGTGTGGGTGGTGGTGGTCTCGGCAACGATCACTGCACCACACCGGAGCCGCTCCGTCAATTGTCAACTAACAATGGCACACCTTCCTGCGAAACTCCATCAAGAGCAACGGCGCCATTTGGGTGGTCTCCCTCAAGGGCAAGCAGGCACGCCTTAAGGATGTCGAGGTGATGGCCGCCGGGAAGGAGGTCGGCTTGGTCGACAACAAGGTGGTTGGGTTCTCCGAGACCCATACTGCGCTCAAACTGGTGATTCCCCTTGCCCGCCGCTGAACGTTCCTCGCTTCCGGCCCCTCTCCTGCCGCTTGAGCGATTCCTCAAGTCGCATCGTCAATGACACTAAGATGATGCCATCTTGCCGTGACAGTGCATCCTATGTCATACTGAGCATCAAATGTCATAATGACAGGAGAGGCGATGGCAGAAACTCTTGGAGTTGCGGAAGCGAAGAAGCGGTTCTCAGAGTTGATCGATCGGGTGGGACGAGGGGAACGTTTCCTCATCGTTCGGCGGGGCAAAGCGGCAATGGTACTGGTCTCTCCGGACCAAGCGACAAGGTCGGGTTCGGAACAGAAGCCGGTGGGACTGGCAGCCGTCGCCGGGGCGCTCTCGGACTGGGAGGAGATCAATGAGGTGGTGGACGAGATCTACGCCTCACGGCGGCGGGCCAGGGACCGCGTCGCGCCGGACCTGGGCTGAGCACCATGTACTGCTTCGATACCGACGTCCTGAGCGCTGTGCTCAGACGCGACCCGCCGCTGCACCTCATTAGACGTCTTGCCCAAGTTCCGGCGGAGGAGCAGTTCACGACCGCCATCACCCTCGGCGAGCTCCTGTACGGGGCCGCAAAGCGTGGAAGCCCCGAGCTGGTCGAACGGATCGGTGACCTCATCGGTCGGGCTGCGGCTGTGCTCCCTTTCGATGAGTCGGCGGCGGAGGTGTATGGGGCATTGCGGGCTGAGCTCGAATCCCAGGGCCGGCGCCTGGACGAGCCGGACCTCCGCATTGCGTCGATTGCACTGTTCTACCGATTGACGCTGATCAGCGGTAACGTTCGCCATTTCGCGCGCGTGCCGGGCCTGCGCCTTGAGAACTGGCTCGCGCGCTAATACTCACCGGACCACCTCCGTGATGAAGCGCTTCAGGCGCTCAAAATACGGGGCGCCGCCGACGTAGATCAGATCATTGTGGTCCGCGCCGGGCACGAGGTAAAAGGCCTTCGGCGCCCGCGCCCGCTCATAGACCTGTTTTCCTAACTGGAGCGGAACGATCCGGTCGCGGTCTCCATGGATGACCAGCACCGGCATGCGGACCCTCTGGAGACGCTCGCCGAGATTGAATTGAGCGCTCACCAGTAAATGTGCGGGGAGCCCCCAATAGTGCACCCTGGCCATCGCTTCAATCGAAGGAAACGCCGACTCGAGGATCAACCCGGCGGCCGGCTCCCGGCCGGCGAGGTCCCCGGCCACCGCTGCCCCAAGGGACCGACCAAACAGCACGATTCGGTCCGGAACGATGCGGCGTGTCTGCGCGAGATAGGCATAGGCGGCGAGGGCATCCTGGTACAGGCCTTCCTCGGACGGTGTACCCTGGCTTTGGCCATAGCCACGGTAGTCAAAGATAAAAACGGAAATACCCAACCGATAGAGCTCAACCATATTTTCGAGTCGGTTGATGATGTTGCCGGCATTGCCGTGACACCAGAGGAGTACAGCCGGCGTGCCTGATGCCGGCACGTACCACCCAAACAGGCGCGTGCCGTCCGCAGCCTGAAACCAGACGTCTTCTAGGGGAAGCCGGCTCACCCGAGCCCAGTTCCGGTCCGTCCAGGGTGCGGGATGGTAGACTAAGAGCTGATCAAGCCACGCGCTCACGGTTTCCTCTCCTAGAAATACATCTGTACCACGAGCACGGCTTCAGCGAACAAGGGGACAGATTTATTTTTCTGGCGCAAACCACAGCGTGCCTTTTAAAGACCGCTGAAGAAGCCGCTGCCCCAAGAGCCCTCTCTGTAGGCGGGTACCCCAATCCCGGGGAGCGCGCTATCCAAATTCAGGCCATCGAGCGATGTCACCACGCATCATTCCAATGACTTACGATACGGTCCCTGCTTTGCTTTATGTGCCCTATGGTATGGTAGGCGGTATGGGCAGACAGGGAATGGAAGGGTTCACCTTGCTTGAGGTTCTTATCGCGCTGGGGATCCTCGTGCTTACGCTGCTGTGGTCGCTGACCCTGGTGATGTCGATTGTGGCGGGTAATCTCTCCGCGCAGCGGCTCACGAAGGCGTCGGTCCTGGCCCTGCAACAGCTAGAGACGCTCCAAAACCTTCCATTGCCGAATCTGACTGCAACTGCTGGCTGCCCGACCACGGTCAGTGCTCGAGTCGATGTGCCACCAATGGCGCCGGATGATGCGATCTTCACGCGCTACTATTGCGTCACGGCTGTTGGAGGAGCCGCCCGCCAGATCGATGTCTATGTTCAGTACCGTGCGAGGGGTAGTCTGAAAACCTTACGGATGAGTACGATCAGGGCAATCTAGCCATGCAGGACGAGACAGCCATGCGCTACCGGAGAAGCGATCAGAGAGGCTTCTCCCTGACCGAAATCATGGTCGCTGCGGCTATTCTCGTGATCGTCACGGCAGGCACGAGCACTGTCTTCATCAGTCAGTATCGCGCCTATGAGAGCCAGAAGATGATCACCGATACGGAGCAAGTGGGACGGATAGCCCTGACCACGATGGCCAAGCAGATCCGCCTGGCCCGGGCCGGGGCCGATCCGGCCGCATCCCTGACCGCGGCCTGTGCCTGCCGGATCGCCTTTCAGAGCAGTCACTCCGGGCCAGGAGTGAGAACCTTCCTCACTGCAGACGCAGTAGCCGGGGCCACAATGCTCACGGTGCAATCGACGACCGGGTTTACCAACGGGACGACGATCTTTCTGACAAACTGGTCAACCTGGGCCAGCCGGACCATCGATACGGTGACTGGTGCGACAACCCTGACCCTTAACGCCGCCCTCGACCCTCCTTTCACAGCCGGCTTGCCCAGGGGAAGCGGGGTCTTTCCGGTCCTCACGACCACCTTTCAGTTTAATCCTACAACGGGACAGCTCTTGAGGAACACGCAGGTGCTGGCCGAGAACGTTCGGGCCATGAGCTTTCAATACTTTGATGGATCTAATGCCCCGCTCCCCCTGGTGGACGATGGAACACCATGTGACACGCAATGCCTTACAGGAACGGAGCGAGCGACCGTCAATGCAGGTGCGGATAGTCTTGCCTGTGCAGACACCGCGGGCAACGAATCCAGTAACGGGGGCAAAGTCAACCCTGACCTTAACCACGGACGTAACGTTTCGAAACTAGAAGGCGCGCGGAGAAGGCGATGCCGTGTCAGAATGATCCAATGAGAGGCAACGAGAAGGGCGCCGCGCTTGTGACGGCCCTCATCTTCATGCTGATTATTATGGCGATGGGGACTATTGCGTCGGATCGGGTTGCCACCAATGTGCGGGAAAGCGGAGAGATGGTGAGGGAGAAACAGGCCTTCCTGCTCGCCGAAGCTGGGTTAAACCGAGCCGTCGACTGGTTCAACACGACCTACCGGCAACCGAATCCCTTAAATCCCCCCAATCAAGGCTTTAATGCGAACTCGACCATCTCGGCTCCGGTCATATGGGATCCTCCGGGTCCTCAGAGCGGCGCTGCCCCGGTCGCTCTCCCCGGCAATCACCCTAACGATACTTATGCGGACTGTGAGGGAACCAATCACACCGGGGTGGTGACAAGCTTTACGACCACTCTTGGCACTCAAGCCAATCCGAAGCTTTTAAACGGCGGAACCTACTATGTTGTGGCCAACAGAATGATCATCGCCCGAACAAACTGTGACGTGAGCGGCGTGGGGCAGGAGCTGTGGGAGATCCAGTCAACAGGCACCTATCAAGGTGAGACCAAGACGGTGACCGCCTTCTTTCGGCGAACGTACAGCAACCTCTTTGACTTTGCAATCTTCGGAAGGGACGGCATTAAGTTCGACTCGAACGCAGAGACACAGAGCTTCAATTCAAACGATGGAGCCTTTGTCGTGGGCAATCCGGGGAACTGGAATCCTCAATGCGACAATGGTCAGGTCTGCAAGGCGGCGATTGGCACAAATGGCACTACCAATGGCAGCATCAATATGAGTTCAAACTCGATCGTCAATGGCAATGGAATCGTCGGGCCTGGCGTTCAGAACGTTGACCCCGGAGCCATAACCAGACAGTCGACCGCGCATATAGACGGCCAAAAGAAAGCCGCAGACGCACCAAAAGCCTTGCCGTCCGAGCCGGCGCCTCCTGCCTGTATCGCAGTCTGCGATCATGACCACGCTGCTGCTTTGCCGCTTTCGCCGGGGAGCTACGGGACGATCAAAATGACCTCAAACGCTGTCCTTATCCTTACCCCAGGGACCTACTCTATGACACGGCTGATCCTGGACGACGGTCATCTTGTGATCAATCAGCCCAATCCCAATACGCCGGACCCAGTCACCATTGTGATTAGGGACGTCCCTTCTGGGCTTCCCGGGTATGGGTCAATTGGTGAGGGGTCTGGAATTTTCATCAGCGGAAATTCTACGGTCAACATGGGAGGGAAACCCTCTCATCTGGCCGTGCGAGTTGCGAAGCAGACACTGGAGACTCCAGACCCGTACGCGGACCCGCAAGACGTGCAGATCTTTTCAACGCGGTTCGTTGGAACGATTTATGCGCCCGATGCAAAGGTGAAGCTCGATAGCAATGCCCGGGTCTATGGCGCAGTCGTCGGGCGGAGGGTGTGGTTGAATTCAAATTCCTGGATCATTTACGACAGAAGCCTTGGTACCGGGGCGGGCCGCAGCAGAGGCAGCGTCGAAGTGCCCTACTTCTTCGGCAAGCCGTAAGCCACCCGATCACACGTGAACCGACCCGGCGCCTGCGCGCGGACCTGGCCCTCTGGCTTGACTCCCCCTTGCCCCCATCCATATAATGACAATGCTGCGCAGGAGAAGCGTCTGACTCAGAATACAATTCCCTCGACATTCAGCGGACTTATGACGTGATGAACGTGCTCTTCTTTGAGGTCACTCTCCTCCTGTATTTTTTCGGCACCGCTCTGTTTTTGATCCAGTTGGCCGGACGATGGGAGAAAGGCGCGCAAGCCTCGTTTGCCGTAGCCGTGGTCGGGTTCTTTTTCCATACCCTCGCGCTGGTCTCGCGGATGATTGAAGGCGGCCACATTCCGCTGACGTCGATGCACGAAGCGCTGTCTTTTTTCTCCTGGGCGCTGGTGTTGGTGTTTCTGGTGATCGAGCTCCGCTATCAGGTGCATATCCTGGGCTCCTTCATCCTGCCGCTGGCCTTCATCTCCTTGATTTCAGCCGCCGCCCTTCCCAAGGAAATCAGGGCCCTGGAGCCGCTCTTCCGCAACGTCTGGATGCACGTCACATTGTCCCTGCTGGGCACCGTCGCGTTTGCGGTCGCCTTCATTGCGGGATTGATGTATCTGATCCAGGAGCACATGCTCAAATCCAAACATCTGGACGGCCTGTCTCGCAAACTGCCGGCGCTGGACTTCCTCGACGAGCTCAACGGCCGGGCCATTTCTCTGGGGTTCCCGCTGTTGACCCTCGGGATCATCACCGGCGCGTTGTTCGCGGAGTTCGCGCGCGGGTCGTTTTTGAACTGGAACGCCGAGCAGATTGGCGCGCTGGGCACGTGGCTGTTCTACCTGATCGTGCTGCTGGGCCGCGTCACGGTCGGCTGGCGCGCGAAAAAGGCCGCCTTCCTGACGGTCGTCGGGTTTGCGGGCGTGGTCTTTACTCTGGTGGGCGTGATGCTGAAGGGGCAGCATCCGTTTGCGTAACCGATAAACGATGAACATTATTGTGGTCGGGCTGAGCCATCGAACGGCGCCGGTCGAGTTGCGGGAGCGGCTTGCGGTGACGGAGGCCCGCTTGCCTGAAGCCTTAGCGCAATTGAAGCGGTGGCCCGGCATCAACGAAGGGGTCATTCTCTCCACCTGTAACCGTGTGGAGCTGTACGCCGTGGTCACGGACACGGAACTGGGTCTCGAGTCCCTGAGCGAGTACCTGGTGACGATCGCTGCTGATGTCAGTCCCGATCAGGTGGAACCCCATCTCTACCGGTTGGACGGGGCCGACGCGGTCAGGCATCTCTTTCGTGTCGCGGCCAGTCTGGATTCCATGGTCATCGGCGAGCCGCAGATCCTGGGCCAGGTCAAGGAGGCGTTTGACGCCGCGCTGGCCGGGAAGTCCACCGGTGTGGTGTTGAACAAGGTGGTGAAGAAAGCGATCTCGGTGGGCAAGCGGGTGCGGACCGAAACCGGGATTGCCGAGCATGCCGTGTCGGTCAGTTATGCGGCGGTCGAGCTGGCGAAGAAGATTTTCCAGAACCTGGCGGAGAAGACGGTCCTGCTGGTCGGCGCCGGCGAAATGGGCAAGCTGGCCGCGCGGCACTTCATCAGCGCGGGGGTGCGCCGTGTGCTGATCACCAACCGCAACTACGACCGCGCGCTGGATGTCGCCAAGCGGTTCCATGCCCTCCCGATTCCCTTCAATACATTCCTTCATGAGATGGCGGGCGCAGACATCATCG
>Ga0213870_1000490_pt1 | contig 18478 bp, 19 predicted proteins | sample WICALVC2017_Meta_FD_160119 | JGI IMG/M metagenome (GOLD analysis project Ga0213870, IMG submission 160119) | Freshwater microbial communities from subterranean cave lake in Wind Cave National Park, South Dakota, United States - WICALVC2017 | ecosystem: Environmental > Aquatic > Deep subsurface >... | reverse complement strand
CCTTGTTTATAGTACATAGATTCGTGGTTATGCAAGAGGTCTATTGAATTTTAAACCTACCTTTGTTTTTTAGCAACCAAAACCATTAACAGCGCACTGCTCTACCACTGAGCTACACCGGAATTATATTAGACCTCTTGCATACCCTACAAAATTTACCTGAATAACCTTGTTTATAGTACATAGATTCGTGGTTATGCAAGAGGTCTATTGAATTTTAAACCTACCTTTGTTTTTTAGCAACCAAAACCATTAACAGCGCACTGCTCTACCACTGAGCTACACCGGAATTATTGATATATTATCAAAGATTTATGAGATTGTAAAATTTTTATTTTTTGAGCTTATTAAGAATTTAGAATTTTCAAATGTATTCTTTGTTTCCATATGGTTCATTGGTTGAGTAGAAATTTTTTGTTGCCGAACGAGTGCAATTTTGTAATTAATACATTCAAGTAGTCACTCACGAGCCGTCGTCTTTGTTGAGTGACTAGTTTTTAATAACTACAACCCTATATTCTTTTTTAATTCTATAAGCTCTGCTTTAGTAATAGTACGATACATACCCTCTTTCAAATCACCAAGTTTGATGTTCATAATACGAATACGGGTGAGTTCAATCACTTGGTATCCTTCCGCAGTACACATACGACGGATCTGATGTTTCTTTCCTTCCGTAAGGGTGATATTAAAAATAGTTTCGCCGGTACGATGTGCTTTTGCTGGTTTTGTTTTGTAGGTTTCAATGAGTATGCCACGTTCAAGATGGCGAATAAATGCATCAGTAATATGTTTATCTACTTTTACACGGTATTCTTTTTCATGTGTGCGGTCAGGGGAGAGAACACGGTCAGTTAATCGTCCATCATTGGTTAAGATGATCAGTCCTTCCGATTCTTTATCAAGCCGCCCCAGAGGGAAAAGTCCACGCAATGCAGGAAGAGACATTTTAATACTTTCCCCTTCTTTTTGTTGATCAGTTGAAATTCCCCGTGGTTTATAATACGCGATATACCGATAGGTATTTTCAATTTTGTTTATAACTACTGATGAGACAGTAACGACATCATCAATAGTTACTTGATCACCTAGTTGCGCAATTTTTCCATTTAACTGTACCAGTTTTTGAGTGATAAGTACATCAGCACCTCGTCGGGTTGAAAAACCTTTGTGGGCAAGATATCGATTAATACGAATAGGAAAGGTGAGGGGTTCCATGATAGGAATTTAAGATTTAAGGATAAAAATGTAACCCTTTTCATAACCGATAAAATAAAGAAGCAGCGTGAGGATTTACATAAAGATAACTAAACTTAGCATTTTATTTATGATATAACAAATTTCCTTTTTTGATTGTATTTGATTTAATTTTGAACTCATAGTAGATTATTATATGGATACGAAAAACTTACATAAACACTGAAAGGAGTCAATAGTATGCCACGTTTTAACTGGGCACCTTATGTAGCAATAATAGAAAGACCAAAGCGTAAAAGGCGGAAAGATAAACATGCTTCTGTAATATGGAAAGAAGTTCCTAATTCAGAATTTCAATGGGAGCTTAATTTAAAAAATAAACCAACGGGGTGGTATCGCCTAGGGACATATAAACCAGGGGATTGCAGAGAAGAACGGAATTTTTTAAGAGATCAAGAGAGAAGAATAATTCATCATCACAGAGGAGGTCCCTGTAGTATTGTTTTGTAAGGATTTTAATGTGCGTAACCCCCTTCAAGTATTTTTCTTGAAGGGGGTTTCTGTTTTTATTATCTTTCTTGTGTTACTATTCATCTAAACAATTGAAAGAATTACAGATTTAAGATTTAAGAATTCTGACCTAAAGATTCATAATTCATATTTCATAAATCTACCAAAATTATTATGAAAAAAATACGAATTGCTATTAATGGGTTTGGAAGAATTGGACGCGCATTTTATAAATTGGCACGTAATCATGGGGAGCTTGAGATTATTGTGGTAAATGATTTAGGTGATCCTGAGAATATGGCCTATCTTTTGAAATATGATACGACGTATGGTCGGGCGGATTTTGATGTGATGGTTGTGCCGGGTGCTAATGGGGTAGAAGCAGGTTTTATTGTTGATGGTAAAAAGACAGTTTTGATTCAAGAAAAAGACCCAACAAAACTGCCGTGGGGACGTTATGATATTGACATTGTTCTTGAATCAACAGGTTTTTTCACGACCTATGCAAAGTCAAAAGTACATTTAGACGCGGGAGCAAAGCGGGTCGTCATTACGGCGCCTGTAAAAGGTGAGAGTGTTGATGGAATTACCGGGGCAACCGTCCTTATGGGGGTGAATGATGAACAGCTTGGAGTATGCGACATTTCTTCAAATGCTTCATGTACGACCAATGCAGTCTCTCCTCTTGTTGTAATTTTGAACGAAACGATTGGTATTGAAAAAGCAATATTAAATACAACACACGCATATACGGGAACACAAAAAATTGTTGATGGTCCTGGTGGTAAAGATTTGCGTGGTGGTCGCGCGGGCGCAATGAATATGGTTCCCTCCTCAACGGGTGCAGCAATTGCCGTAACTGAAGCATTTCCGATTTTAAAGGGTAAATTTGATGGTATTGCAATCCGCGTGCCCGTGATTGCCGGTTCTATTGCTGACTTTACATTTGTTGCAAAGAGGAATACATCAGTTAATGAGGTGAACACCATCCTCCGCAACGCCGCCAATGACCCACGATGGGATGGTATTTTTACGGTAACTGATGAGCCACTGGTTTCTTCTGATATTGTAGGTACCCTGCACGGAGCGATTGCTGATTTAGATATGACCCGCGTGGTTGACGGCAATCTCGTAAAAGTTCTTTCTTGGTATGATAACGAAATGGGGTATACGAATACGCTCGTGAAACATGTGGTGAAAGTTGGCGAATACTTATATACCAAAAAGCAACAGGTTGGCGGAAGTTTTTTGGGTATATAACCACAGCACTCTGAGAAAGTGAAAGATTACTTTCGTTTTCTCCTCACTTGTGGTTATAGGAATCTTAAATTCTCAAGATTTAAGAATAAAAAATTAATATGGAAATAAAAGTTTTAGAAAATACTATAAACATACGAGAGGTTAAAGAATTAGCAAAGGGTTGGTATGGTACCCTGATTAAGGGTGTAGTAGATATAGTAAATGGGCGAGTGGCACTCGGGGGTGATTACCATACAGAGGGTTTAGAAATTTTAACAAGTATGGGTTCAAAGTTTGAAGATGTCTGGGGTTTTAATATACGGTTTGAAGAGAATAAAAATGGAGTTTTAGAATTTGATTCTATGCTCAATATAAAACCAAACCGAGGAAATCGCTCACGAAGTATAAATGACAAGGAAACGATTAAGAAAATTGAAGAAGTAGTTTATAAATTTATTAAGTTTTAAAAGTAATTTATGAAAAAAGACCCTCTTTTTTACATGGCGAATCTATATCCTGAAATAGGGAGACTCCTTTCTTTTCATGATAGGGGTATGGTAGAGGCAGCAGATAATGCTAAAGATAGAGTACTTGATATTATAGATACGATACTTTCTTTTCGAGATATCATACCTGGTGGACGTGAAGAGTGGAGTGTTTTAAAAAACTTTATCTTAGGATACAAAGTTCTTGATCCATATGAGAGAAAAATTTTAGAAAAATATACTGAACCATTTGCCTACAAGCTTATGAGTCAGTATAGGTGATTTAGATACGGACATCATTATGGCAAAAAATTACAAAATATATATCGGTTCTGATCATGCGGGGTTTGAGTTGAAGAAAGTTTTAACTGATTTTTTGATTGAGAAGGGTTATTTGGTGAGTGATTTGGGGCCACAGGTATTTGATTTTGAAGATGATTATCCAATTTATATTCGCCCCGTCGCTGATGCTGTTGCTCATGATGCCATCAATAAAACCGATAGTCGAGGGATCATTATTGGTGGGTCAGGGCAGGGTGAAGCGATGTGTGCCAATCGTATAAAGGGAGTTCGGGCGGCAGTTTATTATGGGGTAACGTTAGATATTGTAACTCTTTCTCGTAAGCACAATGATTCTAATATTTTATCACTCGGTGCTCGTTTTATTAATAATGAACAAGCAAAAACAGCTGTCAGTATTTGGCTCAAGACAGAATTTTCTGGTGATGAGAGACATTTGAGGAGGATTGTGGAGTTGGATGAGTAGACGGCAGGAAATTTAATTCTTTGGTACGTAGGTCTAATTGATTATGGTCACAAATAATAAAAACATAAAAAATATTGCGTTCGTAGATGGGCAGAATTTTCATATGGGTACTGTAAAAAGAGAAATTGATCCATGGAGGGTTGATTTAGTGAGGTTTCGTGTATATTTGGAACAAAAATATAATGTTGGTAAAGCTTATTATTTTCTTGGGTATGTGCAAGATGAAAATCAAGATCTATACGAAGAGATTCAGAGTGCTGGTTTTGTGCTAGTGTTTCGACATCATAACCAAGCCATGATTGGAAAGAAGAAAGGAAATGTTGATTCTGATATTATCTTTCACGTAATGAAAAAGATGTACACAAAAGAAGATTTTGAAAAAATTATTCTTGTATCTGGGGATGGAGATTATTTTATATTAGTAAATTTCTTGATTGAAGAAAATAGATTTGAAAAGATTTTATTTCCTAATAAAAAATTTGCCTCGTCTCTATATGATAAACTTGGCTCCAAGTATTTTGATTCTTTAGATAGTAAGGGCATAAGAGACAAAATAGAAAAAAGAAAAGGCTCCTTAGGTAATTAACCGTTCGGAGCTCTTTTCCTCTGAATATATATATATTAACAAATAGATTTAAAATGTCAAACTTGGTTATATGATTGAAATTATTCCAGCAATAATGCCCAAAAGTTATGAAGATTTAGTTGAAAAAACTGGGCTTTTTTCTGGTTTGGTGCCGATGATTCAACTTGATATTATGGATGGGAAGTTTGTGAAGGGTCGGACTTGGCCACACATGAAGAAGAGTGAGAAGTTAAAAGTTAAAAGTCCCAACTTCGCCAAGGCTACGCTTGGCACGGAAAAGTTGCGGAACGGAGATGCTCATTTTGAGGCGATAGTAAAAGAGGGGGACGGGATGCCGAATTGGGACACGCTAGATTTTGAGGTTGATTTGATGATTAATGATCCGGAATTGTGGGTGCCTAAGTGGGTTATTGCGGGGGCGCGGCGGATTATTGTTCATCAGGAATCAATTAAGTCACTAAAAAATTTTGAAATAATTAGAGAAGCAATTCCTGGGGAAATCATTGAATTAGGAATTGCAATCAACACAAGAACATCTATTTCTATTCTCGCGAATTATCGTGGTCAAATTGATTTTGTTCAATGTATGGGAATCGCGCATATTGGTTTGCAAGGTGAAACCTTGGATGAGAAAGTTTTTGATCAAATTCAAGAGGTTAGGAAAATGTTCCAAGAAACTCCCATCAGTGTGGACGGAGGAGTTAATTATGAAAATGCGAAACAACTTGTTGCTGCTGGTGCCACTAGATTGGTTTCGGGTTCAGTAATTCTTGAGAGTGATGATACTGTAAATGCTATAAAAAGATTTCAGGATTTGGTAGTATGATTATAAGGTATAGATTTATGAACGAAGACAAAAAAATTTTTTTAGAAAAAAAGGCTAATGAGATTCGGGTCTCTATTATTGAGATGCTTCTTGAGGCGAAGTCGGGGCATACGGCGGGGCCGTTGGGGATGGCGGATATTTTTACGGCTTTGTATTTTCATATTCTGAAGCATGATCCACAAAAACTAGAATGGGAAGAGCGGGATCGTTTAGTCCTTTCTAATGGCCACATTTGTCCAGTCCTTTATGCAACTATGGCTCACGCTGGTTATTTCCCGATTGAAGAATTAAAAACTTTGCGTAAATTTGGCTCGATTCTTCAGGGTCACCCACATCGTGAATACCTTCCCTCCCTTGAAACAAGTTCTGGACCATTAGGTTCTGGTCTTTCGCAAGCAGTAGGTATGGCGCTGGCTAATCGTTTGGATTACGGGGTTTCATCTAGTAAAACGATTTATTGTATTATGAGTGACGGTGAATTAAACGAGGGACAAAGCTGGGAAGCCATTATGTTGGCTGGAAAAAATAAATTGAATAATTTAATTGCTATTATTGATCGAAATAATATCCAGATTGATGGTTTTACAGAAGAAATTATGCCATTGGAGCCATTGGCAGAGAAATGGAAAGCTTTTAATTGGCATGTCATTGAAATTGATGGTCATAATATGGTAGCTATCAATGATGCTGTTGAACAAGCGAAATCAGTTTTTGAAAAACCATCAGTTATTATTGCTCACACCACGCCGGGTAAGGGGGTAGAAATGTTTGAGCGTGATTATAAATGGCACGGTGTGCCACCAAACAAGGAGCAGGGAGCAAAAGCAATTACAGAATTGAGAACACTGAGTGGAAAGATAAGGAGTGAGCACGAGTAATTTTAGATTTATAATTTAAGATTTAGGGTTTAAGAATATTAAATTTCAAATTTTTATTTGATTGAATATGAAATAAGTTATTTTACTGTATTTCATGCTAGAATAACAAATATGATAACCCAAGAAAAAATTCAAGAGATAGCTGATAAAATTGTTCTGGAATTTAATCCAGAAAAGGTAATTCTTTTCGGTTCTTATGCGTGGGGGACACCAAACCAAGATAGTGATGTTGATTTGTTTATTATTAAAGAAACAGAGAATACGCGGGAGACCACTAGGGTAATTAGTAGAAAAATTTTTCCACGACCATTTCCAATGGATTTAATTGTTTATACCCCTCTTCAGGTTGAAAGAAGGCAACAGATAAAAGATCTTTTTGTGAATGATATATTAAGTAATGGTAAAATTCTTTATGCAAAATGAAGCTAAAAAAAATTATTTAGAGTGGTTTAAAAAAGCTGGAGACGATGAGATTTCAATCAAGGCGATTTTAATTGGTGGTGGTGGATTTAGTACAGCTTGTTTTTTATCTCAACAGCTTGCCGAGAAATACTTGAAAGGTTTCTTAGTATTTCATAGTAAAACATTCCCTAAGGTTCATGATTTACTTGAATTAGAGACTTTACTTTTAAGATTTGAACCAGGAATTAAAGAATATGAAAAAGAATTAGATTTACTGAGCACATATTATTTTGAAACTCGTTATCCAGGTGATTATCCAGAATTTACTTTTGAAGAAGCAAAAAAAGCATTTGAAGCGGCATTAAAAATTAAAGAGTTTGTGTTGTCTAAGATAAAATAAAAATAATTATGCCTCTTAATTTTAACTTAAAACTCAACATGAAACTTTTTGATGATGATGTGGAGCAGGCTCCGATCAGGCAGGGGTTTGGGGAGGGGTTGGTGGTAGCTGGGCAGAAAGATGCGCGGGTGGTGGCTTTGTGTTGTGATCTTACGGAATCAACGAAGATGGATAAGTTTGCCAAAGAATTTCCCGATCGTTTTTTTCAAATGGGGGTGGCGGAACAATCGTCGGCATCGGTGGCATCGGGGATGGCGGCGATGGGGAAGATACCTTTTTTGTCATCGTATGCAATGTTTAATCCTGGTCGGAACTGGGAGCAGATTCGGACGACTATTTGTTACAATAATCAACCAGTTAAAATTGTTGGTTCGCATGCGGGTGTTTCGGTTGGCCCTGATGGTGGTAGTCATCAAGCACTTGAAGATATTGCATTGATGCGGGTTATTCCACGAATGGTTGTGTTAACACCTTGTGATTCAATTGAAGCAAAAAAAGCGACGATTGCAGCCGCAAAAATAGACGCACCGGTTTATCTGCGTTTAGCTAGAGAAAAAACTCCAATTATTACCACTGAAGATACGCCTTTTATTATTGGCAAAGCTCAAGAATTTTTTCGATCTGATAATCCAAAGGTTGGGATTATTGCTTGTGGGTCTTTAGTTTATAATGCGATTATGGCGGCACGCGGTTGTGAAAAAGAGGGGATTGGAACTGTCGTTTTAAATATAGGAAGTATAAAACCAATTGACCGAGAAGCGATTATCGCTCTTGCAAAAGAATGTGGCGCGATCATTACCATTGAAGAGCATAATGTCATGGGTGGTATGGGTTCAGCTGTCGCTGAAGTTCTTGCTGAAAATTATCCGGTGCCAATTCATTTTATAGGCACCCGTGATCAATTTGGTCAATCAGGAACCCCGAGTGAGCTTATTGAGTATTATGGATTAGGGAAAGCAGGTATCACAGAAGCAGTTAAAAATTCCGCAAAATTTAATACGATATAGTATAATATAATTAAATAATCATTACATGAGAAAAATAATAAATATAATTGTTGGGTTGGTGGTACTGTGGGTTTTGCCACAGATTATTTTTGCAGAGATTGGAGTCTTTACAACCACAAGAGATAATTCACCCACGATTGCTTCTGACGGGGGCAATAGGACAGTTCCTCAAAGAGCTTTTATTAAACGAGATCAGAAAAATCCTCCACGATCAGAGATTATAATAAAGAAAGATAGGGGGACTGTTTCTGGTAGTACGGAAGTCCGAGTACAGGTTGAAGAAAAAGCGAAAACACATATTGTTGAAGTTAATCTTGTGCGCGAACAGGGGGGAGACCCATTATATCTTGGGCAAATACGCACCGATTCTCTACAGGGAGAAGATGTAGTAAATTGGAATTCAGTAAATACCCCCGATGGTTCGTACGAATTATCAAGTGTAGTTACAACGCAAGATGGAGGAGTTACGTCAAGTGTCCCTGTTCCCGTCATTGTTAAAAATGAAATGGAGAATTCTATATTTGATATGGATTCTGCAGATGATGAGAATTTAAAAAAATCTACTCAAGGAATAACTGAAAAATTTATTGAAGATATTAAAAAAGCAAGATATATAGAGGAGAAGAAAATTACAGATGATCTTATAGAAACACTAAAAGTGTATGGAAGAGAAATTACTCCTACTAATACTTCTGGTGAGATACTATCCCCAAAAACAATTTCTGAATTACGATCTACGAAACAAGCACCAGCTTCAGATATTCAAAAAGTAGTACATAAGAAGGCACAAGAAATTAAGGACATCGTAAGGAGATCAGAAGAGCGTATAGATACTCTTCATGGTGATGATATTAAGAAAAAGAAACAGATTATTAAAGAAATTGTCGATGTCGCACATGCATTGCGTAAAGAGGCTCCCCCTACAAGTACTCTTGATGTACAGCAAGACATAGTTGATCAGTATATTTTAAAGAAAAAAGTTGAAGAAGGGATTGTAAAGCTTGAAGAGGTGGTAAATGAAGAAGAGCAAGAATTAGTAACCAAAAAAAATAGTCGACGTGGTTTTTTAAATCGTATTGAAGACAGTAAAAAAGAGAGACAGAAAGAGATTGAAGAAATAAAGAAGGGGATTATGGGGACACTTAAGCAATATGCAGGGAATAAAAAAGAGGTAAATCCTGACCTGGAAAGACTAATTAATGAGCAAGCAGAGGAAATTAAGCGTCTTGTGGTTGAGTCAAAAGAAAATATTGATGTATTTCGCCAGAGTGATGAGGAAAAAAAGAAAGTGATCATTGATGGATTATTTGATACTGCATTACCTCCAGTAGATGGTACATCTGAAATAAATATTCAACCAGGATTTTCTCTTACGCAAGATTCTTTAAAGAAAAAAATCGAAGAAGGTGTGTCCCATCTTGAGCGTATTGCTATTGAACAGCAGCAGGGGATTGTTGATACAGAAAATTTTTCTGTGGATACTATAGAGGTTGCAGAAGTAATAGAAAAACCTGATGGAAATAAAAGTGCAACCAAAATCACGTTCAAAGGAAGATCGCTTCCTAATAGTTTTGCAACACTGTATATTTTTAGTCTCCCTATTGTAGTTACTGTAAAGACTGATAATGATGGGTATTGGAAGTATACTCTTGATAAAGAGCTTGATGATGGGAAACATAAAGTTTTTGTTGCACTAACTGATGTTAAGGGGGCCGTAGTCGCAAAAAGCAAGCTGTTGCCTTTTATAAAAGAAGCACAGGCTATTAGTATTGAAGAAATAAATCCTATCGACACAAGGGATGGTAATCCAGACTTTTTTAAAAGTAGCTATTTTTATGGTATTACCACAATCATTATCCTCTCTCTCATTGGCATACTTATTTTGTTTGGTATAAAATCTAAAGAATCATTAGGAGAAGTAGAATAATAAAAATATGACGAAACGTTTGTTCACCTATCTTATTAGTGGGTTGTTATTTGTAAGAAATAACGCTCAAGTTCTTTACGTGATCTTTTTAATTGTGGTCATACCCTTTGCATTTATTGTAAGTGGACAGAAATTTCTTTCTGCTGCAAAAGGGAATCAAGAGCGGCTTGAAAAAGAACGCCTACGTGCAGTGCAGGATATTTTTGTTGAACTTGCCCAGCATACTATTGACACGCCCGCGTTGCTCCAAGGAAGTATTGAACGGTTAAAAGAGCAGGATTTTGGATCTCTTACTGAATTTAAGATTGTCGTATTTGATGGGAATGAATACAAGGTTATTGGATCTCTTGATAAGAATGAGCTGGGGACTATCGATAAAGAGAATCAGTCTTTTTATACTGGAACCGGAGTTCGAACTGATAGTTCAATGATATTTGAAGTAGTGTCTTCTGGAAGGCGACATTGGAAGGTTGTGCGGGCAATTCCTAACCAAAAAACGGGAGGAATCCTTGGTATCATGCTTATGGATATTTCAATGGCGATGATTGATGACGCTGCGGTAAGTAATATTAAAAACGCATATATCCAGCTTTTTTTTATTGTTCTCGCAATATCAGTTCTCCTTGTTCGCCAAGCAAAAATTATTGATTATGGAGTGCGTTATCGAAAACTGAAAGAACTTGACCAGATGAAAGATGATTTTATCTCTATGGCTGCACATGAATTACGGACGCCTCTTACAGTGGTTCGGGGGTATGCCGAGATGCTTTCTAGTTCGAAAAATTTAGGGGAGGATGACCAAAAAGATGTCTTTCGAATCACCACATCTATCAATCAATTAACAATGCTCATCAATGATATTCTTGACGTGATTCGTCTTGGCCGTGGGTTGATGGTATTTAATAAAAAAAATATTGATATCTCCACAATCTTAGAAGATGTCGTTGAGTCATTTCAGCATGTCGCTCATGAAAAGGGGCTTAGGATGACTTATGAGAAAAATAAAATTCCATTGATTTATATTGATAAAGAAAAATTACGAGATGTATTTATTAATATTATTGGGAATTCAATAAAATATACGCCCACAGGGTCAGTTGAAATTCTTGTTGAAGATTATCGTGATATTCTTTCTATTCGTGTGCGTGATACGGGTATCGGTATCTCTGCTGAAGACCAGAAGAGGCTTTTCGAAAAGTTTTTTCGGGTTCAATCTTTACAAACGGAAGATATTCGTGGAACGGGACTTGGTCTCTGGATTGCAGCACAAATTGTTTCGCAGATGGGTGGGAAAATATCTGTTGAGTCTATAAAGGGAAAAGGAACAGATTTTGTTATTTCATTCCCTATTATAAAGTAAAAAATATTTGTGAACAGGGCCTTAGTATTTTACTACTTTATAATTTGTTGATGCATTTGCAAGTAATTTTTCAAGCACATCACGGGAGAGGAGTCCTTCTTGGGCGCCAATTTTTTGTACAACAGACATTGAATTAATGGGCGCCCACAAAAGTGCTTCCCGAGGTGTTTTTCCAAGAGCGAGTGCACTGATAAATGTTGATGCAAATGCATCACCAGCGCCCGTTCGTTCATAGGGTGGTTGTATGTCTGGATAGGGTGGCATATACCATGTGTCATTACCGTCATACATATAGGCACCCTTTGGCCCGTCAGTGATGACAATAATTTTGGGTCCATATACCGAAAGCATCCCTGCTAATTTTTTTACATCATGTTCGCCTGTCTTTAAAATAAGTTGTGCCTCCTCTTTATTACAGAAAAATACCTTAGTATGGGTATAGATATTTTTTAATTTTTCTACCCCCCAGTGTAGTTGAAATGTCCCTGGCTGAAACGCAAGATTAGTTTCAGGGTGTTTTTCTATATATGATGCAATATCATTATGTAATTCATATGAGGATTCACCAAGTGATGATACGTAAAACCATCGCGGTGCGGAGTCATCCAATGGAAGTGTGTACGGAAATGCTTCATGTTTAACAAGAATGGTACGGTCAGTATCAAACCACAATACATAATGGCAATTTGTTTTTATTTTTTCATGAGTCGCGATATATTGGGTATCAACGCTGTCATCATTTAGTGACTGTAAACATTTTTTTCCATTATCATCAGATCCTAAGTTTGTAATGAGGGCACTAGTGAGCCCTAATCGCGCTGCGGCAACCGATGCATTAGCACTATTCCCAACTGCATAAACAATTTTTTCAAAATCATAAGGGAGCTTACTTCCAAATGGCATACAAATTTCACACCGTTCATTATCAATCGTACATGTTGTGTGCGTGTGATCTTTATTGAGTCGTATAAACACATCAACAACCGTGTCACCAATCGCAACAAAATCTATTTGATTTTTTATTACATTTTCCATTAGTAAGTATTGTACCAAAATTCTGGTGATTATTGAACAGGATGATTCATTTTTATTTACAAACACAACTTTTCACTTTTCAGGATGTGGTCACTTTGATTTTTTTACTTAATTTAGTGTGCCCACCTAGATTCAGCCACAAGTTATTCGTGAACGAGGCCTAAGCCTACTCAGCTGAGTACATCTTGGACGGCCTAAGTACTCTCGAACCTAACTTGGCAATTTTTACTAAAAAATTATGCCTGTGCTTTTTGAATCCAGACGTAAGACAACTACGTGCCTTACGGTGTTCGCTAGTGCGCCCACCTGGATTCGAACCAGGGACCTTCTCCTTAAAAGGGAGTCGCTCTACCAGCTGAGCTATGGGCGCAATTAATCAAAAAAAACAAGAAACCAAGAAAAAATAAAACCCTTAAATCATGAAATTAAATCCTTGTTTCCATGATTTCTAGATTTCTTGATGCTACCATATATTTTTGATTTCTCAAATTTGTAGGATGAACTTTTCAAGGCTAATGGGCATTGGTTCTCCGCTGATATGGGCTTCGTGGTAGGCAGTTATAAGAGAGTGTGAGAGAGTAGAGATTTCTTTTTGTGTGTAATTTTTTGTAAAAGATAGTGTTTTTTTTGCAACAAAGGGGTTAAGTTTAGTTTTAGTACTATCAGGAGAATTTTTTATGATCGCGATATTTTTCAGTGTCCAGAAAAGAGTTCCACAGATTTCTTCGGGCTCAAATCCAACAGAAATTGCACTATGGTATAAAACCCATAACTCTTTTTTGTTTCGTTTGCCCAGCGCGTCACCGAGAGAAAAGATATTAAATGATGGACGAGTATCCATTTTTTTTACAGTAAATTCTTTAAGAATTACGCCAGCAGTTTCAATAGTGGTTACTATTTTTTTATCAAACGATGGCTCAAATAATAGAAAAAAGTTGGGGGAAGTTTGAAGTTCTTGGGCGCAAGAAGCGATCAATGTTTGATACTCTTTTTTTTCAAGTACGGAGTCAAAAATAAAAAGAGTCCTTTCTCCAAAGAGTCCACGAGAGATACTCATTTCATCAAGAAATTCTGATGTAATTGTATTTTCTTGAACACTGTGTTCATTATCACATTTTGCACGCGCACTCTCGCGCACCTTACGAAACTGCTCGCGTCCTTTTTCTCGATTATTACCATAAATAATAGATAACATAATTTAGTTCATCACGTTCATAAAGTTATATAACTATTTCTCCATCTCCCCCCAACTTTTTCCTTTTTTAACCGAGACGGTAAGTGGTACGGGGAATCCTACTGCATGCTCCATTGCTTCTTTAATCACTGTAATTATTTTGTCTACACATTCTTTTTTGACTTCGTAAAGAAGCTCATCGTGGATTTGGAGGAGGAGGTGGTTTTGTATCTGTAGTCCTGATTCTTTAAGACTATCATCTGTACATTTCATCGCAATTTTAATAATATCGGCGGCTGTCCCTTGAAGTGGTGCATTGATTGCCATTCGTTCAGCACTCGCACGAATGTAGGGGATTGGTGAGTTGAGCCCAGTAAACATCCGTCGTCGACCAAAATAGGTTGTAGTGAAGCTATCTTTTTTCGCGCGGGCTTTTACATCTTCAAAATATGCAGCAATCTTCGGGAACATTTTAAAATAATTATCATGAAATTTCTGTGCCTCAATTCGTGTTGAACCAAGATTTTCTTTAAGTGCGTTTACCCCCATACCATACACAATCCCAAAATTAATTACTTTGGCACGGCGACGCATTTCAGCGGTGACTTCTTTTTCTGAGACATTAAAAACACGCATTGCGACTGATGTATGAACATCGGTACCTGTTTGAAAAACTTCTATTAAGTGTTCATCACCTGAAAGTGCCGCGAGTACCCGCATTTCAATTTGGGAATAATCAAATGAGATGAGCATAGAACCAGCGGGTGCGATGAATGCAGAACGAATCGCTGCACCCATATCTCCCCGCACAGGAATATTTTGTAGATTAGGATTTGATGATGACATTCGTCCTGTCGTGGTGCCTGTTTGATGGAGTGTGGTATGAAGACGCTTGTCGTCTGCAATTAATGGTGGAATTGCATCAATATAGGTTGAGAGAAGTTTTTGTAGTTCGCGGTATGATAAGATTTGAGCAATAATTGGGTGAGCTCCAGCAAGTTTTGTTAATTCAGATTCTCGTGTTGAGCGTGCGCCACCTTCCGTTTTCCTCAACCCCTTTGTTGCTAAACCAAGTGTATCAAAAAGTAGTTCCCCTAATTGTTTAGGTGAGTTTATGTTAATTTCTTTGCCCGCTAGTGAATAAATTCGTGCGGTGATTTTATCAAGCTCGGCATGATAGGTGAGTGAGAGTTTTTTGAAGTACTCTTGGTTAATCATAATGCCATAATTTTGTGCTGTTTCAATGATAGGAATAATCGGGAGCTCAATCGTGTTGTATACATAATTAAGACCATTTTTTTGAATTAGTATTTTAAGTTCCGCGAATGCTTCTTCAAAATTTTCTTTTTTTGTGTAGTAAAGAATGTCATCTAGTGTTGGATTTGTTAAATCAGAATTAAGAAGTGATAATGCGATTTGTGCATGCCGGAATTCAATAGAAGTTGGAAGTTGGAAGATTGAAGTTGAAAGAGGGGAAGATGAAACACCAAGAAGGGGGATGAGGCGATCGTAGAGTTTGCGGAAATCAAGATCAGCAAATAATGTTTCTGCATTTTTTGGTTCGATAGTTTGATGCCAGACTTTTTCGGGGAGTTTAAAATTGATAGGAGCATCACGACGAACCGTTGCGAGTGTTTTAGAAAAAAGGGCTTCCTCTTCATTATTTTTAAGAAGGTCTATGATTCGTGGAGTAAGCCCAATTTTAGAAAATACCTCGGTATCTTTTTTTAACTTTTTATATATTTGTTCAATTGTACCAAAATTTTTAATTAGTATAGTTGCTGTTTTTTCACCAATTCCTTTAATACCAATAATATTATCTGATGGATCTCCGCGAAGACCTTTATAATCAGGAAGGAGTGTCGGCTTAAATTCAAATCGTGCGACAACAGCTTTTTCATCATATAAAATTGTGTCATGAATTCCTTTTTTGAGTGTGTAGACACGCACACGATCACTAGAGACAAGCTGGAGTGTGTCCATATCACCCGATGCGATAATTACGCGGAGGTCTTTTATGTTTTTTACCTGTTCAACAATTGTAGCCAGAATATCATCCGCTTCAAAACCGGGAACCTCATACCAGGGAATACTGAGTGCAGTAAACACATCTCGTGATCGTTTAATTTGATGCACGAGGTCATCCTCAGTTTTTGCGCGCCCCTGTTTGTATTCTTTATATGCCTCATGGCGAAATGTTGGCTGTGGTAAATCAAAACACCCAACAATATAATCTGGTTTTAAATCCTTAATAATATGCATCACCATCGTCGAAAGTCCATACAAAGCCCCCGTTGGTTCCCCCTTACTCGAGGACAAACTCGGCAACGCATGATACGCCCGATGTAGGATTGCATGGGTATCTAATAGTACGAGGGTTTTTGTAGGTATTTTTTTGGGGTGTTGGGTGGGCATGGGGGAAGTATAGCATTTTAGTTTGTAGTTTGTAGGACACCCATGTATTAATAAGACTTTCGTATTAAATTATTTGATTATTGAACTCGGGGAAAAAAGATTCACTTCCATTAAGCAATATGATATAAAGAAGACTATATGAACGCACTAGAAGTTCTTAAGCAAAGGGGATTTGTAAAACAATTTTCGGATGAACAAGGTTTGAGTGATTTGTTTTCTAAATCACTCGTTACTTTTTATGTTGGATTTGATCCAACTGCGGAAAGTTTTCATGTGGGGAGTTTAGTTCCTATTATGGCAATGGCGCATCTCCAACGATTGGGCCACAAACCAATAGCTATTATTGGTGGTGGTACTGGTTTGATTGGAGATCCGAGTGGTAAAACAGAATTGAGAAAAATACTTTCTCGCGAAGATATTGCTAGTAATATGGCAAAGTTATCAGTGCAGTTTAATTGCTACCTTACGCTTGATGGTGAAAAGGGTTTGCTTATTGACAATGCTGATTGGATCGCGGGGCTTAACTACATTGAGTTCCTTAGAGACATTGGTAAATATTTCAAAGTTAACGAGATGATTAAAAATGAAGGATATAAAATACGCCTTGAACAAGAGCAAGGACTCTCATTTATTGAATTCAATTACCAGTTGCTACAAGCGTATGATTTTCTTATGGTATCAGAAAAATATGGCTGTATGTTGCAGATGGGTGGTGATGATCAGTGGGGGAATATTCTTGCAGGTCTTGATCTAGTGAAAAAAAAGCGAAAGGAGATAGTTTTCGCGCTTACGTTTCCACTTGTTACAACGGCAAGTGGAAAAAAGATGGGGAAGACAGAAGCGGGAGCAGTCTGGCTTGATGCAAAAAAGACATCACCGTACGATTTTTACCAGTACTGGATCAATTGCGACGACCAGGATGTTGTCAGGTTCTTGTTGTTGTTCACATTTCTTCCGTTAGAAGAGATCAAAAAACTTGGACAGTTAGAGGGTGCTGATATTCGTGAGGCAAAAGAACGGCTCGCATTTGAGGTAACTAAACTTTGTCACGGCGAAGAAGAGGCGGATAGATCTCAAAAAACTGCTCGGGCTACTTTTTCTAATGATAGAGAAGACAGCACGGGACTCCCCACTATGACAATTAATAAAGAGAGACTTGAGGGTGGGATTCCTATTGTTGATCTTCTTTTCGAGACGGGGCTGGTGTCATCAAGAATTGCAGCTCGCCGATTAATTGAACAAGGTGGCGCGTACATGAATGATGAGAAGATTACGATGATTGGTATGGTAATTAACAAACAATTTTTTCCAAATGGCGTCTGCACAATTCGCCATGGGAAAAAGCAATATCACCGATTGGTGGCGGAAGATTGAATATAGGAATAAATATTGTAGCAACCCAATAAGTTGCCTAATCGAGACGGCCGTCTCGATTAGGCAACTTGTTGGGTTGGGTGTATAATTAAGTAATGTCACGCACAAGAATAATTGGAGGAATTGTCCTAAAGTTATTAAAAGAAGGTATTCTTACCACCACAGATCTTTTTGTTAATATAGCAATAGCACCACTTCGGCATCCATACAAAGGAGTTTCCGCACTTCTTCCTAATGAAGATTTTTCTATCCGAGAGGTTCTCTCTGCTATAAAAGATGAGCGCAAAAAGCGACGACAATTTTATAATCTATTAGTAAGTCTAAAAAGAGATGGGCTAATAAATTCTAGTGATAAAAAGGGTGCGTGGTCAATAACCAAAGAAGGAATAATTGAGATTAAAAAATTTGAAAAACAACCTGAACAAAGATACCCTAAACATGAATTAAAAGAGGTGATTGTTATTTCATATGATATTCCAGAAAAATATAGAGTACATCGTAACTGGCTTCGTGGAGTACTTAAATTTCTTGATTTCAAATTATTACACCAAAGCGTTTGGATTGGAAAAACAGAAATTCCCGAAACACTCCTCATGGATTTTAAAGAGAGACAAATTATTAAATTTATGCATATTTTTAGTATTGATAAAAAAGGATCTCTTACTCAAATTAAATAAATCCAATAACCAACAAGTTGCCTAATCGAGACGGCCGTCTCGATTAGGCAACTTGTTGGGGTTGTTGTGAAGTAGAGTCTTTTCTTACTGAGAGGATTTAGGTTTATTTTTTTCATTTTTATATAATCTCTACTACACGCACCCCGTCATCACTATGTTTAAATGAAATGGCAAGCATATCTTTAGGAAGAACCTCTGTTACTTGCTCTGGCCATTCGAT
>Ga0213870_1000489_pt1 | contig 18480 bp, 19 predicted proteins | sample WICALVC2017_Meta_FD_160119 | JGI IMG/M metagenome (GOLD analysis project Ga0213870, IMG submission 160119) | Freshwater microbial communities from subterranean cave lake in Wind Cave National Park, South Dakota, United States - WICALVC2017 | ecosystem: Environmental > Aquatic > Deep subsurface >... | reverse complement strand
GATTTAATTGGGCTTTGATTTCCATATTATTTTTCTTTAACCGTTTCTTTCTCTTTCGCCGTTTCTGCCGCCTTTTGCTCCAATTCCTTCTGCATCCTTCCTCCATGACGAATGAATTTGCGCGTTGGAGCAAACTCACCTAGATGATACCCTACCATATCTTCCATAATTTTCACCTCTATAAAATTCTTACCGTTATGCACGCCAAAAGTATAGCCGATCATATCAGGAGTGATCACCGAGTCACGGGACCAGGTTTTAATCACCGCCCGTGAGCCGGGAGCAATTCTCTTCATATGTTTAAGGATTGAAGGATGAATATAGGGACCTTTTTTAAGACTTCTTGCCATAAATTTGAGATTTTACTTCTTTCTTCTCTGTAAAATATATTTACTCGATTTTTTATTTTGTTTTCGTGTCTTAACGCCGCGTGCCGGTTTTCCCCACGGTGTAGAGGGTCCGCGTCTTCGACCAATGAGCGTCCGGCCTTCTCCTCCGCCATGAGGGTGATCTACGGGATTCATGGCTGTTCCGCGAACCGTAGGCCGAATACCCAGGTGGCGCGACCTGCCTGCTTTACCAATAGTCATAAAAATATGCTCCGGGTTGGATAAAGCGCCAATACATGCCCAACCGTTTGACTTCACCATACGAACTTCTTTTGATGGTAGCTCCAGATGCGTCCACTCGCCGTCTTGAGTCAAAATCATTGCTCCTGTTCCGGCTGAACGAACCAATTGCGCGCCTTTTCCTTTTTCAATCTGCACATTATACACCATGGTGCCAACGGGAATATTTCGAAGGGGCAAACGATTGCCAATCTCAAGCGGAGCGCTTTCAGAAACAATCACTTCGCTTCCCGCCCGAATACTCTGCGGAGCAAGAACATATCTTTTCTCTCCATCACGGTATAAAAGTAGGGCAATAAAACTGGTGCGGTTGGGGTCGTACTCTAAAGAAGCAACATGCGCCGGAATATTTATTTTATCATAATAGAAATCAATTTCTCGCCACAACCTTTTTGCTCCGCCCCCCTTATGCCGCGTAGTTATCCGTCCTTGAGTATTTCTTCCCACCCTCCGTTTGTATCCAAAAACCAAGCTCTTTTCGGACCTCTTTTTGGTCGCCGCCAGTTTCCAATCTATGAATTCTGCTTGGCGGCGGCCGGGGCTAGTTGGAGAATACTTTTTCATTATAATTCTATTTTCTGCCCTTCTTTTAGGGTTACTATCGCCTTCTTAAATCCCGGTTTCCATCCGGTAATCCGCCCTCTTCTTCGTTCCTTGGCAATCGTATTTACTACATTAATTTTTTCTACCGCCACTTTATACCTGTCTTCAATTGCGCGTCTAATATCAACTTTGTTGGCGCCTGAAGCAACCACAAACATATACTTATTTTCCGCTGCCGCGTTGGATGTTTTTTCCGTAAGGTGGGGCGCCTTAATTATGCCGGTAATTGTGAAATCGGCAATTTTGGCCAAGGAAGCGATATTTTTTTTCTCAACAGTTTCCGGTTCAAGATTTTTTCCAACGGGCGCTGCATTTCTTTTGAAAATTTTATTTAAGAAAGTCATATTCGTTTCACTTGAATGTCTCAACCGCGCTTTTCGGAAACAATATATATTTATATTGTAATACCTGATAGGCATTCAAATTCCTAGCTTCATCAACTCCGACATAGGGAAGATTGCGCAGCGTCCGGCGCACGGCATCATCTTTACCGGAAAGTGCTACAAGAACCCCGTTACCTTTTGTAATTCTTTCAAGACCGCTATTTTTGGCGATTTTCTCAAAAAATCCAGCGGCCAATTTTGTCTTAGGCCGTTCAAATTTCAAATCTTCAAGCACTACAATTTCCTTATCGCGGATTTTAGCCGAAAGAACGGTGTAAAGAGCTTTTCTTGCCATTTTCTTATTTATCTTTTTAGCGTACACTTTTTCTTTGTTCGGCCCATGGGTTACGCCTCCTCCTTTCCACAAAGGCGAGCGAATAGAGCCATGCCGCGCTCTGCCTGTTCCTTTCTGGCGCCAGGGCTTGCGTCCTCCGCCACGAACTTCACCACGGCCTTTAACATGCGCGACTTTCGGCCTTTGATTTGCGGCCTGACTTGTAACCACCTGATGCACCAAATCTCCATTCCATTTCAAATCAAACACTACCTCGGGTAATTCTACCGTGCCTGTTTCTTCACCGGATTGATTGTAGATCTTGACATTCATATTTTTATCAGAGATTTTCATTATGTCGCGATCGAGGCAATATGGTTTCGAGACAATGGGAGGAAAAGTTTGCTTGGTTTCCCGCAGCAGCGGGAAAAACTTTTCCGACCCTTAGCGAGCGCGCCGCGGGAGCGCGCGAGCGTGTCGAGAAACCATATTGCCTCGGAAATCGCGCCGATTCATCCTCTAATTTCAAGCAACGTCCCTCTCCTCCCCGGCACCGCCCCTTTTATCGCCAGCATATTATTCTCCACATCTATCTTCGCAATTTTTAAGTTTCGTACCGTCACCCGCTCTCCTCCCATTCGTCCCGCCATTCTCATACCTTTAACCACCCGACCTCCTGCGCGACCTCCGCCACCACCGATGGATCCCGGCTCCCGATGAGCATGCTTGGTGCCATGGGTTTTAGGAGCGCCATGAAAGCCGTGGCGTTTTACCACTCCCTGAAATCCTTTAGCCTTAGAGACACCGCTTACCTTCACTGTATCCCCTTCTTGGAAAACAGAAACATCAATTTTGTCTCCTCGTCCCGGAAGCTGAGAACCGGAAGTTAGAACTGGAGGTTGCGATAGCTTAAATTCCCGCACGTATCGAAAATTACCCAACTCTTTAAAAAATCCTTTCTGCGGTTTTTTTATATTTTTTACTTTTCTTTCTCCAAACCCAACTTGCACCGCCTCATATCTATTTTTTTCTTTAACTCGTAAACCAAGAATTATATTGGGAACAACTTTAACTAAAGTCACGGAAATAACATTGCCTTCTTTGTCAAAAATCTGACTCATGGATATTTTTTCACCCAGGATAAATTTCATATTACAGGTAACAAAAAAGCCGGTTCCCCGGCGACTTAAAATACGACGGGTTTACCTCGCTTAAATTGAAAAAATATTTAAATACAACATAGTTGCAACCGAGAGAGTGAATTGAATCACTCAACTTTACCCCGCCAGAAGCGGAATAAAATTCAATAATTCAAAAATGGATTCGCTAAACGTTTGACTCCAATACTTTAAGCCGTTTGTCATGGCTATGCAACTCGTCGGTAATTCTTTTGTGAAGAATGGTGTGCGCCGCATGTTCCTTTTCGGCAATATCAAATCGGGTAATAATTTTATCAACCCCTCTTAAAATTTTAACAGTCTCGGTTCGCATCTCTTCTTTCAAAACATGCAAGTCCTCTTTGGTGGCCATCTCTTTCCTCATGGCTGTGAGTTCATCTTTGGTGGCCATCTCTTTCCTCATGGCTGTGAGTTCATCTTTGGTGGCCATCTCTTTCCTCATGGCTGTGAGTTCATCTTTGGTGGCCATTACCCTACGTACAGCCAAAAATTCTTCTTGGGTTATTCTTGCCAATTTATCTAAATTCATTCTATTTATTCTTGTTTGAACTTTTCTTTTCATAAAAATTATGAAACGGCTTTTATATTACATCATCTTAATCTCAATATCCACTCCTGCCGGCAAATTTAAATTAGTAAGAGCATTAATGGTTTTGGGATTTGGATTTAAAATATCAATCAAACGTTTATGTACCCTCATCTCATACTGCTCGCGGGCATTTTTGTGCACGAAACTGGAACGATTTACCGTATATTTATGAATTTCGGTGGGAAGCGGAATCGGCCCTACTATTTCCGCGCCGTTGCGAATTGCCGTATCTACAATCTGTTTTACGGAATTATCAATAATTTTCGAATCATAAGCTCGAACTTTAATCCGTAACCGCGTTTTTATTTCTTCTTCTGTCTTTTTGGCTGCCAAGGAACCACTAGCTTATAAGAATTAGCTGGTAGCTTATGTAAATTTCTACAAGCTACCAGCTACAAGCTACAAGCTATTTCATAATTTTCGTTACCACTCCCGCACCAACTGTTTTTCCTCCTTCTCTTATAGCAAATCTCTGCTTTTCTTCCAAAGCCACGGGCATAATCAATTTAACCATAAATTTAATTGTATCTCCCGGCATTATCATTTCAGTACCTTGGGGAAGAGTTACTTCCCCTGTTACATCAGTCGTCCGGATATAAAATTGTGGCTTGTAACCGCTGAAAAATGGGGTATGGCGTCCGCCCTCTTCTTTCGTTAAAATATATACTTCTGATTCAAATTCGGTATGGGGAGTTACAGAACCTGGCTTAGCAATTACCTGCCCTCGCTCCACATCTTCTTTTTTCAATCCTCGCAAGAGAATTCCCGCGTTATCTCCGGCAATGCCCTCGTCCAACGATTTATTAAACATCTCAATACCTGTCACTACTGTCTTTTGAGTATCGCGAAGACCAATCAATTCCACTTCCTCATTCACTTTTATCTTGCCGCGTTCAATGCGTCCGGTTACCACCGTCCCGCGTCCTTCAATAGAAAAGACATCTTCAACAGGCATCAAAAATGGTCTGTCTACTTCACGGATTGGCTCGGGAATATAAGCATCAAGAGCATTGACAAGTTCTAAAATCTTTTTAACCCATTCGTCATCAGGTGAATTCGCCTCCAGCGCTTTTAAAGCAGATCCTCTTATAATTGGAACCTCATCTCCAGGAAATTCATATTTTTTAAGAAGTTCGCGCACTTCCGCCTCAACCAGATCCACTAATTCAGGATCATCCACCATGTCTATCTTATTTAGGAAAACAACAATAGCGGGAACCCCTACTTGACGGGCAAGAAGAATATGTTCCCGAGTCTGGGGCATAGGACCGTCTACGGCCGAAACCACTAAAATCGCGCCATCCATCTGGGCAGCTCCGGTAATCATATTTTTTATATAATCCGCGTGTCCCGGAGCGTCAATGTGGGCATAGTGGCGTTTTTCGGTCTCGTATTCTGAATGATGCAAGGCAATGGTAATGCCTCTGGCTTTTTCCTCCGGCGCATTATCAATCTGATCCACTGACTCCACGCGCGAAGGGAGGCCCTTTAAACTAAGGGCTTTGGTCACTGCCGCAGTTAAAGTAGTTTTACCATGATCTACGTGTCCAATAGTTCCTACATTAATATGCGGTTTTGTACGTTCAAATTTTTTGGCTTCAGCCATTGAAAAATGTCGCTAAGCTGCGTAATTCCTCGAATATAAGAATGGCTTAAATTCGGAGAAAATACGAATACATTAGCATAAAAATTTAATAACTTATTAATAATAACCAATAATTTAAATAAGGTCAAGTGGCTCTTAATTTAGATTGCCGCCACTATAAGCTTCAAAGAGGCAAATCCTCTAAACGAATATCTTCCGCATGTCTCCTAAATCCTCCTATTTCTAATACCGGTGAATCGATAAATTCGGTTTCTCTTAAAGAGTCATCAGCATCAACAATGGTTTTTGCTTCCGGTTCTTTAGAAACTGCCGAAACTTTTTTTTTATCCGCCTCGGCCGCGCCTGTAAGTTTAACATATTCTTCAAAAGACATCACCACAATCTCGGGCTCATCATTTTCCACAACAATAAATTTATCGCCGTTTTGCTTAACAAATTGTTTTATTTTTGATAGATTCATAAGATTCTTGCGGCCTCGCGCCGTTTTTTTCTCGCCTAATTATTTCTTGCCTTCTATTATTAATTGGGCAATATTCTGCGGCATCTCCTCATAATGATCAAATTCCATGGTAAAAGAAGCGCGACCTTGTGTCAATGACCGCAAAGTAGTCACATATCCGAACATCTCGGCCAAAGGAACTTTGGCCTCTATTACCTTAATAGCCAATCCTCGATCGGTCATATGCTCAATGCGGGCGCGTTTGGAGTTTAAATCTCCGGTAACTTCTCCCAGAAACTGTTCCGGAGTAACCGCTTCAACTTTCATAATGGGTTCGAGTAGAACCAAACCGGCGCGGCGAGACGCCTCTTGCAAAGAAATGGATCCGGCGATCTTAAATGCCGCTTCGGAAGAGTCAACTTCATGATAAGATCCGTCATAAAGCGCCACAACCATATCCACCAGGGGATATCCGGCCATAACTCCTTTTTCCATGGCTTCTTTTATTCCTTTCTCCACCGCGGGGATAAACTCTTGAGGAATAACTCCTCCTTTGATTTCATTAACAAATTCAAAACCCTTGCCTCGCTCCCGTGGTTCCACCCGCAACCAAACATGGCCGTATTGCCCTCGTCCTCCGGACTGACGGATATATTTACCTTCCGCTTCCGCGGTTTTTTTAATCGTCTCTTTGTAAGCAACCTGCGGCCTGCCCACATTCGCTTCTACTCCAAATTCCCTTTTCATCCTATCTACAATAATCTCAAGATGCAATTCTCCCATGCCCGAAATTATAGTATCGCCGGTTTCCGGATCACCCCTAAGACGGAAAGTGGGGTCTTCCTCTCCAAGACGCCGTAGGGCAATACCCATTTTTTCCTGATCTTGCTTGGTCTTAGGTTCAATTTTAAGCGATACTACCGGCTCCGGAAAACTAATTTTTTCAAGAATAATCGAATGATCCGGATCACAAAGCGTATCTCCGGTGAAGGTATTTTTTAAACCCACCATGGCCCCAATGTTTCCCGTATCTATCTCTTTTAATTCCTCACGCGAGTTGGCATGCATACGCAAAATCCGTCCCACCCGCTCCTGTTCTCCTTTAACGGAATTTAGAACATAAGATCCGGCAGGCAGTTTTCCGGAATATACGCGAAAATAAGTCAGTTGCCCCACATAAGGATCGGACTGAAGTTTGAAAGCGAGAGCCGCAAAAGGCGCGTTGTCTTCGGCAAGTCTTATTTCCTCCCCGCCGGTCTTGGGATTAATACCCTTCACCGGCGGCAGATCCAAGGGTGAGGGAAGATACGCAACTACTCCGTCAAGCACCAACTGCACCCCTTTATTCTTAAGAGCAGATCCGCAAAATACCGGAACAAGATGATAAGCAAGAGTGGATTTACGAAGAGCCGAACGCAATTCCTCTTCTGAAATATCTTTCCCTTCCAAATATTTATCAGTTAAAGCATCATCGCTCTCGGCAATCTTCTCCACCATTTTATGGCGCCACTCCTTGGATGATTGCCTAAGATTTTCTGGAATTTCTCCCATTTCTATTTTCTCTCCGTGATCTCCGCGGAAGTAAACCGCTTTCATTCGCAATAAATCAATCACGCCTTCATGCTCTTGCTCGTGTCCGATAGGAATGGTTACGGGAACAACATTGGGTGTCAACCGTTCATATATTGATTGCAGCGAATGTTCAAAAGAAGCGCCCAAGCGATCCAATTTATTGATAAAACAAATTCGCGGCACCTGAAATTTGTCCGCTTGCCTCCAGACGGTTTCGGACTGCGGCTCCACGCCGGCAACTCCGTCAAAGACAACCACGGCGCCGTCAAGCACGCGCAGTGAACGCTGTACTTCCACCGTGAAATCAATGTGACCGGGGGTATCAATAATGTTTATGCGATATTCGTTCTCTTTCTTCGCTTCCAAATATATCGGCGTCCAGAAACAAGTTGTAGCCGCCGCGGTAATGGTTATACCTCTTTCTCGTTCCTGTGCCATCCAATCCATAACTGTGGTCCCTTCATGCACTTCGCCAACCTTGTGAGATACGCCGGTATAAAAAAGCACCCGTTCGGTAACGGTAGTTTTGCCAGCATCAATATGAGCTATGATGCCGATATTACGGGTTCGTTCTAGGGGATATTCTCGAGGCATGGAGGTTATCACGAATATACAAATATTAAACGAATATACGAAAAGCTATGCCCATTATATGGTAGTTTAAGTCTGGATAAATTATTTTATCGCCGGGCATAATTCGTATATTAGTCTTGAATTCGTATATTCGCGATGACTCCCTTACCACGCAAAATGCGCGAATGCTTTATTCGCCTCCGCCATACGATGAGTGTTAAGTTTTTTCTTTACAGCTATTCCTTCGTTTTTAGAAGCCGCGATTAACTCTTCGGCTAATTTTTCATGCATGGGTTTTCCTTTCTTGGAACGAGCGGCATCCAAAATCCAGCGAAAAGTAAGAGCTTGTTTGCGATCCCCTTTTACTTCGCGCGGAACCTGATATGTCGCGCCGCCGATTCGCCTTGATTTTACTTCCAATGTCGGACCTACGTTTCTTATTGCCGCGTCAAATAAAGCCATTGGCTCCTGCTGATATTTCTTTTCAATAAGATCAAAAGTTTTGTACAAAACTTTTCGCGCTGTAGACTTTTTGCCTTTTCGCATAACATAATTAATAAATTTCGCAACCGTCACGTTGCTATATTTAGGATCGGGGATTATTTCTCGTTGAATTTTTTTCTTTCTTCGCATAATGTCACTTGGGCTTTTTTGCCCCATATTTACTTCTTTGCTGTTTTCTTCCCTCCACTCCGGTGGTATCCAATACTCCCCTTACGATATGATACTGCACTCCGGGCAAATCTTTAACTCTTCCGCCGCGAATAAGCACTACCGAGTGTTCCTGTAAATTATGTCCTTCGCCGGGAATATAGGCTGTTACTTCCATACCGTTAGTAAGCCGTACCCGAGCTACTTTACGCAAGGCGGAATTCGGTTTCTTGGGAGTCATGGTTATAACCTTGATACAAACTCCGCGTTTATACGGACTGGGATAATGTACCGGGCGATTTTTAAGTATATTAAATCCGCGCCCCAAAGCAGGCGACCTTGATTTATATAATCTCGCCTCTCTTCCGTATTTAATTAACTGATGAATAGTAGGCATGTAGGTAAGTAAAAAGAGCATAACAAAAATGCTCTTTAAAGTCAAAAATTAAAAACAGATCTTTCCTTTTAAAAAATTATGCTTTCGTCCAGCAGTCCAGATAAAATAATTAAGTATGCGATTGGCCAGAGTTTCGGCGCGCGAATCGATATCTGAAATAATTTTTTCTTTATTATTTTGCAGCTGTATCGTCACCTGAAATATTTTTAATTTATTTGGATCTTGTATCCCCTTAAAAATCTCATCGCGAACTAAAGGGTTTATATGCTCCCGGCAAACCATAGCATAAGTATCCATAAAAAGATTCAATTCAGTAAAAGTATGATCCTTATATTGTTCGAAAAACAAAATCTCCTGAAATAGAAATTTTTTTTCTTTATTAAACCTTAAAATTAATTCGGTGAAAGCTGGCTCAAAATATAAATTAAACTGTTTTTGCAATATTTTTAAGTATTCTGTCTCTCTTTGCTGCAGCCAATAAAGCTCAATATTCTGAATGGCACCAAGAAGATATTGCTGTATCCTTGGTTCGTAAAATGACTCTTTCCCATATGGCGCGGGGCAGGGAATTTCAAAAACTTTTTCAAATGGTTTTGCTTCGAAAATTTCCCGTATATCTCTGGTAACATACTTTTGCGGATCGTCAGGACCATCAGGGCTAAAACCAACCAAATACGCTTCTTCCAAAACTCGCGTAAAAATAGCAAGAATAATCCGCGGAGTATTTTTTACTATATTTGCCTCCGCGATCTCCACCCTAATCTCCGCCAGCCCAATATTCTCGGCAAACGGCCGCAAAGTGTTGGAAAGTAAATTCTCCAGCCCCTCCCGGCATTGTTCCGCGTAAACAATTACTCCTTTGGGATTATCAACACGATCACTAGCATAGCTAATTCCAGCAAAAGCGAGAATTAATCCAAAAAGAACTGCTGCTATCATTTTCAGACAAAAAATCATGTTCTTATCTCCCTTAAATTGTAAATGATCTTGCTTTTAATATACAACAAAAATAAAAAAAGCGCCACTCTAGAAATGACGCTATCTATTTTTAAACTAAAGAACAATCATGATTCGTATTTCTGCCAAATGCTTCTCAACTCATGCTTTATGGTATTAATCCAATTATCAGGAGCATTTGGATCAACCCATACTGGTATATTGTATACAGCATCAGTAATAGCAAGCTCAGGCAATGCTCCAGCAATAAAACGTTTTCCTTGCCTATTTTGCTGGCCATTTTCCTGCTCTTTAAAAGTAATAGCAGTTGTCAGCCAAAAAAATCTTATCTTGCCATCAATCTCCTTTATAAAAGGACGATGCTCTACTGGCCGGTTTTTATTCCAATCATACATTTTGCGCGATTCCATCACTTTTGGAGAAATGGCGCTGACTCCGGTAAGAGTATATCCACGATCATGGTGCCGATAAAAGTAGACCGGGTCAGAACCATCAGCGGGAATGAAAAGACTCGTATTTAATCCCTGTTTATCAGGATCAAAAGGTTCCAGCGCAAAATAATGATACAACATGCCCTTTCTTCCGGAAATGCTGCTGAAGAATACAGTAAAAGGCTGGTCATTCACATCCTCGGCTCTATTCGAAATTCGGATATCACCGCGATGGTAACCGGGAAGCGGACCAAGAAACCCCTTGTGAAAGCGGAAAGAATTGGCAATGTAACGAGAGACAGCATAAGACATGATGTTTTGCCCTGCGAGAAATGGATACTCTTGAATCCGTTCAGGCGGAATCCAATCCCCCACTCCCAAAAGTATAAGACGCAGGTCTTCGACAGAAGAACCTTTGTACTGCCTAATGACCTGAACACCTCCAAATTCGGGTCGCGGAAAAAAAATGCCTCTCCAGCGAACAAGCGATACTACTTCCACCCATTCACCATTATTATCAGTAACATACACTACATCCGTTGGTTCATAATTCAAGTATCGCCGTATTCCAAAACTACGAATCGCGGCTGTAAATGCATTTCTGCCATAGAGTAAACTTTCTCCAACCGGAAAATTCACCGCTATACGATTACTCTTCACAAAATTAGGCGAGGCGGAAATGGCGGAGACACTGAAGATCTCCCTAACACCGAGAAGCAACCTAGGAATAGGATAAGCAGGCTCAATAGCAAGCGTCCAACGATATTCATTACCCACCCTAACTAAATCAGGAAGAGTAGGATTTTCTGTCTCGCTCATCGCTTCAAAAGCAAGTGAGTAGACAGAATTAAGCGGTTGAATCCGTTCAAAATCAGTAATAGGCAGTAGATTAATCTCTACTTTCTTTACGGAAATAAAACGGTAATATAAAGAAAGATACTCATGAATTTCATCTCCCCAGAAACTGAGGGCGGAAAAAAGAGGAATACACACCGAAGCAATTAGGAGCCTTCTAAGCCATCTGCCATAAAAGAGCATCCTCCAGGCAAAAAAGGCAATTGGTGCGCCTACCACGACCAGAAACATTCTGGTCCGGATCGCCAGCACATACGGATGTATAGCTGCGCGTAAGAGAAAAAATGCGATTATAACCGCAGTGAAAAAGAAAAGAAAGAAATAGATATGCTTTTTAAGGTATGCGCCCAAACCATTTATTAGACGGCGACACAGCCAGAAAAACTTGCTATGTTCTTCTTCTCTTGCTACTTCAGCTTCCATGGTCTCTCTCTCTACGGGTGAACTGACGCATTAATTTAAGAGAATCGATTTCATCATCCTCCTGCTTTTTTGGTGAAGACTTATCTTTAACATTCTCTACTGACTCTGAATTTTCCGAATTCATCCGAGTAGCCGATGTGAATGAATCCCGTACCGAATCGGCCGCTTTTTTAACTTCGGATAATACAGTGGTCTCGCCTTTATCGATCTTATCTACTATCTCGAGTAAAGGATCTTTGCGTTCCCAAAGCCTGTTCAACAATGGGCCCGCATAGAAACCTGCCATAAGCAGGACGACTTCTATAGGGATAGAAAGTATAAGTGGAATAGGGTTCACCACACCACTCCAGAATAAAATCCCGTTTTGCATAAGCGCAATAGAAGTCGCTGCACTAAATCGCATATGCGCTCTGCGACTATAGATGCACATACATCCATATTCTTGCGCGCCAGGCGGATACGGGTCTTTATGAGTAAGCCCATACCACCACTTATATATCCTTACTCCCAAATGCTTATCTATTACATAAAAAACTGCGCCTTCAAATAAAAGAACAATAATAATACTCAGCCAGCCATATGTAGTTGTATGTACCATGCTGTCCTCCTTTGGCTGCTATTGATTCAGTTGATTCATCCGCGGAACATATTTTTCACGGATGATTTTAATGGCCCATTCTTTTTTGGAATCTGGCCATAACTGATATTCTGTAAAAAAGCGATTTTTATCAGAATAGTAAAGTCTAAATACGTCAGTAAACTGCAGACGGCAGAGAAACATCCAGATAACTTCCTGTTCTGATTCAGACAGATCGTGCCGCGGCCGTAAAAGAATAGCGCGTAATTCCGAAGAACAACTTTCCGCTTTCAGACGATCGCCATTAGAAAGCTGCCAAGTCAAACGTTCAAGCTCGTGGAATACTGCCGGCAATTTATCAGCCAGCCGTATACCCCAATGGCGTTTTTTTACATTCGTAAGCTTTTGATAACTAACATCAGGAAATTCACTGGTAAGAATATCTGCAAGTATCCCGTCTTTTTTATCTACAATTACTTCCGGATGTTTTCGGTACCAACCAAAGTTTATTTCAACGAACCCGGCGCGTCTTAATCTATCGATCAGTAGAGGATCATAAACCCAATATGCTTCACAAAGATTCTTTCCAAAACCATCCAGCATTTTTTTATCCTCAACCACAAGTATGGTTTTATCTTCGCGTGAACAACGCAACACAAATACTCCGCCAAAAGCCCGGGTATGATAGCTTTTAATATCAAAACGGAAATCCGGAATATCCACGCGACGATGACGAAGATCGCCCCAAATCCTAGCATTTTCTATGATTTCCCCGCGAAATTTTGAATCAAACCAGACGAGTCCTTCTCCCTGAAAACGCTCAATCAATTCTTTCTGGCATCGTCCTGCTTCAGAAAGCCCGCCGGTCAAAGACCTTACAACAATATAATGCACCAGCGTTAAGTCATGTGGAGTTTCATATCTGGTTAACTCCTGATCAATATCCAAACCTATAAAGTTTGTGGAAGTAATGTCAGCAATAGAATTATGATGACGATCAAAGTAAGCTCTTAGCATCCCTCGCTCGTAAGAACTGAAGGGAAGATATATGGGTTTATTCCGTTGGTCTGGGGTTACAATAACTCCCATAGGGTTGGCAATGCCTGCGCAAAGATATTGGTTATTATTTTTCTCCTCTGCAATCTCTGGACTCCAACCTACGCCATCAATACTGAAAGTCTGTAACACCGTTGGTCCAATACCAAGATGCGAAAGACAATCATTGTATATCGAGACGAGCGAAGCTGTATCTATCAGAACAAGTCCCGCGCCAAATAATCCACCCTCGATTAAACGTCTCATTTTATATACTCCTTTCTTTAGATCCACCAAATACTTCCAGATTAGCTTCTCTTTGGATACGCATATACTCTGCGGCTTCCAGAATACGGCGTTTTCTTCCGGTGTCCGCAATGCGGACCATATTATCAAGATATCTAATTGTTTCCTGTAATCGTATTTGAGCAAAGGATAATCCGCGCATATTTTCACGCATAAGTTCCTTGATCATATCAACCTTACGACCATAGGACTGTCTGAAAAATACTTCGGGGTTTTCCAGCCAATCAGCGGGAAAATCGAAATCCATAATTCTACTATCCACTGCCTCCTGAATATTGCGAACATCTCGGGAAGTGAATAAAGGATATACCGTCTTAACTCGAGCAAAGAAAACACTAAAGAATTCGTGTTGATTCACGTCGTATTTCTCCCGCACCTTACTAAAGATATTCTGAATACTTTCCTCTTTCGGCTCACTAATATCCTCGCTAACCTTAGTAAGACTGCTGACAAGTTTTTGCTTCTCAAGATATATATAACCGTCCGAATCTTTACAGTTGACAAATGATGGATCAAGCGCGCGATAACGTTTCCACCAAAGATAATCCTGATCCAGAAAATCATGCGCTTCTTTGGCGCCTCCAATATACACCCTTCTCCGTATCCGCGAGAGCACGGCTTTATCAATCTGATCAGGAAGATTGGTGTATAATTCGATTACCGCGTTTCCGCGGTGAATCGCATACGCACCTTCGGTATTACGCAGGAACACACCGATAACTTCCCGAACACCGGCAGATACGCCCTGACGTGTTCTCTCCTCAAGGTTATTTTCCGCATCATCAATAGGGGCGTAAATAATCCGTGCAGAATCTTTCAGGGCAGACATCCACTTCATCATCCGTTCCGCTGATCCTCCTTGAAAAGTAGAAACAATGGTATCGGGCATAGGCCAGAAAAGAAACGGGACACCCAATATCTTGCAATATTCATCAAGCAGGGTGGCAACCGCCGCAATAATCATAGATTTACCTGTGCCCGGCTCTCCATAACCCATACTTACCACCGAAAATCCTCCAAGTTCATACATGGGATTTTTTTTGATGACTGGATCATAACACACAAGACGCTCTGCTAGACGCCGCGCATAGTGCTTGGCATCGCGATTTCCCACAATCTGTTCAAATGTCACCCGATTAAATTCCACGCTTGTACGCCCATCCGTAAGCTCGGCCTCAAAACCATTAATGGAAAATTCGCTCCCTTCGAGCTTATAGGTGCGCATGGTGAATGGCTCGGTATACTGCAAAGATTCATCACGCAGCTTTAACTCATCAAGTAATCCGCGAAAATAAAGCAGGGTTAATTTCACTAATTCTTTCTCACCTAAAACAGAACTTGATTTTTCAAGATATAATCCATAATAGAACATCGAACATTCAAATGCTTCAATTGGGCTTCGCAAGGAAATCTCGGGAATACCACTAAACTCAACCGCAACATTGGACAACTCATCGCTTTTATTTTCAAGTTCCGAAACCACGTAATAAGCCAAAGAGAATAAAGCAATGGCAGAAGCAGTCTGGTATTTTGCCCGAAATTCGGTTTTTTGCGTATCAGTTAATTGGCCGCGCTGATTCTGCTCAATAAGGGTTTCGAGATTGGAGGCCTTGGCATAAAGCTGAGAAAGATATGCCCCCAACTGAATTCCACAGCGGATAGAAAGCAGAGCATGATTGATCGCCTCGGAAAAAAGAAACGAATCATTGCCTGCTCGCTTAGCGCCCTGAATAATAGAAACTTGTTCTTCTTTTTGTTGAGAAACCGCGGATTCTCTCCATTGAGGTGTCCCGGCGGCTAAAGAAGATTTACTTTCTTTAGGAAGAACATCCGGTTTAGCGCGCCACTTTACGGTTTGTAACAAGCGGTTGGCTGAATCCAAATAGTTATTGAGTTGTGCCCGATTGATAGGAATTGCTTCCTTACTAGATTCCATGGATTTCTATCCTCCTTCTGTCGTCATAAGTTATCTTTCTACATTTTTCAAACTCGGATACCGTCTGCGACAAACTAGACCCTTCATTTTGCAGCAGCCAATGGGGCAGCAATACATTATGATTTATCAGAGAGGCGCGCCGCGAAAAACATTCCGGATCGGTTTCGGTAATAGCAAATACTTCTCTTACTTTGCCGAGAGGCGATAAAATACCGCGTGTTACTTGCTGGGCTTTAGAGAAAATAATCTCGTCACTCATAAAAAGCACAAAATCATTTTCACTCCTTTTGTAACGGCAAAGAATTTCTCTAAATACTTTCTGCTTCTCGTCTTCAACCTTCCATTGATCTTCCATTAAAAATCCGGCATACAGCGGCCCTATACAAAGACGCTTGATAATTTTGGGATGAATACTTTCAACGGCATCATCAATAGCAAATGCCAGAATCGCTACATCCGGGGTTCTTGATCCCTCCGCCCGCACTACATCCAAAAACTCCTGATAAGTTATGCCTCGCTCTTCTAGCGGCTGTTTGGAAACATCTTGATCAAAAGTCATCAGATGAATATAGGGACGGTTGGACTGAAAATCAAAGCAGGCCCATGAAAAAACATAACTTCGCTGCTCTTTGGTTTCTTGTTTTCGTATAATCTCTCCGGGAGTAAAAGAAAGAAAAAGCTTTTCCTCACTGAGCATGGACAAATACTCTCGTTCAGATAATTGACGCAGAAGTTCGGGCGATTCCTCATAATGTTTCAACATATAATCCAACAACGTTTGTTTAAGAATGGATTTTGCCGGAAGAAGACGTAATCTTTCTTTGCGCCCCAACAAATCCTGCATAATATTATTAATTTCCTGCGCATTAGGAAAACCGGAATCCGTAAGATCAATCCAGAGCGATCGCGTCTGGGAAAATCCATAAGTATATTTAAGGCGAAGCATCTCTACGGTAAAAAGTAATTTACCTAGATACACGGGCATAAGTCCTGCTTCATAACTTTCGACAGTCTCATCGGGATAACAGGCAAGCAATAGGTGGAAAATATTGGAAAGAAGATTAAAATATTTAGCATATTTATCTTCACTGAGAGTCCCGAAATTAGGATTGTCCGACACCATTTTGACCTCCTTTCATTATAAAAGGGGCACCACGTGAGTGCCCCTCCCGTGAGGGTTGGTTAAAACGTACTAGAGTCTTTTGACTATTCCGTCTGCTCTTTTCCCGCATAGTGGAAAAAAGACGAACTGGTTGGATCAACACCGTAGGTCTCTTTAAAATATTCAATCATCTTCTGTTCGCGCTCGCGAATCCTTGCAACCGCTTCTGCTTGAGCGGCCTGTATCGCGGCTACATCTTTAATCCGCTCCGGATGTCTTTCGATCTTCTCCATACGGAGCCGGTCGCTCGCCGCGCCGGCCGCAGCCATAAATTCGAGATTTCGTTGATCAACCTCCGCCCCTAATTCATCAAGCTGTTTAGCCACATCCTGATCTGCAACTGCTTTCTGCGCCTCCAGACGAGACTTAAAAGTAACCACTCTCTCTTCGGTATCACTTCGCAAACCCGTAATCCACATCATAAGATTATCGTGCAATTTACGATGAGTCTGTTCGTGAACCTCGAGTTCCGCAGCGTATTTTTCCTTACTCTGAAAAAGGATTAAGGCAGTATTTCTCTTACCACGCAGTTCCTCAACTTTTGCTCGAAGATTAGATATCAATTGAGTTTGCTCCGCATGCTCCGGAGAACCGTTTTCCAAACCATTCAATTTATCTTCTTCGGATTTTAACTCGGCTTCTTTGGTATCCAAGTCATTGTCAAGTTTTTCTAACGCGCGTGCCGCCTCCTCTTTAATTTGGAATGCCTTTGTTTTTCTTAAAGCAATAACATTAATCTGCTCGTTAACTACTATCTTTCGCGCCTCCATAATACGCACTGTTTTTTCAGCCCAAAGCTGAAACTGCTGCAGTGCCTGTTCTATATTGGCGGATAAAAGGCGTTGGCGGGCACGGCGTCTTGCTTCTTCTACCGCTTCACTAACACGATGTTCGGCAGTATTAATCTGCTGTTTCGCATAATCAATGGCTGATTGCTTAAAAACCCACTTCTGTTTAGCTTTTATCAATGCCTCCTGCGCTTGATTGAGTTTTATTTCCGCATCGGCAATAAGCTTTTTTTCCTCAACATTCAATTCACCAAGGCGCTTATAGTCATCTCCCAATTTCTCCAAAAAAGCATTGAGACCAAAAACTGCTTTGGCTAAATCTTCCTGCTCTTTGGCGGCATTGGCGCGAAGCTGTTCGAGAGTAGTAGTAAGCACCCGTTCCCGCGCTTTTCTTTGACGCTCGTCGCGTATTTTGGCTGCTTCCTCAAATTGCTTTTGTACCTCATCAATCTGCATTCCTATATCAGTAGAAGCCGCTACTCGCGCTTCCACTTTTTCCGTAGCGTGGCGCGTTTCACCCAAAATTTCCTGTAGAATCGTTGATGAATCTCCTGTTTGTGCCATTTTTCCTCCTCTTGTACTTATAATTTTTCAAATAGCTACAACCAAATCAGTCTATATTTAGTAATAGCATAACCATAAATGTATGTCAAATTAATGTGTTTGCAGATTTTGAAAAATAATATATCTTTAAATTAGCTCATTTTTTCTAAGGTGGAAAGATTATGTTACTCGCCAAACAAAAAGGATATACCCCAGGCACAATTTAATCCCGTCTAGGTGCGGGATTTTAAAATTCTGGAGCATGTCCGGAAATCTTCTTTCGTGTGCTCTAAAAAAGAGGATAACTTCCGCTTAGCAAGCGGAAGAAAAAGAGAGCAATGGGCAAAAGCCAGTTGGCGAAAAAGAATATAAAAATAAGCAGCAAATAAAAACCGTACTGCTCAAGAAATGATTGCGCCGCCTGCCATCGGTATGGCAGTAAGGCAAATAAAACCTTGGAGCCATCAAGCGGCGGTATAGGCACAAGATTAAATAAGGCTAAAACAAGATTTAAAAAGGTAATGACGCTGGCGATAGTAAGAAAATTAAACAAAAAAAATCCCGGCACAACTC